>Ga0070737_10001479_pt1 | contig 33452 bp, 25 predicted proteins | sample Coa_R1_10_FD_66438 | JGI IMG/M metagenome (GOLD analysis project Ga0070737, IMG submission 66438) | Surface soil microbial communities from Centralia Pennsylvania, which are recovering from an underground coalmine fire - Coalmine... | ecosystem: Environmental > Terrestrial > Soil > Unclassified... | reverse complement strand
TCTGCCGGGCTTTCCGTTCACCCGTGTCCGGGAATGTACCGGAAAAAGCGTACTGAGCCGCTGCACTCACTGCTATAGAATCTGTTACGAAAATATCGTCTCGAGTCCTTGTTCCTCTCAGGTTTACATTGGCCTGAGGGAATCGAACACTCATCAAATTTCCAGAAGAACCTTACAAATCTGTTCCCAGACGGCGAGACCCCGTCGGGCGAGTCCCGTCAGCCGTTGGCTGTTGTGCTCGTTTTCTTCGTGTCGAGTTATAGTGGCGAACGACCGGCGTCGGCCATACTTCCTAAATGGGCCCCCCCCCGCTAACCGGCGGCAACAACGCGATTTCTGCATCCGCCGTTAGCATCAGCGCATCGGCAGCAAACTCGTTGGCGACCGCCAGGGCCGAGCACTCCAACAGCGAGGACAGCGTCGGATGATCGACGGCGAGGCGGCGGCGCAAGTCAGCGATGGTGGCACCGTCGGGCAGTTCGACGCGGAGAACATCTGTACCGGCGAGGTCGCGAGCGCGAGCGAACAGACGGACATGGACAATCATTGCAGTCCTCCCTGTCGGATTGGTTGCAGCAGGCGCTGGCGCAACTCCGAGAGATACCCGTAAGCCAGGGCGAGATATTGGGCGGGATGCAAGGTGCGGACAGCGGCGTCTTCCATCTGAATGCGGCACGCGCTGCACTCGGTAGAGCCGAACAAAACGCGCGGCCGACGCAACTGCTCCAGCATCGGCCGACCCGCCGCCAGTGATGTTTCGTAGTTGGCCGCCTTCAAGCCATACGTACCGGCCATGCCCGAACAGCTGACATCGATGGTGTGCACGCGCATCTGCGGGATCAAGGACAACAGAGCCGGACCTACCGGCGGCCGGCCTAACGCTTTGAGATGGCACGGTACGTGATGGCCAACCGCGAGTGGCAACGGTTGAAAATCGGTGCGCAGATTGCCCTGCTGGTAGAGATCCCACAGAAAAGCTGTGGATTCAACCGTCTGGGCCGCCACCAGGCGCGCATCGGGGTCATCGAGCAGCTCGAGAGCGTCGTGGCGTAGCATGAGAGCAGCGGTCGGCTCCGAGCAGAGGATCGGATAGCCCTCGCGCGCCAAGTCAGCGAAGATGAGCAGGTTGTGCTGCACGGTTTCACGGGCCGCCTCCACATCGCCGTAAGCGAGTGGGGCCATGCCGCAGCCGCCCTGACGCGGCGGCACGTATACCTCGATGTCATTGTGGTGCAGCACGGCGACGATGGATTCGGCAATAAATGGATCGTTATAGTTGGCGAAAATGTCCACGAAATAAGCGACGCGCGGTCGGGCCGAGTGCGGCTTGCGCGTCCAGCCGCGGCGCAGAGCTTGCCGTATGAAGCTTCGTCCAGCGAAGGCCGGCAGACGGCGACGCCGCGACAGGCCGAATAGCTTTTCCAACAGCCAACGAGCCAAAGGATTGCCGAGCACGGCGTTGGCTAGCGGCGCAAACGCACTGCCCAGACGGGCGAACGCTTCCATCCGCGCCATGGCCCAATCGGTACGGTCGAGTCCATGTTCGGCAACGTTGGCCGCCTTGGCCTGCAGCATAAGTTTGGGCACGTTAACGCGAGCAGGGCATTCCTGGGCGCACATCTTGCAATTGACGCACAGGTCGGCGATGGCGCGCACAGCGTCGGACGACAGCAGATGCGGATCGGCATCCGGCTGAAGTATGTGCCGTATCAGATTGGCCTTGGCGCGCGGCGTGGCTGCCTCATCGTGGGTAGCACGAAAGATGGGACACATGCGCAGAGCCGGCGACTCGGTGCGACACTCGCCGCAGCCGTTACAGCGATTGCACTCCATCGAGCCGTTGCTCTGGCTCGCTGATGAGCTGGAAGTGTAAGCGACGGCTATCCTGCCGTTTACGCTTCCGGTTTGTTGCAAGCTGACCAGACGGCGCAGCGGCCAGGCCGACGCTGTGGATGAAGGCCCGACGATCTTGCCGGGGTTAAAAATACCTCGAGGATCGAAAATAGCTTTTAAATCGCGGAAGACCGAGAAGAGAGGACCGGCTTGACGGCCTACCCAGGGCGTGCGCGCCAGGCCCGTACCATGCTGGGCACTGATGGTGCCGCCCAGATCGAGAACGATGTCGTACACCTCATCGGCCAACGCCCACAGGCGCGCGGCATCCTCGGGGCCACGCCAGGAGAGGAACGGCCGCATGTGGACTTGGCCGGTGGCGGCGTGAATGAGATAGGACGCTGTAGTTTCGTGACGTTGAAGCACTTCTTGAACGCGGTGCAGATAGCCAGGCAGTAACTCGGGCGGCACCCCCACATCCTCAACGAAGGCCAGCGGCTGAGTCGTACCGCGCAGACCGTACAGACTGGGGAAGATGAACTCGCGCACCTGCCATAAACGCTGGCACGAGAGGTCGTCATCGGCGACGTGAGCGCGCAGAGCCAGACGCTCGTAACGTTGCAAGCGATTGGCCAGATCGTGAGCCAGCCGCGCCGCCTCAGCGGGCGTGTCTGCCTCGTACTCGACGAGCAACACAGCCTCCGCGGCAGCGGGGACCAGAGCGGCGACAGAGCTATGACTGCCGCGCGCCAGCGAAAGCAGGCGATGATCGATCAAGTCGCAGGCGGCTGGGCCGGTCGAGGAGGTGAGCTGGGCGGCACGAAGGGCTGCATCGAGTCGGGCGAAGCCAAGCAGCACCGCCGCGCGTCCACCTGGCAGCGGCAGAGTCCGTAGGGTCGCTTCGGTGAACAGCGCCAGGGTACCCTCGGAGCCGATCAGCAGACGAGCCAGGTCAAGCGACTCCGCATCGAGAACGTCATGCAGCAGATAGCCGCAGCGATGAAAGCGTGTGCGCGGCCGACACGTTCGGATCGTCTCGGCATGTTGCTCCAGCAACGTCACCACGGAGGAGATAATGTCATTGAGTCGGCCGCTGGTCTCGCCAATCGGCCAGCGCGATTGCCGGCCGACATCCACCGCATCGCCGCTATCGAGCACCAGGCGAAGACGGAGGACGTGATCGCGGGTGAACCCATGCCGAAAGGCGCGGGCGCCGGAAGCGTTGGTGGCCAACATGCCACCCAGTGTGCATTCGACGTTGGCCGGGTCGGGAGCGAAACGTCGGCCAATCCGCGCCAGCTCGCGGGCCAAGTCTCGATAAACGACCCCCGGCTGAACACGTACGGTATCGGCACCTACATCGAGAATACGGCGAAAATGTTTGCTCAGATCGACAATCAAGCCCTCACCGAGTGCTTCACCGGCCAAGCCGGTGCCCGCGCCGCGCGGTACCAGCGGCACCCGATGTTCTCCGGCGTAGCGCACCAGCGCTTGCACGTCCTCCTCATCACGCGGCACAACGACGCCGATCGGCCGCACCTCGAAAATAGAAGCGTCGGTGCTGTACAAGGCACAGGTGAGATCGTCGAACAGCAGCTCGCCTTTGAGGATGCCTTTCAAATCATCGCGGATGTGTTCACGCTGCGGCAGGTCCACAGCTCTTACCCTTTCAGTTGTGCGCGGCGCAGCCGCTCCTGCCGGAACCGTTCGTGAATGGTCAATTCAAAAGGTTTATGCTCGGCGTTGGCGGCGACGCCGCGGAAATGAGCGTGGCAGCGATAGCAGACAACGACATCCTTGACCCACAGATACAGTAACCCATCAAAAGCCGCCGAGCCGATCAGGATGGCCCAGGTCAACCACTTCTCATAGAGCCAATACGTCACCGTCGAGGCCAAGAAGGCCAAAACCAGGATGCCCATGCCAAGACTATGAGGGAAATCTTTCTTCTTGTACAACTCACCATTGCCGCAGATGGGGCAAGACGGCAACGCGGCGTCCACGCCCGGCAGACGCAGCACATGATCGCAGTGCGGACATTGCCATTCCGAACGCCCCGGCACCTCGATGCTGCCCGGAGAATCACAGACAGGACAGGAGAAGCGAATGTTCACAAAGACCTCGACAACCCTACAGATGGAGTTAGCAACTCTCTGACGAACCGCAAGCGTAATATGGCAGAAGCTCCCCTATCACTTACACTCCCAGCTCGTCGAAGCGTCGCTAACCGTCCATTACATTGAGAGACTCTCTCTTTTCTTTTGTAAACTGTTTAACGCATACAATCAAGCAAACTACAGTCGGTGGTAATTTTGCAGTCGCGTTCTACTCTAAGCAACCTAACCTGGCGGATGCTGCCATCAAGTTGAGACGCAACACCCTGGCGGCCCCGACTCTCCCTCGGCTTATTTCTCGATCCTCCCGCTCCCCCGTGCCTGCGGCAGATTATGGAGCTTTTCCAGGCAGCAAAGACTTCCGCCAACCGCGTGAATACCTCAGCAGAGGGTGTCGCGGGCGGCAAACGCTCCAGCTACCACACCGTCAAGATTCTTCGGCACGATCGAGTAGCAGCGCCACGGGAAAATGAGCAAACACCTGCGCTGCCGGCAAGGCGGGCCGGCCCTGATGCGCTACCGCCGTCAGCGTTTCGCCAGTGAATAGGGAACGCCACAAGCGATCGCCCAATTCTTCCGGCAAGGGGAGCATCGTATCGCCCCAGATTTTGCAGCCGTGAGGTAATCCCGTGGAATCGGGCAGTAACTTTGCCACCAGCCGCGGCGCTGCTGCCAAAGCCGTGTAATCGTGATGACGGCGCACGAAGCTAAAAATATGCTCCGCTTTTGATCCCACCGGTTCAATGGCGGAGTAGGAGCCGACCGAAAACAGTCCGGGATATGTCCGTCGGCAACGCAGGGCCAAGGCAGTGACGTACAATTTGATGCGTCCGTCAGCCATTGTGTTCACCAACTCAGCAGCTAACTCCTGGCGCCCTTTCGGCGAGCATGAGCGTTTGAGTAATTCTGCGAGCAGCTGGCGGCGTTTGTCGTAATCGACCGGCCGGCGATTGTCGGGATCGACCAAGCTGAAATCCCATAGCTCTGTGCCCTGATAGATGTCCGGCGTACCCGGCGCGGCGATCTTCAAGAGGCACTGGGAGAGTGAATTGAAAAAACCATAACGGCTAATCTTCCTCTGAAAAGCGCGAATATCATCGAGAAATTCCAGGCTGACAGCCGGATCGAGAATGCGGCCGACGAACTGACGCAGGGCTTGATCGTAGTCGGCGTTGGGGTTGATCCAGCTGGTGTGGACTTTGGCTTCGTGAGTGGCCTTTTCCATGTACGCCTGAATGCGGCCGACGAACGTCGCATATTCGTCGTCACTGTACGGTTCGACTGGCCAGGCGCCCAGCAGCGTTTGATAGAGCAGATATTCCACGTTGCGATCGGGCGCCTTTTCATCCTCGACCTGAACACGGTGCGGCTCATTGAGGGCACTCCAGCGCTGCAAGCACTCGCGCCAGGCCTCGGGCATTTCAGACAAGACACTAATGCGGGCACGGACATCTTCGCTGCGCTTGCTGTCGTGCGTGGAGGTCGTTGAGAGAGCGCGCGGCCAGTGCTGCTGACGGGCGGCGAAATTCTGATGAACCGCAGTGGGCGGGATGCCGAAACGGCTGGGGTCGCCGCCTACTTCGTTGAGCGAGGTCAGACGATTGTAGACGTAAAAGGCCGTGTCTTCCAGCCCCTTGGCCATCACCGGTGCCGTCACCTGCTGGAACTGGCCAGCGAAGCGCTGTTGTTCGGTGATCTCTTCATCCGTAGCTCGCTCGTCGTGGCGCAATAGCAGAATGTTACGCAAAAATTGGAAATGGGATCGATTGAGCGTGGGATTGCGCCGACGAGCGTCGCGGATAGCAGCGTCGATGTACTTACGGTCGTCGTCGTGAACAGTGCCTTCCGCAATGTAAGAACGGTAGACAGGGAAACAGGCGATGACTTCGCGGAGGACACGACGCAAACTGTGCAGCGTGAAATCACGCGACCAGCGCCGCCGCTGTGCCAGCCGGTCCAATGCCAGCGACAACATCTGTAATTCGCTGGAAAGAGACATTTGGAGTATCAAAAGCTTCTTTTGATAAAGCACTTCGGAAAAAGGTGTGTAATCCTCGATCCAGTCGCGGTACAGGGTTGTGAAGGCGCGGACGGCGGCGGAATCGACAAACAAACCGCCCAGGACATTCAAAAAGTCATAGCCAGTCGTGCCATGAACAGGCCAATCGGCCGGCAGCGTCTCACTGCTGCCCAGGATCTTTTCCACGACAACGTACAGGGAGCGTTCGGGCAAGGCGCCGGAATGGAGGCGCGCCAATAGCAATCCTTCCAACTCGTTCCATTCGATCACCTGGTATTCAGGACGCGCTTGATAGATCTGACGAGCCAGCTCCAGGAGATAATAACGCTGCAAACGCCGCAAGTATTGCCGGGGATCGAACAGGCCGTCGGGGTGGTCAATACGCAGACCGTTGACCTTACGCTCGCGCAGGAGCTGGAAAATCAATACATGAGTAGCGAGGAAAACCTCGAGGCGCTCCATGCGCAGGGCGGCCAGTTCGTTGATGTCGAAGAAGCGGCGATAGTTGATTTCATCGGAAGCCACGCGCCACGATGAGAGGCGATACGGCTGATCGTCGAGCAGGTCGTCGAGCAAATCGAAGCTGTGTGGATCACCAGGCGTGCCGTTGAAAAGAGCGACGACGGCATGGAGGTGTTCGCGGACCTCGGCGCAGCTGTCAGTCAGGACGGCGAGGCGGCGTTTGATGACTTCCTTTTCGCGCTGACGTTCAGCAATGCGCTCCGCACTGGTCTCAGTACGTCCGGGCAGATTGCGCACGGCCGTCAAGATGCTCTGATATTCGAGAAAATGCGGCGAATCCTTGCCAAGCGTTGTTTCGAGTTTGTCAAGATCGTAGCTGAGGATCTTGTACCAGGTACAGGGGGCGACAGGCAGACGATGCTCATAATAGTGAATAGTAAATATCCCTGATTCGTAGCGCAGACGGATCTGGCCTGCCTCCAGGACCTGGCCATAAGGCTCGCCCAAGAGCGGCAACAATACACGGTCACGCAGAGCGGGACGCGGCGACGCCTGCCAGGCGATATCAAAATAGTTGGCGTAAGGCGACGACGGGCCGTTCTCCAGCACATCGTTCCACCAGATGTTTTCGTTGCCGACGATGCCCATGTGATTGGGCACAACATCGAGGATTTGACCGAGATTGTGGCTGTGCAAGGCGTCGATGTAGGCGGCGTAGTCGGCGTCGCTGCCGATTTCGGGATTGAGGCGCTGATGATCGAGCACATCGTAGCCGTGTTTGCTGCCGGGTCGGGCCTTCAAGTAGGGCGAAGCGTAGACGTGGCTGATGCCGAGATCATGCAGATAGGGAGCAAGGTGGGCGGCATCCTGGAAGGTGAAACCGGCATGGAATTGCAGGCGATAGGTCGCTTCCGGTGCACAGCGCCGGATGGTTGCTTCCCGTTCCACGTCGGATAACAGATTGGCCAAGATTTCCGCGCTGGTCATGATGCTCCGTAGATGACCGAATTCTCCCATGCTCCCCCTCTCAATGCCAACAAGGACATCGCTTGTTGGCACGGAGAGTTAACGAGGTTATTATAACGGAACTTTCGTCGCTCAGGCGCGGATTCCCCCAATCGTTCGGGCTTTGGCAGCATGGAATTATGCTTGTTGAGAAAATAGGCTTTCGCTGGCGTGCCATCAAATGTTATTTTCTGGAGCAGGGATACCATCCCACGGAAGCAATACCCCAGTGTCCGGGACTGGCCTCCCATGAGACAACCGCAACGCCTCCAAACCTGTTATTAGACGGCCAATAACATCACGGAGGTTTCCCATCTTCACTGTGAAAACATATACCGTCAGCGATGGCTATCGTTGTCATTACCGCGACTATCCTGCCGCTGGCTCCCCGCGGGGCCGCGTCGTTTTCGTGCATGGCATCCAGAGCCATGCCGGCTGGTACGAGTATTCATGCCGTCGGCTCAGCGAGGCAGGGTTCACCGTATCGTTTCTCGATCGCCGCGGCTCCGGGCAGAACAGTGAAGCACGCGGCGACACGCCGAGCTTTCGTCGCTTGCTCGACGACATCGCCGAGTTTTTGCGGCCGCTGCGGCAACAGGAGCCGACGCTGCCGATCTTTCTCGGCGGCATCTCGTGGGGCGGCAAACCCGTCACCGCTCTCCAACGCCGTCATCCTGGTCTGTGCGATGGCCTCGTCTTGTTGTGTCCGGGATTTTGCCCGCAAGTTCGTCCAAGCCGCAAAGAACGACTCGGCATCATCTGGTCGCGCCTGGTCTCGCCGCGCCGCCTGTTTGCTGTGCCGTTGAGTGATCCGCAGCTGTTCACGGCCACGCCGCGCTGGCAAGCATTTATCCGTGAGGATCCGTTATCTCTTCGCCAGGCCACGGCACGCTTTTTCGTTGAAAGCGTGCGTCTCGATCTGTATTTGCGCTTCGCTACATCCCACGTGCGTTTGCCGGTCCTGCTTTTGCTTGCCGAACACGATCGCATCATCGACAATGCCCGTACTCGGGCATTCGTAAATCGTTTTCCGGCTGCGGATAAGGAAGTGCATGAATATGCCGGCGCCCATCACACGCTCGAATTCGAGGACAATCCGGAAATCTTCCTCGCCGATTTGCTGCGCTGGCTGGAACGGCGAGCGGGGCGTGTGAGCGTCCCGGTGTGAGCAATCGGGGCGTTCACACACCCCGCTCATCCAAAACTCAATTGGAAGGTCTCGAATGGATGCAATCGTGATCGGTGCGGGGCCGAACGGTTTGACGGCGGCGGCGACCTTGGCGCGGCACGGCTGGGAAGTGCTTGTCCTGGAAGCGAAGCAACGGCCCGGCGGGGCTGTCTACTCCGAGCCGCTGACACTGCCGGGTTATCTGCACGATGTTGGGGCCGCTTTCTTTCCTTTCGCCGACGATAGCCCTGCTTTTCGTTTTCTTGATCTGTCGGGCGCCGGTCTGCAACTGGCCAATGCTCACTGGGAAAGCTGCCATCCTGCTCCCGATGGCAGCTCGGCGTCCATTGCGCGTGACATCGAAGAGAGCGTGCATTCGTTCGGTGTCGATGGTCCAGCCTGGCGACACCTGGCCGAGTGGCGCCAGGCCATGGGCTCGCGCTTTGTCGAATTCCTGCTTGCCCCTTTGCCCGCAATTGGTCCCGCCTGGCGTCTGGGCCTTCGGCACCTCTTGCGCTTGGGGCCTTTGAGTTTGCTGAGTTCGGGTGGGTTGGCGCGACGGCTTTTTCAGACGGAAGCAGCGCGGCGCGTAATTCCCGGCGTGGCCTTGCATGCCGACCTTGGCCCCGACGATTTTGCCGGTGCAGGCATCGGTCTCGTGTTGGCCTTGTTGGCGGCGGGCAGCGGCTACCGTGTACCGCTCGGCGGCGCGCGAGCCATCACGCAGGCTTTGCTTCGCCGGCTCGAAGAGGCCGGCGGGAAACTCCGCCTCAATGCCCGCGTCTCCCGCATCCTGGTCCGCCAGCGCCGCGTCGTCGCCGTACGCACCGAACAAGGGGAGGAGATTGCTGTCCGTCGCGCCGTTCTGGCCGATGTTGGTCCCCCAACTTTGTTCTTACAGATGCTGGAGGAACGCGCTACGACGTGGTGGCTGCGGACGCAGATACGACGTTTTCGCTATGCCTGGGGCACTTTCAAGATGGACTGGGCTTTATCTGGGCCGGTGCCGTGGCTGTCCCAAGAGGCGCGCGAAGCGGCCGTAATCCACGCGGGTGACAGCCTCGCCGACCTCGCTGCCTTCACGCGCCAGGTACGCGCTGGACAATTACCAGACAATCCCTATCTCGTTATTGGCCAACAATCGCTGATCGATCCCGGTCGTGCTCCGCCCGGGGGTCATACCCTGTGGGCGTACACCCACGTTCCCTCTACTATCGAGGGCGGCTGGCAGCGGCACCGGGAAGCCTTCGCCGATCGCATCGAGCGCCGCCTGGAAGGCTTGGCGCCGGGCTTCCGCCAATTGATCCGCGGCCGCTTCATTGCTGCGCCGGACGATCTGGAAGCGATGGATGAGAACCTCGTGGGCGGCGACATCGGCGGCGGCAGTGCTCAATTTCATCAACAGTTGATCTTTCGTCCCGCTTTTCCGTATTTCCGTTATCGCACGCCGGTGCAAGGGCTATACCTGGCGTCGGCGTCCACGCATCCAGGTCCGGGCGTCCACGGCGCCTGCGGTTTCAACGCCGCCCACGCCGCCCTGTCCGATCAGAAGAGCTAACCACAGAGTCACAGAGAATGCAAAGAAAAACATCTACAAATGAGGATAAAAAGAAATCAGAATGCAGGTCTCTGCTTCTGTTTTTTTTCTTTTTGTCTTCTTTTTGTATTTTTCTCTGCATTCTCTGTGAATCTGTGGTTAGCTCTTTTTTAGCTCACAGCGCCAAGGTCGCCGAGGATAGCGGCGGCGCGGTTGGAATCAGCCACGCTGTCAAAGGAAGCATAGCCGACGAACTTGTCGCCGAGCACGGACATCATCAAGCCATGCAAGCTCAATCCTTCCGTCGCCCATTTCTGCGTCAGGCGATGCGCCAGGCCGGCTTGGTTGTCGCCTTCGACGCGCAGCACTACCGGATGGTCGCTCTCGCTCAGGCCGGCCGCCCGCGCCGCCCGCACTTGCAGCGCTCCGGTAATCGGCGCCACGTAGAGCATTCCTATGCCTGGTCGATTCTCCAGCCGCCGCGTGTAAATATATTCGAGGTTGGCGCCCGCCTGGGCCAGCAGGGCCAACTTCGCCGCCACGCCGCCGGCTTGATCCATTACTTCGCCCGACCAGACATGAACGCGATCTAGTTTGAAGCCCATGATGATTATCCTCGCCAGAAAGAATGGAGCATCCAAAGGGGGATTATATTCATCAGCGAGCGGCCGGCGTCAACCAGCCGGTTTATATCGGCCACTCGCCAATGGCCTTTCTTGCTAGCGTTGCGGACTGGCAAGTCTTGATAAAAACGCCCGCGCGCGCCGGGCCGTCTCAACGGCATCGTGACTGTGACGGCTCAATTCGACGTGGACGCCTCCACTGTAGCCGATCTCCGCCAGTGTTGTCATCACCTCGGTGAAATCAATCTCGCCTTCGCCGAACATCAGATGATCGTGAACGCCACGCCGCATGTCTTCGATGTGGATGTTCCACAGCCAATCGCGCCAGCGCCGCAAATGCGCAGCAATAGGGGTCTCCCCCATACAATGTAGATGGCCGATATCGATGGTCAGACCGAAGAGAGGATGGGCAACCCGTTGATGCAGCGGCGCAAAGCGTGCCATCGTATCAATAAACATGCCCGGCTCCGGCTCAAAGGCCAGGCGAACCTGTCGCTCTTCCGCATAGGCGCACAATTGCCGGCAGCCTTGCACCAGACGATCCATCAGCGTCTCTTCGCTCGCTGGCTCCATCGCCGTGCCCGACCAGAAGCTGACGGCCTCGGCATGGAGAGCGGCGGCCACGTCCACCGCACGGCGCAGGAAGTCGAGACGGCGCTGCCGGGCTTCGGCGTCTGTACTGAGCAAGGTCGGCTGATGCTTGCGCCAGGGATCGAGCAGGAACCGCGCGCCGGTTTCGATAACGACAGCCAGGCCGCGATTCTGTAGATTAGCGCGGACAAGCGGCAACTGTCGAGACGTGTCGGGATCGTAGGGATTGAGCGTATGATAATCGAGCGTCAGGGCGACGCTCTGATAACCCAATTCGGCGAGGATGGCCAATGCATCCTCCAGACGGTGATGGGCGAACCCGTTAGTATTGTAACCCAAACGCATGCGAAGCCTGGCCGTACAGGAATAAAATGTTTGCTCCTCTCCATCCTAGTCCTGGAGTACCGATCATGGAACGCTTACTTCTGCTAGCGTTGGCGCTTTCTCTTCTGACGCTGGGAGGCCTCAGCTGCGCTGACAAACCGACTTTCCCGGGTACGCTGCCTCCTCCGGTCAAGCCAGTCAACGCCGACCAGGCAACGCCAGAAGACAAGGCCGCTGTGTCCCACGACAGCAACCAATTCGCTCTCGATCTGTATGGTAAGCTCGACAAGAAGGACAATCTTTTCTTTTCGCCGGCCAGCATCTCAACGGCCCTGGCCATGACCTATGCCGGTGCACGCGGTCAAACCGCCGAGCAAATGGCGAAGGTCTTGCACTTCCAGCTTGAGGCCAAGCGTCTGCATCCGGCGTTCGCTGCTCTCTTGTGGGAGATGCAGGGCGAAGGCAAAGAACACGGCTGCCGGCTCCACATTGCCAATGCTCTGTGGGGCCATAAGGACACGCACTTTCTGCCGGAGTTCCTGCAACAAACAAAGGATAACTACGGCGCCAGCTTGCAGAAAGTCGATTTTGCCAAGCCTGATGAAGCCCGCCGCGACATTAACACCTGGGTAGCTCAGCAAACCGCCGACAAAATCAAAGATCTGCTTCACCCTGGTGACGTTTCTCCCGAGACGCGATTGGTGCTGACCAATGCCATTTATTTCAAAGGTGAGTGGGTGCATGTTTTCAAAGCAGAAGCGACACACGAACAGCCCTTCCATATCACGCCGACGAAAGACGTGTCTGTGCCCATGATGCACCAGACCAGCATGTTTCGCTATTTCACCGACGACAAGAAGTCTTTTCAGATCTTAGAAATGCCTTATAAGGACTCGGAACTATCGATGGTTGTGTTGCTCCCGGCACAAGTGGACGGTCTGGCGCAGCTCGAGAAGAACCTGGATGCCGAGTCGCTGACAAAGTGGCTGCAAAAGATGGAATCCAAGAAGGTAGCGCTGACGCTACCGAAGTTTACGATGCGCTGCCGCTTGCCACTTGCCGATAAGCTCCAGGTCATGGGAATGACGACGGCATTTCGCGCGGGGGAGGCGGACTTCACCGGCATGACCCATGATACACCGCCGCTGTACCTGAGCACGGTGATCCATGAGGCATGGGTGGACGTAAATGAGAAAGGTACGGAAGCCGCAGCGGCGACAGCGGTAGGTGTGAGAGCGGCTGCCGCACCGGTAGCGCAGCCAATCATCTTCCAGGCCGATCATCCGTTTCTGTTCCTGATCCGCGACAGGCGCTCGGGCAGCATTCTGTTCCTGGGCCGCATGAGCAACCCAAAGGGCGGATAATTTTCCGAGCCGCGCTCCAGAGAGCGGTGGGAATGCCGTTCCGCTCTTTGGAGCGCGGCTCAGAGTTCACCGGCACCATTGCGGCGTGACCATCCAGACAAGCGTGCCGGCGCCCTTGCCCGGCTCGTCCTCAAAATGGATGTAGGCGATGCCAGCCTTGGCGAGATCGATCTGTGCCTTGCGTGAGCCAATCAGCCAGCCAGCGTATTCGGCCAGGTCCGGCATATGGCCGACGATGGCGACCGATTGAGCGCCGAGGCCGCACAGGAAGCGTGTCAGCTTCCGGCGTTTGCCGCCCGGCGCCAGGTGATCACAGATATGCAATTCTGGCTTGGGCGCTGCAAGGTGTTGCAGCAAGCCTTCCGCCGTCTGCCGCGCCCGCAACAACGGACTGGTGAGGATACGGTCCAGGCGCACGCCCTGTCGCTGGAGTGCCGCTGCCAACGGCCCACATTGAGCATGGCCCGCCGTTGTCAACGGCCGATCCGCGTCGTTTTCGACGCCGCCTTCGCCCAGCGGCTGCGCCTCCGCATGGCGTATGATATACAAGTCCATGAAAACATCCCCTTGCCCTATGCGTCTCAAGCCCGCATCTTCTATAATAAGAAGTCTCTTTTCAATTGGCATGAAGGAAAAGAGCAAGCGAAATTCGCTTTTTTCGAGTTAATCAGGAAATGAAACGAACGGACCTCCGTAATGTCGCCATTATCGCTCATGTCGATCACGGCAAGACCACGCTTGTCGATCAAATGCTTCGCCAATCCGGCCTGTTCCGCGAGAGCGAACTGCGCGGCAGTTGCATCCTTGATTCCAATGACCTGGAACGCGAGCGTGGCATCACCATCCTGGCCAAGAACATCGCCCTCAAGCTCGGTGATACCAAAATCAACATCATCGACACGCCCGGTCATGCCGACTTCGGTGGTGAAGTCGAGCGTGTCCTGAAAATGGCCGATGGCGCTTTGCTGCTCGTCGATGCCGCCGAAGGCGTCATGCCGCAAACGCGCTTTGTGCTGCGCAAAGCGTTCGATTGCGGCTTGCGACCCATCGTCGTCATCAACAAGATCGACCGCCCCGATGCCCGCCCCATCGACGTACTCAACGGCGTTTTCGATCTGTTCGTCGAGTTGGACGCGGATGATGCCACCTTGGATTTTCCGACCATTTACGCATCCGGCCGCGATGGCATCGCCTCGACCGATCCCCCCCCTTACCCCCCCCCTGATGGGGAGGGCAAAGGGGGAGCGGGCCGAGATATCCGTCCGTTGTTCAACGCCATTTTGCAGCACGTCCCGGCTCCAGAGGTGAACCTGGACGCGCCGTTGCAAATGCTTGTGGTCACGCTTGATTACAGCGATTACGTGGGCCGCATCGCCATTGGCCGAGTGTTTGCCGGCAAGATCAAGAAGGGGCAGCGCATCGCCCTGCTCAAGCCGGATGGCCGCCGCATCGAGGACACCGTTGCCCAACTCTACGTCTTCGACCGTCTGGGGCGCATGGAGACCGATGAAGTCGGGGCTGGTGATCTGTGCGCTGTGGTTGGCCTGGAAGACGTGCATATCGGCGATACCATTGCCGACTTTGAGCAAGCTGTGCCTCTTCCGCCGATTAAAGTAGATGAGCCGACTTTGGAAATGATCTTTCGTGTCAACGATTCGCCATTTGCCGGCCAGGAGGGGACCTACGTGACAAGCCGGCAGCTGCGCGAACGGCTCTTGAAAGAGTTGGAATCGAACGTCGCTCTACGTGTCACGCCGGATGAGGAGAAGCGCGATGAGTTCCACGTCGCCGGTCGCGGTCTGTTGCATCTGGGCATCCTGCTGGAGAATATGCGACGTGAGGGATATGAATTATCGGTTGGCAAACCACGCGTCATCACCAAGGAAATCAACGGTCAGCTGATGGAACCAATTGAATATCTGGTGATCGAAGCGCCGCCGTCTTCGGTGGGGGCGGTGATGGAGTTGGTCGGCAACCGCCGGGCGGAGTGCGTCAAGATGGAGAGCCACGGCGAGATGACGCACATGGAGTTCACCATTCCGGCGCGCGGCCTGATCGGCCTGGGCACACGGCTGATGACGGCGACCAGTGGCGAAGCCATCGTGCATCACAATTTCTACGACTATCAGCCCGTGCGTGGCGGCATTCCCTCACGCGTCAACGGCGTTATGGTCTCGACGGAGACCGGCCGCACCACCGCCTACGCGCTAGATAATTTACAAGAGCGCGGCGTGTTGTTCGTCGGACCCGGTGAACAAGTTTACGAAGGGCAGATTGTGGGCGAACATTGTCGCGACAACGATCTGCCGGTTAACGTCTGCCGCGAGAAGAAGCTAACCAACATTCGCGCTGCTACGTCGGATAAGTCCATCATCCTCAAGCCGCCGCGGCAGCTGACGCTGGAATTGGCATTGGAGTACATCGAAGACGATGAACTCGTGGAGGTGACGCCGAAAGCCATTCGATTGCGGAAGATGTACTTGAAGGAAAACGAGCGCAAGCGCTATGCGCGGCAAACGCAGTCGTGATTTCACGCATCATTGCCCGTCCGCTGCGTTAGCAAGGGTACCCCTTGCTAACGCAGCGGATGAGTTCCTCAGCAGTCCAGTGTCAGCCGACGGACCGCTTCTTTGATTGTTTTGTTTGGTTCGACAGAAAGAGGGCTTTTTCAAATTAGTTCACTTATACGCCTCATACTCCTTGCCCAGTACGGCAGCGGCGATTTTCAGCTTCAAAATCTCATCCGTTCCTTCATAGATGCGGCACACGCGCACGTCCATCAGATGCCGACCGACGCGGTAGAGGGTGGACCAGCCGCGGCCGCCATACACCTGCACGGCGCGATCGGCCGTTTCCCAGGCGGCGTTGGCCGCAAACAGCTTCGCCTGGGCCGCCAACAGTTCCGCTTTCGCCCGCAACTCGGCATCATTGGGAGCGGCGTTGCTGGCGTCCTTGGTAGCAGCGGCACGTTCGATCAATGCCTCGGAAGCCAGACGCGCCATTTCGATGGCAGCGATATGTTCCTGCACCAGCTGATGCTTACCGATAGCCTTGCCGTGTTGTTGCCGCTCTTTGGCATAGCTGACCACTTCGGTCAAGCAATCTTCGATGACGCCGAGACAGCCGGCCGCCACGCTGAGGCGGCCGCTCACCAGGGTGCCCATCGCAATGCGGAAGCCAGCCCCCTCTTCGCCCAGCAAATTGCTCAGCGGCACCTTGCAGTCGCGCAGCTCGAACATGCCGGTGTTCGCCGTTGGCATTCCCAGCTTGGCTGTCAGATCCTCGCTGAGGAAACCCTCGTTGCGGTCGATGATAAAGGCACTGATACGTCCGCCACCCTTGGGATAGGCGAAGCCGACCACGGCATTGGCAATGCCGCCATTAGATATAAGATATTTAACACCGTTTAAGATGAAATAATCGCCACGCCGCTCGTAGGTCGTTTGCATTTCCAGCGGATTGCTGCCGGCTTCCGGCTCGGTCAGGCCGAAGGCCAGCACTTTTTCACCGCGGCAGGCAGCGGGGAGATAACGGCGTTTCTGCTCCTCGTTGCCCCAGGTCATAATCGGGTATTCGCCAATAGAGGTATGGCCGGAGAAAAAAGTGCGTACACCTGTGCCTTCTCGACCGATGCGAGCCAAAGCGCGGGCGTAAGTCACGGTATCGGCACCGCGGCCGCCGTACTCTTTGGGCACCGGCATGCCCAAGATGTTGTACTTGCGCGCCAGCGGGATGACCTGGTCGTTATAACGATGCTCGACGTAGCACAGCTCCTCGATGGGCCGAATTTCTTGGCAAAACGCCTCGACATCTGCGAGCAACTGCTTCTGATCCGCCGTCATGAGGGACTCCTTTCACATTCCTTGGCATATCAATTGCATTCTATTTAAGCGGACAACAGATGTCCGAAGGTGATGTCTGAATGAATCACACTCTATGAGGAGGTGCATTATGAACTGGGACCAGATCAAAGGCAACTGGACACAATTCAAAGGCAAAATCAAAGAGCAATGGGGCAAACTGACCGATGATGATTTGACTACCATCGGCGGCCAGCGGGATCAACTCATCGGCGTCTTGCAACAGAAGTATGGCTATGCCAAGGAGAAGGCCGAACAGGAAGCAGACGAATTCGTGCGTAAGCTTCACACATGACCTTTTTCCTCACCGTCCACGACGCCCTTTCTTTGCGGCGTCGTGGACGGGCTATCCCCTTCCTAACTCGTCTTCAGCCGATACATTGATCCACAGACACCGGTGGTGTGAAAAAGGTATGGGTGGAGACGGCAACAAATGAGTAAGTCGCGGATAGTCCTGGTAACGGGTTCTGCGGGTCGGATCGGCCGCGCGGTGATCGGGGAATTGCAGGCGCGCGGCTGGCCGGTGCGCGGCTTCGATCGCGTACCGACGCCAGAGTTGGCGGATGCTGTCATCGGCGATCTCACCGATGCGGAGGCGGTGCGGCAGGCTGTCGAGGGGGCCGGCATTCTTATTCACCTCGCCGCCACGCCGGATGATGATGATTTTCGGACGCAACTCATGCCCAATAATTTGCTCGGCGTTTATCATGTGCTGGAATCGGCACGACTGGCCGGGGTGCGCCGTTTGATTTTGGCCAGCAGCGGTCAGGTGGTGTGGTGGCAGCGGCAGCGCGGGCCGTGGCCGATCCGGGCCGATGATCCGCCGACGCCGCGCGGCTGGTACGCGGCGGCCAAGGTCTTTTTGGAAGCGGCCGGCCGCATGTGCGCCGAGGCCCATGGTATGAGCGTCCTGGCGGTGCGGCTCGGCTGGGTGCCGCGTTCGCGCGAACACATTGAGGAGTTAACCGCTCTCGATTGGGCCAAAGATGTGTATCTCAGCCCCGGCGATGCCGGTCGCTTCTTCGCCTGTGCCGTGGAGGCGCCTGCCGAACCGCATTTCACCATCGTCTACGCTACCAGCCGCCCACTGCGGACAGCCCTGTACGATCTGGAGCCAGCCAAAAAACGGCTCGGTTTCGAGCCGCGCGATCGGTGGCCGGAAGGCATCGAGGACATGATGAAGAGTACGCCGGAAACGTAAGGGTCAGTGGACTTTTCCCTCCCCCCTTGTGGTCTGACCGCCCGACAGTTTTCGAAGGGGACGGACAAAAAAGCAACGTATGGGTACTCCTGACATTACGACCAAGCAACGTCACGGAGGATTCCCATGGGGGCTAGCTTTAGCGTATCTCGATGGCCCCACTACCTCCAGCACGAACTCTTGAGCGGCCTGTCCGCCGCTCTGCTCAAGGCCCTGACCCGGTTCAGCCTCGCCATGGCCGAGGCCGCTCCTGCCCGTCGGGCCGCCCCGCCAGCACCCGCCGCAGCCGAAAGGTTCGAATCCTGTCGGATAGTTTTCCCCAAGCACATTGGATGTGGCGCAACAGCACTTTTCCCATCTCCTCCATCCTCCTTTTTCTGGCCATCATTCAGACGTCGCCATGCTCGCGCAGCCTGCGGCGGTGTCCCAGCTTCTTGACCGAATCGCAAGCCATACAAGGACTTCCGATGAAGTGGCGCTGACAGGCAGCCGATACTCATTGTGGGGCTTAGGCGCGATTCGTGAGTGATCTGGCGATCCCGTGGGAGGCGACCCAAAATGATCGGCGAGGACGTAATGGTTCCCCTTAGCGAAGCAGAACAGCTCCGCCAACAATTGCTTCAGGCCCAGAAGCTCAGCAGCGTCGGGGCGTTGGCCAGCAGCGTGGCCCACGAATTCAACAACATCCTGACCACCATCATCAACTACGCCCGCCTGGCCCTGCGCCAACAGGATGAAGCGGCGCGGACCCAAGCCCTGGAGAAGATCCTCAAGGGGAGCCAGCGCGCTGCCACCATCATCAACAGTATGCTCGGCTTCGCGCGCAACACGTCCACCCAGCGCGAGATGACCGACCTTATCGCTCTGGTCGAGGAAGTGCTGGTGCTAACGGATAAGGATCTCAGCAAGCACCGTATCCAGGTCGAGAAGAAATATCATGGTCGGCCGCGGGCCGAGGTAGTGCCGGCACAAATCGAACAGGTGTTGCTCAACCTGCTCATCAATGCCCGGCAGGCCATGCCGCGCGGTGGACAGCTGCGTATCGAGGTCCGCGAGAATCCCCGCACGCAGATGGTCGAATTAAGTATCGCCGATAGCGGCGTCGGTATTCCGCCGGATCGTCTGCGTCTGATTTTCGAACCGTTCTACACGACCAAGGAGCCGGACGCCACCGGCCGCGGCGGCACCGGCCTGGGCCTGAGCGTGTGCCGGCAAATCATCGAACAACATCAGGGCCGCATCCGCGTCGAGAGCCTGGTTGGCAAAGGCTCCACTTTCACTGTCAAGCTGCCCATCGTGGCCCACGAACTACCGGAAAAAAACTAACTCTTCTCTTCTTCAAGGGCGATGCCGATTTGACCGACGCGCGGCAGCAATTGGCGATGGCACTCCGGGCAGGACACGGCCCCCCAGGCGCGGAGGATGGCCAGGCGGTCCGGCGCTTGCCACTTCTCCACGCGCGGCAGGGTCGGCAGGAAATCACTGAAAGCATAGCGGAACCAGCGCTCCATGCGCAGGGCCAGCATGTCCAGAGGGCCGGAAGAACGGAAGCGCTGTTCGCCAATAATCAGATCGTTGTAGCGCCAGCGCGCATTGACCTCAACAACGCGCGGCGCCGAGGAGAAAAGCACGTTTTGCAAGAAAACCCCGCGGAGGCAAAAGAGGATCTGCGCCGGCTTAGGCTCGGTATCGCCGGGTGCGGCCACGCGCCATGCCGGCTCTGTCTGCCACAAAAGCAGGTCGGGGAAATGGCCCAGCAGATCGGCGTGCTGCGGGTCAGCGGCAAGATCGAAGACGGTCAGTGGATCACCCAAACGGTCCCACGGTCGAGTCGGCCGCAACGACCACAACAGACGCAGGGCGGCGAGGTTAGACACATTGTCTATGCCCAGGACACGGCCCAAGGCCGGGGCGTTCTGGCCAGCGTCGAGAAGATTGCGCACTTCAAAGCCGGTCTCAAAGGCACGATCGCAGAGCAGAATACGCAGTCGAATGAGATGGCCGGGCGTCCACCAACTCGATTCCCAGCCGGCCAGCAGCTGATCGGCGAAGCGCAGCGACAAGCGGCCTTCGAAGCAGCGCGCCAGCAAGTCAAAAACTAGGGGCACCGGATCGGCACCGCGCGCAACAGCATCCTCGACCCAGAGCCGCCGCAAGGCGGCGAGATGGCCGGAAGGAGCAAGATTCATTGCCACGGCGTTCTCGGTACGCTTCACCAAGTCGGGCAGCAAAGCTGCTCGTAACGGTCCATAACCATCCGCACCGCTGAGGTTCGCCAGTCCAGCTAAAAATGCCGAATCCTCAAGGGAATAGCCATGCGCGTGCAGGTGCGGGGCCAACATCGTCCAGGCATAATTGCGCGCCCGAAGGGCGGCAGGCACACGCGGACGCCACAGCCAGTATGTCAGCAGATGGACCAACAACGCCAGCACCAGAATGGCGAACACAGGCCCAATCGGCTGTGTACCAACATTGAAGATGCCAAAAGACCATAAAAGGGCCAGGAACACGAGCGGGCCGACGAAAACAATCATGGCCCCGCGCTGGGTCAAGAGCCGTCCGGGTTCGCGGCCTCGATAAATACGCCTTTCGGGAGTTACAATGTCTAGTGATGTCCGCAGCCCGCGCTCCGATACTTCGACGCAATACCCTCCGGCCGAGAGACGGCCGCGGTACAGATTCAAACGCAAAGGCGGCACCTCGCGCGGCACCGGCACTAATCCGTAACACCACGGACAGCAGGCCGCGTGCTGCTCGGCAGCTTCTTCGGTCAAGGCGCGGCGGGCCTCCTCATCGGCGATGCCGTGTACCAGTAGCAAACGCCGAAAACGCCGCAGATCTTCTTCCGTTTCCAGCTGTTGTACCAACTCTCGACAGCGCTGGAGCAATTCCATCTCGCGCCGTTCGCAGTACAGGTCGACCCATTCCTCAATCAGCGACCACGGTTCACGAACGCGGCGGCCCTCCAGAACCAGGCGATGTTCATTCCACAAATGCTCGATCATCTTCCGCCGCCGCAGCTGAATGGCGCAGCGCGGGCAACTCATGCGCAGCCGATTCTCCAATTTCTCGCATAGGGCATCGATAGCAGGATATTTACCGGCAAATTTCTCGAAGCGGCGCAACCGGTCGATCGCTTTGGCCTTGCCCCGGCCACGGACGAGTGTTCGCAGCAGATCCTCGGCCAGCGGCCCATCGCCGCCGAATGTCTGCAGCGCAGCGGCAAGAGCAGCGAATTGCGACTCGAAGTGCAGACGGCGATCGAGCAGTAGATCACGAAGCGGCGTAAGCAGCGCGGAATCGATCGGCTGGGGCAGATTGGCGAAGATCATGAGAGCCAGCTGACGGGGGAGGATTTCGGGACCGGACGCCAACGTCACGGCCAAGCTGGCGGCTCCTTCGCGGCCGATCATCGCGCCGAGTGCATTGATCGCAGTCTTCTGACGATTGCGGCCCACGCGCTTCACCAGTTGGCCGAGCGTCAATGCCAGAAAGACATCGGCGCGCGAACCATGCTCTTCAACGGCGATGGCCGACAGCATGCGCCATGCTTCTGCATCGGGCGGATCGGCAAGGAGGGCATCGAGCAAGGCGGCGAACGTATCATTGAAGGAACGGCGAACGCCGCGGAACTGATAGATGCGATGTACCTGGCGAAGGTGCGTCTCGAAAACGCTCGGTAGGAACGAAGTGCGGCACTCCGGACAGACGAGGAGAACTTCGGGCGCAGCAGTAGCTGCCGACCCGAGGAGGCGTGCTTGCGAATTCTCGCCGTCCGGCATGATCGCTTCCGCAACGAATCAAGATCGCCACATCCTGTGATTTGTGAGCATCCCGTAGCAGCATATCCGGCCGGGCCAGCAGATGACAAGGCGATAAGCTCGCAGGTTGTGGTGCAGTTTGATGTTTGAGCGGCCTGAGGGCGAGCGGACTTTTCCCCTCCCTCCTTGTGGGGGAGGCTGGGGGTGGGAGGACACAACTCCCTGGCTCCATTGTCTTTACACCTCCTAACCCAGCCTCCCCCACAAGGAGGGAGGAAGACCTATAGCCGCTACACCTACTTGCAATGCGCTCTGGCCCTCAGATTACAGGCTGGCCAAGACAAACTGCACTGGGCTGCTATGAACCGCCTTGTCTCATCGACGCGCACGACCCTTTGTGCTATGCTGGAGAGCATTCGATGCTATTTCTTTTTTGCGGAGGTTTGTTGTCTTGAGCACACTCAGCGTTCCCAGCGAATCCACAGCGAAGGCCGTCTATACTCCTCCTCCTCAGCCGCGCAATCGTCTGGGTCCGCGCTGGAAGAACGCCCTGCTGGCGCTGGTCGGTCTGCCCTGGCAGCGGCGGCTGGCGCGGGCAGCGTTGTACGTTCCGCGCATCCGCTGGTGGGAGAACAAATTCGATAATTTTTCGGACGAAGAGTTGAAGAGCTATAGTTTGCGGCTACGTGGCCGGGCGCGCGGCGGCGAAGCGCTGAATAAGCTCATTCCGGAAGCGTTTGGTCTGGTATGCGTGGCGGCGAAGCGGCATTTGGGCCTGCGGCCGTTCGATGTGCAGCTGGCAGCGGGTGTCGTCATGCATCAGGGCGGACTCGCCGAGCTGGCCACCGGCGAAGGCAAGACCCTCTGCGCCACGCTGCCGGCTTACCTGAACGCCCTGGAAGGCAAAGGCGTTCACGTCACTACCGTCAATGATTATCTGGCCCGCCGGGATGCCGAATTGATGGGGCCGATCTACCGCGCTTTGGGGCTTTCGGTCGGCGTCATTCAAATGAACATGCCGGACCAGGAGCGTCATCCGATTTATCGCTGCGATATCACCTACGGCACCGCTTCGGAGTTCGGCTTTGATTTTCTGCGTGATCGCCTCAAAGCGGCCGGCACCAAGGGCCAAGATGCGCCGTTCTGGGATCCGTGGCTGCGCGCGGGTGCCCCCCCTGCCAAGGAGGATGCCTTCACGCAGCGAGGGCATCATTACGCCATCGTCGATGAGGCCGACAATATTTTCATCGATGAAGCGCGGACGCCGCTCATTATCAGCTCGCCGACGCGGCCAGCTACCGAAGAGGAACAGATCGTTTTTCTGTGGGCCGACCAACTGGTGCGGCGCATGAAACCCAACGAGCATTTCTTCTTTGATGTCGAGAAACAGAAATTGGTGCTCAACATGGCTGGCATGCAGCTGGCCCGCTATTCCAATCCGCCTTCCGGCCCGCATGGCAAGGCGATGGACAAACTCGAGGAAGCCATCGAACAAGCTTTGCATGCCCATTATCGCTTCCGCCGCGACCAGCATTATATGATCGACAAGGGCAAGGTCATCATCATCGATGAGTTCACCGGCCGACGCATGCCGGATCGGCACTGGCGTGAAGGGCTACACCAGGCCGTCGAGGCCAAGGAAGGCGTGCAGATCAATCACCCTGCTGATCATGCCGCCCAGATCACCTACCAGAGCTACTTCCGCCTGTACAAGAAGCTGGCAGGCATGACGGGCACGGCCCTGCAAAATCGCTGGGAAATCCGCCGAGTCTACAAAATCTGGGTAGTGTGCGTGCCGACCAATCGTCCGGTTATCCGCGAGCAGTGGCCGGATCGGGTCTTCCCGAACGAAGAAGCCAAATTCAACGCCGTGGTTGAGGAAGTGATGCGCCTCAAGTCGCTGGGCCGCTCGGTGTTGATTGGCACGCGCTCGGTGGAGAAATCGGAGAAATTGAGCGAGTTGTTGACGGCAGCGGGCATTACGCATCAGGTGCTCAATGCGCGTCAGCACGAGCAAGAAGCGAAAATCGTCGCCGAGGCGGGGCTGCATGGCCGCGTGACGATCGCCACGAACATGGCTGGCCGGGGTACCGACATCAAGCCGGCTCCGGAAGTGCTGGCAGCCGGCGGTTTGCACGTGCTCGGCACGGAACGCCACGAAGCGCTGCGTATCGACCGCCAGCTGGCCGGACGCGCTGGACGCCAAGGTGATCCCGGCAGCGCGCAATTCTTTCTCTCCCTGGAGGATGAATTGCTTGAAGGCTTGGGACCAAAGAAGCAAGAGAAATGGAAGGAGTTCGGCCGCCGCGGCGGCCAGCGCGATTGGGACCAGTATCTCTATCTGTTTCGCCGCGCCCAGCGTCGCGTCGAGCGCCGCCATTACAAAAACCGCGTCGATCTTCTCGTCCACGAAAAGCAGCGCCAGGAAATCCTCAAAGATCTCGGTGCCGATCCATATGTGGATTAGAGGCTCTATCAGACGGAATCGCCAAGACGTCAAGAGCGTCAAGGTATAAAAAGATAAAAAAGAGAAAAAATGTCAGACAGTAGGGCTTTGGCAGCTCTCGAGGGATTCTTTTTTCGGAACTAAGAAAACCATGTCTCGACAGCTCTTCGCCGTCATTGTCCTCTCGTATTTACCATCGTTGGCGCTGGCCGATGCAGCGTCATCTGTGCTACTCAAACCGGCGCGGGTTTTCGATGGTGTCGCGCCGCGTGCCCATGAAGGCTGGGTGGTTCTCGTCCGCGGCAATCGCATCATCGGCGTTGGCCCCGCTGCTGAGGTACAGGCAGAGGGGGCACGTATTCTCGCACTGCCGAACGCCACGCTACTGCCGGGCTTGATCGAGGCGCACTCGCATCTGTTCCTGCATCCCTACAACGAGGCATCGTGGGAAGATCAGGTGCTCAAGGAGCCGCTGGCCCTACGTGTGTGCCGGGCCGCCAATCATGCACGCAAGACGCTGCTGGCCGGTTTCACAACACTGCGCGATCTCGGCACCGAAGGGGCCGGCTACGCCGATGTGGGACTGAAACAAGCTATCAACGAAGGGATCATTCCAGGGCCGCGGCTCTTGGTGGCGACGCGTGCTATTGTGGCCACGGGTAGCTATGCGCCGAAAGGTTTCGCACCGAGTTTTCGGGTACCACAGGGAGCGGAGGAAGCGGACGGCGATAGGCTGCGCCGTGTAGTGCGCGACCAGATTGGCCATGGGGCCGACTGGATCAAAGTCTACGCCGATTACTATTGGGGCCCCGGCAAGGAGGCGAAACCGACCTTTTCGATTGACGAGTTGAAAGTGATCGTGGCCACAGCCAAGGCGGCAGGTTGTCCGGTAGCCGCTCATGCCACTTCGAAGGAAGGCATGAGACGAGCGATCTTGGCTGGCGTCGAGACGATCGAACATGGCGATGGCGGCGATACGGAAGTGTTTCGTCTGATGGTCAACCATCATGTGGCGCTCTGTCCAACACTGGCTGCAAGCGAGGCCATGAGCCGTTATCGCGGCTGGCGCGGCGGCGACGAGCCGGAGCCTACTGTACTCAAGAGCAAGCGTGCGAGTTTTAAGGAAGCGCTGGATACGGGCGTCACCATTGCCAATGGCAGTGATGTCGGCGTCTTCGCCCACGGCGACGAGGCGCGCGAGCTCGAGTTGTTGGTTGAATGGGGCATGAAACCGGCGCAGGCACTGCGATCGGCCACTTCCGTCGTCGCCAAGGTGCTGCATCTCGATGACCGTCTCGGCGCCATCAAGCCGGGCTTATGGGCCGATCTCATCGCCGTTGAGGGCGATCCCACGCAGGACATCAAAGCATTGCGCAAAGTGCGGTTCGTGATGAAAGACGGTGTGATCTACCGCGGAGATCGGCAGACCATGCGAGGGCCAAGTGAACATTAGAACACTTTGCAAGCGGGTGTAGCAACGAACGGCCCGCGCCAACCGACTGGTACAGTCTCCGCCAGTCGGCCGACGCCGGGCCGTTTGTCCGCTAACCGCTCCCGCTAACAGCACAATTAACGGCACAACGCTTGAACGCTTCCGGTTCAAATCGTTAAGCCGCAGGGGGGAGCAACGAGTCTGTGGTGCTCCGGCTGGCGAAGCGACGCCGGGGGACGGGATCGTCAAATAAGTGAATGGACGTGCTCGCCTTTTGGAAAAGCGTTTCCCGATTGAAGGGAGAGCCTCGATTTAGACACGTGGCTTGCGTCCACCCTTGCGTCCGGCCTCGCGTGCTTCCTCGGAAGTGAAGCGATGGGCCGTGCCGCGGGAATGAGCCGCCTGCCCACCTTTGCGTCCGGCCTCGCGCGCTTCTTCCGGCGTGAATTCATGGGCCGTGCCTTTCTCATGCGCCGCTCGACCGCCCTTGCTGGCGATTTCCCGTTGCCGAGACGGATCCATACTGGCAAATCCCCGCTTCTTGGTCGTCATGGTGAACAATCCTCCAGCCGAGTACCACAGATCGCCCGGCCCGAAAACCGCCGAGCCTGGGCATGTCTATTAAGATTTACTCGCAAAAGCAGTGCCTAAGTACAAGAATTACCCTAATCCGAGCGACGCGTTGGCAGCATATCCTACGGTTTTATACGCCAGTCCTAAACGATTTTTGGCGAACGGCCGGCGTCTGTCGGCTGGTAAAGCCCCACCAGCCGGCAGACGCCGGCCGTTCGCTTAACTTTCCGGAACACCCCCCAGATTAGGGCGGGGGCCCCTCTGGATTTTGGCGAGCGAGGTTACGCCAGCCCTCGAGGAGGTTTTCCCCTCCCTCCCCCACGGAGAGGGATAAGACCGCTTGCACGGAAGCCCTTCTCCACGCCCAAATCAAGAGGAAAACCCGGGGACACACCCAAATTAGGGCCGGGTTGACATGGTGGTAGACTTGCCGTAATATCCTGACGACGTTGGCCCGCCCTCCCCCGGCCAACGGTGATTCAAGGACCATTTCCGGAAAGGATCCCGGCCTATGAAACATCTGTCGACTTTCTTCGGAACAACTTTGCTCGGGTTGATGACCACTGCTGGCCCAATTCGGGCAGATTTAAGTTGGACCTACACCGCTCAATCCAATGTTCCCGGCATTTCGGTCAACGGCGCGTCTCCTAACGGCGGCGCCAACGTGAGCCTGGTTGATTACAGCAGTCCGCAGCCCGGCGGCGCGTCCATTCCCGTCCAGGCCTACGTGACCTCTACCAGTAATACCTCGCCGATCGTCTTCAGCCCTTCGACCGAGCAGCCCACGACGTTCAACCTGGCCCTGAAAATTACCGATAGCAACGGCGCTTCCGGCACGCTGAATTTCACTGGTTCTCTGGCAGGTACGATGACCGCGACTTCCTCGAGCGTCGTGGCTTCGTTCGCTCCGGTCGGTTCTAACTCGCTGACCTTCGATGGGCATACCTACACGGTGACGATCGCGCCGCAGACGCTGGTTGCCCCCACCCAGCCGCAGGCCAACATTATGGCTTCGGTTTCCGTGACGGATGCATCGAGCGGCGGTGGCGGCAGTGGCAGCAGCGGCACGCCCCCTCCACCTCCGCCTCCTCCGCCTTCTCACGGCACGCCGGAGCCAACCAGCCTATTGCTCGGCAGCCTGGGTTTTTCCTGCTTCGGCGCCGGCTATTGGTGGAATCGCCGACGATTGACCCGGACTATCGCAGCTGCTTAGAATGAGGTGGTTCAGTGGTTCGGTGGTCCGGTAGTTAAACATCTAACCACCGAACCATCGAACCATCGAATCACCTACAAGCGAAGGGCCTGCGATTGATCCTTCTGATATTTTTCTTTCCCCTGGCCATCTACCTGCTCCTTCTTGGCTTGCTCAACCGCTGCCGCCATCCTCTGCTCGTTTCCGGGGTCTGGGATGGCATCGGCCTGCTCTTCGGCGTCTCTGGCTTTCTTCTCTTCGCCGGACCTGCTGTCCTTACCGCGTTTAGCGAACGCTGGCGTCTGTTCTGGCTGCTCGGCCGGGGCGACATCCCCTCCTGGGGCTTCTTGGCGTTCCTCTATTTCTTGCTGGTTGTTGGCGGTGCCGCGTTGTACCTTCGCCGCCAGCGCCATCTGACCGCTATCTACAACACCAATGCCGGTCTGATCGAACATATCGTGACCGAGATATGCAAGGAATTAGGGACCAATCCGGTGCGCTCCGACCATTTCTTTCTTTTTCAGGAACAGGCAGCGGTCCTGGAAGTGGACAGCTTTCCGCTGATGCATCATGTGACGCTGTATTGGGAGCCGGCCGATGTGCCGTTGCGCCGCCTCGTGGAAACCGAGCTGAGCCGCCGTCTGGCTGAAAGCGTCTCGGACACCGGCCTGCTGAGCAGCTGGCTGTTGACCCTCGGCTTCGTCTTGCTCTCGTTTGACCTGTTCGGCGCCTTCTTTCTGATCGCCCTAAGTTATTTACATGTGTTTATGAGATGAACCGTTCTTCGACGGCTGGCCAACGTCCGCCGGCCGTTCGCCTGCCCTGGGAGGGGTGCCTCCCGGAAAAACATCTGTCCCCGCCGAAGTGAGGGCTGTTCCCAGGAATGAAAGATGTCTTATCGATCTGTCAATTCTTCGGTTCGGCCACAATGATAATCATCGACATTTTCGGGAGATTATCGGCAGATACCTCGCCCTCAGCGTCCTTGCCGCGTCGGATCGGCCGCGGCCCGTTTTTGCTTTGCAGCAACGTCACCTCCACGATCTGCCCCGCTTTGATGTCCGAGAACTCGGCCGGGAAACCTGGCAGCCTATCGTTGCCTCGTAGCTCCTGGAGTTCCTTCGTCGTGTAGCGTTTAGGCCGACCCTTGTCGTCGAACTTCGGTGGCGGATATTTCATGCGCACTTTGACTTCGTCGGCTGCCGTCCACTCGACTTCTTTTTGGACCGAAGCAAGTTCATAGATTTGGGCCGCCGCCTGAGCCATCTGATTCTGGGCATTGTAAACTCCCTGCGGATTCCTGGCCTGCATCAGGTTGATTTGGGCGTTGTAGTAATTCCGCAATTGCCCTTCATTGATCTTGACATAAGGGATGGTCAGCCTCAAACGGAGGGATTTTTTGTCCTCCACGACAGCCACGACAGTTGCCATTACCTTGGGTTGGCGCAGCATCTTTCTCTCGGCGGCATCCTTGTCGGTCTCTAAGCCTTTGAACTTGCCCTTCAGAGGGGGCAGTTTACCAGCCGGCATTTTTGGGGTGCTGTCTTTCTTGTCCGGCTCTTCTTTTTTGGCCGGCTCGTCGTTTTTAGCGTCTTTCTTGGCCGCTTCCGCCTTTTTGGCTGGCTCGTCTTTTTTCACGTCGGTCTTTTGGCCTTCATCTTTAGGTGGATCGGCCTTCTTGTCTTTGTCCTCGGCACCCAGAATCGGCAGGATCAGTAAGAAACTCATCAAGGCCAACGCGACGAGCCGTGATACCACTGGCATGGCCTTCTCCTCCACAGGTGTCCCCGCGCAGGGCATGGGAACGAAAAGCTACAAGTCCCTCGTTTGTCCTCGTCTAGTTTATCCGGTCCTTCCCAGCAGTACAAACAGAAAATCCTTGTCTCTGCCTCTAAAATAAATCCATGAACCGCATACTTTCTTCTGCCGCCTCTTTGACACTGACCGGCGACAATCTCACGCTCGCCGATGCCGGCCGCATTTTGCACGGCCAAATTGCCGAGTTACATGTAGCGCCGTCGGCTCGCCGCCGCGTCGAACAGGCCCGCCGCTGCTTGCACGATCTGCTCGCCCGCGGCGAGACACTTTACGGCGTCAACACCGGTTTCGGCAAACTTGCCAGCCAACGCATTGAAACGCATGAAGTGCTGGCCTTGCAGGAAAACCTGCTGCGCAGCCATGCTGTCGGCATGGGACCGTTTTTGAGTCTCGGCATCAGCCGGCTCGCTCTGGCCCTGCGCATTCAAGCGCTCATCAAGGGGCATTCGGGCGTGACGGTAGAATTGATCGATCAGCTTGTCGCGATGTACAACCGCGGCGTGGTGCCAGCCATCCCCGAGCAAGGCAGCGTCGGCGCCTCCGGCGACCTGGCGCCGCTGGCCCATCTGGCCCTTGTCGTCCTGGGCGAGGGCCACGCTTTTGTCGTTCGCAATAACCCGGCGGCGGACGCTGCCGGTTCGCCAAGCCGAACGCCGATCGGGCGGCGTCCGCTGTCGGGTGATACCCCCATGAGCGGCCGGGCCGCCTTGCGGCGTGTGCATCTGAAACCGTACCGACTGCAGGCCAAGGAAGGGTTGTCGCTCATCAACGGTACGCAGATCAGCACAGCCCTTCTGGCTGAGGCGCTGGTGCGTGCGGAGCAGTTGGTCCGCGTCGCCGACATTGCCGGGGCGATGACCGTGGAGGCGACCAAAAGTTCCCAGCGCCCTTTCGATCCGCGTCTCCAGGCCATCCGCCCGCATCCCGGCCAAGCCGCCTGCGCCGCCAACCTGCGCCGCCTGCTTGCCGATAGCGCCATCATGCAATCTCATGCGCATTGTTCCAAGGTGCAAGACGCCTATAGCATGCGTTGCATGCCGCAAGTCCACGGTACTCTGCGCGACGCCCTCGGATACATCACCGCTGTTGTGGAACGTGAGATGAACTCGGCTACCGATAATCCCCTGGTTTTTCCCGATAGCGGCGAGGTCCTTTCTGGAGGCAATTTCCATGCCCAGCCGATCGCCTTGGCTGCCGACCTGCTCTGCGCCGCCGTTACCGATCTCGGCAGCATCAGCGAGCGCCGCGTCGAAAATTTGGTCAATCCCGACCTGAGCGGCTTGCCCGGTTTTCTGACACCACACCCTGGACTCAACTCCGGCATGATGTTGGTGCAAGTCCTCGCCGCCGCCCTGGTCTCGGAAAACAAAACGCTGTCGTTCCCGGCCAGCGTCGATTCGATTCCGACCTCGGCCAACCGCGAGGACCACGTCTCGATGTCCACTGGTGCTGCCCGCAAGTGCCGTCAGGCGGTCACCAACGCTACGCGCATCCTGGCCTGCGAGTTGCTATGCGCCGCTCAAGGGCTGGAGTTTCATCACGGTTTGCGTCCCGGCCGCGGCGTCGAGGCGGCCTATCGCCACCTTCGGGAACATGTCCGACCCTTGGGACGTGATCGCACCCTGCACCGCGATCTCGAAGCCGTCGAACGCTTAATTTGTTCGGGCAGTTTGCTAATGGCAGTGGAAGATGTTTGTGGTAAGCTGGAATAATACGGGCGAGCGGGGTTGCGTCAACCTCCAGGTAGTTTTTTCCACTTCCTCCCTCCTTATGGGGGAGGGTTGGGGGTCTTTTCTCTCCCCCCTTGTGGGGGAGGGTTGGGGTGGGGGGACACAACTCCTTGGCTCCCTTGCCTTTACACCTCCTGCCTCAGCCCTTCCCCACGAGGGGAGAGGAGGTTTGGTCTGGTAGCTCGAAGCCATCCCATACGCCAAAATTAAGAGAGACACCCCGCTCGCCGGGTTTGTCCGAAAGCCGGATGGACACATTCCGAGTAGATGCGTAAATTACTACCCTGGAATGGAGTCCAGACAGTAAGGAGACATTTCTCTCGGGAAGGATTCCCCCTATGCTACCATTGGGAACGGCCTTGGTGACTGATTTCGACCCTGCTCGAGATGTCCGTATCATCCGTGAGCCTGGTGTCTATTTGGTTGGCCGCCAGGTCATCGATACCGAGGTTATCGAGCGCTTTCTCGCGGATCATGGCGTCCGCTGGCAGACCGATACGGACCGCGCCGGCGAACATCTGATCGAAGTGGCGGGGCGCATCTGTTACATGAGTTTCGCCAGGCCTCGCCCTGGCGGCAATGAAGCCTACCTGCACCATATTTTGGAAGTCGGACACGGCTCTGTTTTGGAACATGCGGTCTGGAATTTCGTGTTCACCGGATGCAGCCGATCGTTGACCCATGAGTTGGTCCGCCACAGGGCCGGATGGGCTTATTCGCAACTGAGCCAACGCTACGTCGATGAGTCCGTCGCCGAGTATATCGAGCCGGATGTGATTGCCGGCGATCCGGAATTGCACGCTCTCTGGCTGGATGCGATCGCTCATGCCCATCAGGCGTACCGGAAGTTGGTCGAAAAGCTAACCGAGCATTACAAGGAGGAGCCGGATAAGACATTGCGCCGTAAGTTGGCCCGGCAGGCGGCTCGCAGCGTTCTGCCCAACGCTACCGAGACGAAGATTTTCGTCACCGCCAACGCCCGGGCTTTACGGCATTTCATTGAGATGCGCGCCAGTCGCCATGCGGAAGTCGAGATCCGCAAATTGGCCGTCAAGGTACTACAAATTATGCAGACCGAAGCACCGCATTTGTTCAGCGATTATCAACTCGTGCCGTTGCCCGACGGCACCTTCGAGGCGAACACGCCGCATCGCAAAGTTTGACGAACGAATCGCAGAGACACAGCGACACAGAGAAGAAAATAGAAGAGAAGAAAGAGAAAATTACAATAGACCAGCTAGAAATCACGACTCTCGATTCTCTTGTTATTTTTTCTTTTTATCTTCTCTGCGTTTTTCTTCTCTGTATCTCTGTATCTCTGCGGTTCGTTTTTTGGATCTAACTCCTACGAGAACCTCATGATCCGCGACGAACACTCCATTCAAGGCGTTCTGGAACTCCATCCCAAGGGTTTCGGTTTTCTGCGCAATGCCGCTCGCAACTATCTCGCAGGGCAGGCCGATCCCTATGTACCTGCGCCGCTCATTCAGCGTTTGGGGCTGCGGGAGGGCTTGCTGTTGACCGGCCCTGTAGAGCCAGTCAACGGCAACGGCCAGGCGCGGCGTGGCGCCGGCCGTCGGGCCGGCGGCGTCACGGGCGGCCCGCGGCTGGCACGCATCGAGCAAATCGAGGGCCAACCGCCTGAACAATTCCACCGTCGCAATTTTGACGACCTGACTCCTATTGACCCGCATCAGCACATCCGTCTGGAAACCGGACGCGAACCGTTGACCACGCGCGTCATGGATCTGCTGACGCCGATCGGCAAAGGGCAACGCGGCCTGATCGTGGCCCCGCCACGCACCGGCAAGACTATTCTCTTGCAGCACATCGCCCAGGCCGTCGCTACCAACCATCCAGAGATGCATCTCATTGTGCTGCTTATCGATGAGCGGCCTGAAGAGGTGACGGAGATGCGCCGCACCATCCGCGGCGAAGTCATTGCGAGCAGCAACGACCGCGATTCGCACAGCCACGTCCGTTGCGCGGAGCTGGTCGTCGAGCGGGCCAAGCGCCTCGCGGAACAAGGCCGGCAAGTCTTCGTGTTGCTAGACAGCTTGACGCGGCTGGCACGAGCATACAACAAAAATGTCAACAACAGTGGCCGAACTCTCTCCGGTGGCGTAGACATTCGTGCTCTGGAAGTGCCCAAACGCCTGTTCGGCTCGGCCCGCGCCTTCGAGGAGGGTGGTTCGCTAACCGTCATGGGCACGGCGTTGATCGAAACCGGCAGCCGCATGGACGAAGTGATCTTTCAGGAATTCAAGGGCACCGGCAACATGGAACTGGTGCTCGATCGTCGCCTGGCCGATCGCCGCGTCTTCCCGGCCATCGACATCAGCCAATCCGGCACGCGCAAGGAAGAACGCCTGTTGCCGCCCGAAGTGTTGCAGCGTGT
>Ga0070737_10001475_pt1 | contig 33495 bp, 28 predicted proteins | sample Coa_R1_10_FD_66438 | JGI IMG/M metagenome (GOLD analysis project Ga0070737, IMG submission 66438) | Surface soil microbial communities from Centralia Pennsylvania, which are recovering from an underground coalmine fire - Coalmine... | ecosystem: Environmental > Terrestrial > Soil > Unclassified... | reverse complement strand
ACCGCTGATCGTCGAAGATGCCAACCCCAGCAACGAACTTGACCTGATCCCCCAATGGGTCAAGCTCTCCCATGGCACGCTGCTATCGATCACCGGATCGCTGGAGAAACAGCTCGCCGAAAATTTCAGCCTTCAACTCGCGGACGCCTGGAACGACCCTTCGTGTCAGACCGGGCATGCCTGTTCGCTGGCAACCTTTACCCGCATCGGACGCCATCGACAGCGTCGGTTCCGTACACAATTGCTCAGCGGCTTCGGGGATTTTGAAATTCTGACGAAGTACGCGTTCCTGACCTCGGCGCGGCACGAGTTGCGGATCGCATTCGGCAGCGATCTTTTTCTCACCAACGGTAATCCTAGCGCCGGCTGCTCAACGCATACCTATGTGGGTCCGATCCTGATGTCTTCGAAGGGGATGGGTGACATCCCGGATTTGAGCGTCATCCGCTATCTTCGCCCGCTGGCGCTGCAAGCCGACGTAGAGGACGTGATCAGGACCGGCGGGACGGTGGGGAACCAGGTAAATGCTGAATGGGTGGTCTCGTACCAATTTTCGTATCTGAGCGATTACGTGCGCGATATCGGATTGCCGCCGTTTATTCGGGCTCTCAGTCCTTTTGGCGAGTTCACCTATGCCCAGTTTGTTCAGGGCGGGGCCGGCAGCACGCAACCCGACCTTCGCGTCCTTCCCGGCATCGCGTACGTCAACGGTCCCTACCAGGTGAGCCTCGCGACGATGTATTCCCTGAACCGGGTCGAGACTCAGGCAACGCATGCAGCGGTGATCGCGATGCTCAGCCTGACGCTGGATCAGCTTCTGACCGAGTTCGGCTGGACGCCGCTATAAGAGTTGAGCGGTCTACGATTCGGTCGCCTCTTGACCGCTCGTCGGGTTAAGTAGAAGTATTAACGCACGGGCAGCGCGGATTTATCGAGAAAATCGCGGCGGAAATCATCGCCCGTTCATGGATTGCTATCCAGGCCATCCACTAGCGATGGTCGATGACCATCGGAAGGAGAGAACGGTATGGGGGTGATGCGAATCGGTCACGTATCGCTGCGGGTCACGGGCGACATGGAAAAATGCCGCCGGCATTACGAGAAGATGCTGGGGCTCTACGAGACCCATCGCGATCCCGATGGCACGACCTACTACAAATGCTGGGATGAGTGGGACAAGTACAGCGTCCAGCTCACCCCTGCCAAGGATCCCGGCGCCAACCATATCGCGTACAAGGTCGAGAAGGACTCCGACCTTGACCTGTTCACGAAGCGGATCACCGAATACGGCATCAAAGTCGAGCAGCTCAAGCCCGGCGAGATCCCGTTCGTCGGCCGTGCGATCCGCTTCGCATTGCCGAACACCACCAGGATGGTGCTTTACGCCGAGAAGGAATTCGTTGGCAAGAACGTCGGTGTGCACGATCCCGATCCCTGGCCGGATGATATCCACGGCTGCGGCGTCATGCATCTGGATCATACGCTCCTGATGTGTGAACTCGACCCGGTGCGCGGCGTCAACAAAGTCGCAGAATGCACCGACTTCGCGATGAAGTGCCTCGACTTTTATATGACCGAGCGGCTGGTCGGCGGCCCGGATAAGAAGGTGTTGGGCTTGTCGTTCCTGTCATGTTCCAGCAAGCCGCACGATTTGGCTTTCGTCGGTGGCAATCGCAACGGGTTCCATCACATGGCGTTCTACCTGGAGAGCTGGGAGGATGTCGGTCGGGCCGGTGATGTGATGGCGAAGCACCGCACGCGCATCGACCAGGGTCCAACGCGCCATGGAATCACGCGCGGGCGCACGATCTACTTCTTCGATCCTGCCGGTAACCGCAACGAGACGTTCGCAGGCCTCGGCTATTTCGCCAATCGCGACATGCCGATTATTGAGTGGAGCGAGGAGAACATCGGGCGCGCGATCTTCTACCCGACCGGCGTCATCAACGATGCGTTCCGCGACGAATACACCGCGGCTTCGTAATCGACTGCGATGAGCGGTTCACCACGCGTGGATATCACCGAGGCGGCGAGCATCCTGCTCGCCGCTGAAGCCGCCAAGCGCACTTGCGACCAGCTCACCAAGCGCTGGCCGGAGATGAACGTTGACGACGCTTACGCGATCCAGGCGGAAGCCCTCAGGATGCGCCTCGCGCGCGGCGAGAAACTGGTCGGAATCAAGCTCGGTCTCACGTCGAAGGCCAAGCAAATTCAGATGAAGGTCGGATCGCCGACGACGGCCTGGCTGACTGATGCGATGCGCCTTGACGAAGGCCTGATGCCGGCGGGCGCCGCCGCCCATCCGCGCGCCGAGCCCGAGATCGTCGTCACGATCAACCGGCGGCTCCAAGGACCGGGTGTCACCGCGGCGGATGCAATCGCCGCGCTGGGCGAGGTTCGCTGCGGGATCGAAATCCTCGACAGCCGCTACGAGAACTTCAAATTCACTTTGCAGGATGTCGTCTCGGATAACGCTTCATCGGGCCGTTTCGTGCTCGGCAAGACCGTCATACCAGCGAGCCGGCTCGATCTTGTCGCCGAGGAATGCGTGTTAAAGATCGATGGGAAGCAGGTTGCCACGGCCACCGGCGCGGCCGTCATGGGCCATCCGGCCGAAGCGATCGCGTGGGCGGCGAATTTTCTCGCCGAGCGCGGTCATGCGATCGAAGCAGGCTGGATCATAATGACGGGCGGAATGACCGACGCCTTCGCGGTGAATCCCGGGGCGGAAGTCGTGGCATCGTTCACCCATCTCGGCACAGTAACTGTCAAGCGAGGAGCATGAAGTCATGCCGTTGGTCGAAGTGTCAATGATCGAAGGACGGACACCGCAGCAGATTCGGTCGCTGCACGAGGCGATGACCGCCGCGGTCGAGACTACCCTCGGCGTTCCGCGCGAATCGGTCTGGGTCGTGATCCGGGAACTGCCGCCAAGCAACTGGGCCGAGGGCGGCATCACGATCGCCGAGCGGCGTGCGGCCGCATCCAAAACCAAGGTCGCCTGAATCCTTCCCGCCGGGTGCGGGACGAGAGCACGGTTCCGACAGGACAGCTTTTTCAAAAAAAATCACCAAGCAGGTTCGAACGATGAAATTCGTCCCGCACGTGATCGACGGCCGCGAGGTCGAATCCCTTGACGGCAAGCGCTTCCAGAGCATCAATCCCTACACGCGCAAGCCGTGGGCGGAAGTCGCGATGGGCTCGCGGATGGACGCCGAGCGCGCCGTGGTTGCCGCGCGCCGGGCGTTCGACGAGGGACCGTGGCCCAAGATGGGCTACAACGCCCGCGCGAAAATTCTCCATCGGCTCGCCGATCTGATGGAAAAGCATGTTGATGAGCTGGCCGAGGCCGATACCTGCGACATGGGCAAACCGATCACGGACATGAAGGTCGCGGACGTGCCGCGCTCGGCGCATAACTTCCGCTTTTTTGCCGATTTCGCAAAGCTCGCCTCAGCTGAGAGCTTTCCCTCCGACACCGGCCATCACATGTACACGCGCTACGAGCCGGCGGGTGTGGTGGTCGCGATCGCGCCTTGGAATTTTCCGCTGATGCTCGAGACGTGGAAGATCGCGCCGCCGCTTTCGTGGGGCAATACGGTCATCCTGAAGCCCGCCGAGGACACGCCGACTTCCGCCTCGATCATGGCGAAGCTGGCTCTGGAAGCCGGGATGCCGCCGGGCGTGCTCAACGTCGTGCAGGGCTTCGGACCCGAGGCAGTCGGCCAGTTCCTGACCGAATCGCCCGAAATCGATCGGATCACGTTCACGGGCGAATCGGCGACCGGGCGCGCGATCGCGCGCGCGGCCTCCGCCAATTTGATCCCGGTCAGCTTCGAACTCGGAGGCAAGGGCGCCAATCTGGTGTTCGCGGATGCCGACCTCGACAAGGCAGTTCCGTGGTCGATTCGCGCGATCTTCTCCAATGCCGGACAGGTCTGCCTCGCCGGCAGCCGGCTGTTCGTCGAGGACAGGATTTTCGACGCGTTCGTAGAGAAATTCGTCGCCGCCGCCAAGCAAATGGTGATCGGCGATCCGCTTGATGCGAAAACCCAGGTCGGTCCGCTGTCGTCCGAAACTCATTTCAAAAAGGTCTCGAGCTACTTCGATGCGATCGCGAAGGAAGGCGGTGAAATTCTGACCGGCGGTATCGGCGACGGATGGACGGTCAAGCCGACGGTGGTCGTAAATCCGCCGCTGAACTCGCGAGCCGTCCGCGAGGAGATCTTCGGTCCGGTCGTGATGGTGAATCGGTTCTCGGGCGAGGAGGAGGCCGTCCGGCTCGCGAACGACACCGTGTACGGATTAAATGCGATGGTGTTCACGGAAAGCCTTCGCAGGGCTCATCGAGTTGCTGCCGCACTCCATGCCGGCACGGTCTGGGTCAACTGCTTCTTCATCCGCGACTTGCGCGCGCCGTTTGGCGGCGTCGGCGACTCCGGCATCGGCCGCGAGGGCGGCTCCTATTCGCGCGAGTTCTGCACCGAACCCAAGGCCGTCGTGATGGAAATCTGACGCCGGGACGCGCCGCGGGCCATGGCGAACGCAGCCATCCTCGATCCCGCCGCCGCCGGCGCCAGACGGTTCGAGGGCGAGGTGGCCGTAATCGCGGGGGCAGGGCAGGGTATCGGACGCGCGACGGCGCGACGCCTTGCCCAAGAAGGCGCAGCCGTGATGGCCGCTGACTTGATCGAAGCGAGTGCCGAGCGCGTCCGTTCCGAGCTCGTAGAGGCCGGCGCGAAGGCCGCGACCTTCGCCGGCAACCTTTCCGAACTCGACAACTGCCGCGCGCTGATGGCGCGTACCAAAGACGTCTTCGGACGCATCGACGTGCTCGTTAACGTGGTTGGCGGCACTATCTGGACGCAATCGTTCCAGTATTACACGCCCGAGCAGATCGAAGCCGAGATTGCGAAATCGTTCTGGCCGCCAATGTTCCTTTGTTGGGCGGTGCTTCCCTACATGATCGAGCAGCGCGCGGGCGCAATCGTGAATCTGGCGACACATGCGGTCGCGAGCCGCTATCGCGTGCCGTACGCCGCGGCGAAAGGCGGCGTGATTGCGCTTACCACGTCGCTCGCCAAGGAAGTTGCGCAATACGGGATTCGCGTCAACGTGATGGCGCCGCACGCGACGCAGGCCGATGATCGGGTAACGCCGCGCAATGCCGGAATCGCGCTGGCCGCGTCCGAGTTGCCGCCGGAAGAGCGCGCGGAGCGTGATCGCTTCTTCGGCGACGGGTTCGTCGGCGAGCGGGTCGGTGAGTTTCTGGAACTCGAAATCCCGATGAAGCGTTTCAGCCGCGCCTCCGAGCAGGCCGCGGCCATCGCGTTTCTCGCCTCGGACGACGCGTCTTACATCACGGGCCAGGTGCTGCCGGTCGGCGGCGGCGCGACCTATCCGTTCTAAGCCATGGCGAACTCGGAAGCATCGCGGCCGGTTCTCGACCCTCGCGCGGCCGGCGCGCGCCGTTTCGTCGGTAAGGTCGTGGTCGTTGCCGGCGCGGGGCAGGGGATCGGACGCGCGTCGGCTCGCCGCTTTGGCGAGGAAGGCGCGTCCGTGATGGTCGCGGATATCGTCGCAGCGAGCGCGCGCAAAGTTGCTGATGAACTCGGAGCGGCGGGGGTCGCAACAGGGACCTTCGTCGGCGATCTCTGCGAGCTCAAGGATTGCCGGGCTCTGATGGCGAGCACGAAGGAGCGCTTCGGACGGATCGACGTGCTCGCGGTCATCGTCGGCGGAACGATCTGGGCGCAGCCGTTTCAGTACTACACTCCCGAGCAGATCGAGGCCGAGGTGCGGCGCTCGTTCTGGGCGCCGATGTGGCTCTGCTGGTCGGCGCTCCCATATATGATCGAGCAGCGCAGCGGCGCGATCGTAAACTTGGCAACTTCGGCGGTCGTCGGTCGCTACCGCGTACCGTACGCAGCGGCCAAGGGCGGCGTGATCGCGCTCAGCACTTCATTGTCAAAGGAAGTTGCGCGCTATGGAATTCGCGTCAATGTGGTCGCTCCGCACGGCACCGATGCCGACGATCGCATCATCCCGCGCGACTACGGCGTAAATATCAAGGCGACTGAGCTTCCCCGGGAGGAAGCTGAGGAACGCGACCGACATTTCGGCGGCAAGGGCCTCTTCGGCGTCGGCGAAATGATTCGGACCGAAGTTCCGATGGGGCGCAAGGCGGAGGCCGTCGAGCAGGCGGCCGCGATCGCGTTCCTCGCCTCGGACGACGCGTCGTACATCACCGGCCAGGTGCTGCCGGTGACCGGCGGCGCCACTTTTCCATTTTAAAAGCCGGGAGATCATTTCCGGAATCGGCCTATGGATTGTCCGGCTCCGGTGAGAGTAAGTTGAAAACACGATGCTGACCAAGTTTGTCGAAGCGGCCAAGAAGAGCCAGGTGCCGGAGGGCACCATGATGAGCGTCAAAGTGGGCGAGGAAGAAATCCTGATCGCCTGTGTTGACGGGAACTATTACGCAATCAGCAACATTTGCAGTCATCAGGGCGGATGGCTGGACCAGGGCGAACTGCTCAAGGAGAACTGCGAAGTGATGTGCCCGCTGCATGACGGCGGGTTCGATCTGAAGACCGGTGAGCCGACTTCGGAACCGTGCAAAGTGCCGGTGGCGACTTACGGAGTCCGAATAGAAGGCGACGCCATCCTGGTCGGTCCTCCAGGCTAACACTGCCGCACATTTGGCGGCCAGGACTTCGCGATGGGACTGATAAAGGGGTTTCAGAAGTTTCGCGGTGGATGGCCCGGTGGTTGGCGCCGTTACGCGATGGGCAGTCCGCGGCGCGAGCCGCCGTCGTTCGTTCAGCCCAGGAATCCTGACGACCGCCGGAGCCTGATCCCGCCGTTCGGCTTTCGCGAATACTGGTATCCGGCTCTGCCTGCGCGGGCCATCAAATGGCGCAAGCCGGTCGGCCTCAGAATCTGCGGCATCGACATCGTCCTGTTCCGCGATCACGGCGGCACGGTTCGCGCGCTCTCGAACATCTGTCCCCATCGCGGCGCCTGGCTCTCATGGGGCGATTGCTTCTGGAAGGGCTTCATCAGTTGTCCATACCATGGCGCGACTTTCGACGGTGACGGCAATTGTGTCGAGTTCATCACGGAGGGTCCGGACTCGAAAATGGTCGGGCGTCTGAAGGCGCGCGCCTTTCCGACCCGTACGCTCAAGGGGATGGTCTTCGTCTGGATGGGCGAGGACGCGGAGCATCCGGTCGCGATCGAAGAGGATGTGCCGCCGGAGTTCTTCGAGGGCCGCGAATCCGTGGTCCGCCACACAGTGCGCTATTGGCGCTGCAACTGGATGATCTCGCTCGAAAACTTTTTCGATTCGCACAACTTTTTCTGGGTCCATCGAAACTCGATCTGGGTCGGGATGAATCGTTACGGTGGCCGACCGCGGACGCCAATCGGTTATCGCGCGCGGATCATCAACAACAAGACCGTGCAGGTGGTGAGCGGCGCGAACGAATACTACGCGGTCAACGGCACTATCCCACTGCAGATGTACTACCCGCGGGTACGCGGATGGTGGCCGAAGACGCCGCTTCGATGGACCTGGCTGTGGCTTACCGAGCGTATCCTGAGAATCAAGTTTCTGTGGCCGAAATTCGAGACACCGACTGAATGGGACGGTACGCGGCTGCCCGGCATGCAGCGGCTCTCGACCTGGAACGGGTTCTATACGCGATGGTCGGTGCCGGTTGAGGATCAGTTGACGCGGGTTTTTTATTTCCGTTCAGTGCGCCCGGTGAACCGGCTCGATCGCTTCGCGCGATGGGTCGCGTGGCCATTTTACAACTTCGTGGTCCATTACAACTTCTCCGATCAGGACTACGACGCTATGCAGACCCTGAGCTATGAGTCGCCGGAGTTCCTCTCATCGACCGATTCGTACCTTGTGATGCTGCGCAAGCTCTTCACGACGCATGCGCGCGGCCTCAAGCGGACGGTCGAGGTCGCGGAGCAAACCACGGCTGAAAAGCTTCAGGCCGAAGCCGACCGTGGTTTCGGCGTCGAGCAGCGGAGCGATCAGGCTGCGGGAGCGAATGAGCGAGTGGGCGGCAGCGTCTCGCTCGAAGCGCATCGCAGCGGAATCGGCAATGGTTCGCGCCGCACATCGACGCCGAAATAGTCACTGCCGCGCATCGCGTTTTGTCGCCCGGCAAAAAATGAACAAAAGGTTGCAGCACTTTTAGGTACATGCTAAGCGGGTAGATAAATCTGCCCCCGCCAAAAAAATCCAAGCGAGGCAGGAGATTTCTATGCTACAGCCAAAACAGTTGGGATACCTCGCGCTAGATGTCGCCAATCTCGAGTCCTCGCTGCGCTTCTATCAGGATGTCGTACATTTCGAGATTACTGAGGAGCGAGATGGGGCCGTCTACCTGACCGGCGGCATCCAGCATCACTGGCTCATCCTCAAGCAGAGCGACACGCCGGGCGTTAGCCGCGTGGCCTTCGAGATGGCGAATCCCGATGATCTTGAAGCGATTGAGAAGCGATTGCGGAGTGCCGGCGTCGAGGTCGAGCGCGGCGGTTCGCTGGCGCGCGATCGCGTCGATCAGTACATCCGCTTCCGCGACCCCGACGGAATCATGATTGAGCTGTTCACCGATATGGTCACGATGCCGATGCCGCCGGCCTACGCGCATCGAGTCCACATGAGCAAGCTGCTGCATACGGTGCTGCTCGAAAAGGACGTGAACAAGTCGGTGCCGTTCTATACCGATCTGCTCGGTTTCCAGATCTCTGACTGGGTAGAGCGCTCGGCGGCCTTCATGCGCTGCGGCGATCATTATCATCATTCGCTCGGCGTCTTTGGCACGGGCGGCACCCGCACCTCAATCGATCATGTATGTATCCTGGTGCCGACTCTCGACGACCTGATGAGAGCGCGCGCGAATGTGATGGCGCTGGGCGTGCCGTTCCGCAATGACCTGCTGAAACATGCGCCCTCGGGCTCGATTGCCATCTACCTGCGCGATGAGGCGAACAACCTGGTCGTCGAATTCTGCTGGGAGCATGGCCAGATCCTCGACGACGCTCATAGGCCGCGCGTCCTGCCCGCCATGCCCGAGACGCTCGACATGTGGCGCCTGGTTGGCCCGAGTCATGGCAAAGGGCTGCCATCGCGGATCGATCTCGTCGGAGGTAGTGGCGCGCCGCGAATCGGTGGCGACGGCGGCCAGGCGCATCCGATGTCCGAATCACAGGCGCTTAACTCGCTCGGCGTGCGCGACAGCGATGGCGCGCAGTTGACCAAGGCCAAGTAGCGCAGAAGATGCGAAAGCATCGGAGCTTCCGGATTAACCCCGCTTCGGTTCGGCAGGGATAATCGAATGGCTGAAGGCGCCCAAATCGTCCGGGTGGACTTCCATACTCACGTCTTTCCGGACAAGATGCCGCCGCTCGGCGCGCGCTATGGCGACGAGCGCTGGCCACGCCTCGAAAAGCAGGGCGATACCGGCCAGATAATGGTCGGATCGACGGCCTACCGGAAAATCGGCAGCGAAGCGTGGACGCTCTCGCGCCGCCTTGAGGACATGGATCGCGAGGCCGTCGACATCCAGGTCATCTCAGCGACGCCCATCACCTTCGGCTACTGGGGCAATGCCGAAGCGTGTCTCGAGCTTTCGCGATATCAGAACGACTTCATCGCTGGACTGGTGAGCGAACATCCGCGTCGGTTCGTCGGGCTGGGCACGGTTCCGATGCAGGACCCTGCGGCGGCGATCCGTGAGATGACCCGCGCGCGCCGCGAATTGAAGCTCGCCGGCCTTGAGATTGGCGCTTCGATCGACGGCAAGGGGTTGCATCTCCCCGAACTGCGGGATTTTTTCAAAGCCGCGGTCGAGCTGTCATGCCCGCTGTTCATCCATCCGACCAACGAACCGTGGTCGGTTCCCGAGCATCACAAGCGCGCGGCGATTCCGGGACTATACCAGACCGTCGGGATGCCGGGTGAGACGAATTTTGCCGCAGCCACGTTGATCCTGGGCGGCGTGATGAGTGAAATTCCCGGGCTGCGCATCTGCCTCGCGCATGGCGGCGGTACTCTCTGCTGGACGGTGCCCCGGATGGACTTCTTCTGGGCCAATACAGAAGTCGCCCGGAGCAAAGTACGGGTTGGCCCGGCCGAGACGCTGCGCTCTTTTTGGGCGGACACACTGACGTACGATGTCGATAATTTGCTGCTGCTAAGGGCGCGATTGGGCGCGGAGAAGCTGATGGTCGGGACAGACTATCCGTTCGAAGCTCGCGAGATTCCGCCGGGTGCGGTCCTCGATCGCGCGGAGAAATCGGGAAGTATTCCGAGTTCCGAAATAGCCGGGATGCGCGGAGCTAATGCTTTGCGTTTTCTAAATCTATCCAATTTTCCGGGGGTCCGATGAAATCAAATAGAAAGGGACGGGAGAGCAACAACCTCTGATCCGCTTTACCGCAAACGGTTTCCCCTGTTATGAGAATGTGCGTGACGTTGAGCTTGCGTTCGTGGCGAATTTGCGGTACGCGGATACCGCTTTAGTAAATAAATAAAAGCAGCCAGGCGGTCGTCGATGGGGGAGCAAGGCCTGTGGCCGAAGCGAGCAGCCGCAGGGCCAGAGGCTGGCCCTGTGCCTAACAGATGAGACTAAACATAATTGGGCTCGATAAAACTGTGAGAAGAAAACATCTCAGCTATCCGTTGGTTCTGTCGATACTTGGTTTTGCGGTTATTCTGATGGTCGGTTGCGAACCGCCGCTACCACCGATCAAGCCGAGCAATCTCGTTATCCGCCCGTGGGAAGAGCTTTTCGGTGTCGCGATCAAACCGGGCTCGAGCGATTGCTATGTGGTTGGCACTGCCGGTTTGCTGCTGGTCTCGAATGATGGCGGCAAGACCTGGACGCGGCGCCGTCTGGACGAAGGGCGGCCCGGCAATCATCTTCATCAGGACCTCGATCTCTATGCGATCAGCTTCGGTCCCGGCGGAAAAGAAGGATGGATCGTTGGCGAGCAAGGGCTGATTTTACACACCAGCGATGGCGGCGACACATGGCAGGTTCAGCACAGCAAGGCGACCACACAGTTGCTGTCTGTGGCTGCAGTAACCGACAAAGAAGTTTCTGCCGTCGGCGACCATGGCACGCTTATCTGGAGCAACGATGGCGGCCAGAGCTGGGAGGTGACCACCCTCAACAATCTGACGTTTTACAGCGTCGCTTTCACTGATCCGAACAATGGCTGGGTAGTCGGCGAGTTCCAGACCATTCTGCACTCGGGCGACGGCGGCAAGACTTGGCAGGTGCAGCGCGGCGGCAAGGTAGCCGACTTCACGGTCCCGCCGTACTTCGTGGTTGTGCCGCAAAGCGATAACAACGTCATCGTTGCCGGACAAAGCGGCGTCTACGCGACCACCAAAGATGGCGGCAAGACCTGGCAGGATGGCAAGCTGCCAAGCGAACGCTCAATTTACGGCGCGACAACCGCCAATGCCGCAAGCACGGCGGGTAGCGTATGGCTCGCAGGTGCCGAAGGAACGATTTTCGAAGGGGTGCCGGGAGCCGAATGGCAGACCAAGGACCCGACCTTCCAGGACCTGACAGCAGTGACCTCCACGCAGCATCTGGGAATCGCGGTCGGCCTCGGCGGCACCATCATGCGCACCGCGAACGGCGAGAACTGGCAATTAATCACGGAGTCAAAATGAGTCACGGTAGCGCACCTGGCGAAGGTTCGATCGTAAGATATTTCCGTTTCGGCGAAAATATCCTTCGGTTCCGCTGGTACATCGGCGGGTTCCTGCTTCTGTTCACGATCTGGATGGGATATGCGGCAGCACATGTCCAGATAGCAACCCGATTCGTCGACTTCTTTCCGCGGACCCACCCGAACGTCGAGTTGACGAATAAGTTCGCGAGCTTCGGCGGCGCCGATACCGTCACCTTCATGGTGCAGGTGAAGAACGGCGATATCTTCAACCTCCCGACGCTCAAGATCATTCAGGACCTGACGCGAGACGTTAACCGGCTGCCCGGCGTCAACCACAACGAAGTCTTCTCGCTCGCTTCCTACCGCGTCACCTATGCGAAAGCCGTGCCCGGAGCGCTGGTTGCGCGCACCTTCATGTACCCGAATCTGCCCGCGAACCAGGCGGAAATCGACCTGCTAAGGCGGAATGTCACGATCTACCGCGACCGTATCGGCTCGCTGGTGAGCACCGACAACAAGGCCGCTGTCGTGCGGGCCTCATTCAACGAGGAAGGGTTCAACTATCGCGATCTGTTCTTCGCGATCCGTGGCTTGGTTAAGACCTACGAAGATCCGAATCATCAGATCTTCGTGGCCGGCGAACCGATTGTCCGCGGCTATGGCTACTACTACGAACCCGCGGTGGTGACGATCCTGGTCGCTTCGGTAATCGCGATGATCGTCATCCTCTATATCTTCCTGGCTCAACGCAGCCGCTGGTGGGCGCCGATCGTCACCGGTACCTTCTCCGCAATCTGGGGCCTCGGTTTCGTTGGCGTGATGGGTTACGACTTCGACCCCGTCATGCTCGTCATACCGTTCATCCTGACGGCCCGTGACGTAAGTCACGGGATCCAGTGGCAAGGACGCTACTACGACGAGATCGACCGGCTGCGCGACAAGTATGCGGCTTGTATTGCGACCACCGATCAGATGCTGCCGCCGGGCTTTCTCTCGATCATCGCCGATATCGCTGGAATCATCTTCATCGCGCTGGGCGGGATTCCGGTCCTCGAGCACATCGGCCTCGCGGGCGCGGTATGGCTCGCCGGTAGTCTGACGATGGTGTTCGTTTTTCAACCCATTCTGATGAGCTTCCTGCCGCTGCCGCAGATTCGCAGCGAGGCGAAGCGCGTCACTGGCATGTACCGGTATGTCGAGGGGTTATTCGCGAAGCTGGCCGAAATCCCGGTGCGGCCCGGACGGCTTCGCGCGGGCATCCTGATAGTTGCCCTGATCGTTCTGATCTGGGGCGTCGCCTCAGGGCTGCGCGAACCGGTCGGGTACGTCTACCCCGGCACGCCGCTCTATCGTCCGACCGCCAAGGTCAATCAGGATCTGCTCGCAATCAATCATTATTTCCCGACAGACGAAGGCTGGGTGATCATCTCGCACATGCCGCCTTATCCTGATCCGGAGTCAGCGCTTGCCCCGGCGATCCTGCGCATGAGCGATGACATGCGCAATTACCTGCTGCAGGATCCGAACGTCGACAGCGTGGTGACCTTCGCCACCCGCATCATCATGCCGTCCAACCAGCAGCTCCATTACGGCCATCCGAAGTTTCTGGCGGTGCCCGACGACATCCAACTCGCCGGCAACCTGCAGTACCTCTACAGCACGGCAACCGCGCCGGGCGAGATGGAGCAGTATCTCGCGCCGCCGGCGGCGCAGGATACCTGTATCCGCATCCTGATGCCTGGGCATACGACGCTCGCTCTCGAAATGTTGACCCAGCGCATCAAGGAATTCGTAAAAGAGCGTGTGGCGTCCGATCCGAACCTGAAGAAAATTCAGGTCCTGTACCTCGGTTCCACCGCTGGACTCTATGCCGCGGCGGACGACGTGCTGAAGCGGCTCGACTTTCTCAACATCACGTTTGTGCTCGCCGCGGTTTGTATCTTTTCGATGATTTCCTTCCGCTCGATCGTCGCGGGCCTGCTGTTCCTGCTCGCCTGCGTGCTGGCGAACTTCGGCGCGTTCATCTATCTGCGCCTGCGCGACATCGGTCTCACCATCGATACCATTCCGGTTATCTCGCTGGGCATCGGCTTGGGTATCGACTACGGCATCTACACCGTCGCCCGCATCAGAGATGAAGTCATCGGCGGCAGTTCGCTCGCGGAATCGATCCGAATTGCGATCACCAAGACCGGCACCTCGGTCTTCAGCACCTTCGCGGTCATGGTCGGAGGCATCGCGCTGTGGGCGTTCTCGCCTCTGCTGTTCCACAGCGAGATGAGCGTGCTGTTGATGTTCCTGATGGGCACCAACATGATCGCGGGCGTTCTGATTCTGCCCTGCTACATCGCCTGGGCGCGGCCCAAGTTCGTGGTGAAGCACGAGCAGGTGCAGGAGCAGGCGGCCGCCGGGGGTAATTGACCGCCCAGCCCGGCGAGAATCGCCCGACTGATACCGGAAGCACGCAAACGCCCCGCGCCGTCGCGGGGCGTTTGTTTTTTCCGATAAATCCGCGATAAACGAATCTTCGGCGCGCGGCGCCGTCACGCTATGAAATCACCCGAATTCGATTTGGCGCTGGAGCGCGCCGTGCGATGGGTCACGTCTTATTTCGCGCACACCCGTGATTTTCCGGTGTTCTCGAAGAGCATCCCCGGCTCGATCAAAAACGCGATTCCGCCGGCATTGCCGGAGACCGGCGAGCCGCTGAGTGCGCTGCTCGATGACTTCGAGCGACTGGTCGTGCCCGGCATCACCCATTGGAACCATCCGCGATTCTTCGCCTACTTCGCGATCACCGGTTCCGAGCCGGGCGTCATCGCGGAGCTGCTCTCGGCGGCGCTCAACGTCAATGCGATGCTGTGGCGGACCTCGCCCGCGGCGACCGAAATCGAAGAAGCCGCGCTCGGATGGCTTCGCGACGCGCTGGGATTGCCGCGTGAGCTGTTCGGCGTCATTTATGACACCGCCAGCGTATCAGGCCTGCATGCGCTTGCTGCGGCGCGTGAATCCCTGGGCCTCGAAATTCGAAACCTCGGCGCCGCGGGACGCGACCTCCCGCGCCTGCGGGTCTATTGCACGGCGGAGACCCACTCGCACATCGAGAAAGACGCGATCCTGCTCGGCATTGGACGCGAAAACGTGGTGAAAATCCCGACCGACGATGCGTTCCAGATGGCTCCACGAGCCCTCGCGAGCGCGCTCGCTGCAGACCGGGCCGCGGGTTACCTTCCGATGTGCGTCGCGGCGACGGTCGGCACCACCTCGACCACGTCGATCGATCCGGTCCGCGCGATTGCCGCCGTGTGCCGCGAGCATCGGGTATGGCTGCATGTCGATGCGGCCTATGCCGGGCCGGCTGCGATTGTGCCGGAGCTGCGCTGGGTGCTGGACGGATGCGAACTGGCCGATTCGATTGTGGTCAATCCGCACAAATGGTTGTTCGTGCCGATCGACCTCTCGGTGCTCTATACGCGGCATGAGGGGCTCCTGCGCCGCGCCTTCAGCCTGATTCCAGCCTATCTCGAAACGCCGGAAAGCGACGTCCGCAACTACATGGATTATGGCGTGCAGCTCGGGCGCCGCTTCCGCGGACTCAAGCTATGGTTCGTGCTGCGCGCCTACGGCAGAAGCGGGATCGTCGAGCGGCTGCGCAATCACGTCGCATGGACGCAGGAACTGGCGCGCCGAATTCGCGAGGCTGGTGATTTCGAAATCCTCGCGCCGCATCCGCTGTCGGTCGTATGCTTCCGGCATGCCGCGCGCGGCCTGGAAAATGAAGCGCTCGACGCGCACAATCAGCGCATCGTTGACGAAGTCAATCGCACCGGCTTTGCGTTTTTCTCGACCACGCGCCTCAACGGCCGGCTCGCGCTCCGGATGGCGATCGGAAACGAGCGCACCACTGAAGCCGATGTATTCGAAACGTGGGATCTGATCCTACGGACCGCCCGCCAGCTCGCTCCCGCATGACCAGAGCAGCCGCAACTCAAAAACTGCCTCTATGACGGTGATCCGATGAGCGGCGTGTCGGCGAGCGGCGGTTATCTTTCCGCCTTCCACGTGGTCGCCCTGCCGCCGGGTCCCGAGGTCGCCTTGCGGTTCGGGCAAATGGAGCGCGAAGCTCGAGCGCATAGCGCGCCAGAGCCTTCGCGGCGGGGCTCGTTACGAAGTCCAAGTCATGATGGGCGACCCGGGCATCGAGGCCCTGCGCGTGGCCAGGCGGGTTCGTGCAAATCTGATTGTTATGGCGACCCACGGCCGCAAAGGGTTTCGCCGTCTCATTCTAGGCAGCGTCGCGGAGCGGGTTGTTCGCGAAGCGCCGTGTCCCGTGTTGACCATTAGACCCCGGCCCGCGCGCGCTACCAAGTTACCTGCGCGCTCAGACACGATGAGCAGATAACTACCTCAAGTCCTGTCGCGAAGGGCCACAGAGAGGCCGTGAATCCGATCGCGGCAATCACTTGCGAGCCGTCAGCGCGCTTTTCGCGTGTCAACAGAAGATTGGACGGGAAGTCCCGCAGCTTTCCATTCCGGATACCCATCTTCAAGGCGCAGCGCGTCGTAGCCGTGTTTTCGGAGCTCGGCAACGGCTTCGTATGAGAAGATGCAGTAGGGACCGCGACAATAGGCAACCACCTGTTGTGAAAGCGGCAATTCCTTGAGACGACGACGCAATTCCCTCAGGGGAATGTTGACTGCGCCCGGCACGTGACCGGACGCGAACTCTTCGGCCGAACGCACGTCGAGCACCGTAACCTGCCGATTTTTAATCCGTCGCAGGAGCTCCCGCCTCGACAGCGGCTCCAGACTGTCACGCTCGCGGAAATAGCTTTGAACCAACTGGCGCGTCTCGGCGAGGTTGCGTTCCGCAAGCCGCTGCAGATTGGCGACCAGACTCAGGACGGATTCGTCGGCCAGCCTGTAAAGTACCTTCTGGCCTTCCTTTCGCGAGACTACCAAACCAGCGCGTCGCAGCCGCTGCAGGTGTTGCGACGTGTTGGCGACATTCATCCCGGCGCGAGCAGCCAACATCTCCACGGCGGTTTCGCCCTGGCCGAGCAGTTGCAGGACCATCAGGCGATAAGGATGTCCGAGGGCTCGTGCGACCGCGGCGAACTGGTCGAATATCGCGAGGCTTGCATCGCTTGACGTACTGGTAATCATGTGCTCAATTAAATAATAGAATAATTGAATAAAATATCAAGGAATATCCCGAATGCGAGAAACGCGGAGTGATGGCAGGATCAAGCGGGCGTCAGGCACGGCAGCGAGGCGCCGCGCTCTTTGGAACCTGGCGCGCGAGGCTTGGGTGCGTAAGTGATGCCAAGGCCGGCGATAGCGCTGCTTCTGGTCGGATTATTTTCTATCGCTGCTCACGCCGCCGATACTTCCGGAACGCTGCGGCGGATCTCCCTTGATGATGCGATCGCGATCGCACTGCGGCAAAATCGCAGCTTCAAAGCCGCCCGTTTCGCAAGCGAAGCAGCCGATGACAGAATTGGAGTTGCGCGCGGTTCGATGCTTCCCCACCTGGAGACCGACGAAAATTTTTCCTACACCAACAGCCCTTGGGCGATCTTCGACCAATTGGCGCAGCAGGACTTCGGACCCAAAGACTTTGCGCTCGACAATCTTAACAACCCTCCCTTTACTTCGAATTTTCAGAGCCAGGTGAGACTCTCGTTCCCGCTTTTTGCCGGCGGGAGGCTGATTGCCGCATACCGGGCCGCAGGCTTTGAGGCTGACGCTGAAAAGTGGCAGCTGATTCAAACCCGTCAAAAAGTGGAGTTTGCGGTAATCCGTTCGTACTACCAAGCGGTACTTGCGGAAGAAGCACTGTCGGTGGTCGATCGCGCGCTGGTGGCTGCGCGCGGTCATCTCGCTCGCGCTCAGGATCTTTTTCAGCACGGGAAAGTTCTTAATTCTGACGTGCTGCGAACCAGGGTTCGCCTGGGTGAGCTGGACCAGCAACGGATTGAAGCTGAGAGTCAATTCGACGTTGCCCTCGCGAACCTGGCGCATGTTCTGGGTGACGAAGACGAACGGGTCGCGCCGCTTCGAAAACCGGTTGCGGCCGAGGCCGCGGTTTCACCAGAAATGCTCGACTCTCTGATTGCGCGTGCAATTGCCGACCGCCCGGAAATAATGGTTGCCAATTCACGCATCCAACAAGCGCGGCAGAATGTAACCATTGCCCGTGCTGATTATCTGCCGACGGTGGAGATAGCTGGAGTGTATGAAAATGACTCTGCGCGCTTCGCCCGCGCCGGGAACAACGGGGCGCTCCTTGTTACCGGCCGGCTGAATCTATTCAACGGGTTAGCCACGCAATCAAAGCTTGAGGCTGCACAGTCGGATCTTTCGCGTGCACAGGTGCTCGCCGACGATCTTCGTCATGCAGTTGCGGTCGAAGTTGAGATTGCATATCGGGATCTGGCTGCCGCCCGGCAGGGCCTGAACGTGGCAAGGCAGGACAGCCAGTACGCCGCGAGCGCGCTCAAAATTCTGGAAGACCGCTATGGATTTGGTCTCGCTTCCAACGTCGAAGTTTTGGACTCGCAGAGCGCTCGCGAAGAGACGGACATGCGACTGGTCAACGCCCAGGTCAGTGTGGCTGTTGACCGCGCGGCGTTGAACCTTGCAACCGGGGTGGAACCTCAGGGAGCGTCAGGACGCTGACATAAATGGCCCGCCCGTTAAACGAATGGCCTTCCGCGCATCGCGGGTGGCTGCTGCTGATCGCGGGCGCGATCGGCCTGCTTCTGCTGTGGCTCGCCGTGCGGGCGATTCGGGTCGGGAGCATCGAGCCGGGCCTTCTCAGCGAAAAGCTTGACGGGCTTCCTAACCGCCCGATCGGAGTCGTGCTTAGCGAGGAACTGGCCATGCGTCGCGAAGTGACCGGCTCGGTCCAGTCGCGGGTATCAATAGAAGCTGCAAGCCGGGTCGCAGCACGCATCACCAAGGTCAACGTGCGCGCAGGTGACCGGGTAACCCGCGGTCAGGTGATAGTTGTGCTGGATGCCTCTGAACTCAGGGCGCGACTGCGACAGGCGGAAGGTCAACTGGCCGCAGCACGCGCCGAGCTCGGCCGGGCTGCCGCGGAGGAGGGACGGTTCTCTGCTCTATTTGCGCGCGGTTCGGCCACCGCCAGTGAACGCGACGCTGCCGAAGCCGCCTATCGGGCCGCGATGGGACGCACCGCACAAGCGCGGGCCGCAATCGCAGCCGCTCGCGCCGAATTGGAGTACACGATCGTCCGCGCGCCGGTCGATGGACTGGTCGTGGAACGCCTTGCCGAGCCGGGTGACATTGCGATGCCGGGGAAACCGCTGGTCCGGTTGTACGAAGAAAATGTGTTGCGCGTCGAGCTGGAGGTGCCTGAGGAGCTAACTCGCGACATCCGGATAGGAACGCCCCTCGATGTCAGCGTCGACGCGAACGGCATGAAATATCGCACGCAGGTCAACGAAATCGTCCCTGCCTCCGATCCTGGGAGCAGAAGTTTTCTGGTTCGAGCGCCGCTGCCGAGCGGCCAACGTCTGCAACCGGGGATGTTCGCTCGGGCGACTTTTGCGATTGCGAACGAGATGGTCCTTACCGTACCGCGCGGCGCAATCGAGGAAGTCGGGCAACTCGAGACAGTACGCGTGGTCTCTGACGGGAAGATCACCACGCGGATAGTCTCTCTTGGGCGCAGCTTCGGCGACCGTGTCGAGGTGCTTGCCGGCCTTCATCAGGGTCAGCGCGTGATTCTAGACAGCCGAGGGGCTGGCGTGAAGTGAACGAAACGGACCCCGGCAAGCTGGGCCTAACAGCGCGAATTGTCGACCTGTTCCTCGGGTCGAACTTGTCGATGCTGCTGCTCGTCGCTTCGCTGGCGGCGGGCGGAATCGCGCTTCTCGTAACGCCGCGTGAAGAAGACCCCCAGATCTCCGTTCCACTCGCCGACATCATCGTTCAAATGCCGGGCGCGAGCGCCGCCGAAGTGGAGAATCTGGTCACGATCAACCTCGAGAAGCGGTTGTGGGAAATGGAGGGCGTTGAGCACATCTATTCCGCTTCCCGGCCAGGGAGCGCGATGGTTACGGTCCGTTTCCGGGTCGGCTATGACGGGATTAAAAGCCTCGTTCAAATTTACAACAAACTTGAATCCAACCGCGACGCGGTGCCGCCCGGCGTAACCGGGTGGATCGTCAAGCCCGTCGGGATCGACGACGTCCCGATTCTCAACGTCACCCTGTGGAGCAAAACCGAAAGCGACGCAATGCTGCGACGGATCGCCGATGAGATATTGCATCGCATGCAGCAGGTGCCGGATACGGGGCGTTCCTTCGTGGTCGGTGGACGGCCACGGCAGATACGAGTTCTGCTTGACGCCGAGCAACTCGCCGGCCACGATTTGGCGCCGCTCGACATCGCTCGGGCACTGCGCGGGGCCGACGCTAATTTGCGCGCTGGGAGCTTCGCCCGCGATAACCGTGAGTATGTGGTCGATAGTGGTCCATTTATTACCAGCGCGGCCGAGGTGGCTTCCCTTGTGGTCGCAGTACGCGGCCAGCATCCCGTCTATCTGCGCGACGTCGCCCGCGTAATCGATGGTCCGGCCGAACCCGACAACTATACGACGATCGGCTTCGGCCCAGCCCGCCAATATCTGGTTAAAGAACCAGGCCAATTGCGCATCGAGTCCGTCGGCGCTCGTGCGACTTTATACCCGGCGGTGACAATCGCCTTCGCCAAGCGGCATGGCACCAACGCGGTGGCGGTAGCCCAGGGACTAATCAAGCAGGTCGAAGCGCTGGAGGGCGTCGCCATCCCATCTGACGTAAATGTCCTCATCACGCGAAACTATGGAGAAACCGCCAATGAGAAGGTGAATGAACTGGTCAGGGAGCTGATGATAGCTATCGGGATCATCGTGGTCTTGCTGGCTTTTTCGCTAGGTCTTCGCGAAGCATTCATTGTCGCAATTGCGGTTCCCATCACCCTTGCGATCACGCTGGTCGGAAATCTCATCGCCGGCTACACGATCAACCGGGTCACGCTGTTCGCGCTGATCCTCTCATTGGGTCTTTTGGTCGACGATCCGATTGTCGATGTGGAGAACATTCACCGTCATTTTCGGCTTGGCACGCTTCCGCGGAGAGAGGCGACGCTCATTGCCGTCGACGAGGTTCGACCGCCCACGATCCTCGCAACCTTCACAGTCATCGCTTCCTTCGTCCCGATGTTGTTCGTGACCGGGATGATGGGACCGTACATGCGCCCGATGCCGTTCAACGTGCCGCTTGCGATGCTGACCTCTTTGGTCGTGGCGTTCACTATAACGCCATGGGCTGCCTATCATCTCCTGCGCCACGAGGACTCGTCGGCCTCGGCCGAAACTTTTGACGAAGGAGCGACGATTCGACGATGGTATGCGCGGGTTCTTCGTCCGCTGCTCGAAAGTCGGCGGCGAGCGCGCGCCTTTCTGTTCGTGATGGTCGGCACGTTTCTCGTCTCGATCCTGCTTGTGGTGTTCGGGCTGGTGCCGGTTAAGATGCTGCCTTTCGACAATAAGAACGAATTGCAGCTCGTGGTCGACATGCCGGAAGGAACTCCTTTGGAATCTACGGACGCGGTGATTCGCGATTTCGATGGATTATTGAGCAGAGTACCGGAGGTCACCGACTTCGAGTCGTACGTGGGCGTCAGCTCGCCGTTCGATTTCAATGGGATGGTCCGCCATTATTATATGCGGAGCGCGCCCTGGCAGGCGGACATCCGAATCAACCTGGCGCCGAAGAGCGTCCGCGCCCAGTCCTCGCATCAGATCGCGCTTCGCATTCGGCCTTTGGTTGAAGCAATCGCGCGGAAAGATGGCGCCAAGGTGAAGATCGTCGAGGTGCCGCCGGGTCCTCCTGTGCTGGAGACGATTGTTGCCGAGATCTACGGTCCGCCGACGGCCGAGTATTCACAACTCATCGCGTACGGAAGCAAGCTTCGAGATCTTTTCGATCGTACGGGCGGTCTCGTCGATACGGATGATTTCAGGGTTGCCGCACAACCGCATGTGCAATTCGTTTTAGATCGGGAAAAAGCGGCCCTTCATGGTATCACCACAACAGAGGCCGCACGGACTCTGACCCTGATGCTTGGGGGCGAAGCGGTTGATACGGTTCATACCGAGACCGAGCGCGATCCCCTGGTGATCGAAGTTCGCTTGCCGCGCGCAGTGCGTTCGAACCTCGACGGGATCATGGCGGTGAAGCTTCGCGGATCTGACGGGAAGATGGTGCCTCTGGGCGAACTCGGCGAGGTTCGAACCACGGTGGAGGAGCAACCAATCTACCGCAAAGACCTCCGCCAAGTGGCTATGGTAATGGCCGACACCGCCGGCATCAGTCCGGTCAATGAAGTACTTTGGCTTCAAAGCCGCACCAAAAGCCTGCTGCCGCCCGGCTATACCATCGACTGGACCGGCGAGGGCGAGTGGAACATCACGGTTACGGTCTTTCGCGACCTAGGGCTGGCTTTTGGCGCTGCGCTGTTTTTCATCTACGTGTTGCTGGTCGCGCAGACCGAGTCGCTCGCGATGCCGCTCATCATCATGTCGGCGATCCCGCTTACCTTGATCGGCATCATGCCGGGCTTCTTTCTGTTGGATCTTGTAAGCAACCGCCCGGTTGCGGGTTTTCCAGATCCGACATTTTTCACGGCAACCGCGATGATCGGAATGATCGCCTTGGCCGGCATCGTGGTGCGCAACTCGATCATTCTGATCGACTTCATTCACCGCGGTTGCGCGCGTGGACTGAGTTTGGAAGACGCGATTCTGGAAGCCGGTGCGATTCGTCTGCGGCCGATCGCACTTACCGCGGGCGCCGCGATGTTCGGTTCTGCGGTGATTACTTTGGATCCGATTTTTTCCGGGCTGGCGTGGGCTTTCATCTTCGGCATTTTTGCTTCGACGGCATTCACCCTGATCGTCGTGCCTCTGATTTACTACCTGGTCTATCGCCCGGAAGAACGCTAACTAATTCAGGACGGAACTAGCTGAGCGACTTGAGCGATGAGTAGCGAACGCCGTCTGGAGCCTGCTGCACTGGCTGAGTCCGCAGGTTGGCGAACTGTAGTCTTGCTGCAGTTCGCTTTGACGTTCGGCAACTCGATTGTCGCAACCGAGAACACCGCGCAGACGTCACTTCCGCAAAATCGCCGGCTATCCCGCGCTGCCCAAACTGGTCGCCGCGCTCCGCGCTCATGACGCCACGCGCGACCGCCAGCACATACTTGATAATCGCAGGCAGGCGGCCAAATGACTATTCAGCTGTCACTCAAATTCAACAACCCAACGGAGATCTCCACAATTTCAGCCGATGATTCTGGAAACATCGGGGACGGCAGGACTTATCGGTTGTTCGACGTTTTTTCGGGATCAGGTTCGACTGCCGCTGGGAGCTCACTTGTCCCCTCCAGCACCTGTTGAACTCCGTTGTCTTTAAGCAGGCGCCGCCCGACGTGTCCTCTCGGGCTTCAACGGGAAGCGAATTAATGCGGCCAACTCGCGCTAGCTTCCGGATGCCTGTTGCTCCGCGTTAAGATTTTTCTCGATGCCCTCGCATATCGCCCACGCGATTATCGGCACCGCCGGTCATATCGATCACGGCAAGACCGCGCTAGTCCGCGCCCTCACCGGCCAGGAGACCGACCGCCTCAAGGAGGAGCGCGAGCGCGGCATCTCAATCGACCTGGGCTTCGCCTATTTCACGCTGCCCGACGGCACGCGCGCCGGCCTGATCGACGTTCCCGGCCACGAGCGCTTCATCCGCAACATGCTGGCCGGCGCCCACGGGATCGATCTGGTGCTGTTCACGGTCGCCGCCGACGATGGCGTGATGCCGCAGAGCGAGGAGCATCTCGACATCCTGCACCTGCTCGGCGCCGCGCGCGGCATTTTCGTCATCACCAAGGCCGACCTCGTAGATGAGCGGCGTCTCGCCGAGGTGCGCGACGAAATCGAACTGCTGGCCGACGGGACTGTGATGGCCGGTGCGCCCGTAATCCCGGTTTCATCGCTTACCGGCGCCGGCATCGACGAGCTGCGCGCCGAGATTATCCGTCAGCTCGAAGGTTTCGAGGCGCGTCGCCCGACCGGCCTGTTTCGTCTCCCGCTCGATCGCGCGTTCGTGATCAAAGGTCATGGCACGGTGGTGACCGGCACTGCGATGGGCGCAACGGTTAAAATCGGCGATCGGCTGCGCGTGCTGCCGGGCGGCGGCGAGGTGCGCGTGCGCGCGATCCAGGTCCATTCCGAGCCGGTCGAGTCGGCGGGGCGGTGCCAGCGCGTCGCGCTCAATCTCTCGGGCGCAGAGCGGATCGAGCTCAAGCGCGGCGACGTGCTCGCCGACGCGCGCCTCACGATGGTCACCAGTCGTCTCGATGCGTGGCTCGAAGTCCGGCCCGCCGCCAGGCGTGCGCTCAAGAGCAACGAGCGGGTGCGATTTTTCACCGGCACGAGCGAGACGATGGCGCGGCTGATCGTGCTGGAGCCGGACGGGAGCATCGCAGTCAAGCGCGGTGGTCTCGTGCAGCTCGTTTTCAACGAGCCGATGGTCGCGCTGGCCGGCGATCGCTTCGTGATTCGCGACGAGACCAGCCGGCGCACGCTTGGCGGCGGGCGCGTGCTGAACCCCTATGGACGCAGGTCGCGCCGCCCGCTCGAACGTTATCGCGAACGCCTGACGACGCTGCGCGATCAATCGGGCGCAGCCGCGATCGAGGCGCTCATTAATCTTCAGGATAACTTCGCGGTAACCGCGCTCGATATCGCCCTGATGCTCAACGCGCCGCTCGCCGACGTCCGTGCCGCGCTCGCCGACAATCGCTTCGTGAAACTCTCGCTCGGCGATGAGGAGGGTTACACGACGCGCGGCAAATGGGACGATCTGAAGAACTACGCGGCGGCCGCCCTGAAAGCGCATCATGAGAGCGAGCCGCTTTCGCCGGGCCTCGAAATGGAAGCGCTGCGGGCGCGACTGCCCTACGAAGTCGCGGCGCGAAATTTTCGTGCGCTCATTGATCGGGTGAGCCGCGAATCCGAGATCGTGCGCGAGGAGAGCGTCCTTCGGCTGAAATCGCATCGTGTGCAACTCGGCGGCGAAGACAGCAAGCTCGGCGCTCGCGTCGCCGAGAAACTCGCCGCCGCCGGTTTCCAACCGCCGGAATTAAAGCAGCTCGCCGCCGAGCTCGGCCTTCCAGCTTCTGAAGTCGGCAAGCTCCGTACGCTGCTCACTGCGATGGAGCGCGAGGGGCGGGTGGTGAAGATCGCGACCGATCTCTACTTCGATCGCACCCGGTTCGACGAGGCGCGCGCCCGCCTGCTGAAGCATTTCGAGCGCAGCCCGGAAGTCAGCGCTGCCGTCTATCGTGATCTGTTGGGCGCATCGCGCAAGTTCGCGATCGCGCTGCTCGACTTTTTCGATCATAGCGGCGTCACCACCCGCGTCGGCGACCTGCGCCGGCTCCGTTCGTCCGGCTGACACCCGGCTCGATGCGTGACAAAATCCATCTCCGATGGCGAAGCGCAAGGACAGCAACGCCGGGCGCGACGAACTGGTCCGCTTGACGGCGCGATGCAAAGCGGCGGGTTGAGCCGGCAAGCTGGGTCCGGCGGACCTTAAAGCGGTGCTGGCGCGGCTCGACTTGGGGAGCCATCCCGATCTGTTGGTCGGCATCGGGACGGGCGATGACGCCGGGGTCTATCGTCTCACCGACGAAATCGCGATCGTCAACACGGTCGATTTTTTCACGCCGGTGGTTGACGATCCGTTCACCTACGGTGCGATCGCCGCCGCCAACTCGCTCTCGGACATCTACGCGATGGGCGGCGCGCCGAAGACTGCGCTTAACATCGTCTGTTGGCCGCAGGCTGGATTGCCGGGCGAGATGCTCGGCGAAATCTTGCGCGGTGGCGCGGAGAAGGCGCGCGAGGCGGGCGTGGTGATCGTGGGCGGGCATAGCGTCGCCGACGAGGAAGTAAAGTACGGGATGGCGGTGACGGGCGTGATCGATCCGCGGAGAATCGTGCGCAACGTGGGCGCGCGGCCCGGCGACGCGCTTATCCTGACCAAGCCGCTCGGCACCGGCGTCCTGATGACCGCGCTGAAGCGCGACCAGCTTGCCGACGAACATTATGCTGCGGCGGTCAAGACGATGGCGACGCTCAATGCCAATGCGGCTGCGGCAATGCTTCGCTATGACGTCCATGCCGCGACCGATATCACCGGTTTCGGACTAGTCGGTCACGCGATGCAGATGGCGGAGGGGAGCGGCGTCACGCTGGTTATCGAGGAATCCGATCTCCCGTTGCTCCCCGGGGCGCTCGACGCAATCGCGGCCGGAATGATTCCCGGTGGCGGCAGGCGCAATCGCGATTATTACGGTCCGCGCGTGCGGGTCGGCGACGAGGTGATCGAGGCGATGGTCGAGATCGCATTCGATCCGCAAACTTCGGGCGGGTTGCTGATCGCGCTGCCGCAGAAGGAATCGATCGCGTTGCTCGCCGATCTCCAGTCCGGCGGGAATCTCGAGGCCGAGATCGTCGGCCGGGTTGAGCCGCAGGGCGATTATCCGATCGAGCTGGTCTAATCCGAAGATCGCTCGCCGGGGAAGCTCGCGCGCACGAGTGGGATAACCTCGCGTCCGATGCGCTCGAGCTGCTCTTCGCGTCCGCTGTCGACGGCTGCATCGAGCACGAAATCGCGCGCGCCGGCCGCGACGTACTCCGCGATTTTAGCCGCCACATCGGCGGGCGTGCCGAGCGCGCCGTAACGGCGCGCCGGTTCCGTGAAATCCATCGCATAGCGGCGGCTAAGACTTGCGGTCGCGATCTGATGCGCCCGTTCATGATTCTCGGCGAGCGTGAAAAAAAGGAACACGCCGGTGCCGAAGCGCTCCAGGCGCCGCCCGGCGCGCTCCGCCTCGCGCCCGATGAAATCCAGGCCCTCGGCGTAGCGCTTCGCCGTGATGACGTACGGCACCCATCCGTCGCCCAGGCGCGCCGCGCGCCGCTGTGCGGCTTCGGCGCGCCCGCCGATCCAGATCGGCGGCCCGCCAACCGTCGCCGGATGCGGCTCGACCGCGACATCTTCGAAACTGTAGTAGCGTCCGCGATGCGTCACACGGGGCTCGGTCCACAGCCGCTTGATGATTTCGAGCGCTTCGTTGGTGCGCCCGCCGCGCTCGGCAACCGGCACGCCGCACGCCTGCCATTCACGCGGGAACTCGCCGCCCACGCCGACGCCAAAAATGAACCGGCCCGCGCCGAGCATCCGATCGACCGTCGCGACCATCTTGGCTGTCGCGGCTGGCGCTCGCAGCGCGAGCAGGTAGACACCGGTCCCGAACAAGAGATGCGACTCCAAGGCGCCCAGGAAAGCGATTTCGATCAGCGGATCGTTCACCGGGCCGGTGAACGAGACGTGATCGCCCGCCCAGACGCTGTCGAAGCCCGCCTCTGCGATGCGCTTGATCGTGCGGCGCGCGCGCTCGCCGTCGAACGCCCAGGCCTGAGCGCCGAAGCGCAGCCGGGGAGCAAGCGGAATTGCGTCGCTCATCGGAAAATCGCCGTTGACGAGTTCATCGAGCACAGGGATAGCCGATACGCCCCCAAAGTCAACCACGGGGGATGCGATTGACTTTGCGATGCGCCGCCGTTAAGCACCAGCGCATCGTGGCAATCGCGACCGGCAGACTCGAGCCGCTTTTCCGATCGCGCGGCGGGGCCCAATCGCCGACCATCGCGTTCACGCAAGGCTGCTTTTTGGCTGCACTCGCGATCGTCGCGATTTACGGGATCGTCCTCACGTCCAATCACCAGGAAACGCGATGGCTCCCGCTCTGCGCCGGCACTATCGCATTGGTGGGGCTTGCGCTCACAGCAACGATCGATATTTTCGGCGGCGTTGACGTGTACCGCCCCTTACCCGGTATCCGCGCTGAAGCGCTCGCGACGTTCGCGGTGTTCACGCTCTTCCTGGCGTTTTATTCGAGCACCGCGACGCTCGATCCGTCGCCCTACAACGCGCACGTTCGCCAGGCGGTCGCCTTCGTCCACGGCCACACCTACATCGATGCCCCCAATTTCATCGAGCACGCGAGCTTCGGCGGCCACAACTATCAGTTGCATCCTCCGCTGCCCGCGATCCTGCTGATGCCGTTCGCGGCGATCTGGGGGATGGGCGTGAATCAGACCGCGTTCTCGATGGTCTTCGGCGCGCTCGATATCGCGCTGACGTGGCGGATGCTGGGGCGCTTTCGCCTGAGCATCGACGCGCGGATGTGGCTCACGGTCTTTTTCGGGGCCGGCACGATTCTCTGGTACGAAACCGTGATCGGCAGCAGTTGGGCGCTCTCGATGGTGGTCGCGATCGGATTTACGGTGGCGGCGCTCGACGAGCTCTTCGGTCCGGCGCGTCCGATCCCGCTCGGAATACTTGCGGGACTTGCCGCGCTCGCGCGCTACGATCTCGCCTTCGACTGGCCGATCTACGTGATTCTTGAATACCGGCGACGCCGCGCGATCAAGCCGCTGCTCCGGATGATCCCCGGCTTCGCGCTCGCCGCCGCAATCTATCTTTTCCTGAACGAGGTCCGCTATCACAGTCCGTTCGATCGCGGGGTGTTCCTCTTCGCCGGTCCCGACACGCAACTCTTCGGGCTTCGCTATCTGCCTGGAAATATCTACACGCTCTTGATGGTCGGGCCGAGCCTCGACGGGCGGTTTCCGTACATCCATCCGCGCTTCGTCGGTCAATCGATCCTGCTCACCAGTCCGGCGTTCGTGCTGGCGATGCGCCCGAGCTTCAAACGCATCGACGCGCTGCTTATCCTGATCGCCGCAATCATCGCGATGACGCCGAGCCTCTTCTACTTCACCAACGGGTTTTCGCAGTTCGGCACGCGCCATTACCTCCATGCGTTCCCGTTCCTGCTGGTGCTGATGGCGATGGGGGTGCGATGGCGCGCCGATCAATTGACGAAAATCCTGATCGGTTTCTCGATTATCCTGATTGCGTACGGCGTGTGGCATTACAGCCACTATGGATTGGTCCCTTAAGCGGCGTCACCCGGGAATGATCGACGGCGCGCGCTCGGCGTCGGAAATCTCGCCGAGCATCCGCAGGCCATAGCGAACCATTGCGGCGAGGCGCTCCACTCGCTCGAGCAGTTCCGCCTGCTCCGCGGCCGAGGCGTTCTTGAGCCGGTCGGCCGCCGCTGCGAGGCTTTCCTTGAGCAATTGAACCGCGCGTTCGAGGCTCTCGCGATCGCGCGCCTGACGGGCGCTGCGGTCACGCGCCGCCTGGATTTCGCTGAAGCGGATGATCTGCGCCATCGTTCAGATTATCGCCAATCGAGGGGCCGCAGACCAGCGCGATTCGCTGCGTCATCGGACGCGCCTGCCGGCGCGGCGCTTGGCCGCGATGGTTTCGTGCCCGCCGCTCGCGAACCATTCGATCTGATGTGCGATGCCGTTCAGAATATCGACCTCGCGCGGCTTGAGCCTTGTGCGTCCGAAGATCTCGCGGATCGCAAACATTATGTGATCGGGATTGCCAGCCGGCAGGAAACCGATCCTCACCAGCGCGCGCTGCATCCGCTCGAGCATCGCGTCCGCCTCAACGACCGTGGCATAGCGGGGCGAGGCGGCATTTCCTTCGCCAGGAGCGTCGAGCGCGAGGCGCAGTTCGTAGGCGACGATCAGCAGCGCCTGCGCCACGTTGAGCGAGCGATAATCGGGCGCGGTCGGTATCGTGATGAGCCGCTGGCAGAGTTTGAGTTCGCGATTGGTGAGGCCGGAGTCCTCGGGGCCGAAGATGAACGCGACGCGATTTGGCGGCGCGAGCGCGGTTACTTCCGCAATTGCCGCGCGCGGCGCCATTGCGCCCGCGCGATAGAGTCCCGTGCGCGCGGTCGTGCCGATGGTCAGGTTGCAATCCGCGATCGCGCTGCCGAGGTCCGGGAAGACGCGCGCATTATCCAGCACGTCGCCCGCATGCACGGCCATCCGTGATGCGGCGGTTTTCGCCGGCCGCCGCTCCGCGACAATTCGCAGATCAGCGAAGCCCATGTTCTTGAGCGCGCGCGCTGCGGCTCCGACGTTGCCCGCCGAGCGCGGCCGGAAAAGCACGAAGGTAAAATACTCGGCGTATGAATCCATCGCCGCTAGATTGTGTGGCAATCTACGCGGGTTTCATAGCGCGCCGCCCGCGTGACATCGCGGTTCGGGTTCGTCATCCTATAGCTTGGTTCTCCGATGAAAATCGTCTCGTTCGGCGACGTGCATATGGCGACGCGCAACCTGGCCCTGATGGCCGAGGCGTTGCGCGATTGCGATCTGATCATCGTCTCCGGCGACCTTACCAACTTCGGCGGCATCGACGACGCCCGCAAGGTAATCGACGACGTTCGCCGCGCCTGCCCGCGCGTGCTGGCGCTGTCCGGTAATCTCGACAAGCGCGAAGTGATGCCGTTCCTTGAAGAGCAGGGCGTTGCACTCCACGGCAAAGGCAGGGTCGTCGACGGCATCGCGATTTTCGGATGCGGCGGCTCGAACATCACGCCGTTCAAGACGCCTACCGAACTCACCGAAGATGAAATTTACGCGACTCTCCGCGCCGGCTACGAACAGGTCAAGGACCGGCGCCCGCTGCTGATGGTCTGTCATACGCCGCCGTTCGAGACCAAATGTGATCGCATCATGAATGGGCGCGCGGTCGGCAGCACGGCGGCGCGCCGCTTTATCGAGGAGGTCGGTCCTGAGGTCTGCATCTCGGGACATATTCACGAATCGGCCGGTGTCGATCGCATCGGCAGCACGACCATCCTGAACGCCGGCGCGTTCAAGGATGGCGGCTACATCGTGGTCGAGTGCGACGGCGGTCGTCTCGATGCGCGGCTCGAGCACGTCTGAAGTTTCATTGCGATGAGGTTGCGGGCGGTCTTCTTTGATGCGGCTGGGACGCTGTTCACATCGCGCGCGCCGGTGGCTGCCTCCTATGCGCGAATCGCGCGCCATCACGGCGTCGAGGCCGACGAACGCGCGGTGCGCGCCGGGTTCATCCGGGCGTTCCACGGCGCAACCGCGCTGGCCTTCGGTCCCGGTCTGGCGGCGTCCGAACTTCGGCGCCGCGAACGCGAATGGTGGCGCGCGGTGGTGCGCGAGAGCTTCGCAGGTCTCGGCCAGTTCGACGACTTCGACGATTTCTTCGATGAGCTGTTCGCCTACTTCGCCGATCCCGCGCACTGGATAGCGTTCGCCGGCGTGATCGAGCTGCTCGGCAACTTGCGCACGCGCCGGCTGAGCCTCGGTGTAATCTCAAATTTCGACTATCGGCTGTATCGTATCCTCGAGGGCCTTGGCCTCTCACGCTACTTCGATTCGATCACGATTTCTTCCGAGGCCGGTTACGCCAAGCCGTCGCCCGAAATTTTCCGCGCCGCGATGCGACGTCAGGCGGTCGAACCCGCGACGGCGATCCACGTCGGCGACTCGGAGCCGCTCGATGCGGAGGGCGCGCTCGCCGCGGGAATGACGCCCATAATCGTCGAACATCGCCCGGGCGCACCGATTGCCTCAGCCGGCGGCGTGATGCGCGTGCCCACGCCGCGTCAGATCGCTGATGCAATCGCGATCATCGAGCGCGCCTGATTTCCATGGCGTTTCCAACCGCACTGCCATTCGCCTATTCTTGGCGATCCGATGCTCAAGCGGATTCATCATGTCGGCATCGTCGTGCCGAGCCTCGAGGACAGCCTGCGTTTTTGGCGCGATCTCCTCGGCCTGACGCTCGCGAAGAGCGCGACGCTCGAAGACCAGGGCGTGCGCGCCGCGCTGCTGAAGCTCGACAACAGTGAAATCGAGCTGCTCGAGCCGCTCTCGCCTGACAACGGTGTGGGACGGTTTCTTTCGCGCGCCGGGGGCGGACTTCATCATGTATGTTTCGAGAGCGACGATGTCGGTGGCGATCTCGAGGCGGCGCGCGCCCGCTCGCTCCCGTTGATCGACGAGCGCCCGCGACCCGGCCTCGCCGGCATGATATGCTTCCTGCATCCGAAGGCGACGCACGGCGTGCTGGTCGAATATGCCCAGCCGCCCGAGGAGTAGCGATGCCGATATACGAATATCGATGCGACGATTGTGGACGCGAGTTCGAAGCGCTCGTGATGCCGGGGCGAGCGGATGCCGAATGTCCCGGCTGCAGCGGCGTCAATCTGCGGCGCGAGATGTCGGTCTTCGCGGCGCACGGCGGCGACGGCGCGGCGGCAGAACCCCTGAGCAGGCCCTCGCGGCCGGGCGGCGGATGCTGCGGCGGCGGCTGCGGGTGCGCGTAGGACCGCGCAAAACGGCGGCCTTTTTGCCGATTTGAAACCGGTAGGCAGGATTCACGTCTAATCGTGTCAGGAATAGCAGGGTTGCCCGTCGCGGGGTCAAATAGGAAGATCACGGGTACAGAGCTCAATAAATGTTGGTGGGGACGTTGTCAGAGGCTCCATCGCAGATGACCAAACCTAGGCGCAGCTTCAAGCTTTCCGCGGCCTTCCTCCTGATTGCCGCCGCCGCGATTGCCATCGTTCTGCCGGCTGCCGCGCAGGCACCGCAGCTTAATCAGAATTTTCAGCTTCCGAAGCAGGGCGGCTCGTCGACGCTCGAGCTCCCCGCGCAGCCGCGGCAGCCGGGCTCCGAGTCGCTCACGATTCCATCGATGCCGGCGCCGCAGGGCGGGAATTCGACCGACATCGTGCCGCCTATCGAGCAGCAGCCCGGACAGGCGCTGGTGGTGCCGCCGCATGAGCTTGCGCGCCAGCCCGGCTACGAGCAGGTGACGGTCACCGTCACCAACCCGCAGCACGGTTACGAGACCAACCTCACCAAGAACGATTTCCGGCTCTACATCGACGGCCAGCAGCGCCCGATCGAATTCTTTCGCCAGGATTTGAACACGCCCGTCTCGGTTGGAATCCTGGTCGATACTTCCGGCAGCATGCAGCCCAAGATTCCCCAGGCGCGCGCCGCAATCGCGCAGTTCCTGATGGACCTCAACCAGCGCGACGATGTTTTCCTGTTCGCCTTTTCGATGCGCCCGTTTTTGTTGCAGGGCTTCACGATGAATCATGCGCTGGTCGCGAGCCGTCTCGCGCTGCTCCATGCGTACGGACAGACCGCGCTTTACGACGCCATCCTCGACGGGCTCCTGATGGTCGAGCACGGGCGCTATGACAAGAAGGCGCTGCTGGTGGTGACGGATGGGATGGACAACAGCAGCCAATCGTCGCTGCCGCAGGTGATCGAGCAGGCGCGCCGCCTCGGCGTGCTGATCTACTCGATCGGCATCGGCGATCCGAACGGCTCCTCGATGCCGGGGCTCGCAATCGGCCCGTTCATCTTCGGCGGCGATATCGATCGCGTGGATGCGCAGACGCTCAGGACACTCTCGACTGAGACTGGCGCGCGGACCTTCATTATCCGCGAGGTCGGCGACGGCGAGGCGCTGCGCGAGGCGACCACCACTATCAGCCGCGAGCTGCGCGAGCAGTACACGGTCGGCTTCACGGCGCCCGATCCCTCGGCCGGCGGCTATCGGAGCGTGCGGGTCGATGTGCCGGGACATCCGGAGGACAGCGTCCGGGTGCGCAAGGGCGTGACCGTCGGCCCGGGCTCGTCATACGCATCGAATCCGTCGCCGTAGTCGGCGTCGATCTGGTCCTGATGATGGAGGCGGTCCGACGTCAGAGCCGTTA
>Ga0070737_10001469_pt1 | contig 33552 bp, 26 predicted proteins | sample Coa_R1_10_FD_66438 | JGI IMG/M metagenome (GOLD analysis project Ga0070737, IMG submission 66438) | Surface soil microbial communities from Centralia Pennsylvania, which are recovering from an underground coalmine fire - Coalmine... | ecosystem: Environmental > Terrestrial > Soil > Unclassified... | reverse complement strand
ACGTGGAGCGAGACGGCCGGTTTCAACGGCATCGACCTGCCCGCCAAGGATCTGATGAAATGGTACGACGTTTGGGGTACCGACCAGACCTATCCGCACTTTGCCTACCCATGGGCCTGGGCGCTCGACACACCCTACAAATGGATGAAGCAGATTCCGTCCTTCTTCGGCGGTACGCGCCAGGGCATGGCGATTTCCTGGACCGGGCACATCAAGGACAAATGGGGAATCCGGAACCAGTTCCACCATGTGATCGACATCGTGCCGACCTTGCTCGAAGTGACCGGCATTCCCGCGCCTGTCATGGTTGACGGCATCGCGCAGAAGCCGATCGAAGGCGTGAGCATGGCCTACTCCTTCGACAAGGCGAATGCCGATGCGCCCTCGCCGCACCACACGCAGTATTTCGAGATGTTCGGCGTGCAGGGCCTCTATCACGACGGCTGGATGCTGAGCGCCGTGCCGAAGCGCCCGCCCTGGGAGTCCGGCTTGGGTAAGATCGATCTGGACCCGGCTACGTCATACAAGTTCGAACTCTATGATTTGAGCAAGGACTGGACGCAGTACACCGACACTGCCGCCGAGAACCCGGCGAAGGTCAAGGAAATGACCGATCTGATGTTTGGCGAGTTTGCCAAGTATCAGGTACTGCCGCTCGACGCCTCCGCCGTCGCCCGTGTGTTCGCGCCGCGGCCCAGCCCCGCCTTCGGCCGGAGGGTTTTCACCTATTCGGGCGAACCGGTGACGGGCATCGTGGACAACGCGGCGCCGAACGTGCTCAACACCTCCTACACGATCACCGCCGAGATCGACGTGCCGAAAGGCGGGGCTGAGGGCAACATCGTATCGGAAGGCGGCCGCTTCGGCGGCTACGGCCTCTATCTCCTCAAGGGCAAGCCGGTCTTCACCTGGAACCTGCTCGACCTCAAGCGGGTGAAATGGGAAGGGCCGAATGCGCTCGCGCCCGGCAAGCACACGCTCGTCTACGATTTCAAGTATGACGGCCTCGGCTTTGCGACGCTGGCGTTCAACAACATCAGCGGCCTCGGCCGTTCGGGGACGGGCACCTTCAGCGTCGACGGCAAGGCCGTTGCGAAGCAGACGCTTGAGCGCACGATCCCGATCATGCTGCCGGCCGACGAGACGTTCGATATCGGCGCAAAGAGCGGCACGCCGATTGATGACCGCGATTATCAAGTGCCGTTCAAGTTCACCGGCAAGATTGATAAGCTGACGATCACCGTCGAGCCGCCGGAGCTCACGCCTGAGGATGAGAAGAAGCTGAAGGAGGGCGCGGCGCGTGCTGCCGACAGCGCGGTGGAGGAGCCAGAGGCGAAGACGGGACCCGCTGGCGCGCCGATGGAGCCTAAGCATATGCAGCAGGGCCCCCAATAGTCCCCTAATAATTGGCAAGGTCCGCCAAGCGGACCTTGCCGTTTGGTCCGCTTCGTCTTTCAGATCCTCAACTGCGCCATTTCCAGAGCATTTTGGCAATTTCACGCAGTTCAAGCACACAGCTCTGAGGTAAAAAGGGTGGCGGGCCAAATCGCAGCGGAACAACTCATGAGCGAATAGGTTATTACATGCCGCGGGGTCAGCCTGGCTTTGGGAGACACCCCTAATGACACGTCAGTATATGTCCGGTTTCGGCAATGAGTTCGAGACGGAGGCCTTGCCGGGCGCCTTGCCGCGGGGTCAGAATTCGCCGCAGCGCTGCCCCTATGGGCTTTACGCCGAGCAATTGTCGGGAACGGCCTTTACCGCGCCGCATGGCACCAATGCCCGCTCCTGGCTCTACCGCATGCGTCCCTCGGTCAAGCATGCGAGCCGCTTCAAGGCCATCGATGTGCCCTATTGGAAAACTGCGCCGCAAAGTTTTGCGCAGGGCCTGCCTCTCGGCCAATTGCGCTGGGATCCTTCGCCTATTCCGAATGAGCCATTAACTTTCGTGACCGGCATGAGGACCATGACAACCGCGGGGGACGTCCGGACCCAGACCGGCATGGCAGCGCATGTCTTCCATGTGACTGAGGCCATGGAGGATGACTACTTTATGAATGCCGACGGCGAGTTGCTGATCGTCGCGGAATCGGGCAGTCTCGCCATCACGGCGGAACTCGGCCAGCTTGATATCGCGCCCTGCGAGATTGCGGTGATCCCGCGCGGAATGAAGTTCAAGGTGAAGCCGCAAGACGGTCCCGCGCGCGGCTATGTCTGCGAGAACTATGGCGCAAGGTTCACCTTGCCTTCCCGCGGACCGATCGGGGCGAATTGCCTCGCCAACCCGCGCGACTTCAAGATTCCCGTGGCAAGCTATGAGGAGAAGGAAACAGCCTGCCGTCTGACCATCAAATGGTGCGGCGGCTTCCATGCCGCCGAAATCGGCCATTCGCCGCTCGACGTCGTGGCCTGGCATGGCAACTACACACCTTATAAATATGATCTTCGCACTTTCGCGCCGGTCGGGGCCATTTTGTTTGACCACCCCGACCCTTCCATCTTCACGGTCTTGACCGCGCCGTCCGGCGACGCCGGCATAGCGAATGTCGATTTCGCGATCTTTCCAGAACGCTGGCTCGTTGCCGAGCACACCTTCCGGCCGCCTTGGTATCACGTGAATATCATGAGTGAGTTCATGGGGCTGATCCTTGGCCAATATGACGCTAAGGCGGAAGGCTTTGTGCCAGGCGGAATTTCGCTCCACAATTGCATGCTGCCGCATGGGCCGGACAAGGAGACTTTCGACAGGGCAAGCTCGGGTGAGCTCAGACCGCAGAAGCTCGAAAATACCCTCGCCTTCATGTTCGAGACTCGCTACCCTCAGCAGGTGACTGATTATGCGGCCAAGCTGCCGGGGCTGCAGGGCGGCTATGCCGATTGCTGGCAGGGTTTGGAAAAGCATTTTGATCCAAACCGCCGCGAATGGTGAAGGCATCAGGGCAGCTCTATGAAGCTTGCGACAATTGCTGATGGCACGAGGGACGGACGGCTCGCTGCCGTCTCCCGCGACCTCACCTATGCGGCGGATGCGCGGGGGATAGCGGCGACCCTCCAGTCCGCCCTTGACGATTGGGCGCGTTTCGCCCCGCAGCTCGAGGATCTCGCTGCGGCCCTCGAAAGGGGAGCAGTACCGCGTGAGCGGTTCCGGGAGCATGAAGCGCGCTCGCCGCTCCCCCGTGCTTTCCAATGGATCGACGGCTCCGCCTATTTGAGCCACGCCGAACTCGTCCGCAAGGCGCGCGGCGCCGCCATGCCTCCGGATCTCTGGACGGATCCTTTACTTTATCAGGGCGGATCGGACTCCTTTCTGTCTCCAAGGGAAGCCATCAAAATGGCGGATGAGGATTGGGGCATCGACTTCGAGGCTGAAATCGCCGTCATCATTGATGATGTTCCAATGGGGGCGAGCCGGGCAGAGGCCGCTTCGGCGATCGTGCTCGTTATGCTCGTCAACGATGTCTCCCTGCGCAATCTCATTCCTGCCGAACTCGCCAAGGGCTTCGGCTTTTTTCAGTCAAAGCCTTCATCGGCGTTCTCGCCAGTTGCTGTGACCCCCGGTGAACTGGGGCCTGCTTGGGACGGAGGGCGCTTGCATCTTCCCCTGCTTGTCAGCCTCAATGGCAGGCCATTCGGGCGGGCGGATGCCGGCGCCGGAATGAATTTCGACTTTCCCGCCCTCATCGCCCATGCTGCCAGAACGAGGCCTTTAGGCGCTGGCACGATCATCGGGTCTGGCACCGTTTCCAATAAAGAGGCGGATGGCAGCCCCGCCCGGCCGGCCGCCGAGGGCGGCGTTGGCTACTCTTGCATTGCGGAGGCGCGCATGGTGGAGACCCTTCGCAGCGGCTCCGCGAAGACGTCTTTCTTGCGCTTCGGCGACACGGTGCGGATCGAAGTGAAAGATCCCGGAGGCCGCTCCATCTTTGGCGCCATCGAACAAACGGTCGAACCTTATGCAAGACCTCCCGCTTGAGCCCTCTCTTTTCGGCTATTGGCGGTCGAGCGCGGCCTACCGGGTCCGGATCGCCCTCAATCTGAAGGGGATCACCGCCAAGCAAATCCCAGTGCAATTGCAAAGGGGAGAGCAGCAGAGCGCGGACTATCGAGCGCTCAATCCGGCGGGTCTTGTCCCCTTATGGCGCGAAGCGGATGGTTTTACCCTTTCGCAGTCGCTGGCCATCATCGAGTATCTCGACGAAAAATTTCCCGAGCCGCCCCTATTGCCGGACGATTTACGGCAGAAGGCGCTTTGCCGCGAGATTGCCTATACGATCGCCTGCGACATTCATCCGGTTGGCAATTTGCGGATCCTTGAGAAGCTGACGGCGGATTATGGTGCGGACCTTGCTGCCCGCGCCGCCTGGAACCGGCACTGGATCGGCATTGGTTTTGAGGCGATCGAGGCGCGTCTTGCCGCCGCTTCCGGGCGTCATGCGGCCGGGGATACAATTAGCTTGGCCGATATTTGCCTTGTGCCACAGGTGTATAATGCACACCGCTTTGGGCTCGATATGGCGCCCTTTCCACGCATCGCCGCGGCGGATGCAGCAGCGCGGGCACTGCCCGCCTTCAGAGCTGCGGCGCCGGAAGCTCAGCCAGATGCAGGATGAAGGCAAGGATTTGCTTTGAAGAAGGCCGGGGCCCGTTGCGCCCCGCTGGCGTTGGCTTTTAAGCGGCTGCCTTGCTAAAGTGAGGGAAGCCTGCCGGAAGCGAAACCGTTGCTTTTCAGACTGAAACGCCCCTTGTCATAAGAGCCCACATCGTGCGCCGCGCGGATGATGTAAGCCAGAGTAGGCGCCAGCCTTTCTTAAGACCTTGAACCGGAATGATCGCCGCCGCCTCTCAGAATGGCGGCCATTTGGAGTTGATGAATGACTTGGCCGGCCATTGTGGGATGGATTTTGATTTTAATCGGCCTTCTGCCACGCAGTCCGTTGTTTTTGCTTTATCTCTTTTTCGCGTTTGGCGCCTTCATGTCACTGAACATGCTCGGCGCCAGCAGCGTCAATCTTGTTCCGCAGTCAGCCTGCGCGGTCTTCCTTGTCTGCAAAGTGCTATTATCAAAAGGTCAGCTTTCGCGCGCGGTGGATGCGGCCATTGATCCAGCCCGGCTCGGCCTCCTCTTCGCCTTTCTCCTTTACGCTTTGTTTTCCGCCTATGTCATGCCGCGGCTTTTCGCCCATATGGTCGAGACCGTGAGCATGAACACAGAGGTCCAGTGGGCGACTTTGCTCGAGCCGACTTCAGCGAACATATCGCAGTCCGGTTACATGACGGCATCCGCGGGTATTGCCCTCATCTTTGCGCTATCTGGCGAGGATTCGCTTTTCCGGCGCCACTACTTGCGGGCATTTCTCGCGGGATGCTTTGTCCTCATTGGCACGGGTGTCCTCGACATGGGGATGGCCGCAGCCGGACTTGGCTCGCTTCTTGAGCCTTTCCGCAATGCGTATGCTCTGCTCGTTGATGTCGAAGTGATGGGCTCCAAGCGGGTCGTCGGTCTTATGCCCGAAGCCTCTTCCTATGGTACCGCATGCGTCGCGGCTTTAGGATATCTCGTCTTTTTGCGGCCTTGCTTTGCCAATCCGCTGCTGCGCAATTGGCTTGTCCCCCTTGCCATTCTAGGGCTCCTCGCGATGGCGGCGCTCTCGACCTCGTCCGCGGCCTATGTCGGCCTAGCGGTCTTTGGAGTGGTCTTCGCGGCGAACTGGCTGCGCCGTGCCTTCTCTCCCGATGCACCAGCCCGGAATCAGCTGAAGTGGGAGGCCGCCATTGCCTTCACCGGAGCGATCACCCTCCTTGCTGTTCTGACCTTCGTACCCCATGCGATGGACCCCGTGAATGAAATGATCGATGCGCTGGTGTTCAAAAAATCCGAGTCCTCGTCCTATGAGGAACGGTCCATGTGGACGAGGGTGGCGCTGCAGGCTTTTTTCGCGACGGATGGCCTTGGCGTCGGCCTCGGCTCCGCAAGGACGTCAAATTGGTTTGTCGCCATATTGAGTAACACTGGGATTATCGGAGCAGCGCTCCTCGGCGGGTTCATTCTGCGTCTCTTCGTCCGGCGTTGCCTTAGTGCAGATCCACAAAGCCGCGAGCTCGTTGCGGCACTAAAATTTGGCATGGTGCCGCAGTTTGCAATGTCGGCGCTCGTTGGAACAACACCCGATATTGGCGCCGGTCTGGCATCGGCCATGGGCATGATTGCAAGCCTTACACCGGCAAATGCAATCGCACCGGCCGAGCCCAGGGCCAGGGCTGCGAACCAAGGGCGCCTGCGGAACGGTCCGGCATCCAGGTAAACCCGAAACCCTTGATTGCATGATCGAGAGACTCTTTGCAAAGCTTGGCCGGCGTGCCAGCCACGCGCACTTCAGGCCTGAGTCTGAAGAGACTTTTCGGATATGATCATGCTTCACAACAAAAAAAATGAACGCGGAGGCGATTCCGTTAAAGACTCCGGTGCTCCAGGAGCAGACAAAACTGTAAACATGAGCCGCAATGCAGATCTTCGCCCGCTCTCGAACCTTTTTAGCATGATCCTGGCATCAATGATTGCGGCGTGGCCCATTTCCTTTTCCGCCGCGCAGACCGCTTCGCAGCAGGTGCCGCCGCTTGCAAAACCAGAAAAGCCGCGTCAAGCCTTCATGCCGCCATTGCCGCCGCCGCGTCCGTCCGGTTTCTTTGCGGCGCCTTTCACCCCTCTGATTCCAGCACCTTCCACTGCACCAGCTGAGGCGGCGGCGCCTTCCGCCGATACACCGCTGCAGGCGCAGAGTTTACCCCCGGCATCCCGCGCACGGATGCATGAATGCGGTCGTGAGTGGCAAAAGATGAAAGCAACGGGGGCTGCCGCCGACAAAATCTGGTTCGATTTCGCCAAGGCTTGCCTGACGAAATAAACCATTCACGGCAGGCTGAACCACGTTAAACCTGCAGAAGAACCTGTGCTGTCCGGCCTCAACCTGGGGCCGCAAGCATCTCGAGAGGCGCAACCGGGCCCGCTTGCCAGCCGAAAAAGCCTTTGACGTTAAGAAGGGGACAACCGGCGGCGCGAGAACATTCCCCCGCACAAACGCCACGCTCGGAAGACGCGGCCGGCCGTCTCGTTTTCTCGTCTTGTCTTTTAAGCGTTCTCCGGAGCAGCTGGCGGCGGCGGAGCTGGTTTGCGAGCGGTTGCCTTGCGCACCACTTTCTTGGCACCAGCCTTCTTTGCCGCGGTCTTTCTGGCAGTCTTCTTCGCTGCCGCCTTCTTGACGGCTCCCTTCTTGACGGCTGCTTTCTTCACTGGCCTCTTCTTGGCCACGGCTTTGCGCGCGGTCTTCTTTGGGGCGCTCTTTCTTACCGAGGCCCTCTTCGCGGCAGTCTTTTTTGCCGCGCCCTTCTTCACTGCTTTTTTGATGGTCGCCCGTACCATGTTCGAAGTTCCCTCTGTTCGTTTAGCCGGCTGATTCGCAATGCCGGCTCGAGGCGTGCATAGCGTAGCGTTGTTAATCAGCCGTGCAAGAGGTGTTGCTTCGTAAGCAACGCAAATGAGCGCCAATAACATGCCTGCAAGACGCCCAAAGATGCTTCTGAATGCATTCGCTTTGGCCGGATAAGCTGCTCTTTGATTAGAGCTGAACAGACCATCCGCACGAGCAATCACGGACGAAACATTGATACGAATGAAATGCGAAGAAGCAGGGCTGCTGAAGAACGCCTGGCTCTTTGGAACTGCTCCGCAGAATCCAAAACCCATTATATTTAAAGGCTCTACTCTACTTTGGATTTACCGTACAAGCGCGTTCCGGGCCGCGTTGCAACCGCTTGCGCGGGGTTCAGATGACGCAATTACAAGTCAGAATTCCGAACGGCGAAAGAGCAGTGAACGGCGTCAAATCCACACGCAGTGCGCCATTCCCGAGCAAAGCTCATGGCGCTCATCAATGCGTGGACGGGGGTGCAAAAAAAAATTTGTTGGATGCAGAAAAATACGGCGGGAAATGGCGCTGTGATGGTGTTTAAGCGAAACACATCGCGCGAATCACCGCGAATCACTTGTTGATTCGCGCCTGCGTTTCAGAGTCCGAGTTTGGCTTTCAAAAGCTCGTTTACTGTTTGCGGATTGGCCTTTCCGCCGGTTGCTTTCATAACCTGGCCAACGAACCACCCGAGCATCGATGGCTTTGCCTTTACTTGCGCGGCCTTCTCCTGATTGGCGGTGATGATTGCATCGACCGCAGCCGCGATGGCGCTTTCATCGGTGAGCTGGGTCATTCCCCGGGCCTCGACGATGGTGCGCGGACTGCCGTCTTTCTCCTCCGCGATGATGATCGCCAGCACATCCTTGGCAATCTTGCCTGAGATTTTTCCTTCGCTGATGAGATCGACGATCTCCGCGACCTGGCCCGGCTTGATATGTGTCTGTGGAACCGGCAGCCCCTGTGAATTTGCAAAGGCGGCGACGTCACCATTGATCCAATTGGCAACGAGCTTGGCATCGCGCGGCGTGCCGCCATGCGTGACCGCGGCTTCGAAATAGTCGGCGGTCTCCTTGTCGGCGACGAGAATGCCAGCGTCATAGGACGGCAAGCTGTAGTCCTTGATGAAGCGCATTTTCTTGGCATCGGGGAGCTCAGGCAGGTATCCCGCCAAAGCGTCCACATACTCCTGGCCGAATTCGAGAGGCAGAAGATCGGGGTCGGGAAAATAGCGGTAGTCATGCGCTTCCTCCTTGGAGCGCATGGAGCGAGTCTCGCCGCGCGCCGGATCGAACAGGCGGGTTTCCTGCTCGATGGTGCCGCCATCCTCGATGATCCCGATCTGGCGGCGGGCCTCGGCCTCGATTGCCTGGCCGATGAAGCGGATCGAATTCACATTCTTGATTTCGCACCGCGTGCCGAGCGGCTCGCCCGGGCGGCGGACCGAGACATTGACATCCGCCCGCAGCGACCCTTGCTCCATATTGCCGTCGCACGTGCCGAGATAGCGCAGGATCGTGCGCAGCTTCGTCACGAAGGCCTTGGCCTCGTCAGCGGAGCGCAGGTCCGGTTTCGTGACGATCTCCATCAGCGCAATGCCCGAGCGGTTGAGATCAACGAAAGAGTCTGTTGCGGACTGGTCGTGGAGGGATTTGCCGGCATCCTGTTCGAGATGCAGGCGTTCGATCCCGACCTCGATCTGTTCCTCCGGCGAAACATCGACCGTCACAGTGCCTTCGCCAACGATGGGGCTCTTGTACTGCGAGATCTGATATCCCTGCGGCAGATCGGGGTAGAAATAATTCTTCCGGTCGAACACCGAGCGCAGGTTGATCTTGGCCTTGAGGCCAAGGCCGGTACGCACGGCCTGCGCCACGCATTCCTCATTGATGACCGGCAGCATGCCAGGCATGGCGGCGTCGATAAGCGAGACATTGGTGTTAGGCTCCTTGCCGAACTCTGTCGAGGCGCCAGAAAAAAGCTTCGACTTCGAAAGGACCTGGGCATGGATTTCCATCCCGATCACGACCTCGAAGTCGCCGGTTGCACCCTTGATGAGTTTTCCGGGGTTCACGCGCAGGTTCATTTCTTACGTCTCACATCTTCCAATCACTGTCCTGAACGCATCATATAGCGCCGGACGCCAGGGCATGTCCCGGAAAAGTTGGCGCTAACCGGTCCCGAAAGTCTCCGCTTTGAGAGGCAAATGCAGCAAAGCTTACCGGCTTCCCGCGCACCAGCTTGGCCTCGCCAAAGAATGTGAGAGGGTAAAGCACACGCGGGGAAAGGCCTGGGCGTCTCCCGGCAAGCGATGCAGAAGCCTGCACCTTGCCCCGATGCGGGCAAGACCGTTCAGCCCTCCCGCATCCGGCTGCATGGGTCTTAGCCTGTCACAGCGCTCCGCGGCTCCGGCCCCCGGCATCGCGAAGCGCCCCATGCGCGCAAGGAAACGCCGCCAAGGCGGCGAACCCTGGCGGCGCTTTTGCTACCTTCGCGTCCGGACGATCGTCCGGCCATCGAGGCACTATTACTCAGTATTTGGCGACCACCGGCGAGGCGGGCCAGGCGAACTTATAGGTCAGGCCGAGGCGGCCGGTCTGCATGATCTCTTTATCGGTGTGATTGGGAATGCTGATACTGACAGGACCGCCGAAGCCCGCATCATTGTAGCCCAGCGTGCCGAAATCGTAATAACGGTATTCGATCCGCGCCGTCCAATTGCCCCAAAAATTATACTCGATACCGCCGCCGACGTCGTAGCCGTAGCGGTTGGCGGTGAAGAAGCGATTAACGGGATAGCCGGTGATATAAGGGGAGGCGGCGCCCGGAAAGCCTTGGAAGTTCACAGTATTGCGGATATCGCCATAGGCAAAGCCGCCAATCGCATAGATGAGAAAGTTGTTGAAGGCGACGCCGAGACGCCCGTCAACCGATCCAAATTCGCGGACCGAGGTCGCTAGATAATTAAGCGGAGACGCCGAGGCATCCGAGGTGATTCCGGCGAAGTTATATTCAGCCTGCACGCCAACCACGATGGGCGTCGTGAACTCATAATTGAAGCCAATGTGAATACCGCCGAAAGGGCCTGCCCCATTATAGGTATCTGCAAAAGGAGGCAGGTTAACCGAGGTCTGGTCCCAGCCGCCGCCGATTTGCGCGCCAAGTTCAAAACCCGTCCACGTAAACGCCGGGACCGGCGGAGGGACCGGTGCCGGCTCCGCTGCGATGGCCGGCGTTCCGGCCAAGAGGACGCCAGCTGCCGCGCCGGCCGCACACCGTATGAACTCCCGCTTCATGGAACCGCTCCCTCTGTCAATCCATTTTCGCTCGTTGTTATGAGCTTGAAGTCTTACCATCCAGGCAGAAGCGGACAAGTCCGCGGGAGCCACAGTGATGCGCTAATTACGGAAAGAAGCTGCAATTTCGCAGGGTGTTGTATTTTTGTTGCACTTATCGAGATCAAGCTGGCCGCTCCCGCCATTCCGAGCCGCTAATACAGCCGGGAGCTGGTTACCGCCGGGATATGGCGTAGAGGCGGCCTTTTCCGGCGCTTTTCCAGAGCATCTGCCGCGAGAATCATGCGAGCCACTTGACTTGCGCTTGTCACAATGCCACTCGCTGCGCTCACACAGGCGCCACGATGCGAACAGGCGCCACAATGTGAATGGGATGGGATGTCCAAGGCTTTCGTTTTTCCCGGACAGGGCTCTCAAGCTGCCGGCATGGGCAAGGCCTTGGCCGAGGCGTTCCCGCAAGCTCGCGAGGTTCTGGCCGAGGTCGATGATGCGCTCGGTCAGAAATTGTCCGCATTGATGTTCGAAGGCCCGCAGGACGAGCTGACCCTGACCGCGAATGCACAGCCGGCGCTGCTCGCAGTCAGTCTCGCTGTCATCCGGGTGCTTGAAGCCGAGGCAGGCCTCTGCCTTGCCCGCGACGCAAGCTTTGTTGCCGGTCATTCGCTTGGTGAATATTCGGCGCTCGCGGCGGCTGGCTCGCTGAGCATTGGGGAGGCCGCGCGCTTGCTGCGCGTGCGCGGGCGGGCCATGCAACAAGCCGTGCCAGTCGGTAAGGGCGCGATGGCGGCGCTGCTTGGGCTCGATTATGATGCGGCCCTCGCAATCGCCAGACGCGCAGCCGAAGAGATTGGCGGGGGCGCCATCTGCGAGGTTGCCAATGATAATGGCGGCGGCCAGGTTGTGGTGTCCGGAACGGCCGGAGCTGTGCATCGTGCGATCGAGATCGCCAAGGAGCAGGGTGCCCGCCGCTCAGTTCTTTTGCCGGTATCGGCACCTTTTCACTGCGCTCTTATGCAACCAGCCGCAGAGGCCATGGCGGCGGCGCTAGGAGCTTCTGTCATCAAGCCGCCCTGCGTGCCCTTGATCTCGAATGTTCTGGCAAAGCCAGTCACTGATCCGGATCAAATCCGCAAGCTTCTCGTCGCTCAGGTGACCGGCACGGTGCGCTGGCGTGAAAGTGTGATGTATATGGCAGAAAAAGGGGTTTCTCTCTTCGTCGAATGCGGTGCCGGAAAAGTCTTGGCTGGTCTTGTCAAAAGAATCGCCGAGGGGGCACGCGGCATTTCCGTCGGCGTCCCGGCCGACATTGATCTTTATCTGGCCTCGGCCTGAGTGAAACTTTGGAGTTCCTGTTCCATGTTTGATCTGACCGGCAAGACAGCCCTCGTCACGGGAGCGAGCGGCGGCCTCGGGGCAGCAATTGCGCGGGCGTTGCATGGCCAGGGCGCCATCGTTGGACTTTCTGGCACCCGCCAGGATGCGCTCGATGCACTCGCGGCCGAGCTCAAAACCAATGTTCATGTTTTTCCGTGCGATCTTGCCCATAAAGCCTCGACGGAAGCGCTCATTCCGGCTGCCGAAGCCGCGATGGGAGGGGTTGATATCCTTGTCAACAATGCCGGTGTGACGAAGGACAATCTCTTCATGCGTATGAAGGATGAGGAGTGGGACACCGTTCTCAGCATCAATCTGACGGCGGCTTTCCGTCTCTCCCGGGCCTGCCTTAAGGGCATGCTCCGCAAGCGTTATGGGCGAATCATCGGAATCAGCTCGATCGTGGGCGTTACGGGCAATCCCGGCCAGGGTAATTATGCTGCGGCGAAGGCAGGAATGATTGGCATGTACAAGAGTCTTGCCGCCGAGGTGGCGAGCCGGGATGTCACCGTCAATTGTATAGCGCCGGGTTTTATCGAAAGCCCAATGACGGACGTCTTGAACGAGAAACAGAAAGAGGCAATTCTCGCCAAGGTTCCAATGGGGCGGCTCGGGACCGGGGCCGAAGTCGCTGCGGCGGCCGTCTATCTTGCAAGTCCGCATGCCTCCTATGTCACTGGCCAGACTCTTCATGTCAATGGTGGAATGGCAATGATTTAAAGAGGATAGCAGGCTGTTGGCGGGCCGCGCGCGGGCTCTCGCCAACCGGATTGAAGTATGTTACCTACCGCCTGCGCGATTGCCCCGCTGAGCTGCGGGCATTGCATCGCAGACGCCACCAGATGGCGCGGAACCAAGATCGAATCTATGAGGATGAGGAACAAACAGCCATGAGCGATGTCGCCGAGCGCGTGAAGAAAATTGTGGTCGAGCACCTCGGCGTCGATGCCGACAAAGTCGTCGAAAGCGCCAATTTCATGGAAGACCTTGGCGCTGACTCTCTCGATACGGTCGAGCTCGTCATGGCCTTTGAAGAGGAATTCGGGGTTGAGATCCCGGACGATGCTGCCGAAACAATTGTAACTGTTGGGGATGCCATTAAATTTCTTGAAAAGGCATCCGCCGCCTGATTTGAAAAGGCGGGGCATTCCGGCATTGAACCGGCTTCATTGGAAGCTCATGGCGCCGCTTCTCATGGCGCCACTCTTAGAAGCAGCCGGCGATGAGAGCCGCAAGATCAACAAGAATAGCCGCAAGGTCATTTGATGCGCAGGGTGGTTGTCACGGGACTGGGCATGGTCTCGCCGCTCGGGAGCGGAGTGGATACAAGCTGGAGCCGCTTGCTGGCAAGTCAAAGCGGTGCTGCTCCGATCGAAGGATTTGATGTTTCCGATTTGCCCTGCAAGATCGCCATGCCGATCCCGCGCGGTACAGAAGATGGAAGCTTCAACCCTGATTTATGGATGGAGCCGAAGGAACAGCGCAAGGTCGACGATTTCATTCTTTATGCGATGGCCGCGGCGGCGCAGGCGCTTGCCGACGCGGACTGGAAGCCTTCCACTTATCAAGAGCAGATCGAGACCGGCGTCTTGATCGGCTCGGGGATTGGCGGCCTTGGCGGCATCGCTGAGACGGCGATCGTGCTCAAGGAAAAAGGCCCCCGCCGGGTCTCGCCTTTCTTCATCCCGGGACGCCTTATCAATCTCGCCGGCGGCTATGTCTCGATTCAGCATGGTCTCAAGGGGCCGAATCACGCCGTGGTGACGGCGTGCTCGTCAGGGAGTCATGCAATCGGCGACGCGGCGCGCCTCGTTGCCCTGGAAGATGCGGAAGTCATGGTGGCGGGCGGGGCGGAATCGGCGATCAACCGTATTGGGATCGCCGGCTTTGCCGCATGCCGGGCGTTATCGACCGGGTTCAATGACCGCCCGAAACAGGCCTCGCGCCCCTACGATAAGGACCGTGACGGCTTTGTGATGGGGGAAGGCGCCGGCTGTGTCGTTCTCGAATCCTATGAGCACGCGAAGGCGCGCGGTGCCAAGATCTATGCTGAAGTCGTGGGCTATGGCCTGTCGGGCGATGCGTACCACATCACCGCGCCGGAAGAGACCGGCGATGGGGCCTATCGGGCGATGATGGCGGCTATCAAGCGGGCCGGGATTTTGCCTGCCGATATCGATTACATCAATGCGCATGGAACCTCGACCCCGCTTGGTGATGAAATCGAGATCAAGGCTGTCGAGAGGCTTGTCGGCAACAGGGGCCATAAGCTGTCCATGTCGTCGACGAAATCGGCGATTGGACATCTCCTCGGTGCTGCTGGCGCCGTCGAGGCGATCTTTTCAATCTTGGCGCTCCGGGATCAAATCGTTCCGCCGACGTTGAACCTCGATAATTTGTCTGTCGCAACCGAGATCGATCTCGTTCCTCACAAGCCTCGCCGCCGGGAGGTCGAATTCGCCATGTCGAACTCCTTTGGCTTTGGCGGCACCAATGCTTGCCTGATCTTCAAGCGTCCGGAATGAATGGGCTGTGCCGCGGCGAGCCGGTAAGGCGAGATGCGGCGTCCAGGATTTCCGGTGCGCGAACCCGATTTCGCCATATTTTCGGGGCCGGATAGCCAGTACCCGCCGGCCGCATCCGCGCCTTCTGGCTGGTGAACGGATCCGTGGCAATTTCGGAGCTTAGTTGATGGGTGATACGCCTCCAAACCCCGGCTCGCCCCCGAATTTGAACGGCAGCGACAACTACGAGCCGGACCGTGCCTTTCAGGAGGAGATGCGCCCCGAGGCCCGCTTCCAGACTCAAAGGGTAACGCCGCAAAGTCCGGCTGAGGCATTGCAGCCGGATGCCGCGCCGCCTCCTCCACCAGTCCCGCCGAGCCGCAGGCGGCCGGCGCTTTCGGTCATGAGCGGATTTCTTTCTTTTTTGCTGGTCGCCGCGCTCGCCATCATGTTCGGTCTTGCGTGGAGCCTGCAGAGGATCCGCGCTCCGGGTCCGCTCGCTGAGAGCAAGGTTCTCTATATCGCACCTGGCACCGAGGTTCCCGATATTATCGCCGAGCTTGACCATGAAGGCGTCATCGACAGTCCTTTTCTGCTCAATATCACTCTTCTCCTTGAGGGCAACCGCTCCAAGGTGAAGGCCGGAGAATATCTTTTCAAACAGAACGCCAGTCTGCGTGATGTGATCGACACATTGGTTAGCGGCAAGCAGGTCTTGCACGCAATTACGATACCCGAGGGACTGACAAGCGAGCAGATCGTCGAACGGATCCGCCAGAGCGATGTTCTTATCGGCGATATCACGGAGGTGCCGAAGGAAGGGAGCTTGCTGCCAGAAACCTATAAGGTTACGCGCGGGGCAATGCGCGCCGATCTGATCAAGAAAATGCAGGACGATCAAAAGCGCGTCATTGATCAGATTTGGGCGCACCGGACAAGCGGGATTCCCTTGCGTTCCCCCTATGAGCTCGTCACTTTGGCATCGATTGTCGAGAAGGAAACTGGCAAGGCGGACGAAAGGCCGCGGGTTGCGAGCGTTTTCCTGAACCGCTTGAAAAAAGGGATGCGGCTGCAATCCGATCCGACGGCGGTTTACGGCGTCACAGGCGGGAAAGGCTCGCTCGGCAGGGGGCTCACGCGCGCCGAACTCGATAAGCCGACGCCATACAATACCTATCTGATTGATGGCCTGCCGCCAGGGCCGATCGCAAATCCCGGCCGGGCGGCCCTTGAGGCGGTTGCGAACCCATCTCGCACGCAGGACCTTTACTTCGTTGCCGACGGTACCGGCGGCCATGTTTTCTCGGAAACGCTCGATCAGCACAACCGCAATGTTCAACGGTGGCGCCAGATCGAAAAAGATATGAAGGACAGGCAGGAGCAGCCGGCGCCCGGGACGGAAACGGCTGCTCCTCTAAGCGTGCCCTTGGCGCAGCCGCCGGCACCCGCGGCACCCGCTCCAAGCCAGCCAGGAGGGGAGCATAAGAGCGAGAACGGAGCGCCCTCTTCCGTCTATGGGTCGCTGCCTGCGACGCTTGATACTGCATCGAACACCCTGCCCGCCCCGCCATCGCTTTCCTATCCGCCGGCAGAGTCAGCGATAGCAGGAGCCATGCGGACCGCTGCTGCAAAGGCCCGCCCAGCCCAGTCCGCAGCGAAAATAAGTGCGTTTACCTTCGGGCCAGGACTCGACGAACTTGGCATTTCCGTGGGTGGGGTTGCTTCTTCTCCCGCCGCTGCGACGCTCGACGGACCGGTTGGCCTCGATGATGCCGCGGACGGGCCGCCGAACGTCGTCGCGGCCCGTGCCTCTGGCGGAACAGCACCGGCGGCGCCGTCAGCCGCCGCCCTGCCGTCTGCAGTTGACGGCTCCCCAGATGACGGCGGGCAGTCAGGAGCACTTTCCGGTCCGCAGCCGCAAAATGCCGGGAAGGCGCCACATCCGCGCGCTTTCGATGCCTCCCAGGGGACCCCCTTCGATCCCCTCCGCAATAAGACCTACGACTTGAACTACGCCAAGACCGTGCCTCAATTGCAATAGGCGAGGGGGCTTCCGGAAAAGTTGCCTGTCTGCGTTCCTTCCGGATGAAGCTGGTCAAGCCGCGAGCGCGGTTTCTGGCGGGTTCAACGCCAAGCCTAGGCTCTTGGCAACCGCCGGGTGAGTCACATGGCCGCCGTGCACATTAAGTCCGGCACGCAGGGCTGCATTGCCAGCGATGGCGGCAAGGCCCCCAGCGGCAAGAGCAAGGCCATAAGGAAGCATTGCATTGTTCAGTGCGCGGGTCGATGTCAAAGGCACCGCTCCGGGAATGTTCGCGACACAATAATGCACTATGCCGTCCTTGATGAATGTCGGATGGGCGTGCGTCGTCGGGTGTGAGCTTTCAAAGCAGCCGCCCTGGTCGATCGAGATATCAACGAGAACGGCGCCTTCTTTCATCCCGTGCAGCATCTGCTTGGTGACCAGCTTCGGTGCCGCCGCACCGGGGATCAAAACCGCACCGATGACGGCGTCAGCGGCAAAGATTTCGTCCTCGATTGCCGCTGCCGAAGCAAATCTTGTCTTTGCCCGGCCTTGAAACAATTCGTCGAGCTGGCGCAGGCGCAGCAGCGAGCGGTCGAGGATCGTTATATCGGCCCCAAGGCCAGCCGCCATCCGCGCAGCCTGAGTTCCGGCAACGCCGCCGCCGAGCACCACAATACGCGCCGGTGGAACCCCCGCAACGCCGCCGAGCAGAAGGCCCTGGCCCCCGTTCTGGCGCTGAAGAGCAAGGCCCGCTGCCTCGATCGAAAGCCGGCCCGCAACCTCGCTCATCGGGGCAAGGAGAGGAAGGCCCTGGCCCTCCGGGCCTGGAATGGTTTCAAAAGCAACAGCGGTACAGCGGGAGGCAATCAAGCCTTTCGTTTGGGGCAGATCGGCTGCAAGATGCAAAAAGGCGAACAGGATTTGCCCCTCATGCAGTTTCGTCCATTCGCTCTCCTGGGGCTCCTTCACTTTGATGATCAAGTCCGATTCGGCGAAGATCTGGGCAGCGGCGGGCGCTATTTTGGCCCCAGCCGAAACATAGTCTTGATCGGTGGCATTGATACCGGCTCCAGCATTCGTTTCGACGGTGACGTCATGCCCGGCACCAACGAATTCGCGAACCGCCTCTGGCGTCAGGCCGACACGATATTCCCCCTCTTTGATTTCCCTCGGCACGCCGATCCGCATGTGCAATCCGCCTCCAGCTAAGGTTATGAATTTAATGGCATGTTCTTGTGGAAAGCTGGAGATCTTGACCCAGATCAAGAGGAAAACAAAATGATCTCGCACACTGAAAGGGGGACAATTGAGATCTCCAGCGTGTCTCGAAAAATTTGCTTGGGAGTCCTTGGTTTGAACGCCCCTTCACAATCTGAAGGGTAAGCGCTCCAGGGAACGATGTGGTAAGCTGCAAGCCCAAAAACAATGGGAAGAGACCGGGCCCAGCGGGCACGCGGCCGGTGAGGGCGGCGGATGGCGGTCAACCACCCAGTCACGTTTCCGTCATCAAAGACGGGGAAATTCTGGCGATCTTCCGGTTAGGGAGGCACTCTTGAATTCGCAGGCGGATAGACAGAGGCTGGCTGCGGCGAAATATGCCGCTGAAGGCGGCCGCAGCGATAAAAGCAGGGCTGCCGCGGCGAGATCCACAAGAACGCCGGCAAGTGCGGCTCTAGCCGGGGAGAGTTCAGAAGAACGCATTGAGATTCCGGCTGAAGCCTCCAGCCAAAGCGAAGCAGTGATTGCGAATAGCGCTCCCGCCGCCTCGATCACTATTATGGACAAGCCCGAAGACAGCGCTCTTTGGCCAGCGGAAATCGCGTATTCGCCCCACCGTTTTATCAATCGTGAACTGTCCTGGCTCGAGTTCAACCGCCGGGTCTTGCTCGAAGCATCAAATCACAACCATCCTCTCCTCGAGCAGCTCCGGTTTCTTTCGATTTCCGCCAACAATCTCGACGAGTTCTTTATGGTTCGCGTTGCGGGCCTTCGCGGACAGCTGCGCGCCGGAATTGCGACGCCTTCCGAAGACGGGCTTACGCCCGCAGAACAGCTCACCAAGATCCGCGAGCGTGTGAGCCTTCTTGCAGCGGAGCAGCAGAGGCGCTGGCGAGAATTGCGCAAGGAGTTGCGGGCGGCCGGAATAAGCCTTCTTGATCCCCAGGATCTCAACACGGCGGAAAAGGAATGGATGCGGCAATATTTCATGACTCATATCTTTCCGGTTCTGACGCCGCTCGCCGTCGATCCGGCACATCCTTTTCCCTTCATTCCCAATTTCGGGTTCACCATCGCCCTCGAATTACTCTGGCCAAGCGATCAAAAGAACCGGAAAGCCTTGATCCGGATGCCGGCCAAGATCGAGCGCTTCATCCGCCTTCCCGAGGAGTGCGGCGAGAAAGGCCAGCGCTTCGTCGCGCTCGAGACGGCCATCGGCATGTTCACGCAAACGCTGTTCCCCGGCTATCAGGTGCGGGGCCATGGTCTTTTCCGGATCATCCGCGATAGCGATATTGAAGTCGAGGAAGAGGCCGAAGACCTGGTGCGGCTGTTTGAAAGCGCGCTCAAGCGCCGCCGCCGCGGTTCGGTCATCCGCGCCGAATTCGACAGTCTGATGCCCGATGAGCTGCGGGGATTCGTCGCCGAGGAACTCGATGTTGCCGGAGAGGAGATCTTTGTCCTCGACGGTATGCTGGCCTTGAACGATCTCTCCGAGCTCGTCAATCTCGACCGGCCGGATCTTAAGTTCAGACCCTATAATCCGCGCTTTCCCGAGCGCGTCCGCGATAATGGCGGTGATTGCTTTCTTGCGATCAAACAGAAGGACCTCGTGGTCCATCACCCTTACGAGTCCTTCGATGTCGTGGTCCAGTTCCTCAATCAGGCGGCGGCCGATCCCAATGTTATCGCGATCAAGCAGACGCTCTATCGCACCTCGTCCGACAGTCCGATTGTGCGGGCGCTCATTGAAGCAGCGGAAGCCGGGAAGTCGGTAACCGCTCTCGTCGAACTCAAGGCGCGGTTTGACGAGGCCGCCAATATCCGCTGGGCGCGCGATCTCGAGCGGGCCGGCGCGCAAGTGGTGTTTGGTTTTATCGAATTGAAGACGCACGCCAAATTGTCCATGGTCGTGCGCCGTGAAGCTGGCTCGCTTGTGACCTATTGTCACGTTGGCACCGGCAATTATCATCCGGTGACAGCCAAGATTTATACCGACATTTCCTTCTTTACCGCCGATCCGGTGATAGGGCGCGATGTCTCGCGAATCTTCAATTTCATCACTGGCTATGCCGAGCCGGCCGGGCTCGAGCGCATGGCGGTCTCGCCGATCTCGCTCAAGAAGCGGCTCCTTGAACATATCGAGGAGGAGATCCGCTTCGTCAAGGCAGGCAAACCCGGCGCGATCTGGGCAAAATGCAACGCCCTCGTCGATCCCGAGATCATCGACGCCTTCTATGCGGCGAGCAACGCGGGAGTCGATATCGACCTTGTCGTGCGCGGCATCTGCTGCCTGAGGCCGGGCGTCGAGGGTCTCTCTGAAAACATAAGAGTTAAATCAATCGTTGGCCGCTTTCTTGAACATGCAAGGGTTTATTGCTTCGGCGGCGGCCACGATTTGCCGCACCCCAAGGCGCATGTCTATATTTCGTCGGCCGATCTCATGCCGCGCAATCTCGACCGCAGGGTCGAGGTCCTGTTGCCGATTCTCAACCCAACCGTGCATGAGCAGATTCTCGATCAGATCATGGTTGCCAATCTGCTCGACAATCAGCAGAGCTACCAGGTCTTGCCCGATGGATCGAGCGCACGCATAAAGGTGTCCGGCGGCGAAGAGACGTTCAATGCCCACAGCTATTTCATGACCAACCCCAGCCTGTCCGGGCGCGGGAAATCCTTGAAGCATTCAAGCCCGAAGACTCTCCTTGAGCGCCTTGACTCCCATTAACGAAATCATGGCGGACAAATGCTCCGGGGCTGTTCCGCCAACCCGCGCGGAGGCGCCGGTCGCGATTGTCGACGTTGGGTCGAACTCGGTCCGTCTCGTGATCTATGAGTGTCTCAGCCGCTCACCCCGCCCCGTATTTAATGAGAAATCACTCTGCGGCCTCGGCAAAGGCATCGCGACCACTGGCCGGCTGCCGAAGGCCGGTGTTGCGAAAGCGCTTGCGGCTTTGCGCCGCTTTCGGGTTCTCTGCGACATCATGGGTGTGTCGGCGCTCCATGTCCTTGCAACCGCAGCGGCCCGCGACGCTCTGAATGGCGCCGAATTCCTTGCCGCGGCGGCGGAAGCGATCCGCGCTCCCGTCAATCTATTATCTGGGAGCCGGGAAGCGGAGCTCTCGGCATATGGCGTCATCTCCGGCATCTCGAAACCGGATGGTATTGTCGGCGATCTTGGCGGCGGCTCGCTCGAACTGATCGAAGTGAAAGGCGTGCATGCGGGCAAGGGCACGAGTCTTCCGCTCGGCGGCTTGACCCTGATGGACTCCTCCAACCGGTCACCGCGCGCTGCGGCTAAAATTGTCCGCGAGGCCCTTGCCGAGTCTGGCATAGCAAAACAGCTCGCCGGGCGCACCTTTTATGCAGTTGGCGGCACATTTCGCGCGCTTGCCAGACTGCATATGGGCCAGCGCAATTATCCGCTGAGAGTCACCCACGGCTATGTCATTCCGGCGCGGGACGCCGCCGATTTCGCAGGTCTCGTCGAGCGGGCGAATGCAGAGACATTGTTTTCGATCGATGCAGTCAGCGCCGCGCGGCGGCCGCTCCTTGCCTATGGCGCGGTTGTGCTTGATGAGATCATCCGGCGAGCTCAGCCACAAGAAATCATGATTTCGGTGACCGGTGTGCGGGAGGGCCTCCTTTACGAGATGCTGGACGAGGCGCAGCGGCAGGAGGATCCGCTGATTTTCGCGGCGAGGCAATTCAACCAGCTTTTCTCCCGCACCCCCGCCCATGGCGAGGAGCTGCATGCTTGGACTGATGGCTTGATGAAGTCGCTGCACGCGGAGGAAACGCTGGAGGAACGCAGGCTCCGTCATGCGGCCTGCCTGCTCGCCGATGTCCATTGGCGCGCCCACCCGGATCACCGCCACGAGGAAAGCGTGAATATTGTCGAGAACGCCGCTTTCCTTGGCGTCGATCATCCGGGCCGTTCTTTCCTCGCCCTCGCGGCCTCTTACCGCTACCTCGGACCTGACGCGGATGTCAGTGCGCAGCTTCGCGCGCTTGTGTCCGCGCGCATGCTTGACAAAGCACGCATACTTGCCGCCGCGACGCGCGCCGCTTTTGTCATTTCTGGCGCCGCATCGGGAGTCCTGCCTCAGACGCCGATTGCTTGCGTCAAAGGCAAACTGATCCTGACTTTGCCGCGAAGCCTTGCCGATCTTGCTAGCGAACGGCTGCAAAACCGTCTGACTCAGCTCGCCCGCCTGATTGGCCGCGAGCCGGTGATCACGGTTACCGATTGAAGGGACGGCAAGGCGCCACTCGATCCCGTTGGCTGATTGACCTTGGAAATAGGCGCAGACCGGATCACCAGCTTTCGGCTCGAATGGCGGCCTCGTGCCGTGGACCTTCAGTACCGCCAGGCGGCCTTTTCAATCATCTTTGAAGGAGAGGCTTGGGCCGGCTGGCTCATTTGATCCTTGACCATGATCGTGCCAGGACGGTGCCCGGGTTTGGGCGGCCCTGCGTTTCGCCTGGCAGTTTCGGCCCGGTCCCCGCCGCAATGGCCGGAGGTGTGCGAAACGACCCGGGGCTGTTTGCCATCGCCGAGGGAGGTGATCTCCACGCTCCGGCTGCAGCTGCCGTTTGAGGATAGCGCCGATACAAAACTATAGCTGTAGCCGGTTGGCGGCAGGCCGCGTGAAGCAGCCTCGATCAGTTGATTGGGATCGGCGGTGAGCCGCTCCGTCATGCCTGCAGCCTCGCGCAGCAGGAGGTCTGCGCGCCGGTTCATTTCCTCCGAAATGCGGTCGAGCATGGCAAACGGCGACTCTGGACCGGATGCGGGGAAAAGGGAAGGCGGATCGCCAAGAGCCGGACCGGGCTCAAGGAAAATCTCGGGCGGCACGTCGCCGCTATAGCGAATCTCTTCGGTCCCGCCGCCAGGAAGATGGATGGTCAGCACATGCGTGCCAGGGCTTTGCGCCTGGGCAAAACCGGCGAAGATGATCATCGCAGCGCCGGCCAACAGGGAAGTTTGGACGGTTCTCATGATTATCTCCAAAAGGTTTGAGAGCTGGTTTATTGCAGCGCGAATGTGAAATAATGAAGGTAAGATCCTCTGCTGATGCAAGCTCCTTGTTCAAATTTTCGATATGACGCAAGCATGGATAAGTGACACTGCCTCCAGCTTGACTCAATAGTTTCGCACGATATCTTACCACAAAGTTTCACGTGCAACGGCCTGGGCCAATTTCTTTTCCGCTATAGGTCATCCCCTTTGCATACCTCGCCGGAAATCCGGGAGGCCTGCCCAGCTATCTCACATCCATCTCATCTAGCGTGGCCGTATCTTCGCAGCAGGCAGTAAACGAAGGTATGCAATTCAGCTCATTGAGTGCGTCTATCGAAGACAGAAGATGCTGCGCAAATATTTAGCCGCCTCCGCGGGTTCAAAGAAAGGTGCGGGTTCAAAGAAAGGGCCGCGGCCTTTTGGCTGCCGTAAGCCAGCTTGATCTAAGGCGCTTACAAATGATATTGAATACTGCCCGCCAGTGGCTGGAAAATTCATGTATTGGGGAGGAGTGTGATGAAAAAAACGCCGGTGATTTTATCCCTTATAGGAGTATCTGCCTTGGCTGTCTTTTCCATGACCGGGCCGGTCCAAGCCAAGAAACCAGGCGATTGGACCTGCGAGGATTTTCTCAAGGTTCCGGATAAATCAAAACCCTATGTTGTTTATTGGATGACCGGCCTCAACAATGCCGATAAAAAAGAGGCGCTTGACCTCTCCGCCAAGGATTTCAACGCGCCGATTTCGAAAGTGACCCAGGAATGCCACCGGCAGCCCGCGCAAAATCTCTGGCAGGCGATCGCCAATCATTTCTACTGGAAGGCGATGCAAATCCCGTAAGAGGGATGCTTCAATTCCGTCTGGAGCAATTTTCTCCGTCTGGAGCAATTTTCGTAAACCGGAAATTGCCAGCGATCTAGGAAGCGCCGCTGTCCGGCGGCGGCGCATCCCGCCATTCGAGCGGGAGGACCTTGCCATTTTCGACCGTCAGGGCGAGCCGCCCGTGTTTCAACTCAAGCGCCTGGGCGCCAAAGAGATCGCGCCGCCAGCCGGTAAGGGCCGGGACATCGGCATGATCGTCGGCCGCGATCGCCTCGAGGTCTTCGGCTGAGGCGATCATTTTGGCTGCGACCCCATGGCTCTCGCTAACATGGCGCAAGAGCACGCGCAGAAGTTCGACGGTCGCGCCATTGCCGCCATTGCGCCGCTCCCGGTCGATCTTGGGAAGGGTCTTGGGATCGCGCGCAAGGCCGCGTGCGATCGCCGCCAAAATCTCGGCGCCTGCGCGCGAGCGCTCCATGCCGCGCGGAAAGGCGCGCAGATTGCCCAGAGCCTCGGGCGTCTTCGGCGCGGCAAGGACAAGTTCGATCATGACATCGTCCTTCAAGACCCGTGAACGCGGCACATCGCGAGTCTGCGCCTCGCTTTCGCGCCAGGCGGCGACCTCCATGAGCACTGCGAGATCGCGCGGCTTGCGGACCCGGTTGCGGAACCGCTCCCAGGCGTTCTCCGGGTGTTGTTCGTATATGGAAGGTGAGGTCAAGATCGCCATTTCGTCGGCCAGCCACCCAATTCTGCCTGTTTCATCCAGTTTGACGCGCAGGAAGCGGTAGATGTCGCGCAAATAGGTGACATCGGCGATCGCATATTCGGCCTGCGCCGGCAAAAGGGGACGCCGCGACCAATCCGTGAAACGGGAGGATTTATCGAGCGTGACGTTCGTGACGGTCTTGACGAGATCTCCATAGGAGACCTGATCGCCGAAGCCGCAGACCATGGCCGCGACCTGAGTGTCGAACAATGGCGCCGGGATCAATCTTGCGAGATTCCAGATGATTTCGAGATCTTGGCGCGCCGCGTGGAAAACCTTAGTCAGCCGCTCGTCGGCCATGAGTTCGAAGAAAGGCGCAAGATCAAGGCCCTCCGCCATGGCATCGATGGCGACGGCTTCCTCTTCCGACGCCATTTGCACGACGCAAAGGCGCGGCCAGAAGGTCGTTTCCCGCAAAAATTCAGTGTCGACGGTGACGTAAGGGTGGGCCGCAATGCGGCGGCAGACAGCCGCCAATTCCTTTGTGGTTGAGATGAGGCTCATATTTGCTTTAATAATGCGAAGGCAGATTAGCTTCTACACTCTGTATCGGGGTTAGTCTCTATTTAAGTGTGCCCGTCTTGACAGACGCCGCCGCGCATGCGGTTCTCCGCCCCGCTGGCGTAAAGCGCACGGCCGCGCCTTAGGCGTGATTCCCGGAAAGTTGCAGACTTTTTGGTTAAGATCAAAAAAAAGATAGGATCGCGGGCGCCTCAATGTGAAGCGAACGCGGCCTCAACCCTTCCTCTTGCTTGTGACCCTCTCATGCACCGCTACCGTTCCCATAACTGCGGCGCCCTGCGCGAAATAAATGCCGGTGAAACGATCCGCCTCTCCGGCTGGTGCCATCGTATCCGCGATCATGGCGGCGTTCTCTTCATCGATCTTCGCGATCATTATGGCATAACCCAGTGTGTGGCGGATCCGGATTCGGCGGCTTTCAGCCAAGCCGAGAAGCTCCGCTCGGAATGGGTGGTCCGGATCGATGGCACGGTCCGCCGCCGCCCGGCGGGCACAGAAAACCCGGATATGCCGACGGGCCTCATTGAAGTTTACGTGACCGGAATCGAGGTTCTGGGGCCTGCGGCCGAGCTGCCCTTGCCCGTTTTCGGCGAGCACAATTATCCCGAAGAGATGAGGCTGCGCTATCGTTTCCTCGATCTGCGCCGCGAGAAGCTGCATCGCAATATAATGCTGCGCGGGCAGATTATCGATTCCCTGCGTGCCCGCATGAAGGCATCGGGGTTTTTCGAGTTCCAGACGCCCATCCTGACCGCTTCGAGCCCGGAGGGGGCGCGCGATTTCCTAGTGCCGTCCCGCCTCCATCCGGGCAAATTCTACGCCCTGCCGCAGGCCCCGCAGCAGTTCAAGCAACTCATAATGGTGGCGGGCTTCGACCGCTATTTCCAGGTCGCGCCCTGTTTCCGCGACGAGGATGCGCGTGCCGACCGCAGCCCCGGCGAGTTTTATCAGCTCGACATCGAGATGAGTTTCGTCACTCAGGAGGATGTGTTCGCGGCGGTCGAGCCGGTGTTGCGCGGCGTCTTCGAGGAATTCGGCGGCGGCCGGCACGTCGCGCCGAAATTCCCGATGATTTCCTATGCCGAGGCAATGCTGAAATTTGGCACCGACAAGCCCGATCTCCGCAACCCGGTTATTATCGCCGATGTAAGCCGGGAATTTTTCCGCGAGGACGTGACCTTTAACGCCTTCAAGAATGTCATCAAGGCAGGCGGCGTCGTGCGTGCCATTCCAGCGCCCGGCGCTGCCCGCCAGCCGCGCTCCTTTTTCGACAGGCTCAACGATTGGGCGAAGGGCGAGGGCGCCGCGGGGCTTGGTTATGTGATCTTTGAAGGCGAGGGCGGTGAACTCGCGGGTAAAGGCCCCATCGCCAAATTCTTGCCGCCCGAGGTACAGCGGGCCATCGCCGAAAAGACGGGAATTTCCGCTGGCGATGCGGTGTTTTTCGCCTGCGACCAGGAAGCCAAGGCTGCAAAACTTGCCGGCGCGGCGCGGCTTCGTATCGGAAACGAGCTTGGAATTTCGAAGAAGGATGTTTTCGAGTTCTGCTGGATCGTCGATTTCCCGATGTATGAGTGGAACGAGGACGAAAAGAAAATCGACTTTTCACACAATCCCTTTTCCATGCCGAATTTCGATCACGATGCTTTCATCGCACTTGACCCCCTTGATGTGAAAACCATCCTCGGCATCAAGGCTTTTCAATATGACATCGTCTGCAATGGCGTCGAACTTTCCTCGGGTGCGATCCGAAATCACCGCCCGGACATCATGAAAAAAGCCTTCGCGCTCGCGGGCTATAGCGAAGATGTGCTTTTGGAAAAATTCGGCGGCTTATACCACGCCTTTCAATATGGCGCGCCGCCGCATGGCGGGATCGCGCCGGGCATCGACCGTATCGTCATGCTGCTCGCGGGGGAGGAAAATCTGCGGGAGATCGTGCTCTTCCCGATGAACCAGCGCGCCGAGGATCTTCTCATGGGCGCGCCTTCGGCCGTAACCATGAAGCAGTTGCGTGAATTGCATATCCGGCTGAATTTGCCAGAGGCGAAGGGATGAATGGAGCCGATTGGGCAGCGGCAATGGATACCCCGGCGCAGGCCGTGATCTGCTACATGACCCAGCCCCAGTCTCGCACAGGCCAGGCGAGATTGGGGAACGCCGCGTGGTGCCTGCCTGAGAGCGCGCAAAAGCGCGCGCCAGAGTTAAGGCGCCTGCAAGACACAAATCGGAAATGGGATTTCGAATTTTTAGCCGGAATTGCGGGCGCTGCCCGCTGGATTTTCTGAGGTGTCACGGTGATTTGTTGTCGCATTACGCGACAACAAATTCCCGGATAACGCTTTCTCCAGACCCGCCATTTTTGCGGGTTGTCGAGGCCCCGTCAACACGGCGCCTTGCGTGTTTTAGTTGGAAAGAACCCACTTCCCATAAAAGAAAGCACCGGCCGCGACGGCAATCGCCAAAACGGCGCCGAAAGGCGTTGCAACGAAGCTCGCAATTTCAAGAATCTCACCCAATAGTTTTACTCCTAAGCTTGTTTGATCGCCGTCACGAACGTTTTTTCGGAGCCGGACAGCAGAAGCATCAATAAGATGTTATAAGTACTGCGTATGCGCAAGCTAAATACGCACCCTGCGACATTTTGGACATGCCGGGACTATTCGGATAGTACTACGCAAAGCTCAAGCAGTTTTTCCTCATGGGCCAGGAAGGCTGCGCTTCCCGGTCATGGGCCGCGAGCGGCGCAGAATTTACGGCTGCGTCCGCTCAAAACCCGCCCTCTCTTTCTCTTATGGATTATTGCTGCGCGCGCATGGCAGTTTTTCTGGGGCGGGACGCTCGCCTCTCAGCGGCTGGCGTGCCGGACCCAGCCCGCCCTTCCGGTTTCCCCGCCGGGCCTGCCGCGATGGTGCGGTCTCGGCCTGTGAGCCGTTCTTCTCTCGCTCCCGCGCGAGAGGAGAGCCCAGGCGCCGGTTCTGCGCTGCTGCCGGGCAACGAGCGGCCGCGGCAGGATCCGCGCCCAGCGGCACAGTGGCGCGCCGGTCATCGGCGGACAGTTTCAGGCGGGTCAACTTTTCGATATTGCGCAAAAGAGCGATCTCGGCGCCGTCGCAAAGGGAAATCGCGATACCCTCAGCGCCCGCTCGCGCCGTGCGGCCGATTCTATGGACATAGGCTTCCGCCGCTTCTGGAAGCTCGAAGTTGATGACATGGGTCACGCCATCGATGTCAATGCCGCGCGCCGCGATGTCGGTTGCCACCATGGCGCGGGCGCGTCCAGTGCGAAACGATGCAAGAGAACGCTCTCTTTGGCTTTGACTCTTGTTCCCGTGGATCGCGCAAGCCGCGATCCCATTCTCGCCGAGATGCCGGGCGACCCTGTCGGCGCCTCGTTTCGTTCTCGTGAAAACGATTGTCCGGGTCATTCGGGCATCGGCGAAAAGTTCAACGAGGAGATCACGCTTGCGGCTTGTTTCGACAAGCAAGACCTTCTGGCTTATCCGGCCGGCGGTTTTCGCCTCCGGAGTTACGGCAACCTCGGCCGGATCGATAAGAAGGCTGCCTGCGAGCTCCTTAATTTCGGATGGCATTGTCGCCGAGAAAAAGAGATTTTGCCTCTGCTTCGGAAGCGCGCGGGTGATTCGCCGGATCGCCTTTACGAAGCCGAGGTCGAGCATGCGATCAGCCTCGTCAAGCACAAGGATTTCGGTCTCGTCAAGGCGCGCAGCGCGGCGATCCAGGTGGTCTTCGAGACGGCCAGGGGTCGCGACCAGAATGTCGAGGCCGCGCGCAAGCGCTTTGATCTGCCCCCCATGCGGGACACCGCCGAAGATCGCGGCGATGCTGAGCGGGAGGCCCGCGCCAAGTCTGCGGAAGCTCTCGGTGATCTGGCTTGTCAATTCGCGCGTCGGGCTCAAAACCAGGACACGGCAGCCATTGCGGGGAGCAGCGCGCTTATGTGTTGCAAGATGATGGAGAATGGGAAGTGCGAAGGCGGCTGTCTTGCCAGTGCCGGTCTGGGCTATGCCGATGAGGTCGCGGCCTGCCAAGATGGGAGGAATGGCTTGTGCCTGGATCGGAGTCGGCTGTGCGTAGCCTTGTTTGCTGAGGGCATGGAGAAGCGGCGCGGCGAGACCGAGCCGGGAGAATTCAGTCAATTTTGATCTTTCTTTAAGGCGGGAGCCCGCACCTCTCAGGCGGGTTCGCGCGGGATGATCTGGCGCTGGCGGCCAGGGAGTGGCGGACGACGCCCCGCGTGCCTGGGCCATCGGAAGAAGCGAATGAAAGCGCCCGGAAGGCAGACAAAGATGTCCGTCACGCGGCCGAAACGCCAAATCCACAATAAAGCAGAGCCAAAGACATGGAGGCTTTAGCGCCAGAAGTCAAACGAAACCTTGATCAAGCATGCGGGCACATCGCCAAACCCATAAAACTTGCGCATTCCGAAGGAGCAAAACGCAACGGTCTTCTGGCATATCCGGCCGAAACCCATCGAAGAGGCCGCGATGTCAGCACCGGCACCTGCTCAGCTTAGGCCGCAACAGCCGAAGAATTCCAGCGCTTTTCACAAAGAACGGTCCGGGGAGGAGGCGCGCCTATTCGCGCGGCCGCAGCATTCCCTTGAGATTGATACCCTCCGCTGGCGGTGGCAGGCGGCCGCGAGTGCGCTCCACAGCCTTCCACCATTCGAAGAGCTGGCGCTCGATGGACTGGGTGGTTTGGCGGACAATGTCGCGCTGTTGCGGATGGACGAAGACTGTGTGCCTCAGATTCTGAAGGCGGGCAATGTTTTTGAAGGCTGGATCGGCTGCCCCGCGCAGAACGTCACGATTGCCGGGCTTTCCGTGGACCGGGCGCGCGTCTTGCGGGAGCTTCTTGCGCAGGCCATCAACGAAGATCAGCCGGTGCAAACAGTCGCGCATGGAGTCGTTAACGGGTCGGTCTGCCTTTATGATCTCATTGCCATGCCCCTCACCAACCGCTGGGGTCTGCACCTATTCCTCGTTTATGTGGAGGAGCGTGACCGCAAGTTCAGCCTCGTCGAGGCGATGTTTCAGGCGGCGAGTGAAGGCCTTGTCGCCCTAGCAGTCATCCGCGACGCAAAGGGTGCGGCGGTTGATTTCCAGATTGCTGCTCTCAATGATGGCGCAGCGCGCCTCATGGGAGGCTCCGCCGAAGACTTCCGGGGGCGCCGTCTTTCCGAAATATGCACTGTTCTTCCGGCAAGCGGAGCTCTGACCTGCCTCATCGCCGCTTTTAACGGCGGCGGCAGCACGAGGTTCGAGCTCGATTGCCCGGACGGCTCCGGGACGCAGATGAATCTGAGTGTCAGCGTCTCCGCCATTGGCGATCTCGTTGCGATGACATTGACCGACATCAGCAGCCTGAAAGCACGGGAAGAATCCTTCAGACTGCTGTTCGAAGGAAATCCGGTTCCGATGTTTCTTTGTGACTCCGGCAGCCTCGCATTTCTGGCTGTGAACGATGCTGCGGTCGCCCATTACGGCCATGATCGCGAATCATTCCTCGCCTTGACCATGCTCGATGTCCTGCCGCCGGAGGATAGAGAGAAAGTCCAGGAGGCAATCCGGAACAACCCCAGCTCAGGCGCAGGCCCGACCCACAATTGGCAGCATGTCAAGGCGGACGGGACACGCATCGATGTCGTGACCTATTGGCGAATGACCGAATTCCGTGGCCGTCCGGCGCAGCTTGTGGCGGTTATGGACGTGACAGAGAAACGGCAGGCGGAAAGACGAATAGCCTATATGGCCGAGCATGACGCGCTGACGGATTTGCCAAACCGGCTATTGTTTCATGCGCGCCTTGATGAGGCCATGTCGCGCTTGCAAAGGCACGGGGAGCAGCTCGCCGTTCTTTTTCTCGACCTCGACGAATTCAAGAATGTCAATGATACTTTGGGGCATCCCGCCGGGGATCTGCTTTTGAAGGCGGTGGCGGAAAGATTGCGCCAATGCCTGCGCGAGCCAGATACAGTCGCGCGTTTTGGCGGCGACGAATTTGCGGTTCTGCAGACGGGACTTCAGGGCCGCCACGAGGCGAGACTGCTCGCCGATCGCATTGTAACACTGATGAGCGAGCCTTTCGATATCGGGGACCAGCGCATCGTGATTGGGGTCAGCGCCGGTATCGCGCTTGCTCCGGATGATGGTGAAAGCCCGGATCTTCTTCTGAAGAATGCCGATCTGGCACTCTATCAGGCAAAGGAGGACGGCCGCTGCATCTTCCGCTTTTTTGAGCCTAGCATGGAAATGCGCATCTGCGCCCGCCGCGCTCTTGAACAGGATTTGCGCAACGCGCTCACCGCGAGCCAATTCGAGCTCTATTATCAGCCTCTTCTTACCCTTGGGACCGGGGCCGTGTGCGGTTTTGAAGCCTTGCTGCGGTGGAACCACCCTGAACGCGGCATGGTATCGCCTGCGGAGTTCATTTCCCTCGCCGAGGAAACTGGCCTGATCGTCCCGCTTGGCGAGTGGGTGCTGCGTCAAGCCTGCGCCGAAGCAGCCAAATGGCCGGGCGATCTGAAAGTCGCGGTGAATCTTTCGCCATCTCAATTCAAGAACGGCAATTTGACTTCGGTCGTCTTCTCGGCGCTCGCAGCTGCGGGACTGGCTTCCGGGCGCCTCGAGCTTGAAATCACGGAGTCCGTTCTTCTGCAGGAAAGCAAGACGAACCTCTCCACTTTGCACCAATTGCGTTCCATCGGCGTCAGCATTTCCATGGATGACTTCGGCACTGGCTATTCTGGCCTGAGCTATCTGCGCGCTTTTCCATTCGACAAAATCAAAATCGACCGTTCTTTCATTTCCGAACTTGGAGAGAGCGGAGACTGCACGGTAATCGTGCAAGCAATCACCAAACTCGGGGCGCGGCTTGGCATTCGAACGACAGCCGAAGGCGTCGAGACAAAAGAACAGCTCGAACTATTGCGTAATGAGGGCTGCACGGAGATGCAGGGGTTCTTACTAAGCCGGCCGATGCCAGCTACCGAAATCAGCAGATTTTTGAGTTCGGGCGCGGAGGGATGGCAACCGGGATAGTGCGTTCCCCCTCCGGATGATGAGAGGGCGATCGCCTGCCGCCAAAAGCTTGCTTCCTGTTCAGGGAATGTTCAGGGAATGTTCAGGCGTAAGCGCTAGCATAAGCCGTTTCCTTCGGGGCGAAACCCGAGAGCCCAGGGAAGCAATGTCCCAGGGAAGCAATGTCAAGGAGGCATGTATGACTACCAAGCTGCAAAGGCTGGCAATTGGCACCCTCGGTGTTTTGAGCTTCGCCGCGGCCGTCGCGGCGGCGGCGCCTTTGGAGGCCGCACCGGGTTGGCGGCACCGTTACCGGTGGCACGCGGGATATTGGTATCCCGGACCGAGCTGGCTCGGCCATAGCTGGGCCTGCGGCTACTGCGGCTGGGGCGCGCCTGCCGCCGCCGCGACGGCCTACGCCTATGGACCCATCTATTATGGCGGCTGTTATTGGCAGAGCCGGCCAGTTTATGACGCTTGGGGCAATTTTGCTGGCTACGTCCCCGTCCAGGCTTGTTACTAATTTGAGCAATTTTAACCATCGGCGTAAAAGTGCCGCTGGCAGGGACGAGACTTTAACTTTTTTTAAATTTGATCTGATTCAGCGCAACCTTTTTGCTCGGCTCGCGTTTATGTTCCCGAATCGCCGCGCATGCCCTGCCGGATATTTTTAGAAAGTTACTCCGCCGGTCTCCAGCCTGCCGGCAGGGGGAAATGGAAGACGCCATGCTGAAGTCGAGCAAAGCTATCGGGAACCGGGCACTTAAGTATGCCATGGCAAGTGTGGCGGTAACGTGTCTTGGGGCGGCGGTCTTTGCAGCGCCTTTGACCATCACGCCAAAAGCGAAGGTATTCAGTGCCCCGCAGCAAAACCGCGAGACCAAGGCAGACTATGCTCCCCTTGGCACAGGACCAGCCCTGCAGCTTGGCCATGCCGCACCCGGCGAGGATGAGGATTGTGTCCGTGTCACCCGGGTGGTCGGCCCTGACGGCCGGATTTATGTGACCCGGGGTTTAATCTGCCAGGAATAGCGCGCGCTCATAAAAGGGCACGGGGGCGCTTCCGCTATTCTCGCGTGCTCCCCTCCTAAGGAAGGAGGAGCACTGGCGGGGCGCACGCCTGCGGACTGAGGCCGCGAGCGATTGTTTTGAAGGGAGCGCTTCGAGTCCAGAGGCCCCGCTGTACCCGTGAGCCTGGCGGTTTTTTGGAGGACACCAGGAGGCTTGGGCTTTAGACGTCGTCGCCATGTGCGGCTTCGTTAATATTGATCGTCCTCATGTTTGAGAAGTCAATCGCGACAGGCTTTTTGTTTTTCGACGCCATCAATTGAAGTGTTTTTATGACATGTTCAAGCCGCCGGTAGGCTTCCTTATATTCTTCCGTTGTGTTTGATAAAGCGAGGGGCTTCAAACAATATTCGATAATCTCACGGGGCCGGTCCAATTTGTTCATTTTGTTCACTCCTGATCTTTTGTCCTGCGCTTATTGGCC
>Ga0070737_10001465_pt1 | contig 33614 bp, 22 predicted proteins | sample Coa_R1_10_FD_66438 | JGI IMG/M metagenome (GOLD analysis project Ga0070737, IMG submission 66438) | Surface soil microbial communities from Centralia Pennsylvania, which are recovering from an underground coalmine fire - Coalmine... | ecosystem: Environmental > Terrestrial > Soil > Unclassified... | reverse complement strand
AAGCGCAAGAAAGGCCACAACCAGAACGGCCGGTGCCAGATCCGATCCATCGTCCCCTCAAGCACCACACGGTAAGGGTCTTCGGGTTGCAGCAGATACTGATCATGCAGTACCCCTGGCAGCTCCTCAACTGCTCCTGCAAGGACAGGAAAGAAAGGGGAGTGCGACCCCCGAGGCGTCGCCCCCGAGGCATTGCCACGCTGGAGACACGTGCGCAAAGTAGGCGCAAGCTCTGGAAAGCGGAAGGCATATCCATGCGCGAGGGCCTGCTCAGGAACCGCCCGGTGGCTATGGAGCAGGAGGTCAGCTTGTTCTCCCATAGCCAGATGAAGGGCAGCGGCTGGAACTCGAAGACGGTGAGGGCGCGAAAGTGCCGTCCCCAATGTTTGTGCCATCTGAGCTTGTGTCCGCGCATCGGGAGCCACTACGTTGAGAGGCCCCGCAATCGAGGTGGCGTCCAGTACCCATGTGTAGAGACCCACCACGTCATCGATGTGAATCCAGGGGAACCACTGCTGTCCGTTCCCGAGGGGGCCACCGAGGAACAGTCGGAACGGCCATGCCATCAGATGCAGCGTCAAGGCATCTGGTGCCAGGACCACTGCCGTGCGCATCAAGACCACGCGCACTCCGAGAGGTTGGGCTGCCGTTGCCGCGTGTTCCCAACGTTCACACGCCCGTGCAAGAAACGTGTCTCCGGGATCGGACTCTTCCGTGAGAACCTCATCACCACGGTCGCCGTAGAAGTCTATCCCCGAAGCGTTCACCAGCGTTCGCGGCCGACGACTCTCCTCTAAAAGCGCGATGGCGCGGACAAGGGTTTCGGTCGCGCGAACACGGCTGTTCAGAAGGTCAATCTTACGTCTGGGAGTCCACCGCCGACTCCCAATATTGGAGCCAGCGAGATTGATGACCGCATCTGCGCCAGCGAGTACCTCTGCCAATCCGCTATCAGCTGTGCGCGGATCCCAATGCATGGAATGCAGTAACCCGTTGGGGGTCTCAGAACTCTCTGGCTGCGCGCGAGTCAGAATGGTGACAACATGCCCGTCTGCAACCAGCGCAGCTATCAAGTGGCGTCCGATAAAGCCGGATCCGCCCGCGACAATAATCCGCATTACCATCTCCAGTCTGCCATGAAGTGCTTGGTTCGTCTTTTATAGATCCGTATGTGGGAGGTTTGTTTTCCCCTACAGGATTTTCATTCTTGCGCTGTCGATCTCCAAGCGCGTTTTTCTTCTGAGCAGATCTTACGGGAATGAGCGTGTACCAACCAGTGAGTAGACTCACTGGTATGAAGGTGAAGTGTGGACTTGACCCAGAAAGATGGATCTCCCGCACCTTCCGTGCTCATGCATAGACAAACTTGCGCACGGTGAGGGGGCTCATGTGCAGCTCTCTGGCAATGGCGGCAATACTCTTGTTGACGACTTCAGCGATCAATTTCGGTCAAGTTGGGTAGAGTTCTGTGGAAAGCCCTGCCGTGTGAACTGGCTTAAAAAGCGGCCCCATAGACTTCAGTAGAGGTCTATGGGGACAAATGGTAGCGCATACGGGATGCGACGGCTCAGTTTTATTTTCTCCCTTGCTTGAGCGTATAAACCAGCCTCTCAAGCCAATTCATCTGCTTTTCATTGTTCGGTTTTATTCGCTCGATTCCGCGTTTTTTTGCACGCGTTGCTACATCGTTGCTACAGAGGCCAAGGTCAGGGAAGCGGCACAGGAAGCGCAGTCATCACTATTGAAACAAGGGACATTATTCCATCAATGGCTGAGCATCGACTGAAAACCCACATTTTGTGCTACTATAAATAATCCGCTCAAAAACAAGAATGCCACTCTTCTGCCTGCATCTGCCAAACCACGTGAGCAAGGGCTTCGTACATCTCACCTGTGTGCTAGGCTGTCTGACATGCGGCTGCTGTCGCCCGCGCCGGTAGTCGTTCCGTTTTGACTGTAGATCTCCTGCCCGATGCGCTGCATCGCTGTCCAGAGTGCCTCCACATGGGTTCGTTCGGTCGGAAGCGCGCCAATTGAAATGCGCACCATCCACCGTCCAGCGAGAATCGCCGGTGTGAGATAGGCTGCTCCGGAGCGGTTCACCCGGTCTGCCCACGCGAGCGTATGCCGGTCCAGTGCCTCACCGGCGAGGACTAATGGCTCGTGGCGCACGTAGACCGTCTGGAGCGGGACAGGGGCGAGCACGCGCCAGGGTGGTGTGACGCGGACCTGGGAAGCCAGCCATTGGGCATTGGCGAGATCGCGACGCAGCCGCGCCTGGAGTCCGGTCACGCCTTGCTCGCGGATGAGACACCACAGTTTGAGTGCACGAAAGCGCCGTCCCAGCGGGATACCCCAATCGCGCAGATTTTTCACTCGATTATCCACCGCGCTCTGCAAGAAGCTCGGATTGGTGGACATCACCCGCACGAGCTCTGATCATTGGCGATCAACTGCGAGATCCACACATTCCGCCGCAGGGTTAAGTTCTGCACCAATGTTGCCTTGCTTCTATTATTACGGGCTCCTTGAATCCAGAGAAAGAGTATGCTAAAGTACAGTTTACAGAAATGCAAGAATGTCTTGTGTATTTCTAAGAAAAATCTGTCGCAAAAAGAGTAATTATATATCGATATATTTCATGCTAATTCTGTTGATTGGCCCGCATAGGGATGGCCTGTCGGGAGATGTGTCCGGGCTGTAAGAGAGAAGGAGATGGCATGGCTCAAGTAATAGCTGCTGGCCCATTTGCCACAGAGGGAGAACGCCGAGCAGCAGAGGTGCTGAAACAGCTTCCCAACGATTGGGTAATCATTTGCAACAAAGTCCTGCCGCATGGTGATCGTTCTCATGAAATTGACTTCATTATCCTTGGGAACCGCTGGGTTTTTTTGCTGGATGAAAAATCGTGGAAAGGCAAAATCCATGGCAACGATCAGCTCTGGGTCAAAAGCGACGGGTTCTCGTTGCCCAGCCCGCTCACCAAGGCGGACTTTGTAGCAAAAATCCTGGCCGGCCATCTGAGCTGGAAGGTCACGCCCCTCAAAGGGAATGGCCATTTTGTGCGTGGAGGAGTGCTCCTCTCCATGGCGGAAAAGATACCGCAGATCCACGATCCGCGCGCGGCCAATGGCATCTATCTGGCCAGCAATGTTTGCGAACGTCTACAAGCGCTGGATAGTCAGGGTGGCAATCCGCAGGTCGGCCAGTTGCGAGCATATATCCAGAAGGCGCTGATAGACCTTTCGCCCCGACCCCAGGTCCCACAACGCATTGATAGCATTCTAATTGAGGATGCGGTCGCTATCCGCCCTGGTGTGCGCCTTTTCAATGGCAGAATCGAGGGAACTCAGGATAAGGCGGTCCAATTGATGGTCTATGATCTCACCCGCGACCCCTTGAATGCGCAAACGCTGTATGCCTTTTATATGCGTGAATGCCAGGCATTGCGCAGACTCGATGGAACAGGTTTGGTGCCGATGGTGAATGTGCCTTTCAAATGGTCGGAGGATTTTCTGATTGTCCCCATTATGCCGCCGCGCGGAAAATTTCTCAGCGTCTTGCCCTGGCCGGAGACAAGCGAGGAGTTTATCCAGGAGTTGCTGCTAGCAGCGGCCTGTTTTGGGGCGCTCGATCAGATTCATGCTCACGGCGTTTTACATCGGGCAATCGGACCAGGTGCAATCTGCGTTCAGCCTTCGTTTAAGGTTGTTTTTACCAATTTCTATGCCGCGCGTATTGACGAAAACTCGATTGCTCCCGCGCTTGACGCACTGGCAATTGAAGATCCCTATGCCGCGCTCGATCTGGCACTGGGTTACGGCTACGCGACAACAACCACCGATACCTTTAGCCTGGCCCTGGTCTTTCTAGAAAGACTCGCGGGTGCCCCGCTTTCGACGATTCGTGCCAATATCGAAAGTGATATCATCTTTCCACAACAACCCCGCTGGACAGCTTTTCTCTCCGCTGATCTGGCCGAAGAACTTAGGATACTTTTCAAGCAGGTGCTTACTCCCGACAAAGGTGCCCAACCTCTCACAGCGAAAGAAATGGCAGCACGCCTGACTGAACTGGCTCGTCGCTTGCGTGTTGAAGTCCAAGGAGACAATGTGACAGGGAAGATACTTGATAAGCGCTACAAAGTTCGGCGTTTGCTTGGGCGTGGTACCACTGCCTGCACGTATTTAGCAACTGATACTTTAACAACTGACACAGAGTTTGAGGCGCTTGGCTGGTTCGCACTCAAGCAATATATGAGTCCTCTGAATGTTTTGGATCAGGCAGTGAGAGAGTTTGCTATCCTGAAAAACATCCAGAGCAAATACTTGGCGCGCATCTTTGATATTTACCCACCGCAAAATGATGTGCATGTCAAAATGGAATATATCCCTGGCCCTACTTTACAGCAGGTGGAGAATGAGTTTCCTTGGCCCCTGGATCGCTGGTGGTCCTTTGCGCAAGATTTGCTGAACGCCGTCGAGGTACTTGAGCAGAAACAATTGCTGCATCGGGATATTAAGCCTGCCAATATTATTCTGCACGACGCGGAGAATCGTCCTGTGCTGATCGATTTTGGCTTTGCTGTGCGCCAGGGGACACATACCAGATTCGCGGGTACCCCGCTCTACCTGCCCCCTGAAACGCTGGCAACCTCCTCATCTACTGCTTTCCCGCCCTCATGTGACCGTTATGCCGTGGGGGTAGTGCTCTTTAAGGTCTTATTTGGCTATCTTCCCTTTACGCAGATAGGGAATGAGCGACATCTTATTTCCTTAGAGCAGATCACGGAACCACGAGCCAGGAGAATCGCGACTGTTTTGTTAAAGGCTGTATCAGCAGACCCCGCTGAACGCCCTGCCTCGATTGAGCAGATGCGCCAGGAACTGCAAACTGCTTTTCTCGCGCTTGATGAGCCCGCGCCGAAAAACACCTTGCAAGAGCTGAACAACCCCTGGGTCAATGAAATCCGCAGCCTCTATCGCAATAGCGAGATCGGGAACCAGAACAACCGGGGCCTCGATTCTGATTTTGTCAGAGAGACATATGTTCCGACTGCCCTGGACGAGCGGCTCCTCCCGAAGCTTTTTGTCCACAAACCGAAAACGATCTTTTTGTGCGGAAACCCGGGCGACGGAAAAACAGCTTTTCTGGAGAAGGTCCAACAGGAACTGGAGCGACGGCAGGCCAGATTGATCAAACAAGACCCTAGCGGCTGGGAGTGGGATTTGGATGGGCATCGGTATCGCAGTTGCTACGATGCCTCGGAATCACATGGCATCCTGAACGCAGATCAGCAATTGACTGAGAAACTGAACGGCCTGGAGGGGCATACTCCACCTGTTGCCTCTTTGACCGTCCTGGTCGCTATTAACGATGGGCGCCTGGTAGACTATTTCCAGCGGCATGCCGGGCGGTTTCCCTGGTTAGCAAAACAATTGGGGAAGGCTCAGGATGCGAACAAGATCGAGAACCTGGATGTCTGGGTGGTCGACCTCAAAAAGCGAGCGTTCGTGAACCTACCAGAGGCAGAAACAAAGTCGGTTTTTCGGAAGGTTTTGCAGCGCCTGGTCGCGCCAGAGAGATGGGAGGTCTGCGAGCAATGTGCTGCTCAGGCGGTTTGCCCCATATACAACAATGCCGCTTCCCTCCGTTTGCCGAGAGTCGCTCAGCGTCTCGAATATCTCTTCTTACTCTCTCATCTACGGCGTCAACGTCATACGACCATGCGTGACCTGCGCTCAGCTCTGGCGTACCTGATTACCGGCAATAAGTGCTGCGAGCAGGTTCATGAAGCGGTTCATGGGAGCGATGCCGGGGCTTCACTGGTCCAGCTTTCCTACTGGCAATCCGTTTTCGCGCCGCTTGAGGAGAGTGATGAGGCGTTAATGGATCTGGTCCCATTGGACCCGGGGCGTTTCTCGCATCCCCACCTGGATCGTTTTCTCCACTTCCACCAGGGACTCCAGGATGCAGAGCAGCGTCGCCTGCTCTTCACCGATAGGAAAGACCTGGAGCCGCAACGTTTCCCAGATGAAGCGGCGTGGTTGGCCGCCTTTAAGCGCCGCGCCTATTTTGAGGCAGCTAAACCTGCTACACAGGATGGGATTCTGCTGCCAAAGGTGCGCTGGTTGAATCTCTTGCCTTATCGTTATTCCAGGGACTTTATGCGGCTGCTCGATGGACGTTTGAACGAGGAAGAAATGCGGGAGCTTAAAGAACAACTGGCCCTGGGCATTCTCCGCTCAGATGGAATTGTCGAGGATGTGCCGGAGGGGATGCTCAGCGTAAAGGTCAGCTCCTCAGCGGAGCAACAACTGGTCATTCTCAAGCAGCTCCCCCTGGCGGAGTTTGAATTGCGTGTGGAATACCCTCATGGCACTGATATGGTCGAGCGCCTGCCTGAGATTGTACTCTTCCAGCACCGTTCAGGCACGCCACGTCTGGAGATTACAGTAGATCTTTTCGAACTGCTCTTGAGGATGGCCAATGGTTTGCAGCCCAGCTCTCCAGAGTTCCGCCCACTGCTCGAAGATCTGCGCCTCTTCAAAGACGTTTTACTCTTGCGCGAGACACGCGACCTCGTTCTGATTGAAAGCCAGCAGCGTGTCCATCTGGTGACGCAGCGTGATCGTAAAATCGTTCGCACACGCCTGGCATAGAGGGGAGACCATTTCATGAAGCTTAAGCTACCTAAAAGCATTGTCGGGGTAAAGTTCCCGCAGATTTCTATCATCGATATGAATGATTTCGATATCGATTTGTTCTTACCTTCCCTCTTCTTTACCATTCTTGCCCAGGGGCGAGGAAGGGCGAGGCGTGCAAATGATCCTAAAGCCATTACACAATTCATTGATATTCTGGCTCAGCATCCAGCTCTTGAAGGATTCGGCGACTCTGAGGGTAGAAGAGTACTGGAGCGTTTCGTCCGCACAGCATTAATTACAACTGGCAGCGTCGGACGTTCACATATTGATGAGCAGATTACCTCTATTATACCTTATACCCTTCTGGCCCATAAACCTGGCTTCCCTGTAGGCAGCCACCACAGAGGTGTAGATACCTTTATCTATCAGGCACTACGAGAACGTATAGGTGCTGAAGATGCCTTAAGAGATTTCGTGAAAAAGGTTTTTGGGCGAGGGGTAATCATCGGGAGTATTTCTGAATTAGGAGGCAAGTATGATGGAGAAACCGAACTGGATACATTGACCCGTTTCTCTATCGCCTTTCTCGATGGGTTTGAAAATACTCGGCCCGGCATGAACCGAGAAAAGAATGTAGTCAGCCCCTGCTCTACATTATCAACGGAATTTGCTACTGATCTTCTAAGATATCTCTTTGAATATCACAAAACGATGCCTACCCAGGCTTTCACCCCCCATCTGTTGATCCTGATAAACTTTGAACTGTTCAACTATACGCTGAAACTCGTTCATTCGGTGAACGAGCTGGTGCAAAATCCTGAAGAGTTGCCTGCCGCCATGAGGGAGGATAGTAAGGTTACGCCACCACAACTCTATCTGGATTTTACTGAAGCTTCTAGCGGGTACAGCCAGGAGATGGCAAAGGCCTGTGTGCGGCGAGATATCGAAACCTATCAACAATTTTTAGAGTCCAATCTGTTGCTGCGCCAGCTCGATATCTATGTGGAGAGACTCAAGCGCAATCCGCGCAAGAGAGCTATGATTGAGAGAATAATTTCGCCAACACTGACTGGCGCTGAGTATTTACAGGGATTGCTCCTGCTACGGAATGACCCAGAAATCAGTAGAGACCTCGCTGCTCTAGCAAGTAATGATGAGGATGAGATTCGCCAGGCCAATATCCAGGAAGGAGAAGAGGAAAATCCAGAAGCATTGAGCTGGTTAGATGTAATTGTTGATACGGCTGAAGACGAGATTGAACGGATCGTTAACCTGCTGGTCGAAGCACAGAGAGATAATGCTATTTCTCATTTTATTCAATGGTATTGGAGTGTTGGTGGGTTAAAGAAGCCACAGGGCGTCTTGCGGGGAGCGCCGACTAACCGCAAATCCTGGCGCTACGCTCCGACAAATGATGTGCTGGCAATGCTGGTGCAGTTGGCGGCGGTGCGCCTGGGCAAGCCAACGAGCCAGGAGCAGGGCGAGAGCGTGCAGCCCATTCGTTTGCAGGACTTTTTGCAGTTTCTGGAAGAGCGTTTCGGCATCCTGGTGGACCGCCCGCCAGTCCCCTTTGAGGGCGCGGAATACACGGCAGCAGCCCGCGATAACTTACGAGCAATGCTGCGTCGCCTGCGCCAGATGGGCATTTTCCGCGACCTTTCCGACGATTTCACGGTACAACGTCTGCATCCTCCTTATGCAGGCCAGGAGATGACGGGAGCGAGGGCATAACTGATGATAGATACACTGCAACAGATAGAGACACGCCGCGTAGAGTTGCTAGCGCTTGAGATTGTGGCTCGTTTAAAAGATACAGAAGTCGGACACTGTGCCAGGGTTGATTATCTGGATCAGGCGACCTCACTGGGTATCTGCACCTATATCCAGCGCCAGCAGTTAGCCCATGGTGTGGTCTTCCATATTCTCGCATCCGACGCAACGCAGGCGAAGGCGGATCCGCTCTTTATTTTGCCTGATAAAGCCATTGAACTGCGTAATCGGAAACAGGGCAGACTCTGCCTGTTTGTGCCCTCTGACCTGGTGGACGCAGCCTATAGCTCGATCGCGAACTCCTTTGCCCTCACCGATGGACGTGAATTACAAAAGCTGGTTTTAAAACAAGTGCGAGCACAGTTCTCTCCCGAGGTAGCGGCAACCGTGCGCGCCGTCTTTGCCAAATTGCGCGGTTTCGCCGGAATCAGCGAGCAGCAGCGCCTGGAGTTTGCGCTGGCAATCCTTGAACGTATACAGGCGGGAGAGAAGACCACTATCGGCCTGGAACTCTGGCGAGTTGGACTGATCGCGGATGGAGGAGAAGATTTCGTTGCGCGTCTGGCCAACAATCGTGACTGTGTGGTAAACCTCTCGCAGCCCAGTAAAATGGGGGCGACAACGCGCGAACGTATTCAAAGCATCAAAGTCGATGCATCTACGGCAGCTCGACTAGGCCAGTTTTTCCATGGGCGCTCGTTGAGTGATGTACGCAGCTGGTCTCGCGCTTTAGCCAGCGAGCCAGACCTGACCTTTGAGCACTGGAAATTCCCCAAAACCGACCCCAGTGATCTGCGCTCTGTGACAATCGCGCCTTTTGTGAATACCAGAGGCGAGGTTGAGCGTTATTGTCATTTACACCAGCCCGATGGGATCAATGGCAGCCTGCTGGCTCGTTATGGCTCGAAAGAGACGCTGGTTGTGCGCTGGAAGACCGAGCCCGTTCTCCCCAGAGATCTGAGTCGCTGGCGGATCGGCATTGTGCCAGCCGATAGCGAGCATGGCTTTGAGGATAGCCTGGATGAACGCAGCGTTATGGGAAACCGCCGCACGGTTACCATCAAGCTGGATATGGATTTTGAGGAGCCGCCCGATTACGCAGTCTGTATTCGCATCATGCCGCTGAGCGCGGATGGCAATGAGATCCTTGATCCGGAGACTGGAGAAGCTTTTGTCGCAACCAGTCAGGAATTTTTCCTGGTCCAGGATGTACAGGGCGAGCCGCCTGGCACGCAAAGAAAACAGTTGCGCACGGTTCCTACACTCGCTTTTGGGCGTCTTGAAGTCACGGTTGAGATGCGTGCAGAGGCTTTTGGTGAGGAAGAAGGGCCAGAATGGCTTGAGAAGGATCTGGCCTACTTTCGCTTACGCTTAAATGAGCGCAGCAAAACGCATATTCTCACGGTTGGCCTTAGCAGCTCTCTCCTTGCCCTGGAAAAGCGCGTGCTGGAGCGCCCACGCGACGGGGGCTGTTTCCTGCTGGACATTGATGAGGTCCGCCCGGTAGATGAACAGCGTTTCGCTCCTTATCCGCTGCCTGCGGGCGAAGACGAGGCCTGGGCAGCGTTCTGGCGGGCACGCGAGACATTTTTTAAGCGCCTGAAACAATCAGAGGTGCGCGCGGTCGTCGAGGTAGCCGAGTGGACCCCAGAGTTGGCTGCGGCTGCTCTACGCTACGCGCAAGCCTATCGCGAGCTAATCGATGAACTGGTGACGCGCGGCGGGGCCACGGAATTACGCCAGGCGCTCTCCATCGATACGCTGCTGGTGAGAAATGCGCGCGGCAAAGGTCAGGTCGAAGAGGCATTGGTGATTCTACCCACGCATCCGTTGCGCGCTGCCTGGTATGCAAGTTATACTCAGTTGCTCCGCGTCTGGGAACAGCAATTACTCGGCTACTCTCTACGTGAGCGCAAGCGCAGCCTGGATTTACAGGCTCTACGCCAGCTTGTGCCAACGAATGTCCCTGCTTTTGCGTATCACGCGGCTTCAACTCAGATCTTCGCCTTCTTCCAGAATCTGCGTTTCTTTCATGGTGTAGCCCTTCCGGCTGGCGTGCCTGATCCTCACCGCCGTTATAGCGATGTTGCGCTCATTCTCGACACAGGCATCGATCAGGTGGGTGTTGGAGATATTCAGCCCGACCAACTGGCAGAGCATCTTGCGAAATTTCACCAGCTCCATCCTTATGTCAAAACTCTAGTGACTACATTGATCAATCCTGATCGCGGGGATTTCTTTGCCGAAGCTCTTCAGAAGATGCTGGCAGCCAAGACGTCTGCCGAAGACACGGAACGAACGTATGAGCCACCTCAGTTTCAGATCGTTTCCTACGCGGAAGATGGTCAGAAGAGTACCTTCCATGCCTTTGAAAAAGTGCGTCAGCGGCAGAGCGATCTGCAATATAGCCGCGGTTCCGACCATTTTCTGCCAGCGCTCACGGTGACAGCGCGCCCGTTGAGTCAGTTAGAACACGCAGGCCCACCCGAAGCGCATATCGCGGTGGTCACGGACCTGACGCGACCTGCCATTGTTGCCTCCATCCCAGCCATGGAAACCGTCAGCAGTGATACCAGCAGTTTCTCGCTCTATGGGCTGGTGAATCGCTTTCTCTCTCACTTTACTGCCGATAGTCAGGGATTACTCTGGCGTCATCGCATCGAGACAGAGGGCATTAGAAAACCTGAGCCGCATCCAGCCGGTCCCAGGTATAGTGAGACCTTAATTGATCTGCATACGTCCCTGCTCAAAGCAGGCGGTTCGCTGTTGGGTGGCGGAACTGAGGGCCGCCCTGTTCTGGAGGTGCGCCTGGAGCAGGAGCGGCGCGATTTACTCGAACGCCTACATGTGAACACGAACTGGGTGGTCACGCTGGATCGTTTCTTTACCCTTGATTACTATGATTCGCCGAATGAACCAGGTCTGCGCGACCTGGCTCGCAAATATGTGCTGGACTATTCGCCTGAATTCACCGAGGGGCTGGGCCACCGGATGATGGTCACGACCTCCTGGCATGAAGAGATCGGCTCGCTGCTGCACGAGGCGATGAACGAGTTGGGCTTCGCGAGCATCGAGCAGAGCGTGAGTCGCCTTCTGCACCATTTAAAGATGATCTCTGGCCGTCTGGCCTTGGAGGCGCTTGAAGCGTCAACCGGCCGGGCCGCCGCAGTCGGGCTGGGCGTTGTGACAGCCTGGCTGGAGAAGAATAAAAAGCTGCGTCAGGCCGTCCTGGTACCGGTGGACATCTACCCACGGATGTTCTCGCAAGAGGGCACGGGTAGATCAGCGCGCGGCGAGAGACGCTGTGATCTGGTGCTGATTTCGCTGAAGCGCAATATTGTGGATGCAACCTTTATCGAGGTAAAGTGGCGCAGAGGCCGCGGGCCTCTTGAGAGCCTGGCGCAAGATATGGTCTTGCAGATGGAAGGGTCCGCGCTAGCCATGAAAGAGCGGTTCTTTAACGAGAACCGCGTTGATGGCGCACTTCAGCGCTCTTACCTGGCTAATGTGCTGCGCTTCTACTTTGAGCGTTCCCGGCGCTATGGGCTCTTTGATCCCGAAGCTGCGGCATCGTTCCTGGAACATGTGACACGCCTTGAGAAAACGAGCCTGGAGTTCAGGCCCAGCTATGAAGGCTATATTGTGAGCCTGGAAAGCGAGCCACGCAAACCACTTCTGTTGGACAACGCGAAAGTCGTGCTTCTGACTGCCAGAGATTTTGAGAACGACCCGGCATTTTTCCCTCTTCTCACACAAGAAGCCAGCCGGACATCCTGGTCTGTGAATACCCCTGTTGAAGAGCAGCCTACAGGGGAAATACCTCAGACTGATTTTGCCGATCTAGACGATGAGGCGGATCGAACCATGCTCAGGCCAATCCAGCAGGTTGCACCTGTCGTGAAGTCCCATTCCGGTTCTGAACCTCTGACAGATGGACCATCTTCACGGGAAGAGCAGGGGGATGAGGTGGTAATTCCCCTTGGTGAAGCCCTGGGAGAGCAGATAGACTGGAAGCCTGGCGTGAAGGGGAGCCCGCATCTTTTTATCCTGGGCATTCCTGGCCAGGGAAAGTCATGGACGGTGACGCGTCTCTTATCCGAGCTGGGGCGCCAGGAGGTGCCCGCGCTTGTTCTGGACTTTCATGGGCAGTTTGCCGAAGAGGATGGAGCATTTGTCCAGGCGGTACACCCGCATGTTCTGGACGCGGCCAGAGGCCTGCCTTTTTCGCCGTTTGAGTGTACCAGCGAGGTTGGTCCAGGCGGCTGGGAGGCCAACGCCTTAACGGTGTCCGAGATTTTTGCCTATGTCGCCGGGTTGGGCGAAATGCAGAGAGATGTGGTGTATACTGCCATCCGTGATGCCTATAAAGCGCGGGGATTTGGGAGCGAACCCGATACATTGAGCCTGGCATCTCCGACATTAAAGGATGTGCTCAAACGGATCGAGCAGAATGAACAGGCGCGCCATGTGGGCAATGTGGTGGCACGCTGCCGGCCTTTATTGGAGATGGATCTCTTCCGCCTAGGCGAACAAGCGAGCGATCTCCTGACCCTGGTGCGTGGCGGCCTGGTGATCGACCTGCACAATCTTTTTGCAGAATCACTGCAAATGGCCGCTGGCGCGTTTGTCCTGCGTAAGATCTATAAGGATATGTTCCGCTGGGGCGTGGCGAAAAAGCTGCGTCTGGCGATTGTGCTGGATGAAGCGCACCGCCTGGCCAGGGATATCACTCTACCCAAACTGATGAAAGAAGGGCGTAAGTTTGGTATCTCTGTTATCGTGGCTAGCCAGGGCATCGGAGATTTTCATCCTGATGTGCTGGGCAATGCAGGCACAAAAATACTCTTTCGCATGAATTTTCCTGAATCGCGCAAAGTTTCAGGTTTTATTCGTGGACGCCAGGGGCAAGATCTCTCGGAACGCATTGAGCAACTTCCCATTGGCTCTGCCTATGTGCAAACGCCTGAGATGATGTATGGCTCGGTAGTAAAAATGTATCCGCTGGAAGAATAATGTGCAGCATTGATAAAGGGATCACTCACTGCGCTGGCTCCTTGGGAGAGCCGTTCTCAACAGAACGGCTTTTTGTAATTCGTTCGCTTCCGCGCTTTTTCGTGCGCATTGCTACATAAGATCAACGCCAGAGAAGTGGCACAAGAAGCGAGGCCATCACTGTCGAAACAGGGGATATGGCTACATCAATGGCTGTGAATTGACTAAAGCCCCGCATATATTTTTGTGCTACTCTATCGGCAGAAGTGAGGATACTGCGCAGATTATGCAGCGTTTCTGTCAGGAGAAGATCTATCGACAGAGGGGAGGAAAACCATGGCCTCCGATGAGGTGACAAAAACGCAGGAACTGTTAGCGATTCTGCAGACCAGACCCTGGACGAAAGGAGAGCGAGCGAGTGCGCGCCAGCAGATCAGCCGGTATTACCAAAGAAAACTGGCCAGTTTACAACATGCCCTCTTCGAGGTGATTGCGCCGGATCATGGAGAGAAACCCGATCCATTTGAAATAGATACCTATATTCATCGCTATCATAAACAATCACAGGAACTTTACGCGTATATGAATGCACGCTCCCTCTCCAATGAAGCGCTTCCTCTGTGGCTCAGAATCATTGATGAGGATGACCAGGGTCTCGCGGTGTGGCAACCAAGAACTCACTTGTTCCAGCAGAAGAACGCATTCAATCATGGCCAAAAAGAAACAACCAGCTAATCCCCTGCTCGGAAAGCAGCCTCCACTGTATCGCTTCTTTCTCAATCCGTATCAGGATATGCACTGTACGAAGTGTCCTCAGTGTGCGGCCAAATGCACCAGCGGAAAGTGCTGCTGGTCATCCATATTGAACCGCACGGTCTCCTCTCGCTCAATAAGACATGCCGCTATTATCCACACTGTGATTTGCTGATTGCCCATCGCAACGACGTCGAGCGGATTCTGATCACGGCATTTTCTACAAAGATCGATCACGATGACTATTTGATCGTTGGCACACCGGAGAAAGCCGTGTGGCGGCGTGGGATGCAGCAACCGCTGACCTTGCAGGAGACAATTGATACCCTGCGCGATTTTCAAGAAGTCGTCACGTTTAAGGTCATAGGCGGCTGGGTTCCTCCAAGCACCAGGCCTCATACATCCGGCTAGATTGCTCAAAATCCTTTTTTAGAGTCTCATGGCTATAAGAATTTTCGAGTATGAAAGACAAGAGATCAGCCGCAAAGATGTGAGCACATTCACATGCCGGAGGGAACTTCCGAAGAGAGAAAACGTCTCCATGTTAAAAGGAATGTGTTTCTGAGTGAAGAAGGGAAAAGGACATGTGGCGACTTTTCACCTGGTTTCGTCATCATCTTGTGATCTCTCTCGGCTTGTTTGTTGTCCTTTTTGTGCTGGTCATTGGAGGTAGCTTTGTTCTGGTCCGCGCGCAAACCCAGGACCCACAAGCGCCGTCCTGTGGCTCACTCACCCTGCATGAGGGGGGGGCAGAATGCGTATGTCTTGAGTCCAGGCGCCCGCTCCATCGAGCAGTGTTTTGTCCAGGCGTATCAGCAGTGCCAGGCCAGAGCGCTCGCTGTCACCTGGATGGGCGTCGATGCCGGCACTGCCAGCACCTTTACGATTGAGAAGCAAGGCAACAATTGTCAGCTTCTCCAATCATCGCAAAGCTATGTGCTTGGGCATACCAACGCTCAATCTGAGATCAGCAGTTGCCAGGGACTCACCCAGACGACCGATTCACTGATCCTCAAGTGCGGCAGTGGAGAGGATATACTCATTCCTCGCAGCGAGTCGTGCGGATACGTCTATCCCCAGGCCACCGAACAAGCAGAAGCCTGTTTCATGCAGGACTATCGCCAGTGTTACGGCGCTGCGCTCGGATACGAGCCGTCCGGCACCCTGGGGTACAGCTTCCAGATCGATTTCACCTGCAAACTCACCGTTGTCGTGAGCAGTTCGCAGTCCCGCTTCCCCTGCACCAGTCTGGCCCAGCAAGCGGATGGGCTGCATGCCTTGAATTGTGGGACACTGGGCACCATCCAGATTCCGGCCCGTCCATAAGTATTCGGCGGAGTGGAACATATCCAGGTGCCCTATGATTGGGAGCAGGCAGCCGAGGTTGCGCGCAGCCACCAGCGACCTGATTGGGCCATGTGGCTCACCACGGGCCGAACAGAAGCATAACGTCTCCTCGCCAGGTCGTACGTGATGTGTGGGTCAGCCATCACACCGACTCACCAGGAAGAAGGGAGAAGTGCAGCGTGACCCAGGGCGCGTGAGTGAACGCCTCTCGCATTACCGTTTCGGAAGAGAATGTTTCTGAGAGGCGACGCCCTTCACACACCAGGGTCCCCTGCTCGCGTCGAAAGGGCCAGGGAGTAACCAGGAGACGTGTGGGATCGGCATGGTGGACCTGCAACGTGAGCGTGGTTGTCCCGCTGGCGGTTGGGACCTGTGGGAGTGATCGGGTCAGCCAGCCCCCCATGCACAGCGCAAGGGAGAGTGTATCCCAGATCTGGAGCAGCCGCCGATTGCGAGCCACCGCCTCGTCGGTTGCAGAGGCCTGGTAATGGGGATCAGCACGAAGACTTGCCAGGAGTTCCTGCTGGAACGCTCGCTCTTGTATCAGATAGTTCTGGACACGCTCAATATTTTCTGGAGATTCTTTGGCCGCGTCAAAGCGTTCGTAGAGACCTGTTCCATGCAACGAAACCAGGAGGGCGGCATAGCGTCCCTGAGGGAGAACCAGGCGGGCAGCGCCAGACCAGAGACGCACATGCTCCTGTCTGGGCAGTTCCAGAAAGCTGTGAGGCAATCCTGTCTGCGGATTGAGTGTAGGAGCCCGTTCCCAGGCGGTATGACCCACATCATGTTGCTCTGCCCCCAGACACACTTCTTCTCGCGGCTCCACCACCCCAAAGGCGTCATTTCCCCAGGCGCGAGCAAGCTGTCCGGCAAGCCAGGCATGCGCTGGTTGGGTGATCGCGATCCGTCCCTGGGGATCTTCCCGGTACAACATGGCAATGCTCCTTCTTCAAAAGACGCAAAATAGTCTTCTCGCACGACCAGTGTATGGTTCTCTCTCTTCGCCATCCAGCATATCACATGAAACGGAGCGCTCCTTTCTGCTGGACTTCAGTGGATTATGTATGCCTGTTTCTCGGAGTGTTCGCTGTGAGGCTCTGTTCAGAGGACTTCTTCTTTCACGGAGGGAATGTTTGGCACGTGAGCATCAGGATCGTTTATTGTGTATACTGATGAACAAATTCAGCCTTATTCGGAGCCCGCTCGACTTATGACAACGCAGCAACACCTGACGACTTCTCGTCCATCCTCTTTTCCTGTTCCAGAGAGCAGAGCGGCACGTCACGACTATCGACGCGCACAGCATCTGGCCCGCTCACTGGCCCTCGAAACATGCCAGCAGATTCACCTGTATGCCAATGGCGTTGTAGCGATCAATGCTCATGGCCGGCGCCAGGGAGCGCGTTTCGATCAGCTCTTCGACTTCCGGCGCGGCGCGCACGAAGACAATGTGCGATACGGGCGCATCCATTGGGACACGATCCGTGCCGCGGTGACCAATCCGCGCGCCGGGCAACGCCCGACACTGAAAATCACTCCTCATCTGCCCGACAGCGTCGAAATCTGCGCACTGATCGAGCGCACCTATACCGCTTGCTGGCTGCCTTGTTTCCGCGAGCGCCTGCAAGCCGGGGAGGTGCTCGACTTTGACGCGCTGCTGCTCCACCGGGACTGGCTGGGCAAAACCACTCCTGGACGCCGTCGCTTCAGTGCCTCGTTCCCTCAACCACCTCTTCTCACAGATAGCCCCTCTGTGGTTGCTAGCATCGCCCACGGACTCGTCACGCAGACCAATGCCGGCACACCGGTCGAGTGGCTGCGACGAACCGAGATCAAATCGATCCGCACGGATGATCGCTTCCTCTTGATCCGCACGCGTGAGCCCGTTCGCCGCGATCAGCAGGGGCGTGCCGATCACCTCTGGTTCCAGCTCGATACCCTGGGCCTCAAAGACGCGGTCATCCTCAAAGAGCTTGCATCAGCTTAAGGTAAAGAAGTAAAGAGGCTGGCTGGATCGATCTGGCCTTCATCCTCTCCTGGGCGGAAAACAATCGCCCGGCTCTCCTCGAAAAGCAGCATAGTCCCTACTGGCATGGCCAGATAAGGAAACAGGCCGGGGAAGCGCTCCACCAGGTGAAACAGGTGGATCATGCCCAATTCATCAGGATCATCATGGTCGTGCTCTCGGTCACAACAGCCGAGAAACCAGCCACTGTCCTGCACGTCCGGCCGCCAGGCTCGATCAGCCCTCAAGGGACGAAGGCGCTGAACCGTCTCTGGTGTTACACGTGTACACACCATGGCTCGCTGGGAGCGATGAGGGTATATCGCATCGCCAGTGATCGTATTCCGTCTCATCGCCTCATGTTGCACCTGAAGCAGTGCAAGAATACGAGCAACACCAGATATGTAGGACGGAGCACCCTGGGCAAAGGGGTCCTGCATCTCCTCAATCAGGAGGGCATCTGTCCCCGCTCCACTGCGATTCTGTTCATCAGCGACAAAGCGCAGTAGTGTCCACCCATAACGGAGTATCTGTCCTGGCAGGATGCGCTTTGGCTGGCTGCTGAGATACTGCTCAAGAAAGCGCAGGAGATGCGCCAGAAGCCGGTCGCGCGGGTCACCTTCTGGCCAGGGAGCCATGACCGCAATCTCCTGTTGCCCCAGCGTTTGCAACCCCTGCGTCCACACCCAGCGCTCCTGACTTCCCGTGCTTCGAATATGTATCTGCATCATCTCTCTCCAATCAAACAGATCAGCGCGACAAATTGGAACATCATCATCATCATTCTTGGGAAATTGGCCACCACCGTTCGCGTAAGGAGAGAGCAATGGTTTTCCCGGTCGCGTCTGTTAGTATATCCTGCCCGCGCTCATGTCCAGCATTCTAGCAGAGCTTTTTAGTGGCTGCAACTGGCTGAAGTGTGGATATTGCGTCCTTCTCTTGAGATACAATAGAGTGAATCACTTTTCAAAAAGCACTTCTGACGAGAAAAAGCAACGCCTAAGCATTTCTTGCGGCTCATTCCGACTGATTCGTTCTATGTGCCTCCTTCTGGTACTCAAGATCAGGCACGCAGCTTGTTTGCCTCCCTTGTTCAAGGAGAAGATATTCGAGCAAGCGTGACCGAGGATGTCGCGTTTGTCGATCCTGGAAGCAATCTCGAACGCATTCTGTGCCCAAAGTGTGGAAATGTCCTCTCGGAGGATTGGTGGGGGCAGGCGATGGATCGGGCGTATGCTGAAACGCAGTTTCAAAACCTGGATGTGACTGTGCCGTGTTGTGAGAGGCGCTGCTCGCTCAACGATTTGTGTTATGACGGGCCGGCAGGCTTCGCGCGTTTTCTCGCGCTCCACTCCTGCTTTGGTAGTGCTGATGGCGCGCACGTCCTGCGCGCGCTCACCGATCCCTCACGCATCATCCGCGGAACTGCCATTCATCTGGTCCCATTGATCTGCGATGAAGAACAGCTCTGGCAGGCGCTGACCGTGGTCCCTCGCGATGGCCGCCGGGCCTTGCTCTGGAAACTGCGCCACCACGGTTATGAGGTGCTGATCGATGCCTTTCTGGAGCACCTGGCAACGACCAACGATCTCCAGTTGCGCACACTCCTCCCCTGTGGATCGCCCGCCCTGGTGCGCCAACATATCGCGCGTGTCCAGCCCTCCATGAGGCTGGTCGATTGGCGCCGGTTCGCTCGCCATCATCCAGCGATCGTCTTTGAACGGCTCCAGGCCTGGGCAGAATCGACCACTGATCTCGATCTCCAGCTCGTTGCCTGTGCGAATGGCGTCCTCCCCATCCTTTCACAGAAAGAGCCAGACCTTGCGCTAGCCCTGGTGGAGACCCTGGTGCGCACTGTTCCGCTTAGTCGTCTGGATCTGGCGGCGTTGCTGGCACAACGGCCTGTCCAGCTGGCTGATCTTCTCTTGCAGGCCACCGACGATCCCGGCGAGGTGGATTTCAGCGCGATTGCCCACAAACTGGATGACAGACGCCTGCTCGCTTTGCAGAAGAAGTACCCGACACGGTTTGCGATGTATCAGCCACACTGGTGGTTTCACCGCATTCCGCTGGAAAGGCGGGTCATGCTCTACGCCGTTTTCGTTCCCACCTGGCGCGATCACTATCTCGCTGGACGCCTCCCCACAGGAGTTGTGGCATTGCTTCCCCGTCCCCAGCGCCAGCAAGAAGGGCGTCGTCTCCTGGCCTTGCCCGTGCTGGCCACGCGTCCCGAAGAACGCCTGGTGTATGCCGCCTTTCTTCCCTGGGAGGAGGCGCGCCACGTGCTTACTCCCTACCTGCATGATCCTGGCGAAAAAGTGCGCACAGTCGCCCTGCAAGCTCTGGTGCGGCTTGCCCGCTATGAGCGTGCGCATCTCCCCGAAGTATTGGAGATCGTCTGCGCGCACCTGCACGAGCCCGATCCGGTCTGCAGCGCCATGCTCACAAGCCTGAGCGAGCTCCCACGCAGCATCTGGCGCAGAGAGCATCTGGCGAACATGGAGCGCGTGATCCAGGGGGTGGGCAACCGCTTCGACTCCTTGTCGACCTCTGTCGGCGCGCTCCTTCTGCTGATCGCCCAGTTTTTGGCATGCGCTCCGCAATGGAGCGCTATCCAGTTCGCGCTGGCCGCTCAGGCGCGCGGCCTGACTTTTCCTTACGGCTGCATTGATCATCGACTCTCGGACGCGGACATCCGACAACTTGGGCCAGCGCTGCGACCCGTGCTGACAACCTGGGCCGAGAGAGGAGATGAGGAGACCTTTCGTGCTCTCCTTCCGGTGTTTGGCACACGTGTCCGCGTGTTTGAGGAGTTGCTGGATGCCCTCGAACTCCTCTTCAATCACAACCCATCCTTCGAGTTTGGGAACGAAATCCTTTCGACGCTGATCGCGTATCGGCCAGCTCGCGCGGCTCAGCTCATTCCAACGTTGCTTCAGAAGCAGCGCGGCTGGATCACCTATCCTGCGGTGCTGGCGTACCTTCACGCCCGGCGTCAGGACCTGCTCTCCCCTTTTCTCAAGCAGGTGAAGTACGCTGACCTTTTTAACGATACCCACACGGAGAGCCATTACCAGCGCGGGTGGCGTGGTCCACAACCGCTGACCAGAGGCTTTGCGCGCTGGACCGCCCGGCAACAGAACAGCTTTGCGCGCACCCTCCTCAAAGTGATCCATGACGAGACCAACGATCATCCGATGATCACGCGGGCCATCACCCAGCTAGCGGCACTGCCAGCCGTTTCCACGCGCCACCTGCTCACCCTGACCAGAGACCAGCGGCCAGTCGTACGTGATATCGCCCTGATCCTTTTGCCCAGACTGTATGATACGACACCGGTGCTCCCGACCTTGCTGGAGGCACTCCACGATGAGCGCGCCGTGAGGGCCATGTATGTGCTCTGCGTCCGCTGTTGCTGAACATGCCAGCGCACGAGGCTCTGGCCGTGTTGCGCACGACCCCTTTCACCAGCGTTACCATCGCCAAAGAGGTCGTTCGCCTGCTGGGAGAGTTGCCGGGTGAAGAGGCTTTTCAGGAGCTTCTCGCGCTCAATGATCAGGAATCGCATCGTGATGTGCGGGCAGCCCTCGTGCGCGCGCTGGGATATCATCTGGAGCGAGATGAGGCCTGGCGTATTCTGGAGCGCGAAGCTGGCTCTCCCGACAAAATCATCGCGCTGAGTACTACCCGCTTGAACATCAGTCCCACCCAGGCGAAAGCGTACCACGCCCGCAAACGGTTCCGGCGCACCGGACGCGGCTGGCATACTCACCACCACTTTTTCTGGTTCTCGGAGTGGAATACGCTCAGTATGACCCATCTCTCAGGAGAGCACCTGTCGCTCGTCGCCCAGCAGCGGCTCATGCGCCTGTTCGCGCTCCTGTTGGCTCGTCCGGAGATCGAGGTGCGAGCTGCTGTGCTGCGCGGCTGTACGCGCCTGCCAGCCGCCGACGAGGGCCACCTGCTGTTCACCCGCCTGCTGGAAGCGCTGGACGTGGATGACGAAGAGCTCTGCACTGCTGCCGCCAATGCCATCCTGGGCACCGCAGTCGCCAGCGACGCGCCCGTGATTGAACAGGCCATCGCGCGCCTGCTGCCCAATCGACGCGCGCTTCAGGCTCTTGTCTCAGTGTTTCACAGAGCACTGCCAGTGAATCGACAGCAGCTTCTCCCGGTCGCCAGAGCGATCATGACCGCGCTGGCTGTCGATCCGCTCACCACAAGCTTACGCATGGAACTGGCTTTCACCGCGCTTCCCTGGAAGGAAGTGGCTACTATCCTGATGGATGCAGCAGCGGCGGGAACCTTGCACGCTGACGCCCTCCATCAGGCATGCAGGATGCCTGGCCTGGTGATTGGCCGCTATGGAACCATCGGCAGGCCCGATAGCCGCGAGATGGGTCGCCTGGAGGCGCTGTTGGCGGCGAGCCAGGATGAACGCCTACGCCGAATCGTCCTGGCTACACTTGTTACGCAGGCTGAAGAGTCTCATGGCTGGAGCGCGGAACAGCGCGCCCGGCTGGAAACGTATCGCGCTGATCCATCCCCACTGGTGGCCGCGGCTGCGCAATTTACGCTTCTTCCTCCAGAAGAAGAAACGTAGTCAGAGGAAAGCCGGACTCTAGAGGTACTGCTGGCTTTTATAACGGGGAGATCGAACTTACTGATCCCAACCTGACCTGGTAAAGATAAGTAGACTGGGACCAGTAAAATACCCCTGAATTAGCCCGACCTTGATTGGACCAGATGGCAACTCATGCGTTATAATCTGGAGGTTCTTAGAGATGAGCCACTAATTTCTAGCACCAGAACGTGAGGAGCGCCGTCTATGCAACAGTACCAGGAGCACCTATCCACCTCTCTGCCCCAGATTCCTGATGATGTCGCCCGGCATGGCCCACGAACAACAACTGGGCGCATCCCTGGCAAGTTCTATGATTTCTGAGTTGCGCAAAGGTTGGCGCTGGGCGAACGCCATGTTTGCAGGTGCAGCTCTTTCCTATCTCGTTTGGTTTCTGCTCTTTTCCTTCAGAATCGACTTTTTCTTAAGAAACACATCCTTTCTGATATTTATCATTCCACCCATTATAATAGCTGTGTTTCTTCTTACAGGAGCACTTAGTATGGCGAACACAAGGCGCGCATGTACACTCTACCCTTGTGATGGTGGTCTGATCTTTCGACAATCCTCAAAGCAATTTCGCGTCATCCGTTGGGAAGAAATCGAGACGATACAGCAAACCGTTTCGCGTTTCTTCTTTATGGGCATTCGTAAGAGCGATCTGTACGCCATACGTTGCCATGACGGAGGCACGCTGACTTTTAGTGGCCACCCCAGATTTGTCAAAAACCTGGCTTCGGTCTTTGAGGATCAGTTTACCCGCCGCCGCTTGCCTTTCCAACTCGCCGATTATCAGGCTGGCCAGACATTGCACTTCGGACTCTTGCGCGTGGATCGCAATGGGGTTGGGGTTGGAGAGCAGACGCTGCTTTGGGAACAGGTAGCAGATATGTCGCTGCTGAAAGGGCGGAAGTTGGTGATTTACAAAACGGGTAAGCGGCAGGAAATCTGGCTGAGCCTCCCAGCGTTCAAAATAGGCAACCTCAGCATCTTGTTGGCCCTGTTCAAACGCATTCGTAGTGGCCAGACGGAACAAGAAGCTGGCTTGCAGGCCATCACGGCGACCTATGGAGGCGGGACTACGATCGTTTCGAGCAGACGCAACACAATCGATCCCCTGCCCGATGACCTTGCAGTGCTGGCCGATGCACACCAGTTGGGCGAACGCCGTCTGGATCAACAGCTTGGTCGCAGTCTGCTCACAAGCTGGGCGCGGATTATTAGGCTGTCGATCATCGGCGGCGTTTTGCTTGTTGGCAGTGCGGTATTCGTCTTCGCCTCTCTCTCGAATGAATCTTTCAGACGTGGGAGTTCTCCTTTCATTACCTTTGTCAGCTACGGCATTCTCTTTGCACTCATCATGATAAGTGCTGCCATTCAGAGTCTTTTACAAATCCACAACCATACTTATACATTCGAGCGTGGGCTGATCCTCAAGTTTAGCAAGCAGGCTCCTGCCGCCGTGCGTTGGGAAGAGATTGAGATTGTCTGGCGCAGGTCTCCCATAAGACTGACTCGCCATAGCCAGTCAACTGCTCTGTCGAGCGCCTCTGGCTATATGCTCCAGTTACGCGATGGCAGCAAATATACGCTTCACCGCCTCAATATGCGAATGGATACGCTGAGTAAGCTGATAAAAGAGCAGGTTGTACCACTGCAATTGCCCGCGGCCATCGATGCCTATCAGACCGGCCAGACGCTCACTTTTGGCGAGGTGCAGGTCAGCCAACAGGGTTTCGCGGTGGGTGAGCGCCTGCTGCCCTGGTCACAGGTCAAGTCGGTCGGGCTGCAAGAGAATAAGCTGGTGGTATTCGATATATCGCAGCGTAAACCCTGGTGTCGAGTAACAGCGAAAGGCATTCCCAATTTGTTCTTGCTGTTTGAGCTGGCTGATTATGCGCGCAATGGGGCTCTGCGAGCCGAGTAAGAACAAATGGTAAGACCGAGGCAAGCTTTGTCTCTACATTCTGGTGGTATTGAGGCAAGCTCAATACCATCAGGTTCCGCTGTCTTGCCTTCGTCTCATGCCTCCAGTCCACTTGCCTTTACCAAGTCGTGTTGAGGTCGGGAAATAAGTCACCGCATCTCCAGAAAAATGGCCTCACCACAAGGGCATCTTCCTCGTTTATATATCCGGTTGAGGGTCTTTCCAACCCTCAGGCATTTCTATTTTCGCTTCAATGCCTGCGTGCTCCTTGAGCAAATACAGGAGGTTACTCCCACTTAAAAGCTCAAGCGGTTTCCCTTCTGCAAACTCAAACGAAGCTTTTCCGTATCCGCTGGTTGTTACTAATATCCCTTTCGAGGCCCCTTCATTTTGGACTGTTCCATAAAGATCGCGAACGGCGCTCACTCCGACGGTGTTTTTATATCGTTTCGCCTGGATTACGACCTTGCCGCCGAAGATAGGACGCGGATCGAAAGCAACGCAATCAACACCACCATCACGCGATGCCTGCGTCTGTCGTGCTTCTAAGCCCATCTTCTGAAAGAGATTGGTAATCAGCGACTCGAACTCAGAAGGCGTGAGTTCCATCAAGTTCGGACGTTGATCGAGTCCCGACAATACATCTATCTCTTCGATAAAGCGTCGATCCACCATGCTGAACTCCAACACCGGGCGAACGGGAGTGAGTTCTGCTGGACTTTTGGAAACAGAGGCATTAAGGACGGCAAGACAAGCCTGGGGATCGACCTGACTCAAGTTGAGTCTAGTAAACACATCACGACTGGTCCGTACCGTCACGAGGCAGGTGCGGACAGATTGTCCGGTGCCTTTATTGATGCTCTCTACATATCCATTGAACACAATCATATCCAGGCATCGCATTCGATCTGCTCTAAAGAGTTCTGAGAGGGTTCTCAGCGTTATCTGAGCAATGATCGACGCGTACAATGCCTTCCGCTGGGTTTGGGGCCGTGCTGTCTCTGTAATACTATCCTTTGCCTTGACATATTTATAGGCACTGACACCAGGCACTACCTCAAAATCGGGCAAATCGTATTCGATTACCAATTGTTTCGACTCCGGCACATATGCCAGCTTCGCTTCTTGGGGAAATGCATCGGGGTAGACACTTGAAGCAAGAACCATCGTAAAGTAATCGACAACAGCCTGGGGCAGACTTGCCTGAAGATCCCGCTGAAAGGCATCGATCTCTGCGTGTTGTGCGGCAATCCGTTGCTGTTCAGCAAGGACCTGGCGATCATATTCGGCCTTCATTTGCCCAAGAGCTTGCTGGCGGCTAGCTTCACGACTTGCATATGTTGCCATATGCATCCTATAGGTTTCCTGTGCTTTCACGACCGCCTGAGCATGCTTTTCTTTCGCTCCAGGAAGGAGTTTCTGGACACCACTGGGTTCAGGAGGCGCGTACATGTGCCATTGAGGAGGAGGCTCCGGGACACCAAGAGATCCGGGGTTGAATGCAGGGATGGTGAGTGGTTGCTTTAGTGACTGAACATCAAGAAAGGGGTCGCTGGCAAGAGCATCGAATAACAAATGCTCCAGAGATCGAACTTGCTGCTCCAGTTGCTCATTTTGAAGTGCGACCTGCGCTTGCCTCGACTCTGCATAAAGTCTGGCTCGTTCCTTCTGATCGGCAGCTCTTGCTCGCTCATAGTCTTTACGAGCCTTTTCAGCCGCACGAGCAGTCTGGGTTTGAAGCCTTGCTTGCTCTCGTAGCTGCGCGGCTCGCCTTCTTTCTGCCTCTCGTTGACTCTGTACAAGAATGTGTACCAATCCACTGCGCCGTGCCATATCGCTTGTTTGCCTCCAGTTCCACGGATATCAGTATATTCTGCTTGTATAACACTTTCAATACAACACTTCATCTATAAGACAGAATAATAGCAGAGAACAGAGAAAAGGACAATAAATTCCTTCCTTGTTGGAGAATGAACCGAAGCGATGATGCGACAATCGAGAAGTCTTTGAGATACAATACAACGTGTCACATTGCAAAAAACGCTTTTTCCGGCAGCAAATAAAGCTCACCGATTATTTGTGTTTTGGCGGATATCTATGTTTATTTTCAGATAAAAGAGCAAATCATGAAAATCCAGATTTGCTCTAGAGAACACCTGAAACATCCTCTCGCCAGATAATCCAGCATGACCGAATACTGCGACCTTACAGGCAAGAGAACACGGATGAGCAGGCTTTCTCACTGGCTCACATTGTCCGCAAGAGAGCCACAGGCAGCTTTCGCTGCCTCTCGAATTGCAAAGCCGAAAGGGTGCTTCTCAAAGAGGTTCTTCTTTCAGAAGGAAACTCGACAAGGGCAGTGTGTAGGAAAAATGGGGGCTGGTAATTTGGAAAGGGATAGGCTACTCTTTTGTCTGCACACGGGAGAAGGAAACCTTCTTGGGATAGAGAAGTGTCTCTCCCATCAATACCTTCTTTACCATTTACATGCATATCCTCTTGCACGCACAAGACTGTTTATCTTTTAACTGGTACTTGTGTTCTCCATAACTCCGGTACGCAGCAATGCATACTATCCTTTCTTGTCGTTCAGTCTGGCATACCAACGCCGTCCATTCAGCTTGCGGCGAGAGCATGCCTGCTTGAGAAAGGCATAGCAGATGATTGCTGCTTTTACATTGCCCGATCTGCATTTCTATGCAGAGGCGCATACCTTACGTGTCGGGGATTTGCACGCCGAGCGCCCAGAATATGATAATTATCCTAACTTTCAACGGGAGAAAGTCTGGTCGTACGCGAGAAAGCGCGCTCTGATCGACACCATGTTTCACAAATTACCCATACTCCCCTTGTTTGTGATTCGCGACGATCACAAATTCTGGGTGGTCGATGGTCAACAGCGGCTGGCGACCATCCTGGAATTTCTTGCCGATGGGTTCACCACCCTTCGGGTACGAGACGATCCGGTATCGAGCCTGGTTGAGCCGAATAAGCGCTTCTCTCAACTCTCTTCTGACGCACAGGATATCATCACCAGCTACGCACTCCAGGTCTGGGTCATCAATGAACACGATGAAGTCACGCTTGGAGCGTTTTTTCGACGCTTGCAACAGCAGCAAGCACTCACGCTTGCCGAGCGCCTCTGGACATACCGGGACGAGGTCCGGCAAAATGTTCGTCCGCTGATGGAGCATCCCTTCTGGAGAGAAGTGTACATTGGGAAGTTTACGCGAAGGCGAACCTTCCTGGGAAGCCTCTACCCGCTCCTCATGGAACTTGATCAACTGTATACCAGCATTACTTCCCCGCGGCTGCGCGATATTGCGACTGGCGCGCGCGAAGGGTCGCTGGCCCCATCATTGATCAAAACCGTCTTGGACCACCTGAACGATGTGCACCACCTGTTTGCCGGCACGATGATTGTGCCGATGAACGAGGTGATCCCCTTGTATCAGGCGGTGCTGCTGCTGGAAAAGTCGGAGTACGACCCGAAGCGATCAGAGAGAGGCTGTCTCTCGCCCTGGTACAGAGAGGCCAGGGAAGCCTCGCTCCAGGCCCGTCGAACTCCTGACAAGATCGACCTGCTGGCAAAGATTGCCGCCAGCAAGCATCAGATCGCGTTCTGGAACCAGGAGTTGCCAAAAATGTTGGCTTCCGAGGGGCTGCGTCAGATCAACAAAAAACGCGTTTTTAGCGCGGCTGATCGGCTGGAGGCATGGAAGCGGCAGAGGGGCTGTGTCCCGTTTGTCGCCAACCAGTCAAGCCAACTGACCACGGGCACCATGTCATCCACTATCAGAAAGGAGGCCCGACGACACCGGAAAAACTGCATGATTGTGCATACCGAATGTCATATACGCCTGCATGAAATGACCGGCGTTGCACCAGATATCGTCCCTGTTGAGGATGACAATTCGTAAACAAGTGCTCCTTCCATCTTTGGAGAAATCTGAAGGTGGAAGGAGCATTTTTAGAACAACGCGATGTATTTGCCTGGGTGGGCGGGCGGGGAAAAAGGGCCGCCACAATCTGGTATGGCATGGTACATGCGAAACCAGACAAGAGAAAGGAGGTGCAACATGGTTTGATTTCTGTATGCATATGCGTACGGGAGTCAAGCAAGAGGATGATAGACAAAAGTTTGGTGCGGGAAACGGAGCCATTGCCTCACGAAATGAGAGCTTGTGTGAAAAGCTTGTGTTTTTCTACCAGGCCCTATGATGGCATCGGCAGCATCCCCGCGCCAGATTGGTAAAGAAGACCCGGGCCAGCTCTTCATGGATGGGAAACTGGCTCGGGGTTATCAGGAGAAAGTATTTCTTTCCCCCAGCGATACTGATAGACTGGCCTATTTTTTCTGAAAAACGAGTAGGCAAAATGGAGAAAGAGAACGCCATGCCACACCTCGAACTATTCGCGCCTGAACGCATCATTGGCATGTTCCGGGGCTTTCACCGAAACGGCCTGGAATTTGATGCGGAGATCGTGCTGCCCTATCGAGCAGAGTTCTCCCAGATACCCCTGTATGGGCAATTCGTCCTCGTTCAATTGGGCCGCGCGAACGAAGCGCTGCTTGCCCGCGTCGTTGCGCTGCATCCAGGTGGAAGAGCAGTCGCTGAGTGGGGAGAAGATATGCTTCTGCGTGCCCTGCGCGATGGAAAAGTGTTTGATGATACATTTCTCCAGGAGAATCTGAAATATCGGGCAACGATCCATATGTTAGGACTCCTGAAGACCCTGCCTGATGGTCATTTGCTCTTTGTCCCTTCCCATCGTCGCCAGCCGCACTATGGGAGCTGGATCGCTTTTCCGAGCGGCGAGATTCTGCAAGAACTGGTGGGACACCACGCAGAGGGAGCAGTGATCGGGCATGCTGCCCTGGGAGAGTTCATTTATGCGGATGGCTCGCGCGAGACGAAAGTAGAAACGTGGATGCACCTGCTTTCTCCAGAAGTGCAGGTCCGCTTTTCGGTCCAGAATTTGATCGCTCGCCGCTCGCTGGTCTTTGCGCGCGCCGGCCTCGGCAAATCGAATCTCATGAAACTGTGTTTGAGTGAATTATACCAGTGCCAGCCGACCGTGACGAAAAAGGCGAATCGACAGGTTCCGGTCGGAACCCTGATCTTCGACCCGGATGGGGAATACTTCTGGCCGGATGATCACGAGCGGCCTGGGCTCTGTGATGTGCCGGCGCTGCAAGATCAAATTGTTGTGTTTACACCAAGGCAAGCGCCAAACGCCTTTTACGCCTCCTTTGTGGCGAATGGGATCAAACTTGACCTGCGCGAACTCGACCCCTCCATGGTCCTTTCCCTGGCGCTCAGCCCGCAGAAGCAAGACCAGCAGAACGTCCATAAACTGAAAGCACTCAGGCCAGCCAACTGGCGCGCGTTGATTGACCTGATTGATCATGATCGCAACGCCGCGCCCCTTCCGGCCATCTGTCGCATCTTAGATCTGGGGGAGAAACAACAGGCAGAGGCGCTGGCCGCGCGCGCGAATATGACAAGTGTGGTCCAGATGTTACATGATCCCCAGAGCCGCCTGATCGACATGCTGATGTACGCTCTGACCCAAGGCAAGCTTTGTATCGTCGATATCTCCTTACTTCATGACACCGAATCGCTGATCCTCTCCGGGTTGATTCTGCGTCACCTTTTTGAGTACAATCAACAGGAATTCACCAAAGCGCCGCCACATTTGCTGCCCGTCATCGCTGTTATCGAAGAAGCACAGTCAGTGCTCACGGAGCGCTCTCCAGCCGCCGATCCGCACCGTGACTGGGTGAAAGAGGGACGCAAATATGATCTGGGCTGCCTGCTGATTACCCAGCAGCCGGGGAGTATCCCTGTCGAAATTCTGAGCCAGAGCGAGAACTGGTTTGTGCTTCACCTGCTCTCCGCCACCGATTTGCGAACGCTGCAACGCGCCAATTCCCATTACAGCCAGGATCTCTTGAGCCTGCTACTCAATGAGTTTATGCCCGGCCACGCGATCTTCTGGAGTTCAGTCAGTAGCCGGCCGTATCCCATCTCCCTGCGCATCCTCTCCTTCGAGCAGAGATACACGCCGCTGGATGCGACCTATGAAAAGGGAGCGGTCGAGACATTCGCACAGACGGTGAGAGCCCACTTTCCACCACCGCCAGAGGAGAGCTGGGAAGACTCGTTCAACGAGTTCGAACCCGATGACCTTACCAGCGACGAAGACGTGGAGGAGAGAGACGAGGTCCCAGATATCGAGACGTCCTCTGGAGAGGCCAGCTGAGCGAGGGAAGCGGCACTTCTTTTCTTTTTGCTTGCTATCATCTATGCTATGAACAATGAAGTGCAAGCGAGCAGAAGAGGAGAAGGAAGTACATGAGGCAGGTATCACGGGGCATCTGCGCCCTGTGTCAGCGAGAGATGAGCAAATCAGCTATGACCAGACACCTGGAGGTTTGCCGGCAACAGAGTATGCCTGGAGATCCGGCAAAGCAACAATCACAGAAAACCAACACCTTCCATCTTCTTGTCGAAGGGCGGCGCTTGCCCATGTATTGGCTGCATCTGGAGGTCACTACTGAGACGACGCTGGCGACACTCGATCGTTTCCTCCGGGGTATCTGGCTGGAATGCTGTGGGCATCTGAGTTCTTTCGAGATTAGTGGTGTCTGCTACGAGTCATATGATGAGGAGCGGTCGAACATCTGGAACTGGTTGCCACGCCGGCGGCAATCGATGCAGGTAGCAGTAGAGCAGGTCCTGAGCCCCGGACAGAGCTGTTCATATGAATATGACTTTGGCTCGACGACAGCATTAACGCTCAAAGTGCTTGGCGCGCGCCAGAGAGAAGCCCAGGGGAAGGCTATTCGTGTGCTGGCCAGAAATACGCTCCCACCTCTTCCCTGTGCTCTGTGTGGCAAGCCAGCGGTGAATCGCTGCGAACGATGCGTTGCACAAGGCGCAGCCATCAGGTATCTCTGCGAGGCCTGTGCGGAAACGCATCTGTGCGGCAAAGAGCCGTTGGTGCAGATACGACGAGTGAATTCGCCGCGTGAGGGTGTATGTGGTTACACCGGCTCGACAAATCCTGAATATCTCTAATAAACGCTTCCACCCATCGCGCCAGTATTCTCAAAAAGAGCCACGTTCCCTCACGACCCGCCAGCCCTCCCTGGCGGGTCCAGCTCTCAGCCTCTCAGAGAAGAGAGCGCGTCAAGGAAAGCACAACGGTCCCTGCGCACTTCCTGATGAACCCTCATACCAAACGGCATAGCTCGAAGCTGCGCCGTTGCTCTCTGCACCGGCGCTGGACCCACAAGCCAATAACGAAATGGAGCACACTTTATCAGCAATTGTTGCCGTTCAACCCACTACGCAGACAGAGCCAGAATGCGATCATGTTCGTAAGCATCTCACCATTTTCACTGTCTGCATGACCATCACCACAGTGGCACTTTTTAACAGAGCCATTTTCCCTGGAAGTTTCCCTGGAAATTTCTCCGGATTGCAAAAACTCCCTGTTCTTCGCACGTACGCTCATCCTCCTCCTGGAGTTTCAAACCCGAACGGGCTCCGCTGGCCATTTAGCCTTCTCGGGTCTGTCACTTGACGAGCGGCTCTGCGACTGTTTCAAACCCGAACGGGCTCCGCTGGCCATTTAGCCCATTGAATCAAGATAAATGCAAGGAGTAAACAAATGGGTTTCAAACCCGAACGGGCTCCGCTGGCCATTTAGCCGTCCCAAGCCGTCTGGCCCGCCGCTCGAACCGGGTCCGTTTCAAACCCAAAAGGGCTCCGCTGGCCATTTAGCCGCCGATGGATAGCAGCGCTGCCCTGCTCGTGCCTGAGTTTCAAACCCGAACGGGCTCCGCTGGCCATTTAGCCGTATTTAATCGTGCCGAGCGTGCAGCCGCCAAAGCGGTTTCAAACCCGAACGGGCTCCGCTGGCCATTTAGCCGGCAACGATGTTGGTGATCCCCTGGCCGCTCCAACTGTTTCAAACCCGAACGGGCTCCGCTGGCCATTTAGCCATTACTACTAGTGCCCCATTGTGGACTTACTGATTGGTTTCAAACCCGAACGGGCTCCGCTGGCCATTTAGCCGGAGAAAAGGATCCAGGGCGTCAAGCTAGTCGGGGTGTTTCAAACCCGAACGGGCTCCGCTGGCCATTTAGCCCCCCTTGGGGGGAGGAATTCCTAGAGATGCTTGATGAGTTTCAAACCCGAACGGGCTCCGCTGGCCATTTAGCCGTATTGTTGATATGTGTCACCATCCAGCTCTATTGTTTCAAACCCGAACGGGCTCCGCTGGCCATTTAGCCGAAACTAGTTAATAATGGCTTTACGCAACTGGCTTCGTTTCAAACCCGAACGGGCTCCGCTGGCCATTTAGCAACAAGTAATCTTCGCTGGAACCATCGAATTTACCCCTTTCAAACCCGAACGGGCTCCGCTGGCCATTTAGCATTCGACGGCCGTAATGGCAAGCTCTGGTACTAGAGGAACTTTCAAACCCGAACGGGCTCCGCTGGCCATTTAGCTGGAGCCGTCTACCCAGGCTGCCGGGAACAGGGCAGTGCGTTTCAAACCCGAACGGGCTCCGCTGGCCATTTAGGTCACAGAGCCACTCGCTTGAGCGGCACCGCGCAGCGTTTCAAACCCGAACGGGCTCCGCTGGCCATTTAGCCTGACTTTGCTCTCAGCCGGGTTAGGCTTTATGGGGTTTCAAACCCGAACGGGCTCCGCTGGCCATTTAGCCTGACTTTGCTCTCAGCCGGGTTAGGCTTTATGGGGTTTCAAACCCGAACGGGCTCCGCTGGCCATTTAGGCACGCCGCGAGCAAGGCTCCTTGTCGCAGTGTATGGACTAAGTACCGGCACGATTTTCCGCAGGCCATTTAGGCACGCCGCGAGCAAGGCTCCTGATGATCTGGGCGTGTTTCAAACCCGAACGGGCTCCGCTGGCCATTTAGATCATTATCGGCTTCGGTGAGAACGAAGTCTCTCAGAGTTTCAAACCCGAACGGGCTCCGCTGGCCATTTAGCAACTGAGGAAGATCAAAGCCTTCGGTGAGCACCTGGTTTCAAACCCGAACGGGCTCCGCTGGCCATTTAGCCAAAGGATACGAGGCGCTGAGGCGAAGCAACCGTGAAAGTTTCAAACCCGAACGGGCTCCGCTGGCCATTTAGCCCCAGAAGTGCAGAACGCTTTTAGAGATCTCCACGTGACGTTTCAAACCCGAACGGGCTCCGCTGGCCATTTAGCCGTAGCGGCTGTGGAGCCATCGTCCAAAAAAGCCTTGTTTCAAACCCGAACGGGCTCCGCTGGCCATTTAGCCCGTGATACTATCATGCTAGAGGGGAATTAAACGTGGAGTTTCAAACCCGAACGGGCTCCGCTGGCCATTTAGCCGCCGCTGCTACTAATATTGCTGTATGCCAGACGGGTTTCAAACCCGAACGGGCTCCGCTGGCCATTTAGCGCAGCATTTTGTCACCAGTCGTTTTCACTCCACGAGTTTCAAACCCGAACGGGCTCCGCTGGCCATTTAGGTGGGGTGTCATCC
>Ga0070737_10001464_pt1 | contig 33629 bp, 34 predicted proteins | sample Coa_R1_10_FD_66438 | JGI IMG/M metagenome (GOLD analysis project Ga0070737, IMG submission 66438) | Surface soil microbial communities from Centralia Pennsylvania, which are recovering from an underground coalmine fire - Coalmine... | ecosystem: Environmental > Terrestrial > Soil > Unclassified... | reverse complement strand
GGTTCTGTTGCATTGACTAGACATCTCCTAAATTTTCTTCGTTGTTTCACGCTTAGACATGGCATCTGCCACGCTTGCATTCTGAATCAAGGTAATCCACTTGTTCTCTCCTTCAACGTGGATACCACTTGCATCGGCTGGCGTTCTACCGCCTAGCCCCTGATGCGGTCTGATGTAATTGTGGAATATCTGATAGCCCTTCAAGATCGGCGTATCTTCTACCTTCAATCCACGCATTACCTTCTCTCTGTCTCTAACCTCTCCATTCATCCTTTCCATCTTATTGTTGTTCATGTCTCCCTTCAAGTGAATGTGTGAAATGTGTACGGGCATCAAGTCTTTGGAAACATTCTTCCAATAAGTTCTACGAATTGCCTTGTGAAAGTTCGGAGCTCCATCTGTGATAATTTGCTCGGGCATCCTTCGAGAGATTTGATTGCCCTCTTTGAAAAGATGCTGTACGTCCGAGATGCCTTTGTTATCCGCTATTTGCTGAGAAATCCAAAAACGTGTTTCGTCATCCATCAGCGAAAAGAGGTACTTGTTATTACCCTTCACCTTAACATATAGTTCATCAGCTCTCCACGTTGAAGAAAGCTGAGGTTTGATTCTATCGAGATACTTCTGCATCATAGCAACATATTTCCCAATCCATCTGTAGATTGTAACATGCCCCACGCTAACGCCTTGCAGTAAGAGGAATTTCTGTACGTTTCTCAATGATTCACCTGTAAAGTAAAGTTGCATAGCTTGAGTTATCACGGAAGGAGAGGCGTGCATCCTTTCAAAGCCTAAATTGATTACGAATTTCCTTCCACAGTTCTTGCAAAGATACCTCTGCAAATTCTTCTTTGATTCATGTACTAGTCCGTGTTTGACTACTTTGGGAGAGAGGCATCCGGGGCAATTTCTACTAGCAACGAGCTTGATTGTTACTTCCTTCTCTACTTCTAATCTAAGTTTGTTTGAGAACTCTACAGCCCAGATGTGCTTGCACTTTGCATCTCTGTAGATGTGATCGGGGCAAGCGCATCTCCATCCTGTTTCCGTTCGGATAACGTCGTACCAATCATCAGAGGATTGAGACTTTACTCTGTATTCGTGGAGACCAAGAGCTTCTATTTGCCCCTCTCCCAGCTCATAGATTGCTTTGCCCCTCATTTCCCTTGCATCTCCAATTTCGGGCTTTGCGTCAAACATGGCTGTTGTGTGTGCCTCTCTATGTGTGGTAATAGAGAGACCACAGCCATGCTATAAGCATATCTCCTATGTGTTGCAATACCTCTCCATAGAGAGGTAGCAATAAATACCGTGTAGAACCCTACTCTAAGGCATGATGAAGAAGTACAACGTGGCAATAACTGAGGAATTAGAGAAGGAATTGGAGAAGGAGAGGAAAAGAAGAATGCTTGATTCAATCCCTGAGACCATGAGAGTGATATTAAGTGAATATTTGGCAAATCGAAAGAAGGATACGGGGAGCTGATAAGTTGCGGATTGGCACGAACTTCATCTGCCTTCAATGCTATGTTATTCACAATCCCAATTACATTCATTATGAGCGTGGCATTTCTCTTCGCAATTTCTTTCATATCTCGCACATTCTGGTTATATTTGTTCACGGTTCTTGTCTCATGGGTTATCGCTGATTTGTTCGCGGGATTCTTTGTTGGTGGGGGAAGGGGAGCTCCGAGATCGCCGATTCTTCGAGGTGGAATACAAAGCATGTCTATAATGTACATCATGACATTCATCGGCATTGTGTCCGCAACTTTGTTCAGCTCTTTCTTTTCTGATGAAATCACTAATTATCTCACTTCTGGGGGCTATCTTGGCTATCTTTTTGCGAGCTTCTTTGCATCTGTGATTGTGTTCTTTGATATGTGGCTAAGGCTCTACACACGTTAACAGAGAAAGCAGTTATGCATACAAAGAGAATCAGTATTGTTGTTGCAAGATCTAGCCCTAAGAGAATCGCAATCTTCAAGAAGACAATGCTCCCCGACGCAATGCCAATTACTAGAACAAACAGTAGTGTTTCGATTGTTTCATTACTCAAAGAAATGAACCACCTTTAGGATTGGTTGAGCTATATTATGCCTGATGATGAAGGAAGCATTTTCCATCAACAGATGACGATCACCTTTGGAACATTAGGCGCGATAACTTTCGCGGCCTTGGTTTTGATCTTGCAAGACCCCAAACCGTTCACTGTGAAAAACAACATCTTCCTTACTCCCGACCAAAGCTTCGATGTTTTGATTCTCGTGCTATCCTGTGTTAGTCTTCTTTCGCTCATTTCCTGTTTAGCAACTTCTTTTGCGGCTTCTGGTATTGTTGATTATGATAGTAGTCTAGCTATGTTTGGGTTCTATTCTGGGTTCGTTTCCATCTTCGCCTTTGGTACTTCTATTCTCTACATCCTCGGAGACATTTCTACTGTTGATGGGAATATTTTTGTGGTTTTCATCGTCGTCCTCGTTATTCTGTTTGTGATGCTTCTTAGACAATCCATGAACCGAAAGAACAGTGTAAATTATTACAAAACACATCACTGAGACCACCAGTAGAAGGTCGATGGTGCTAACGAGTGCTTCACCACTCAAAGTGAAACACCCCCGCCATGTCTAACGATGAAACAAGGAGATTTTCCCTTGCCATGTCCTTGTTTTGGAACAGCGCCGAAACGGCATTGATAAAAGTATTACTGTAATTTTACAGTAACTCAGCCTTGGAAGCGAGGGCTCCGTGTCGGGTCTTGGATCTGATCCGTTTGGTGTACTCAAAACCACAGTGGCTTTGCGCTTCCGTGTTTTGTCAGCAAGCCGAAGCTGTTCTCGTGCAGGGGAAATGATCTCCAGTTGCTGTCGAGGAACTTAAACCATGCTATGCCCCGTTACCGTATCACGGGAGAACGCTTCTTCGCATGCGGCTCGAACGCACTTTGCTTGCCTCGCTTCGGTACATCCCGGCCCAGAGGGAACAGTTACCTGCGCCGAACCATGTTGGACGATAAGGAGACTTGTAACGGTCTGCTCCTCTGTTCCTGACAAATTCTCTCAGTCATGTAAACAATGATAATTGAAATAACATTGGGCTGAATTCTTGGTAGATGGGATCGGATTATCGAACAATCGATTTTTGTCCCAGATATGGCGGCTGAGCTAGTAGCTTGTAGGCAGATGCTACATCCGCACTCGAAGAGGAATAAGTTGCGACATGAGTTCTGATCCTGCTCAAAGTAATTGACAAGATTAAATATGCTTCAACGTTTCTCTAGCCCGGCTCTACGGAGTTAATTGCGCTCGATTGAGGGAAAGGTATCAGATCATTCTGATCGTAGCATTAGGGACTGCAATTAGAATTATTGCCATGCTCGCTTTCGCTCACACGCCCTTCAAACCTGTCGATGTATTCTACGTTGATAGCCAAGCTGCGAGCAGTGCTCTCAAACTGTCCAATCCATACATGCTTGTTTATACTGTTCGCGGCGTTGGAACGAATGTCCTTGCCTACCTGCCGGTCGTCCCGCTTTTCTACGCGCCCTTCTCTCTTCTCGGAGACATTAGATACGGCAGCATAGTTGCCGATGGCGTGATCATGGTTTCTTTGTATTGGATAGGCAGGTCAATTTCTCCTAGGGCAGGGTCTCTTGCAGCCGGAGCTTTTGCCTTGCTTCCGATCTCAATTGACCTTACGAGTGTTGCATCTACAAACATGATGGTTGGTACGATGTTTTTGACTCTATCACTGGCCGCCCTGCTGAGGAATAGATTTGAGCTATCTGCAGGACTTTATGGGGTGGCATTAGCGGCCAATCAATTGATGCTGCTTGCGATGCCACTCTTGATCTATCATTTCTTGAGGCATGGAAGGGCGAAAAGTTTCTCACTCGCAATAGTCTCAGCGCTGGGTGTAATCCTTCCTTTCTTCATTGTGGCCCCGGGGGTCTTTTTGTTTGACGTAGCAGTCTTCCAGTTTGTCCGCCCGCTACAACCCGATGGCTGGTTGAGTCTATACAGTGTAGTATATTCACTCACAGGCTTGCAGCTTAGTCTGTGGGTGAGGCTGGCTGCATTCGCAGCAGCCACCGCGTGGGCACTGAGCTTCTCGAGAAAATCCAAACATCATTTCATCTTCTCCATTGCTTTCACACTTGCGCTGGGTTCCTTTGTACTGCCAGTGAATGGATTTTGGAACTACCTTTTGGCGCCATGCACTGTAGCGTGCGCATTTACACCAACAATCTACAGCAGAATGGTGAAGGAAAGGCAACTTCTCAGTGAGCAGATAGGAACAAGTATGACGTGAATCAGCCACGACAATGCTGACTAGTTCCTTGTTTTCTCTTCTTTGAGGAGATTCAGTTTATTTCGATGCCTCATCCTTATGGCATGAGTTTTCTCTTCTTCCTCCCAATACTTTCTCATACAATCTTTTGACGCAAAGAGGTGATCTATGAATGCCTCGTGTTTGAATCCACGCTTACAGACGAGGCACCGCTCAAAAGTTGTGTCGGTGTTGTTAGACTGAACTAGCAAACCTGAATGCACCCAGAGATATCCTGAGAAGGGCGCCGGAGTATCCGAGCAATACTTTGTCCGAGTTAGATAGTAGCAAATGTGTTCAAGGAGAACACGCCTGCCCCTCTTCGTTACTACGAGCCTAGTAGTGGATGCATATAACTATGACTATCCTTTTTAGCTCCATTTCGAAGGCGGCAATCGAAAATTAGAAACATTCATTCGGACGTTCAAGTGCTCTGTCGCTCCACCTCGTCGCCCTGGGACAACCTCTTTTCCTCTTTGCTCACCTCCTCCGTAGCCGCTTTCACAAAAAAACCAGAAAGGGTCTCATTGTGGTGTGAAGACTCTTCGTTTCGGATGAGCGTCTTAATCCTCTCCACAAGCCATTTCGGAATAGTAACTGTTGTATAACCGCCGCCGGGCATGGCACCAATTACTGTAATATTACTGTAATATACTTATGGCTTCTAGGGAAATTCCAGAAGTCGCTGGCCTAGGTCAATTGAAGATTAAACAGAACACGATGGGAATCTCCACGCGGACAATTACCATACTATGGAGACCCGTTTCGGGCCACCAATTACGAAGCCGATTTTCAAAAAGACTGTGGTCCCACGATCAATTTTTCTACTTGCGCTACGCCTAGATACTAGGCCGCAAAGAGTGACGGTTACCTCTCCGATTAAAGATCATTTTGGGCTATTCGGACCAATCTTGAAACAGTACCCCCACTGATACCGAAAGGGAGTACTACATGAAAGAGAGGGTCCCGTTTCCCGCACCGAGAAATGAGACGACTACAATTCCAACACCGAACCCAAAAAAGAAATCGGCAAAAAGAGACTGACTTCCTCGTCTGTGGTGAATGTATCCCACAATCCCAAGTCCGATTCCAACGAAAGTCAGAGAAGAGGCAGTTGCATCAGATACGAGCGGCTGGGAAACCACATTTGAAAGGGCAATGAGTACAATACCCAGCACAAAGCCAACTATTACTCCCAGCACAAATCTGAGCTGACGATTTACCCACAGACCAGCAGAATTGCTCATACTGGGAACGCTGGCTCCTTTCTCCAACCCCAACTGCAATCCCACTGGAACAATATTCACTTTTCGTATCATCACTCAAGACCGAGCCCATCTGTTCTTCTTGAGACAACCTTCTATGAACACATCAAATGCGATAGTAACTCCTTTTCTGCAGATTCGATGCAGTGAGAACTAAAAAGGTGATTAAATCTTTTTCGAGAGGACAAGCGTATACCTAATACGGTTCACGACTATCCCGAGTCAGCCGCATTGCTACAACTAGTGAGCGTAGGCACTGGCAAAGATCCCTCTGAAAGATGTTTCGAGAGAACATTGAGCTTACGTTTGTGGTGCAATTATTTCGTTGAGAATCATGCGACAAACGGGTCACCCCGGATCGCGATTTGAAGGAAATATACCTTTGGTGCGGCCTTGCATTTGACCCGGACCAACACATTGCCCTAAAATTGCTCGAATTTACCATTCCTTATCGCGTGATTACAGAGGCGAGTATGGATCTCTCCAAACCCAACGATCCTGACTGGAACAAGTCTGCATCTTGGTGCGAATGCTAGAGAGAAATGCTCTTACGTCGAAAACGATTGGATTTCGAGCCCAGACAGTAGGGCCAAGGCAAATGATCTTATGGGTTAACAGTTTGTGAATGGCAAACATCCGAAATTGCAAGTCTGGTCCCAAGTCCTGATGAAAGAGTTCTGATTATGCAGCTGTTTCATGACTTTCTCACAAAGAGACGCAGCTAGTTTCTGACACTCGCCTACGAAGCTCGCAAAAGGAGGGGGATTGCAAACTCCGCCTAAGTAGCTCAAGTGGGTTCAATGAAGGCATCAGAAGAACATCAACCCTTCAACTCGCCCACGAAATTGACTGTGTCCTCTGTGATCTCTTCTTCATCTGCTCTATTCAGATCAATATCGGCAAGTTTGTTCTCTCTCAGAGCCATCTTACAAAACTAAAAGGAAAATTACGGAGGAAATTGCGATCTTAAGAAATGAGATAGCAGTCAGCGAAGCTAGAATTGGAAAGTGAAAACTCTAGAAGAGCAGATTGCTTTCGAAGCTAGGATTTCCCCCGGTGATGGAGCTCACCTGGGAATCGGAGTGACAAGATGACGATACTTACATCCGTGCTTCCATTTTGTACGGGTGGCCATACCTTCTAGATCACCGCCCCCACTATTGTCGCCACATCTCACGTCTAAGCAAATCACCCATTTTCTTTTTCTAGCAACGCGAGATATATGAGCAGGCAAGTCGAAGAGAGAGCATGGAAAGGCGGTCGAGTAATATAGAGGAAAATGTAAAGTGCATGGGTGAGCGATGGGGTAGGCGGCGAATATGACGAGTCAATATTATGCTAGAAACCGGAGCGATTCTGATCTTTTCCGAACGGCAGAACCGCGAATAGTTCAAGTAATCAAGTGGGCATTTGCAAATCCCGATAAGATGGCGGCAATAGGGATGGGGCTAATCGCCTTTGGAGTCACTGCTGCTTTGCTGTCCAGAGACAAACAGGTTCACGACTCGATAGGTAAAGGGGAAAGGGCAGAGGCAGGTCCAGAGTCTCGGTTACCCGAACTCGTTACCATGAAAGACAATGAGGAGTCCTAAATCAATGAAGGCGCCTTCAGGCTCAATCCGATTTGATTGGCTCTAGCAGTTATAGGCATTCATTTTTGGCCGCATGAAAGCAGCGAGAACAAGCTAGAGATGACGGGCGGCATAATAAATGACATCTCTTGGTAGAATTCTCAGTTTTGCCGCTGTGACCTTCGCGATTGCGGCTGCGCTGATAATTGTTCTTTCGGTGCAAGAGGCTGCAATCAATTCTTACAACGGCGAAATATCTTTCTCTGCGACGAAGATTTCCCCGAGCTATGATTACAGTTGCGATGAGCCAGTGCAGGGAATTTACCTTGTAATTTCCAACGATGGTCCCAAGGCTGTAAGCGATTTTTCTGTCTCAATCTCTAGTCCGCTGTGCACGGGATCAGTTCCCACTCTTCCAAAGATCCTCGGTCCGCAATCATCGATCAAATTCTACATATATTCGAGCAAGACGAATGGTACGGTTACAATCCAAGGCAATGATACACTATTAATAGTGAAGTTCTGACTTTGACCTGAAAGGAATAAGCGTAAGATAGTGAAAAAAGGAAAGCTATCTTCGTCCTAATACGTTCGCGGATTGAGTTCTCAAAGCACGCCTTTGGTGCTACATTCGGTTATTTTCTGCAAGTAGCGCGCACCTTGTTATCCGCAGAGGTTCCCATTGAGTCAAAACATGATGATCTCAAGGCGGTTGTGATCTGCCCGAACCACTTCAATAGAATGAAAATGTGGAAAATATCACCGGAAGGATCGCCTTCGAGCTACCGTATCAACTTCGCGGGCGCGATCCAAAATCACAAATTGACCCAATGGAATGCGACGGCAAAGTCCTGGGTGTCACGATACCTCAACCGTAGTTACCTTGGAAAGTGGGTAACGATAGGCATACTCATTGGGCTCGTCGCTGGATTCGGGGCAACCGCCTTCTACTTCATGATTCAAGCTGTTTCGAATTACCTCCTCGGAGGGATTAACGGATTCTACCCTCCCAACCCTGCGGGGGAACCTCCAGCCCCTGCGATTGTGAACCCAAGATACTTTCTCATCCCCGTAGCCACCGCAATTGACGGCCTCGTTGCGGGACCCATCATTTATAGGTTCGCTCCGGAGGCTGAGGGCCATGGCACCGACGCGGCCATACTCGCGTTCCACAACAAAGGAGGATACATTAGGCGCAGAATTCCAGTCGTGAAGACGATCGCATCGGCGTTTACAATCGGCTCCGGAGGAAGCGCAGGAAGAGAGAGGGGCCGACCGCTCAGATTGCGGCGGGTTTTGGCTCTCTCGTAGGCGAAATATTCAATCTCTCTGCTAGAGACAGGAGGATAGCTCTTGCAGCGGGCATCGGCGCTGGCATCGGCTCAATCTTCAAGTCTCCGTTCGGAGGGGCGATACTGAGCGCGGAGATACTATACAGCGGGCCGGATATGGAAGCTGAAGCGCTTATTCCCGCGTTTGTGGCCACTCCTGTAGGCTAAGTGATTTTTGCCTCATTCACTGGATTCACCCCAGTATTCGGCTACACTGTGAACTACAGTTTCAACCATCCGTTGAATTTGATAATCTATGCTATTTTGGGGGATATTCTGTGCGGGTGTCGGAAGGTTATACACCTACGCCTTTTACGCTTCAAAACACCTCTTCTAAAGGTTGAGAATTACTAATTATGTCAAGCCAATGATAGGAGGCGCAATTGCCGGTCTGATTGGGATGTTCTTTCCCGAAATACTAGGCCTTGGATACGGTTTTCTGCAATTTCCCATAGACGGCAACCTCTGTGCGATCACGACGAACTACTTTACGCTCCCTGTTGCCCTAACGCTACTTCTCATGGTGTTGTTGAAAATACTCGCGACGTCCATAACCGTCGGGTCGGGCGGAAGTGGAGTCTTTGGCCCTCCCTTGTCATTGGCGGCTTTCTCGGCACACTGCTGTGGGTGGTGGTCAACCAGGTCTTCCCTGGGGTCATTCCCACACCTGCTCCACTCGTGGTGATAGGGATGATGGCACTGTTTGCTGGAGTGGGAAGGGCTCTCCAATTGCGGTGATTCTGATGGTGAGCGAGATGACCGGAACTCTGGCACTGCTCGCTTCTTCAATGGTAGCAGTCGTAATCTCTTACTACCTGACCGGCCCCAAGCACTCAATATACCGCAGCCAAGTCCTATCCAGAGCGGATTCACCCGCCCACAGGGGAGAGTACAACAAACCGCTCATGTTGAAACTCAAGGTTTCCGATGGGGCAAACCCCGATGTGGAGTTTCTCGGTCCCGATGACAAGGTTGAAACCGCGTTCGGGATGATGATAACAGGCAAGTTCCGAGGCATGCCAATCGTTTCACCCGATCGCAAAGTCGTCGGGATGGTTACAACGAGCGATCTTCTCAGCGTGCCGCCGGAGAGGGCCGCCTCGGTTTTGCTTGGGGAAATCATGACCAAGAACATAATATCCGCATATCCAGAAGATACCTTGCTTGATGCTTTGAACAAAATGACAACTCACGTTATCAGCCGGCTACCTGTCTTATCCTCCAAGACAAAAGAGCTCGTTGGAATCTTGACTCGAAAAAACCTCTTCGAGGTCTACAATAGGAAGATACGTGAGAACTTGGCACCCGACGAGTGAATAGAAGGACGAATTTGAAGAAGATGAGATTGAAAGAAAGAGCCCGCACGGCGAATACAATGCCGCTCTAATTTAGAGCAGAGTCAAGAAACGCCGACTGCCTCCTCCACGCTCCTTCCAGAGAGGCGATCATTTCCTCCCTGCAAGAGTCGCAAATGACTTCGTCGCCGAGCAGATTCTCCTCTTTCGGCTTTGGCACCGGACGGCTACAGCCAATGCAGGTACGCGAAGACACTTTGTTACTCATGGAGTTTACCACACAATCTGTTCTCGTTTAGTGCCTTTTCAATTTTTCAAGCGTGTCAATGTATTTGGATATCAGCCCGAGTAGCTTCTCCTGTTCGCCCAGGTCTTGCGAAACTTCGAGTTGTTTTGACGCTGCTTGCAGCTTTTCCTCGAGAAGCCTTCGGAGTTGTATTTGTTCCGGCGAGACAGCCTGGGGTGAAATTGTTGCTGCCGTAGACGAGGGTTGAGCAGTTGCGCGCGATAATTCAGGAGACGCTGCGGCCGCTCGCGGCGGAGCACCTGAAGGTCCGGTAGAGAGAATCTCCGAGAGGTCATCTTCATTTATGCAGTATACTTTCCCCTGGAACCTGATTTGTACCCCGCCGCATCTTGGACATGCTTCGCTGAGCAGTGCGGCGCCTCTTCTAAGCAGGTCGGCGCTATTCACAATCCGTTGTTTGTTCTTTTCTGATGATGAGGAAGAAGATGATAGCGAAATGACTCAGAACACCACCAACTGCAAAATACATATTTCCAAAGTAAAATCTTTCAAATGATTTATGGGACGACTGGAGAGAGTAAAGATTTGTATTTTGACAGATTTAAGAATTGACTTCGTTCGATTCTCCAACTCTCCGCTTCCCTTCGGCCTCTATAACCACTTGTTTTCCCTACCCAAATGAAATAATAAGCGGATAAGAGGAAAGGCAGAAGAGTTTGCACACGAAGAAGAATAAGAATGGAAGGAAACAGCACTTTGTCTATATTGTTCGCTGCTCAAATGGAGACCTCTACACTGGATACACATTGAACCCCAGAGAAAGAGTGCGACAGCATAACACTGGAAGGGGGGCCAGATTCACGAGGTCAAGACTGCCAGTTGAGCTGGCATATTTCGAAAAGTTTGGGAGCAAGTCAGAGGCGCTGAGCAGGGAATTTGCCATCAAACAGCTTCCAAGAAGGGAAAAGCTCCTTCTTATCACTCGCGCAAAATGAGATCGGATTAGCCCTCTCCCTCTATTTGTTTTGCCTGGCCAAGCGTGCCGACACCCTTTCCAGCACTTCCAGAGGGATTGTGGGAATCGGTGAGTTGAGTTCGGTCGCCCTGAAAAGGAGCTTTGGACTATCGGCCGAATTTTCATGTTGTTTGAAAAATACTACATCTTTATCTGGCCTCAGTCTGGTCACAAATGCCCACATTACCTCATCCTCATTTGAGAGGTCGACATCGCTTCCCACAACCACATTTACACTTCCCTCGTTTGTTTCAGAGTGGGAGAAGACGACCATCGTCCGACCTCCAGCGACCAATCTCACCTTGTGAGCGCTGTCGACAATCTTTTGATATCCCGCCGAGGATTCACTCTTTCCATCGCTGTCAGCATTAGCCACGATGAGCATCTTTCCGGTGATTCCTTTCGCATTCGAAGCTTGTTCGAGTTTTATGCAGAACACATCAGGTATCACATTAACTCGTTTTTCAAAGTCGCCTCGAAGGGCTAGATTGAGCAGAAAGCTTTCAAGACTCATTTGCCCATCCTCATTTTTGTTACCTCTTTCTTCGACGAGGACGATTTTGGAGAAGAGAGGATCCATTCCCAAAAGGGCTAGTCCGATCTGCTTTGCAAGACCAGGTTCAGGCTTTTGAACTCTGCACATAGCAAGAAAGTGCGAAGCCTTGTTGGGCCACTTTATCGCATACGTGCTGCCGGGAGGCATGAAATTGTTGATTGAGGCCGAGATTGCAGCGTTACGAGGTATCGAAAAAAGGCCCACGTGCTCGTTTGAATTCGACGCTTGGATGTCGTAGTAGATCGGATGAAATCTGCGAAGTATCGATTTGACCCGCGCGACATTCCCCGTGGTCCTGCGAGAAGTGTAACCTGTAAACTCGCCGAACGGCCCCTCTGGAAATGATTCTCCGGGGAGGACCTCTGCCTCTATCACTATCTCTGTGTCGGAGGGAAGTGGAATGTTTTCATTGACTACTCCACTAGTAAAGGTAAAGTCCTCTACGGCCCTCGCTTTGAAGTATTCATTCTCCACAAATGAGGCCGCGAGCAGATAGAAGAGGGGATGAGCTCCGATCAATACAGATATTGGAAGTGGTCTGTGTCGATTTCTGTCGCTTGCGGCCTCGTTGATGTAGCGCCACAGGTGACCCCTGCTCCCCATGTCGAATGCGTATTTTCTCGGTCCTATGACCTGGATCCGCGTGTAGCTCAGGTTGATTGTATTCGGCGATGAAGGGTCTCTTGCAACTGCAAGGCCTGAAGAAATGTATCTGCCGAATCCAGAGTTGGATCCGTCCTCAGCGTAGTGTTTTGGGATCGGCAGTTTGAACAGGTCTGCTTCATCACCGGTAAGCACGACTTCCTTTATCGGAGCATCGCGCTCGAGTTCGCCGAGAGATTCCTCCCGTGTATCAGAAGCAATTTTCTGCATCGTCTCGAGCAGCCTGTTTTCTTCGGAATTTAGGGCAAAGGCCGCCCTATCCTCGCTTCCCATCACATTAGTAACGAGCTCGAAATCCTCAAACCCCTTGATTTTCTTGAACCATATGATCGGATTGCCCTTGCTTTCCAGAAGCTTGTAGTATGCGGTGGGCTCATACTCGGTGTCAATTTCGTCCTCCACAACAAAGACGTGTTCCTTGCGCTTATCCGAGTAGGCCCGCAGAAATTCACGAAGTGAAGTGCCTGGCACTGTTATTGCGTTACTCTCCTGGTTTTGTCTTGTTCATGGTTTAAGGTCGGTAGGATGATTGAGAAAATGATACCTATTTATCAGGTTCATTTTTTTTCGGCTGCAAGTTTGCGGAGGACTCGTTGAGCCATACGCTGTGCTTGACCGTGCCCTGCATGGAAAGTGTAATCTTGTAAGCGATGTAACCTTGATCCGGTTGTGCCGCGGGTGCAATGTTTCTGTTTGCACCAATCGTAATTTCCTCAATCATCCTCGAAAATCCGAAAATCCGAGACATACTGCCCTAAAGCGCTCCTCAAAGCCAAAAACGAGGCTTGCTTGCTTGGCATACGGTTTCCCGCTTTATATAGCAAATTAGCTCCGTTACGTACCCCCCTCTGGGGGGGGGTACCCTAGCTAATTCTCGACAATTGTCGAGAATTTATCTTGGACATGGTGATATCCTCAGATCCGTCATAACTGCAGGGCACATGATGAAAAACGAATTAAATTGAAGGCGAACCTCTTTCCTGATACCGTCATAAAATGCGGATTCAGTTCAAAAGAAAAAGGGTGCATGGGAAGAGACGACGTGCCATGCCTTGCGCTTGGGCTTGAAGCATCTGATTCTCTCTCTCGCTCTCACTCTTTCTCCTTCTTTCCTTCTCTCTTGTTGCAGGGATTGGAATGCTCTGCCTAGGAAAAGAGAATGCGGTCAGGTGCTTTTAACGTTGACGAAATGTGATCACGTGATCACGTACGTGATCTTGCGAAAACTGAAATAGGGGTAGGAATTTCGGCGCAAACCATCTTCCCAAAATCTCACCTACTTGGCAAGATGTCAGTGTGCTCTTTTGAATCGGCAAAGTGGAGAGCGCACACTTTGCAAGCAAACGTGCATATGAGAACTTGCGGTGGCTCCAGTCAAAGGAAGAAATGCATTGTCGTGTTTTTGAAAAGGGAAAACCTGGACTTCACACAAAGTTGATGAAATGGCTGTGCCCACACCTCTCTTTTCAACAAGATCAATCGGTTGAAGAAAGGCGATTGTGAAGCCTCTCAAAGAAGAAATAGTAATCCTCACCAGGATACTTGTTTCTCAACCCGGTAACGTAAGGTTCAAGCGAGTTCCAGGCGAGCTGCGTCGCGAACATATCGTTGACAAGGTCGACTTTCACGAACCCTCTTTCGACAAGCAACCCAATTGACTCGAACAGCGAGGCCACCTGGTGGAGAGCCAGCTGTTTTTGCTCCGGTAGTTGTTCGTATTCTTCAAATGAAGATATCTTGGTCTTCAGCACTGTCAGCCAGGAATTCTGGAATTCAAGACCGTTTGCAAAATCATAGATTCGCGTAATCAGATCCACTGTTGCGAGGTCATAATTTTGCTTCAACTGCTCCGTGGTGAGTTTTGCTTGCTCTGACGAAGCGTTGGCCTGTTTAATCGATGACTCGATGAGCCGCTTGTCGTCGCGCATCTGGAAGACTACGAATATCGCGCCAAGGATAATCGCAATTGAACTGAGAAAAGCTGCGTCTGAGGAAATTGTGTCGAGGCTGATCGCAAGCAAAGGTAACATATTGAAGAGACGCTCTTTGGATACTGCCAGTACAATCTCCAGCATGCTTTAAGGAATTTTTCTCTCTTTTTCATCAGCACCCGCCTCATTCAGGCATCGGCTGCGAGAAGAATGCATGTCTCTCCTGTGGAACAGCCACCATGCTTCGTTACTTCGTTAGCCTATTGTCATAGTCTAAAGATGCAGCTAAACGTGAAAACGAGCCAAGACAAACAGCATCGACTCGAAATAGCAATTCCAACTAGGATACTCCCTGCAAAACTTGATTACTTTAAAGTGACAGACCCGGTGCGCGAGGAAACGGTTGACATTGAACATCAGCAGGTTTGTGAGACCGATACTGCCGAGCCTGATGGTCGGCTCTGGAATCTTTTTGGTTTTGTTAGCAGGAGGAATACTTTCGCTTGAAAACCTCGCGCTCGTGCGCTATATTATGGGGGAGCCAATAGAAGCAGTTGCGGTTGCAATCGCCGGTATCGCACTCGCTAGCACCCCTCTCTGGTTGGTGCCGCGCCTTGCCGTGCTCAGGGACAGGCACCATGAGAGGAGCTTGATACTCGACCATCAAGTGCGAAACCGCTTGCGGGAGATAATTGGAGAAACTGAGATCTTGGGGCTTCACATTAAAGCCTCGGAGAACTCCGTACTGGAGGACCTTCGCATTGAGATGCTTTCTTCGATCAAGAGCATACGTAACTCTTCTTTCGCGTTGATCGAATCCCTCAGAGGGATTACTCAGTCATGCGGAGGGGAGATGAGGGGGCCCGACTATTCGCTCGCGATGAAGCAGCACGAGGCGCCGAACGACGCTCAAATCCAAACCACAGTAACTGGAGTAGTAGACAAGCAAAGTCACAATGATGACAAGAATCATTGAACATTTTCTTCTATGGCAACTTTCAGGCGGGATTACGGAATCGGATCTTTCAGCCTCTGTGGAAGAATTGAGTTTGCCATAGTCATCATTGAATATTGGCATGTCACGTCATTGCTTACTATCAAAGCTTTTGCGACAAGGCTTCCTTCTGAATCTGAGGATAGCTCTGTTCTAACTGATTAGTTGGGCCAAGAGTAAGTCTTTCCAGTGCGCTCAATTTGGCATAGAACGATTCATTTTCATAGGGAACAGATCAGACAATTAGAAGATCTCTGTTTCCCTGTGCTAGAAATGGGACTCATTGATTGTCCGTGTCAAAGTGAGATCGATCAATCGAGGCATCTATCATGGCAAAAAGAAGGAGCCATTCAAAAATAGATCCGAAGATCATTTGTGATTTGGTGGCAAGTTCGAAAGTCAACGAACGGGCCAGAGTTATCGATTCTCGTTTAAGAGAGGTGAAGAGTCATTTTGAGCGCGCGCTATCAATTCTGCCAACGATCGCGACAGAGTATTTTCGCAAGCTGGAATCACTATGTCAATCCGATCGCGTGCGAATGTGATAGTCGTTCTCTTCTTCCATCGTTACAGGTGGGGAATCCAGATACGTGGGGATGAGCGGGGGTTCCTCGAAAAAGCTAAAGCATTCAAGCGTCTTGGCATCAATCTGAGAGTACTGGAAAAGAATCCCTCCTTTCAAGAAGATGCCCGAGAGGAGGTGTACACTTCAATTAAGGTCAAGGGGTGCAGGATACCTCCAAAAAATGCGTTTCAGCTATTCGTTCTTGCCTTGTGCGCTATAGAGAAAGCGTTTCGAAACGTGCCAAGGCATCCTTTAGCTATTTACTCGTACAATCAAGATGTCGAAAATGTCTTTCCTGGTTTGCTCCTAAGGCTTCTTACGGGCGCACCACTTGTTGTGATCCATCATCAGATAGACGCAACTTCGGTGCTACCGTTTGGTCAGTCTATCGCGCTACGGAGAAAAGAGGGTTATGGATTAATCAGTGCTATTTGGCGAAGCATTCCGCCCGCGCTTAATCGTTTCGGACTACTGAAGGCTGATACGCACATCGCGCTATCTAAAGCTGCAAAGGAAGATGCGGAAAAAGCCCTGGGAATAGACCAGTGCATCGTAATCGGAAACGGTGTAGACACCGTCAAGTTTAGGCCATTGAACTTGAGTAGGGTATACGATGCGGCGTTCTTTGGGCGATTAGCTCCTCAGAAAGGCATTGATATTCTCCTGAGGGCCTGGAGTAACATCGTTCAAACAAATCCTAATGCCAGGTTGATTCTGATAGGAGGAGCAGACGAAGCCAACTTCAAAAAATATCGCCAGATGATTTCGGAGCTGCGACTTGTGAACAATGTGACTATTGCTGGATTTCAATCTGATGAAAAGGTCGTTGAGCTCTTGAATTCCTCGAAGGTATTCGTGTTTCCCTCCAGAAAGGAGGGGTTTGCCCAGTCCGTCTCGCAGGCAATGGCATGCGGCATGTGCTGCATACTTTCAGACATCCCTGCGCTGAGAGAATATTACGGAAAGAGTGCGATCTTGGTCCAGCCGGAAAACGTGGATGCTCTGAGCTCTGCCATTTCACTACTTCTTGCAGATGAGAGGCGACAAAAGGAATTACGTGCTCAAGCTCGCGAGCAGGTTATTGGTCTCTCATGGAGCACGACAGCGCGTCTTGAGCTGATTGAGATTACAAGACCCAAGACGAAGTGAATTTGCCCTGCTAGTCTGGGTTCGGCTCAGAGAGAGAGGGAACAACAAATTACCGTTCTGCTCTTGGGAGTTGAGGGTCGCGTGGGCGTCACATCGTCCGAGAATCTTCTTTGATAACATGATTGGAAATCTTCAACTGAAGAGAACGAATTGAATCTAGGTAGACCTTGTGTCGCTGATCAAAGTAATCTTGACCAAAAGCACATGGCATAAGTCATATTTGCCTCTAAAGAGAATCGGCAAGATTTCAGACTTCTCGATGTTCTTGCATAAGCATTTCAAGCTCGTATCTTGAATAAGTGAAATCTCTTGGAATACTTGCAAACGCTCAACGATACTAATGAGCTTTACGAGAGCAGGGCCACGACTGAGAAAATCGGGGTGGAGATAAGCGAGATGGAAAGAGCGTGGGCTGTCGCGAACTTGGTCTCCTCTGTCAAGAGCATGTCGATCGACTTTGCCTCGAAGATGATTGATTTTGAGGCGCGACCATACCCTGCCACGATCGCATTGCACAAGCTAGGGATGAAAAATCTCTATGTTGTAGATGCAAACAGAAACATCTACGATTACCCGCATTACACAAAGATACGCTACCAGTATGCGCGAACTGCTCATTCTCATTTCCCGCCGGCTTTTTTTGACTGGGCCGTTTGTCTAGATACCTTTCGTACCGGCGTCGACCTTGAATCCGTTTTGGAAAACATTGCGCGAATCCTGAAACCGATGGGGGTGCTACAGATTGCAACGCGGTTCTGTCCCATAACAGGGAAGGATTCACGTGCGCAGGATGGCCCACTTTCATCACCTGAGCTGGTCGGTCTAATCGAGACAGCAAGGAAGAAAGGACTGGACCCGTTGTTTGATGATACCGAGATTGAAAAGATCAAGAATCCTCCCTCTCTTCCTCTGAAATCTCGGCGAACTGATTACACTCTCGCCTTTCTAACTTTCAAAAAGAAGAACAAGGTCGAAGGCGAGGGATTAATCAAGAGCATCTCGATTCTGAGTTACACGAACAAGCGAGGCGGGATCAGCGAGTACATTAGCGCACTTTCAGAAAGATTGACAGATGAAAGAGGGTTCGATGTTGATGTTGTGAACGAACCAGAAACTGCAAAGTCGAAAATTGTACTGATAGAGTTCGAGAGCGGACTTGAAAGATCGAGGGGATTGGTTAATGACGTAGACTATCTCTTGAAACAGGGCAAGAAGGTTATCATTGAAATCCATGACTGTCTGACAAGGTCTGAATCTTTTGATTTCGATACGGTGAGAAACCTGCAAGAGAAAGCAATACTCACTTACCGGGCAAATGAAATTGCGGAACTTGACGGTGCGGAAAAGTACTTCTTGTACCCGCACATCTCATACCTTAATCTTCCTGAACAGCCCTTTGCGCAGTTCGACGACATTTGCCTCGGTTCATTCGGTTTTGGCACAACAAGCAAACGATTTGACGAAATAGTTGCATTTGCGAAGAAGGTGAATGCCAGAGCAAGAATATTGATCAGCATAAACCAAGAGTACGGACTCAAGGAATGCATCAGGGTAGTGAACAACCTCAAGAAGGACAGGCAAATTGTCGTCTATGATGATCCAAAAAATAGCTCTATCAACCGTTCTGACAGAATTGTTGTCAGGTCTGGGTTCTTTACAACTGAAGAAATTTTGGGAGAACTCAAGAATTGTTCGCATATTCTGTTTGCTCAAAAGAGCCATTACTGGACTTCTGGAACGATGACCTTCGCAAAGAGGCTTTCAAGACCAATTGTCGCAATAGATTCCTTTCAGGCAAAACAGGCTCAGGTCATTCGGGTGAGTACATTCTCGAGAGTCAGGGACTTGTCGAGAATATTGCGCGAAATTACATCGGCTGCTCGCCGTCGGAAAAGTCTGAATCTCAGGCGTAAGTTGACCGAGCTCAAGTCTTCTTTTGGAGGCCGACCATTATCATACCAAATGTTGAAGGAATGTTCGGGAGAGCTAAGCAGAGACGAGGATGGGCTCGAGTATCTATACAAGATCATCGAGCATGCAAACTCTGGTTCGAATGACGACTGAGTTTTGAACAATTCTGCGAGAGTTCAGAGTCTTCACTTATTTTATGGGTCTATTCGTCAGCATTGAGGACAGCATGAATCTGAATGCGCTGAGACTCGAGAGACCATACCTTAACACCTTTCTCCGTTGACCCGTCAGAGAGAAGTACCTTATCAATAGTGAAACTACTTTCTTCTTGCTCTCCTCGTTCAGAAGTTCTTTGTTTTCCCTGTAGTACTTTTCGGTCACAAGCGCTTCAGAAAACAAGCGTTCTTTTCTTTTGATCAAGTTCCTCTTGTTTCCCTCGTGCGTACGGTAACCGTAGAGCGGAAGATTCACGTATATGAAATCGAAATTTCTCGCAAGGCGCAGGACAAGATCGTAGTCTTCGGCCCACATGAGAGATTCATCGTACAATCCGACTTTGTCAAAGCATAGTTTCGGGATCATGAACATCGTACTCGAGCCAAATACATGGGTCAAACAATCACTGAAGATTCGCCCACTTTTAGTCGGGTGATCTCTTTTTCCTGGAGGCAGGGTATTTCCATTTTCATCGATTCGCCACCAGTTAGAGTAGACAACAACTGGGGTTGGTTCTTCTTGCAGTGCAACTATCTGCTTCTGTAGCTTGTCCTGAGAATAAATGTCATCAGAATCAAGAAAGCAGATTATTTGGCCATTTGAATTCTTAATTCCAGAGTTGCGCGCCGCTGCCGATCCCCTCCTCTCGTCGTGGATTATCAATCGAATCTTGTTTGTTCTGTCACAGCACTCCTTTATCGTCTTCAAAGAATCATCGGTAGACGCATCATCTACAATTATGATTTCGAAATCGGTAAACGTTTGATCGAGCACGCTGTCTATTGCTGCCCTGATGTACTTGCCCTTGTTGTAGTTGGTCACAATCACGCTGATCTTAGGCGTGCCAGGCATCTTTCAGGACAGAGATGAAAAATGTTCATTTATATTTTAGCAACCTTTCAGTGTGGTAGCGTCTGCGGACCGGAATACGCCGCAATCGATTTCTACTCTGTAGCTAATGGATATTTCGCTCTTCATACTCTGTATTCGATTGCCAAGTCTCGCATATTACATCTACACCGATCGTGATTGATCCAGCCTTGTGATCGACTTGTAGCATGACCAAGTGGCCTCGGCCATTTTCTCCAGTGAGAACTTGCCTTCGACGAGTTCTCTTCCTCTCTTTCCTAGCCTTTCCCCGAGCGACTCGTCTTCTTTGAGCCTGATGATCGCTTGAGCTATCGAGCTTGAATCATGAGGCGGTACTAGCAACCCTGTTTCAAAATCCTTTATGACTTCAGGGATTCCACCAACATTTGTCGCTACCACTGGCTTGCCCATGGCCAATGCCTCGAGGAGGACCAGACCAAACGGTTCGAATATGCTCGGAGCCGCAACGATATCACTTGAGGCGTAATAGAGAGGAAGGTCTTCCTGCGGGACGAGGCCGGTAAATCTGACATTTCTCTCTAGACCGAGGGCCTCTACTTGTTTCTTCAGCTCGCCTTCCATCCTTCCCTTTCCGCAGACAAGCAGTTTCGCATTTGGAACTTTCTTGCTAACGACTTGAATGCTTTTGATCAGATCCGGTATTCCTTTGTTCCAAGCTAACCGCCCAACATAGAGTATGACGAAGTCATCTTCTAGACCAATCCCACGCCTGAATTCAGTTGCGTCCAAGCTCGGATTGAAGTAGGAGGTGTCCACGCCGTTGTATATCGTCCTGACCTTTGGTGGGCTCAAACCCGTAAACAATGAAAGTCTTTTTTCGACGTATGCGGAAATCGAAACAAGAACGTCAAACTGCCGGAGGATAGATTTCATCGAGTAGCGTTGCATCTTCTTGTTCCACCAGCGAGATTCACCACCGAAACCGTGAGCCGTGGCGACGGCGCGCGTCCCGAGTACCTTCCGAGCGGTCAGCGCTGCGATTAGTGGCTGAAAGTATTGCAGCCCCTGCACGTGAACTATATCAAAATCCTTCAGGACTCGTGAAAGGTAGTACGTTGCTGAGGAAGGCCCGTCCCCTTCTCTCTTTTGTATGACAACTACTTCACTCCCTTGCGCACGCAGTCCCTTTGTCAATTCTCTGACATGAACGCTCATTCCTCCGGCCGCTTTCGTGGGACCGATCATAGCAACCCTCAATGCAGATTCACGCCGTCAGCAAAAGGAAGAAAGGAAAGAGATTGTTCCATCGCCACTCTTGAACTAGATGCCATTTCGTCGTTCCAGATTGGGAAGGACCGGGGAGAAGTAGACAGCTCTGTGGCCCTAACTTCTTTCGATGGAAAAGTGTGTTTAAGAAAGAAGCTGAAGCATTTTGTGGCATTGAGGATCGAGTACTCACACGGAACCTTCATACTAATCAATCTGGCACTTTATCGCACTTCTGAGGACTCTGGTGAGTTGCTTGTGGCGATCCCGCTCTGACATGAGATCTCTTCGCATAGGATCGACATTACATGTGTTGTAGTGGCGCGAATTTCCTTAGTAGATTCACCATGCTCTATTTCACACGGAATTGATTTCAACATCTAATCGTCAAGAGATCTTCAGGATTCTTTCTACAATACGTCGGATGGTTGAATATATAGAGTAATCAGGGAAATGGCCCGCCTGAGATGACGCCCACCCTTAGTAGAATTGGCGGTAGTTGTGCAGCTCTACCAAATAAGCAATAGCGAGATAATCCCAGTCATGCGACTGCAAAATCATGGGATTAATACTCCACGAAAGCGCAGAGTTCTAGATGTAGCCAAGGGCGCTGAGGCGCTCGTTAATGAGGTCCTCGTCCTCCTTCGGGAGGTGTTCAGTTGAATGGATCTCAGGCTCTGACCTGATGATTTTCTTAGTTCGAGATTCGGCCACAAACCATGGCACTCTTGTCAACGCGTCGATTCTCACGCGGCCCGGGTGACCGTAAACGGAAAATGGCAGAAGCGGATGGATTCTCTCGCCAAACGCCTCTCCATGGTCTCCTGTTACCACTGTGGTACCTGGGAGGACATCGAGTAGTCTACGAACGTAGGGCAAGGTAAGTTTCAGATTTCTCTTGTATAGCTCCATCAGGTCCTCCGTGCTTACGGAGAAAAGGAGGCTCTTGCCGTCCTCCGACATGCTTCCCCACGTTAAGGCGAATCTGCGGTTAGGTATCTCGGTCTTCCACCAGTTGTAGTTAGCATAGCCGATGAAAGGCCTGTGTGGCTGAAGGAAGTGGACGATGAGCCTCTTGTCAGGATACTGTTCTATCGCTTCGAGCGTTCGCTCGTATACATACTCAGGAAGAACAGTGTCCTCCACTGGGTCCCAGCCGTCCTTCCAGATCGGAACAACTTTGAAGAGTTTGTCGCTTAGAAGTTTGCTCACGACGGGATTCGCGGATACGTAGACGGTGTCTCTAAGCATCGCTCGATTGCGGAAGTTCTCGGAAAGAAAGAATTTCGTTTCCGTTCCTCTTGATATCCTGGACTCAAGTCTGCCCTGCAGCCCCTCCGTTCTATACGCCTCTTCAAACACGTCATACCTGCATGCATCGAGAATGATCAGATTGTCCCATTTTTCCTTTAGTACAAAGACCCCAGGGTTCTGGGAAAAGAGAAGGGGTATCAGCGCCTTTCTCACTAGGTTCTTCCGATACCAAAATGGATTTTTCCAGTTTCGCCTGATCGAAAGAGCAAGTTTTCTGTGGCTACGTCTCAAGCCTGCTTCATTCGATTCAAACTTACTTTGACGACTTTATAGCACTTCAGGAAGAACCATTCCCAGTAGTTGTCTACTCTAACTGGTGGCGAATCGATGAAAATGGAAAGCAAAAACAATCTGCCAACTTAGGCGGCGTTAGGTCCGTATCATAAATACTGTATCGGATCACGATACATGGCGTTGTTGATGAATTCGCTGGCTTCTTTCCAATGCAGGCTCGCTGAAGGGACAATCGAAGTCGCAGCGCCGATAGTCCACTTCGATATTTCGAAAGGCCTCTTTGAGAATTTGCCATCGCTGTGGCACTTCAATCTCTTGTTACGGATATCTCCAATCGTAATCAAAGTTGACCAGCCGCACAGAAAGCCCTGCCCTTACGAGAACGTCGAAGGCCGTTAGCCAAATTTCCGATCCGCGCAGATTCAACGGGGTGGAAATGTTGACGAATGCTACTCTCGATGCAAGAAGATCTGCCTTTTTTCTCTTCTTGCTCGTATTGCTTTCCACCTGGCGTTTGTCAAAGGATTTCTAGGATTCTTTCTGCTATGCGTGGAATTGTCGAGTGTATAGAATAGTCACGGAAATTGGCGGCCTGAGATGAAGCTTGCGTAGAGTACAGATCGTAGTTATTGTGGATATCTACTAGACAAGCAAGGAAACTCTGGAGGTTGGCTTCTGCCCACACTATTCCCTTCATATGTTTGAAATCACCCTCGCTCAGGGCCGTTCGAGTTGCGATGATTGGTCTTCCTACCGCCACGGACTCGAGGATCTTCAGCCACACGCTATGGCGAGTGAAACGGTACTTCGGATCTACAGGAGAGAGTAGTACATCGCAGGCCGTTATGTACTGCGGCAACTCCTGGTAGGGTATCATTCCAAGGAGGGCAAAAGGTGAATCGGGCTCCTCCTTCTTCAACTCTGAAAACTTGCCAAATAGCTCACCAGTACCTCCTATGAGCACATACGCATTCGGAATGTGTTCCCTCACATGCTTTATCAGGGGAACCAAAATCTCTTTGATTTGGCGATACCTGTGCATCATGCCGAACCAGCCGATTACAAATTTCCCGTCGAGGCCGAGCTTCTCTCTGATTCGGGTGGGATCAACGCGGGGGTTGAACAGTTTCTCATCAATCCCCCTAGGAATTCCAAGGACTCGTATTTCGGGAATTCCTTCCTTCACGAACAGTTCTGCGTAGACTTTCGATGGGAGTACGATTAGGTCGGTGAGTCTGTAGATTAGGCTGTACTGCCTGAGGAGAGACAAGTGGCGGCTACTGCCATGCTTCAGTTTGCCGTAGGCTATCTGGTAGTCGATGTAAGGGTCGCGCATGTCAAAAATTATCTTAACACGCATCAGCTTTAGGGCGATTCTCAATGCAAACTGCGAGAATGCCTTACTGCGAAACATGAGCCACTCGTCGATGTATACGCAATCAACCCTCTCTGCAACACAGAAAACAAGGGCCTGAATTATGAGGAGAAAGGGTCTCAGCTGACCGAAGCTTTCCGAAATTCGGATCGTCGCAAATTCTATGCCGTTGTGATGTCTTGAATCACTCTTCTCGCCGTCAAATTCGACCCAGCTCACTCTGGCCCCTTGGCGGATCAATTCCAGCGAAATGTAGAAGGCCTTTATGTCATCTACTACGGGCGGAAACGTCGCTCTTCTTTCGAATAGGAACGCGATATGAGGATGTTTGACATTGGGATCCGTGACTGCGCGTCCCTCCCCCTCAAACTTTTTGCTTTAGCCTTGTAATTTGTCGGATTTGAGACTCAAGACGGGAATAGTGAACGGAGTCATGGCTTGTTGGGATTCGACCATGCAAAGAAGGTTTCATTGGTTCTTCAATAATCAGGCATAATCCGAGTGTCTGATCTCATTGCTTGCCTTTCCTTCGTTTAAGTACATCAGCACATTCTTCGCTGCGAATATTATTGCATCGTCCCGCACTTGCCTGCTCGCGCCGACGCCTCCGGTATGCTTGGTTGCGAGGAAATTTGGCAAATCCCATAACTTTGATTCAAAGACCTCCTTCCCATTCTTTCGCCAGAAGACGTCGGTGCCGAATCTTGTTTCAGGTCGTTCTTTCAGCAGTTTCAAAATCCCGTTTTCATCGAATATTTCTGCGCGTGATACGTTCACGATGATGCAATGAGGCTTTGTAATCTTCAGCTTGTCATAGTCCAGCATCGTAGTTGTGAACTTGTTGACCGGAAGCGTGCAAATCAGGACGTCCGCTACGCCGAGTAGCCTATCCAACTCGCCTAAGTCTGTGTACTTTTCATCAAAGTGTTCGGGCTTTAGAAAGGAGCGAGACAAGCCAATGATCTTCATGCCGAACCCTCTCCCCATGCGGGCTGCTTCAGATCCAATTCCCCCACAGCCAAGAATCAAGAGGGTCTTCTCAAACAGAATCCGACTATCTGACTTGTCCCGTCTGCCGATCCCCTTCGCCAGCGCAAGCACTAAGCTCCACGCGTGTTCTGCAACCGAGACAGAATAGGCATTTGCATTTGAGAACAGCCTGACCTTGCTAGGGACGAGAGAATAAGGGATGTCGTCAACCCCGGCTGAAAGAGTCTGGATTGCCGAGAGGTTTGGAGTCTTTCTCAAGAGTCCTTCCGATATTTGAGAGGGCCAGCACATTAGCACTGTTGCTTTCGCTAGGTCTTCGTCGCTGTACTTGCCGTTTGCAACTTGCTGGCCACTCAACAAGGCAAGGGCCTTCTCCGGTAATTTTTCAATTGAAACTATCATAGTGATACATCTCTCAGGGTGGGGTAACGCCATACTCTGCAGCGGCATTCTTCAATTTAGTAAGCAGGACGTCGTGGACGAAGATGCCTTCTCTGCTCCTCTTCTCCATAGCCCTCTCTTCAGGTTGTCCCGGAAGCAGGATCTCGCTGAATCCCTTTTGAAGAGGAGTGTTGAGCACGTGTCTTGCAATTTCATCAACGGAAGAAAGGAATTCATCTCCTGAGACAAACAGGTCTGGTTTCATGACAAGCGCAAAGACCCCATTTATTCCGTCTTTGGGGATGCGATTGCACCCGCCAGAGCCCGTGAAAGCCCCGCAGAGTATGTCTACCATGAGACCCAGGCCGTATCCTTTGTAGGTACCGAATGGCAGCATAGCCCCGCCCCTGTCAAAGTCTTCTGGTTTTGTACTCGGTTTGCCGTTGGGATCAAGTATCCAACCCTCAGGAATTCTTTCGCCTGTGCCCACTTTGAGGGAGACCTTGCCGTTCGCAACGATGCTCGTCGCCATGTCGAGGAGAATTGGTTTTTCTCCCTTCCTAGGAATCGCGATACAGATTGGGTTGGTCCCGAGCCTCCTCTGCGCTCCTCCCCAAGGTACGACCGAAGGAGGCGAGTTTACCATCATCATAGCTATCAGACCCGAATTGGCGGCGGTAAGGCAGTACTCACCCAGGCGGCCCGCGTGGTTGCAATTGAACGCGCATACTAGGGCGAGGCCACTCGAGCTCGCTTTCTTGATTGCAACTTCCATCACATAAGTTGCTACAATCTGCCCAAAGTTCCAGTTTCCGTTGATCATGGCATAAGCCGGGGCGTCTCTCGCGAGTTCGACCTTGGCGCCTGGCTTTATCACCCCTATCTTTATCCTCTTGATGTAAGCGGGCAGCATGTTGATGCCGTGGGAATCGTGACCTGTGAGGTTTCCCATAACAAGAGAGTCTGCCACATGCTTTGCGTCTTCAGCTGGTGCGCCAGCGGCGACTAGGAGGCGCTCAGAAAAGAGCCGCAACTTGTCGGAAGGTATTAGGGGCATTATGCTTTCCAACTGTTGCAGAAAAGAACTATAAAACGTATTGAATCTTCTGATGAGTGCTTTACTCATTTGGGATAAGGCGGAGACGGCTGCATAATCTCTTCATGCAAATCAAGGCCCTTCGGGAACAAAGGAGAGAGTTTTCTTGGCCCGTATTCTCAGTTTTCCAGTTCCCCGGTATTGGGAATCGTCGATCATGCGGTCGCCTGTGAGGTCAAATTGAAGATATTTCCTCTGGGTCTTCAGGGGAATGGATATGTCGCTGGAAGTAAAGTTTCGCACTATAACTTCTGACCCGTAATATGCGGTGGAGTATCCTCGTGTATAAATTTGGTATAATTCGGATGATGTCATGAAAACAGTTCGGCTGTCTTCGGAGATCGCTTTAAGGTAAGTGCGAAGTTTTTTCCTTCCCCTTTCTGCAAGATTTCTGTCGATCCCGCTGACATAATTTACTCTGTGAGTTCCGACAACAACAGGGCTGCCGATCTTGAAAAGGTAATTTGACGTCTCCAACACTTCGGATTCATCATCGTTCAATTCTAACCTCACGTTGCGATACAACTTTGTGAGCGGTCCTAGGAGCAAGATCGCAGACTTTACAATGTTGAATGTGGAAGCAAAGTCGATTCGGAACAAACCAAGCGCGGATGAGTACCTTGTGCGCTCGGATTGGACATAATGCAAATTTGAGTGAAGAAAAGCCATCTCCGTATCGATGTTCCAAATGTCGGAGGGCGGAATCGTGGACCTCGCTGGATATCCGAATGTGAATCTGAAAATTTCGCATCCCCTCGATACCGTGGACGACTGCTCTTTGCGGCTGGCAAAAGTTCCAGTCCCAGGATTAGTGACATACTCGGAGAGGGTGGGATAATCTCTTGAAGAAGCAATCATCTCCTCTTCGAAGAAATCTCTCAGTTTTTTGTCACCCTTTCTTAGCCCTTTTAGCCAATTTTGGTAGTTGAAGTGACTATATCCGTGAAACTCAGGCATCCACACTTTCTTTTCAATCCCGCTTCTCCACGTTTGTCGCAGGGATTTGCCAGAGTCCCACGACTTTGGAAAGCCCAGAGATATTGGAATGGTGTGATATTCGGAGAAATTGCCCGCCTTAATTCGCTCAAAGTCTGGGTTTGTAACCACGAAGTTTGCCGTGAATACGGGATGACGTCCGAGCCCGTCGGAAAAAGAAGAAAGAACCTCGTATAAATTCTCAAGGTCTTCGGTTTTTTCCAGAGTGTTGTAATATGAATCACCGCTCCCCTTCCCCCTCAATTCGTACCCTAAGCGGGCTAATCTCTCGCTTGAGCTCGGGTTCTTGTTTTCGCCGCAGAAACCCCAATCATCAGATTCAAAGACGACGGCATGCACGTTCTTCCAATCTGACGAATTACTGATCGAGAAAGGCCTCAGAATCGTCTTCAACAGGTGGGTCCTTTTCGCGGCGTGAAACCCCGCCATAATACATCATGCCATGATCTGGTTAGGACGTGTACTTTTTTCAAGATGCTAATCTGGATGCAGAGGGTTCAACGTCGATGAAAGATTCTCTTCCTGTCAAACGGTGCGGTGCTGCTTCATGAGATCATCAGGAGCGTGCATCGACTTTACTACCTAGCCTCATCATGGCGTCTCCCTCTCGATTTGCAACATCCTTCCACCTGTACGAATTGGCAACGCTCCTTGAAAGATTTGAGAGGATTGCTTGTTTGTCCTTATCGGCGATGATATCGCTTAGCGCATTCGCCCAGAGTGAGGGGTCAGATCCACTCACAAAAACCGCTGCACCCGAGAAAGCTTCTCTCAAGGGCGGGATGTCTGACAATAAACATGGAAGGCCACATGCCATCGCTTCTGCTATGGCGAGGCCAAACCCCTCCCTGCTTGAGGGGAATGCAAAAATTCGAGCAGAGCTCAAGTGCCGTCGAATAGAGGCATCGTCCAGGAAACCTGTCATGGTTACGCTATCCTGCAATCCAAGTTCAGCTATCATCATTTGGTAGTGCTTTACGTGCTCTGAATCTCCGCCACCAATGAGTAACAGTTTTGACCGCGGTTGCTTTCGGAGCACCTCTTTCCACGCTTGAATTAACAATTCAAGACGCTTTCGAGGATGAATTCTACCAAGGTAGGCAACGTCAAAATTTTTGGGAACGGGGGAGATTTCGAACCACTCGTCTCCCACCCCATTTCCGGAAACTATGACTCTCCTCGGTGTAAAGAATTGGCATAGATGTCTCTGCGTAGTTTCACTCACGGCAAAGCAAATTTCGGCTCTTGAATAGGCTAGTCTCCTCACAAGGTCTATCACAGTCTTTATCGTTGCCTTTCTTATTCCCTCATGGTTTGCTAACCTGAACCGCATAAGCTTTTGCAAGGGTGTCTTCACGCCGTACCCGTCAGGCGGCAGGGAGTGAAAGACAATTGCAAGCGGCTTCCTGAGGAAAAGGCTTGTGAAAAAAGCAGGCACGAAAGCTTCAGGGTTGTCCTGGCGTGGGGAATAGACAACATCGCACCCAAACTTGCGGCAGGAGAGAATGGAAATCAAAGAAAGTCTGATTAAAATCTTGAGTTCTCCGGTAACAGTCTGTGCCTTAAAATGAAGGACCGGTAATCCGATGTAACCGCTCGGAATCTCCTTGCTAAGAGAAGGATGGTATTCAAGGGCATAGATCTTCTCTATCCCCTTCAGGTGCTTTGTAACTTCGATGAACCTCCTTTCTATGCCGCCTATGCTCTTCCCGTAGACGCAATTGTGCATAAAGAGCGCGAAAACTTTCACCCTATCGCCTCGCCGCAATCTTGGTTTTATTTTGAGGGTTAATTCTCCATAATCGATCTACAGGCCTGCAATGTTGCCTCTTCTAACTTCTTCAACTCTGATTTCATTTTAACAAGCCTTCTTCCGTTCGTTGCGATTCGCTTACCGAGGCCATCGACACTGTGAAGCCTAAGATTTTCGAAGAACTTCATCAATGTACTTTGTAGATTCTCTGATTGGAAACTCATATGGCACTTTCAGTCTGAATGTCCTGCTGTTCTTCAGCGCGTCTCTCAGGACTCTGCTAATCAGACGGTGGTGCTCTCCCTCTTCCTCAATAAAATCGACAGCTTTTGCGCACGATCTGCCATACATATACTGAGTGTGACGCCACAAAGCGGCTTCGAACTCCCAGAACAATTCGGCGGCCAGCACGCTTGAAGCGGTTTCTGCATCAATCTCTTCAAAGACAGGTTCGGGGATGACACCCTTTCGAACTACTAGAACGGAGTCTAGTCGGCACACGTCGCCGAGTGCACCGCCGTCAACAATCTCGGAGATTGGCAAACGAGGCATCAGGTTCAGAGCCTGTTCTGGAGAAGATTTTAGCATTCTATTGAAGAAGAACCTCTCCAAAGTACCCATGCTTGACGTTACTTTCTTTGCTAACTCCGGGAAGATTTCCAGATGTTGCTCTTGGATCCTGATAGGTTCCGCGTACTGCAACGCCTGGCCTCGGTCGCCGACGATGACGAGGTCGTCACCCATATACGAGTAACCTTTCTTCACCATTTCCAGAGCAAGGGTGGTCTTTCCGATGTGCCCGCTGCCAGCTATCATGAGACCAGAGCCATTTTTTGATACAAGCGAAGCGTGAGCCATAGAGGCTCCGTTGAACGGCAACCTGTAATAGAGAAATGTCTCCAGAATCGCGAGCCGCACTTTGGCGGCCTCTAGTTCTATTTCTTCGGATGAAGTAGCAGAATTTCCCACTGCGGCGAGCATTGCTCTGCTAAAGTTCTTCCTCGCCAAACCGCGTCCTACTCTTCGAAAATACCCGAGCTGTTTAGAGAGTCGAGGAACATAAACGGTCATGGCAGATCTGTTGTCCCTAATATTGCCACGTATGACGTATTCGACATCGCTCTTAGATAGCATGGACCCGGTGGGTCTTCTGAATACTGTTGTCAGGTCAGAGTCAAAGTCGTACAGTATCCTATCCCCGACTGTATAGCCCCTGGGCGACCAGTCCTTCGACGGGTATTCACCGAGTACGATTGTCAGCTCGGGGTCGCCATTGGGGATTTTGAAATACTCGAGCGTCTTGTCGAGAATGGCTCCCGTTGGCTTGAGAACTCCTTCAACGCGAACGGTCACGAGTCCGTGAATGTTGTAATAGCCGATGTCCTTTGTGGAATCAACCATTTGATTCGATACCATCATTATATCATTTTGACATGAGCAAAGAGTATTCCTGCATCAAAAATACAGGATAAAAGGAATCTGTTGCTCAAGATCGCTCTCTTGAATTAGGAGATAAAATAGTTATTTCAAATCCTTGAGGGAACTTCCTCCATCAAGAGGCCATACGAGAGGGACTCTGTCAGCCGGGTCCATGCAAAGATTGTCATTCAACAGATCTTTTCCAGCCAATGTGCTGACATTCTAGTAGTGGTCTTGACGGGAATGGCCGGCTTGACTTTCTCATGTGTTTTCTGACAATAGTGAGAATCGCCACTTCTTGCCGCAGCAATGCATTCTTTGAAGGTTCGGAAAAAATCGTACAACTATTTGTCTCAATGAGTAGAGAAACTTTGAAACCAAGGGATCTGATAGTGTTGTTCTTCTTCTGGCGTCTCATTTCAAAGGTAGAAAGCGTGTGTTTCCTGAACATGTGTGCGCACTAAGAATGACAGGAAAATTTTTATCGATCAAACGCCCGAAATTTGGCCGAGTACCTGCGGCGCCTCCACTTTGAGCGATAATTCCCCTGCCAAAAAGCAGATTTCGATACCGGAGGATCTTTATGAGGATATTAGAAAATCAATCGAAGGGAAGGGATTCAGCACCGTAGACGATTATGTTACTTATGTATTCAGAATCGCCATGGGTAAGAAAAGCTCCGATGTTCAGGACACTGATAACGACAAAGTCATGGAGCAACTGAAGGCATTAGGATACATCTGATCCTGATTGCCGTCAGCCTTAAACTGGAAATCCATGAACTCGTAACTCGCTTGTCATGTTGTGGGGGCCCAACGCGAATTTATTGGTGAGGCATTGTAAACTATCGGATCCTTGCATTTCGCTGAAAGAATCGTAGCCTAACCGGTCGCACTTGAGTCTCGCATTTGGTATCACGCTCACTCCCAAGATTTCAAGCCAACAAACTTCGGCCTGTCTTGAAAGCTTCTCTTCTTAAAGGGTCGAATTGGCCTCGCTAATCTAGCAGGAGCGCTCAGACTTCGATGTCGAAATGGGGGGTCAGTATAAGGAGGCCATTCATGCCATGAATGGCAGGTAGAAATATCGTTGCCTTTCTAGGAAAGAAGGCAAATTTGTATCTTTTAGTGGTATCCGTGGGCCGAGGTAGCTTATCTTGCAAGTCAGCACTTTCCGATTGTAGAATTCGTGCCTTCATAGTATTCTTTGGGGCGACCCAAAGTCGGACACGCAGCTTATTGCAAAAGCATTATTGATTCTGAATAAATCAAGGACTGTGTGAATTTCAAAACCACATTTATCCTCTAGAAATTCAATCTGTTTTTATATATTAAAGTCGGAGTCTTAGCTGGAAGCTGGCCAATGTTTTGAAAAGGGCTTCTATTGCGGCCTCGTGCCTTTTGCTGGTAGCAATTACCTTTCTCCCAGCAGTTGCCCTGAACTCGCCATCTTTCGGGACTCTTGGGTTTGCAGCATCAGCAAGCTCTCCCATTGCAGATTCAGCTGCGACTACTATTTACAATTCCACCAATTCAAACACTATTGTAAGCGGCTATCAGCGACACTGCTTTGGTCTGGTCCAGGGCCGATATTGGTGTTTCATAGCTGAAGATTCCATTCCAGGTTATACCAGCTCCGCTGATGGAACAGCCTGGTCAACGCCCCAGTCGCTTCCGGTTTCTGCGACAAAATATCAGCCGGACTGGACTATTGGACTTTGGGTCGACTATAAATCTAGTATAGTTTATCTTGCTTATGCCAACCAGTCATCGCACTATTTCACTTTTGACATAGGTTCACTAAATTCCACGGGCTCTATCTCGTGGTCTTATGTGAAAAGCGTTAGAACACACAACTATCAAGCGTCGTTTCCATCGGTAACACTAGATTCTAGTCACAACGTCGAGGTTGCAGTTCAGACTTGCTCAACTTCTTCATGCTTCGGTACGCCGCCTCCCCCTAGGCACTTGGAGGTCTGGAAATGCTTGATAGGAGCCTCTGGTTGTAGCAGTTGGTCATACATTCGGGACATTAATGTGGGAGTACCTATTGGTGGCCCTCTTTCCTCGCCAGATGTTCAATTTCGGCCTGAGATTCTTTCACTTTCAAATGGTGGGCTAGCTCTAGCTTGGGGGGAGCCAATCCCAGTAACACCTATCTCCATCGAAACTTGCCCTGCACAATGCTCTAACGGCAGTTGGAGTTCACCACTTACTACCGCAGGGAACTACTCGCTCTCAAAGAGTGGATTTGTAGCTATTGGCAATACAATCTATATGGGGCTCTTGAGAAAGTCTTCAACGAGCTCTTTCCAGACACCATGTTCGACGACAGTACTCTGTCAGGTCGTGTTTGCTACTTACCTTTATGGTAGCTCCTCAATCTACGAATCTTCACCATTTGTTACTGATCAGACTCTGAATACTGTGAACATTGCAACAGATGGTAATAACGAGCTGGTCTTGCTGTACGATAACAGTACTACAATCAACCATTTTGTCTCCCCTGACCTGGGGCAGACCTGGGTTTCAAATGCCACAGATGTTGTGGGCATCCCCAATCCTTGCCCGACAGTAGCTTGTCTTCAGAGTGAATCATTGAACACGGGCTACATGGTTGTTTCAGGCAATCTGGTTGAGACATGGACTTATACACTGGCCAATTATCAGTGTCCTTGCCCCACAAAGTTCACTGTTGTGCCTCTGGGGATAACAACTACAACGTCTCCGACCACTACAACTACAACGACATCAAGCTCAGCCACAACTACAACGACATCAAGCTCAGCCACAACTACAACGACATCAAGCTCAGCCACAACGACATCAAGCTCAGCCACAACGACATCAAGCTCAGCCACAACTACAACGACATCATCTGCCGTTGGTGCTTGGTGTTCGCTGAATAATCAGTCTCCTGCCGTTGGCAACTGGATT
>Ga0070737_10001463_pt1 | contig 33634 bp, 33 predicted proteins | sample Coa_R1_10_FD_66438 | JGI IMG/M metagenome (GOLD analysis project Ga0070737, IMG submission 66438) | Surface soil microbial communities from Centralia Pennsylvania, which are recovering from an underground coalmine fire - Coalmine... | ecosystem: Environmental > Terrestrial > Soil > Unclassified... | reverse complement strand
ACGCACGCTGCTGGGATCTTTCTCTGCATAGAGTACATCGTAAAAGTCCACAATGATTGCACGAAACGGCATTGGTTTCTCTCCTGCATCTTTTGTGCATTGCTCATAGACAGGTTGGTGCTCGTGTCTCTTAAAGTATACCTCTTTTTTGGCCGTGTGGGTTCTGTCTGGGGAGCCTTAGCTCGTTGCGCAATCCGTGGGATCTGTGAGCAGGTGGCGCCCCCTCGGCAACCAGGACAGCTCGTGGGCATGGACAATCTCAGCGCCCAGAAAGCGGCGAGGATCCGCGAGGCGCTCGTGGCGCGCGGTAAGGCGATCCAGCATGGCTTGGGCGCTCGCACCCAAGCCACGTTTCAAGAGGCGGTGTGTCTGGCTGTCGCGGCGATTACGTCCGCCAATGCTGCCGCTTGGTATGCCTATGCGGGATACCCTCTCCCTGCTCAACCTATCTGAAAGTTGCTTTAGAATTGTCGTCAAAAGCTTCGCGGTGTGACACGAAGCCGTATCCCATTGAGCGGCATGGCGGTCACGCGATAATACTGCACGATCTCCTGGTTGGGGACGAGTTCGAACTGATAGCGGCGAAGCGACTGTGAGACCAGCGCCTTGATTTCGATCTTGGCGAAGTTGATACCGATGCAGATGCGCGGGCCACCACCAAAGCCTACCAGCGCGTAGGGCGTCTTCTTGTGCTCTTCGCGGGGCGGCGCAAAGCGGTCGGGATCAAACGCGGTGGGGTTGGCGAAAACCTCCGGCAACAGATGTGCGGCGGCGATGGAATAGAACACGGGCGTACCCGCAGGGATGTGGTAGCCGTGAAAGTCGAACGCCTCGACAACACCACGCGGGCCATTGGCAACGGGCGGATAGAGCCGCTCGGTCTCCAGCAGCATGTTGTCGAGCAGCGGCATCCGCTTGATGTCGGCCAGTGTTGGCTCTTTTTCGGGATCAGAACCAACCACGGCTTCTTGTTCGGCCAGCAGACGTTGCGCTTCGTCGGGATGCTGTGTCAGCAGATAAAACAGCCAAGCTGTCAGGCTGGTTGACGTTTCGTGGCCTGCCACCAGCAGGATGTTCGTGTGAGCGATGATCTGCTCGTCGGAGAGCGCGTTTCCGTGCCTGTCGCGCGCCGAGACCAGCATCCCCAGGATGTCGTCGGTGGGATACTCACGGCGCGCGGCGATCTTAGGCAAGAGTAGCGCGTTGAGCTGGTTATGACACTCGCGGATGCGCTCCTCCCACTCCTCCTGGCTGTTCACCAGCATCCCCATCATGAGCATCTGCATGAAGATGTTGCGGAACTGGTCTACCTCCGGCCCCGTATGTAGGCCAGTCAGCGCCTCGGCGGCCACATCGAAGGTGATCTTGCGCGCCTCGTCGTAGATGTCAATCACGCCAGCCTTTGCCCAGCCGCCGATGCGTTCACGGATGATGCGATTCATCAGGGGAACGTAGCGATCCATATAGTTGACGGTGAAGGCGGGATTCATCATGCGGCGGTGTTCATCGTGTTCTGCTCCATCCATCGTGAGCAGCCCATCGCCAAAGAGTTCGATCACGCTGAAGAACTTGCCCCACCCCTCATGATGTGAAAACTTCAGGCGGTCGCTTTGCAAAACGAAGCGGTTGGCCTCCGGCCCCACCAGAAAGACGATGTTCTCACCTGTGTACTGTGAACGCACACGGAAGATCGGGCCGTATTGCTGATATGCGCTCACAAGCGTCGGTCCGACGTTGTAGGCGTAATCGGGTGGGAACGCCCCCTCCGGTAGGTCTTCGACGGAACGCAGGGCGGGCGCCGCGACCTCTGTATAGCTATGGTTTGTATGGATCGGCTGACTGGTGGCATCGCTCATGGGAAAGTATCCTTCTCTTATGCTGGCTCTTATGCTGGCGCCTGCGTGATCGTTGCTCCACAGACTATACGCACGGCAGGCGGTTGCGTTCAAGGTGGGCGCAAGGGGCGCCAGATACTGTAAGGCATGCGAGCGCGCCCCCGATCTTCGCGCTAAGATAGAAATATATCGCTACCCATGCCCATCTACCGAACGCGAGGAAACCTACGCCACTTTTTACATCACTGCGCACGGGAAGCGCAACGCTCATCATTCCGGTCGCGCCAGCCTCGGCATTCGCCTTCCTGGCAGATCCACGCAACGCGGCAGAGTGGTTTGCCGCCGTCGCCTATGCGCCTGCCGAAATAGACGGAAACGTGAGCGATAAGCAGACAAACCCCTTGCAGGAGGGAAGCGTCTGGCGCTTCACCCCCACCCACCGTGGCCGCGTTACCCCGGTGCGTATGGCCCACTATGCGCCCCCAGATGGCTTTGCCTGGGAAACGACCTATAGCGGCTGGCGCGATAACCTGCGCTGGGAGATTGTCTGCGCGGAATCGCCGCGAGAACCACAACAAGAGCAGCAGGAGCACCCTGCGACGTGCGTGACGATGACAATTCGCCAGGAGCCTGGGCCGTTTGGCTGGCTGGTATTGCTGGCGTCGGCGCCGTTCATGCGTTTTCGCGCAGGCTGGTTGGAACGCCGCGCTAATCGCGCGCTGGAACGCGCCCGCCAAACCCTCATCGCCTACAACGAGGTCTACGCCGAACGCACGGCGCAGCGCAAACAGCGACGTGAGCAGACTACCCGGCGAAAAGGATCACACAAAGCAGGACGGCGAGCGAGCGGCTGAAGCCGCGCCTAAGGGTTGCTGTGCGAGCAACCACAAAGCCCCCTTCGCTGGCTCGCGCCATTACGGATCAAACCGCTTGGCAAAAATACAAAGAGCGTTCTTCACGAGTGGCGTGGTATGCTGCGTAGAGCAAAGGTAAACACCCCACACTGGCAGGAGCAACGCGCATGGCGCAACCCAAGACGCCAACAAACCCATCCCCATCATCCAGGCCGACACACCCAAAGAAACCGCCCAGGAAAGCAGGACATAGACCGGCCAAACCGGCGCCCAAACGCGCCACACAGCCTGAGCAGGAAAACAGAGCCGACACGCCGGATGAGCAGCCGATCTGGCGGCGGCATGTCTTCGTCTGTACCAGTGGCTCGTGGTGTCCGGCGGTAGATGGCGATGGGCTGGGCGTCCACGCGCGGCTGAAACAATTGGTGGCCGAAGCTGGCCTGAAGGCGACGACGCGCGTCAACCATAGCGGCTGCTTCGATCAGTGCGGGCACGGGCCAATGGTGGTCGTCTACCCGGAAAACGTCTGGTATTGGGGCGTGCAGCCGGAAGACGTGGATGAGATCGTCAGCGAACACCTGATCGGCGGAAGACCAGTGGAGCGGCTGCGCTATCGCAACACGCCCGGCAAGCATAAGCTCCCACGCGACGAGCATGATCGCCCAATTGGGCGACCTCAACGCAAGAAAACGGCGGCAGACGCCACACTATGACGGAAGATATCATGTTCTCAGAAGTACGCCTGTTCTAATGCAATCACAAGAACGCCCCGCACATGAAAAAATGCGCAAGGTGAGGCGGAAGAAATGTGATGTGTTTATTGATCTTGCACGTTGAGCAAGCACAAGTCCACAAGGACAGGAGAGAAACATGACTAACGCATCGTCTACCCAAGCATCGTCTTCGCTCAAGGCCGAGTTGCTGACATTGTTCGATCAGACCGGCGAGGCTGTGCGCGCCTTCGCTTCCAGCCGCACGCCAGAGGAGCGCGCCGCACAGAGCACACCTGATGATTGGTCGGCGAAAGTGTTGTTGGCCGAGATCGGTTTTTGGATGGACTACACCGTCGAGCGGATGGGCTATTATGCGCGTGGCGAGCAGGCGCCGCAACGGGTGGACTTCGGCGCGTTGAGCGAACGCACAAAAGAGACCTGGGAAGCCTCCTCATGGGATGATTGCCTGGCCTACGCTGAGGCACAGCGGGCGCGATTGAGCGAGGCCGTGCGTTCAAGCTCGGACGAACTGCTCACTATCAACAACACCTATGAGGGGATAGACGGCGGCCCTTTCGACGGTGAGATTCGCGCCAACGGCTTCATCTGGCCAATGCAGGAACTTGAGAAATACTACAAGCGTGTCGGCGAGACAGCGAACGCACAGGCGATTTGCGCGCAACTGACGCCGGTCGTCGGCGAGGAAGAGCCAGAGATTGTTTGCGATCTCATCTCGCCAGCGGAGCTGGTCGCCCTCGCCGAGCCGCCGCTGATTATAGACGTGCGCGGAAAGGGTGAATATGCGGCTGGCCACGTCGCGGGGGCTGTCAACATCCCCCTGGGCGAGCTGCGCAAGCGTATAGGCACACTGCCGACTGACCGGCGCATCATCACCTACTGCAATATGCATCATCCCGGCCATTCGCGTGGCGAACGCGCCGCTGCCATGCTCGCGGAACACGAATTGCAGGCAAGCGCAATAGCAGGCGGATATCCGGCGTGGCAAAAGGCACAGAGCAGCGCGGAATAGCGGAATAATAGAGCAGTAGTATTGGAGACTGGCGTGCGGCGCCTGGCTAGCTCGACTGGCCAGACACGCCACCCTGGCGTGCTGGGGTACTTGCCGCAGCGCCTACCCTCTATTATGATCCGAGTCCGCGAAGGCGGACTTTGCGGCGTAGCCCTTAGGCGCGGTTTTAACCGCCCGCCCGTTGCTATTAAAAGCAAAGGAAGACATCCCCTATGGCCACATTCGCCTCTCTCTCGCTGTCGCTCGCCTCGTCCGGCGGCTCGTCGCTTGTGGCGAGCGTCATCTTGATCATCGTGGCGCTGGCGTTCGCGTGGAACCTCGGCGTTCACTACACCGGCGCAGTGATGGGCATGCCCTTTGCGGCGCGCGCCATCGCGCTCTGGCCAGCGTTGCTGCTGATTGGCGCGCTCATTATCCTGGGAGCGACGTTCGCCAGCGGGCGCGTGGAGACGACGGTTGGCAGACATATCATCAACGATCACTACGTACAAACGCCCGACGCCATTGTGATTATCCTGGCGGCTGGCGCGCTGACGATGCTCTACAACTACTGGAAGATTCCCACCTCGACGATCCAGATACTCGTGTTCTGCGTTGTCGGGGTGGGGCTGGCCGGTGGCATCCCCATCTACTGGAAAACGATTGGACAGCTTGCCATCGTCTGGGTGATTGCGCCAGTGGCGGCGTTTGGGTTGGGCTACCTATTCACCCGCCTGCTCGATCTTGCCATTCCGCCAGCTGTCGCGCACGCCCAGGCCGAGGCGCAGATCGCCCTGGCTACTCCCCAAGCGCAGACGCAATCGCGCTGGGGATGGTTCGCGCGCTGGTTTCCGGGGGTGGCGCTGGCGCAACGGCCCACACCAGCCGTGCGTGTGGCGATGAAGAACACGCCCGGCGTGGCAGGCAGGGTGGCGCTGGTGATGCTACGGGCGCTTCCGGCGTTGCTCGTGGCGGTCGGCGTGTTCGCATCGTTCGTGTTGGGCGCAAACGATGTCTCCAATGCGACGGGCGCCTTCATCCTGACGCATCTCTTCTCGCTGATGGTCGCCGGACTCCTGGGCGGGGTGGCAATGGCTGTGGGAACACTGACCTGGGGACGGCGCATCCTGCACACCGTCGCGTTTGATGTGGTGAAGATGGATATAACGATGGCAAGCGCGGCGCAGGGCGTGCAGGCGCTGGTCGTGCTGATCGCTGTGACGCAGGGCTACTTCACCTCGATGAATCAGGCGTTGATCGGCGCGATGGCTGGAACCGGGCTAGCGCGTGGTCGCGAGACGGTGCAGCGCAAGCAGATCATCGGCATCCTACGCGGCTGGGTGATCGGGCCGCTTTCGGGGCTGGCGCTCGCCTTTGCCCTGGAGTTCATCACACGGCTGATCGTGAGGTAGCGTTATCCCTCGCTGTCGGGCGCGCGCAGCCGATAGCCAATCCCTGGCTCGGTGAGGATGTAGCGTGGCGCGCCCACCTGCGGTTCGAGCTTGCGGCGAATCTGCCCAATGAAGACACGCAGATAATGCGCCTCGTCCTCGTGCTCAGCCCCCCAGACCGCGCGCAGCAGATCGCGATGGCGCACGACCATTCCGGCGTGACGCGCCAGATAGACTAGCGTCTCATATTCAGTGGGCGTCAGATGCTGTTCCACACCATCCACCGTCACCAGCCGCCGCGCAAAGTCAATCACCAGGCCGCCTGTCTGGAAGCGTGTCTCGTGGTCGCGGGCGCGCTGCCTGGCCGCATGGCGCAGAGCCACTCGTACCCGCGCCTCGAGTTCAGGCATGCTGAACGGCTTGGTCAGATAGTCGTCGGCTCCCTCGTTGAGCGCCAACACTTTGTCATGTTCGCTCTCGCGGACGGAAAGCACGATGATCGGCGTCTGGGTATGCAGGCGGATCGCCCGGCAGACCGCGACGCCATCCTGATCCGGCAGAAACAAATCGAGGATGATAACATCAGGCCGCCAGCGCATCACCTCGTCGAGGCCCGTCTTGCCGGTGAGCGCCCACTCCACCTGAAACTCATCGCTCGCTAGCCCTGTGCGGATGGTTTTGCCAATCTCAGGCTCATCGTCAATCACCAGCACGCGCACGCTCTTTGCGGCGGTGCCTGTATGGGCGCTTTCCTGTTGCGGATTCATCATACCTGCGCCCCCTCAATAGTGGCCTCGGCGGAGGCAGCCAGCGTATCTTGTCGTTGTGGCAGCGCGCCGAGCGGACGTTCAGGCGAGAGCGGCAATGTGAAGACCAGCGTGGCGCCGTGGCCGGGCTGGCTTTCCGCCCAGATGCGTCCGCCGTGCGCATGGATGATGCTGGCGCAGATGGCAAGCCCCAGGCCAACGCCACCAGGCGCATGAGCCTCCCCCGATTGCTCAGGCTGCTGGCCACGATAGAACCGCTCGAAGATGGCGTCAAGCTCCGACTGAGCGACACCCATCCCTTCGTCGCTGACGCGCGTCTCCAGCGCATCGCCAACCACACACGAAGTGATTCGGATGGCGGCGTCAGTTGGCGAATATTTGAGCGCATTCTCCACAAGATTGATCATCACCCGTTCGATCTGTTCGTGATCTATCTGGGTTAGGGGCAGGTCATCCGGCGTCTCGACGATGATACGCCTATCACCCAACTGCCCGGCGCGTTCGAGCGATTCCAGCGCGGCGACGATCACCTCGTCTATCGTATACCATTCAAGCTGCAGCTGCGCTACTCCGGCCTCGAGCCGCGAAAAATCAAGCAGGTTGCCCACCAGCCGGTTGAGCCGGTCGGCGCTGCTATTGATCGCTTCCAGCAGTTCGCGCTGGGTTGCGAGGCTGCGCCGTGGGGCAGGCGTCAACAGACTTGTCACAGCGGCCTTGATGCCAGCGAGCGGCGTGCGCAGATCGTGCGTGACCGACCCCAACAGCACGGTTTTCAGTCGGTCGCTCTCTTGAATCGCCTCCGCGTGGATCGCCTGCCGCCGGAGCGCTGCGCGTTCGAGCGCAAGCGCGAGTTGATCGCGATAGGCGCCAAACACGCCAGCCAACTGATCGCCGTGGGTATCACCCTCCTGCGGCTCAAGCAACGCCGCCATGCCCTCGCCACCCACTAGCGCCAACACACCCACAGCCTGTTGGTTGCTGCGCAGGAGAATACAGGCAAGCGAGAGGTCATCCGGCGTATAACCCGATCCCGCCAGAGAGCGAAATATCGGCTCACCGGAAGCCAGCGCCTCGCCTGCCGCGCTCAAAAGTATCGCCTCATCGGCCAATGCGTATGCGTCGGGCGCCGCCGATACTGCGCGTCTCACTGTTTCCCCTGAGGCGGCTGGCTGAAGAACCGCGCAGACCCTCACCTCGGCTGGCGCAAACGTCTCACATCCCCAGCACGCCAGTCTATCGAGCAGCGTCGGCTCGTCGGGCGTGGTGGCAATTAACTGGGCAAGCGTATAGAGTGTTTCGGTGCGCTGGCGGCTCTGCTGGGCGTCTTGCGCTCGTGCGCGCGCCGCCGCCGTCAGTTGGCCCGCCACCAACGCCGTCGCCAGGAGGATCACCAGTGAGAGCCATTGGGTAGGATCATCCACCGTCAGGCGAAGGAGCGGCGGGATGAAAAAGAGGTCATACGCCAGGAAGGCCAGCAGCGCCGCGCAAATGGCAGGCCCACGCCCAAACGAGGCGGCCACCCAGAGGACAGCCAGCAGGTAGAGCAGCGAGATGTTGGCGATGTGCGTCTGCGTCTGGATGAGCGCAATGACCAGTGAGATAACTACTACACCAGCAAACGCCGAGAGGTAGCCCGGCCACGGTGTGCGCAGCCGCGCGCGCCAGATGCGCCGTGAGAGCGCCGGTCGCGTTGGCGCAGGCCGTCGCCCAACAGTAGTGTCTTGTGTGCTCATGGTGTGGCCTCTGCTGTACGCTGTGGTCTCTACTCCTGATGATAGGCCAGCTTCGCCAGCTCGCGCCGCAGCAACTTCCCGCCTGAATTACGTGGCAACGGCTCATCTACGATATACACCTCGCGTGGAACCTTGTAGCGCGCCAGCCGTTGCGCCACGAATGCGCGTAGTTCCTCCGGCGGTGGCTCATCTATCGCTTCGCGCAGCCGCACAAACGCGACGGGGGCCTGCCCCCACTGTTCGTCCACCAAACCGATGATGCCCGCCTCCTCCACAGCGGGATGCGCCAGCAGCGCCGACTCGATCTCCGCCGGATAGACATTCTCGCCGCCGGAGATGATCAGGTCGGCCCGGCGATCCAGCACGTAGAGATAGCCATCCTCATCCAGGTAGCCGATGTCGCCCGTGGCGAACCAGCCGTCATGAAACGCCTGTGCGTTCGCCTCCGGACGATTGATATAGCCAGGGGTGACGGTTGGCCCGCGTAGCGCGATCTCACCCGCCTCGCCTGCCTCGGCCTCCACACCTGCCGCAGTGTCGCGCATCACGCGCAGTTGCACGGCCGCCAGCGGACGACCCGCCGAGCCAAGCTTGCCTAGGGCGTCCGCCGGGGGGAGCGTCGTCGCCTGTGAGCAGCTTTCCGTCATGCCATATGTCTGCGCAACGGGAATGCTGCGTCGCGCGCACTCTTCCAGCAGCGGACGTGGCGCAGGCCCGCCGCCCAACAAGACACAGCGCAGGCGGTCGGGATAGCGCATGTCGGGCCGGTCGAACTGATCGAGCAATCGCTGGAGCGTGACGGCCACCACGGAGATCATGGAGACCTCGCCCGCCAGCAACTCGGCGTGGATGGCTGGCGCGTCGAATCGCTCGTAGACGGAGACGCTCATGCCATAGATGACGCTACGCATGAGAATGGAGAGGCCGCCGATATGGTAGAACGGCAGACACGCCAGCCAGCAGTCGTCCTCGCGCAATCCCAGGTTGAGCGCGGAGCTGATCGCGTTCCACCAGAACATGCCGGAGGTGATGCGCGCGCCTTTGGGGCGGCCCGTCGTGCCGGAGGTGTAGATGATCGCCTGCGTCGCCGCCAGATCGATCAACCTCTCTCCCTGGCCCTCTTCCCTAGAGAGGAAAGGAGTGGAGGAAGAACCTAACCCCAGCCCTTCCTGTGAACGGGAAGGGGGAAACGATTCGCCATCAAGCATCTTCCCTCTCCTGCCATGCGGGGGTGGGGCAACCAGCGATTCAAGCGCCTGTAGAGGGATGGCTGGCGTGCGCTGGCCGACCTCCTTCGCCAGCGCGCTGTGCGCCTCATTGTGGGCAAGCAGCGTCGCCTGCGCGTCGGCGCATTGCCAGGCCAGTTCGTCAGCGGTGAGCCGCACGTTGAGGGGGACGAGGATCGTGCCCAAGCGCGCTGCCGCATGGACGAAGATCGCGTACTCCAGGCTGTTCGCCGCCAGCAAGGCAATTGTATCGCCCGTATGCGCTCCATGGGCAGCCAAGCGTCCGGCTAGCGCTGTCACTCGCGCATCGAGTTCGGCGAAGGTCAGGGAAGGGTGATCGGTTTGTCCCATGCGCAGCGCCTGCCGGTTGGGATAGCTTCGCGCGCAGCGGCGTAGCCAATCGGGCAGGAAGCGATCAGATGTGGAAGCATCGTAGGAGTTGTGCTGGAACAGTAGCATTGGTATGGTTGCCTCAAAACACTCTGGCAAAAGACTGGCGCCCATCGTGCGTATTCCCCCCCCAAGTATTGTGTTTGTTTGGCAAAGGAGGTATCTCATGGCGCCAGAACAGAACAGAGAGCCAGTCTATCCCAATGATAACACGCCGACCGTACCGGATGCGCCCCCGCCTGTGCAGCCCCCGCCGCCCGCCGATCCGGTGGATCGCCCTTACGCAGCCGCCTATGAACGCGAACGCTACGTGCAGCCCGTGCAACCAGCGCCTGTGGCGCGTCCGACCGTCTGGACGACGTTCCGCATGATTCAGGTGGATTACCTGGTGTTTGGGATCATCGAAGCCATCGTTGTGATTCGTTTCCTGCTGAAACTGCTGGGGGCAAATCCTGACGCAGCGTTTACGAGCTTCATGTATCAGATTTCCAGCCCGTTTGTGGCGCCGTTCCAGGGCGTCTTCCCCAGCCCAGCCACACAGGGCAGCGTCCTCGAGCTTGCCTCGCTGCTGGCGATCATCGTCTACATCTTGCTCTCGATCCTGATCGCGCAGATTATCTGGGTCGTGCGCCGCCGTCGCGCATAATCGGCTGCAAAGAGAGATGAGTCGGCCAGTTTTCCTTGATGTGTGATCATACGTCCCTTTCAGATGCGCTACGAAGCACAGTGGCAGCATATCTGAAAGGGATGTTACATGCGCGGAAAAAGATTGGGACACAATCGAAGCGGCTCAGCGCAACTACAAACGAACGTGAGCAAATAGATTACGACCCCTGCGCCTTCTCACCCGCCTCTTCACCCTGTTCGCCGCGCTGCACGATGTCACCAGTGGTGAAGAGGATGCGCTGGAGGGTCGCTTTCCAGGCAGGCTTGCGACGCAGGAGGAACTCGAGATCCATGCCGAAGTGCTTGAACTCTTCCTCCTGCGAGTTGGCCATAATCGCACGCGCATCTTTGTCTTTCTCGACGGCGATACGCTGCTCATACCAGTTGATCGCTTCGCACTCTTCGGTGAGCGAGACGATCATACGTGCGAATGTGCGGGTCTCTTCGGGAAGTTCGTTTGCCGGTTCGTGATATTGGTCAAATCCCATGTGGATGGGTGTCCTTTCTGATGGAGTCTGATGAATTGGGAGTATGCGCATGGCGAAAGGCGCCACCATGAAACGTCTTGAGACGCCATGAAGTATGGACGCGCCATGAAGTATGGACGCGCATGCTCTATGCGCAGATGTCGCAGAGGACATATTGCGCATGAAGCATGCCGAGCGGTAAACACCCTCGCACGCTTTCTGCTTCATCCAATGGAGGCGCCCTGCGTGTAGTAAAGTAGTGAATCCGATACACGAGACAAGCGCGCATCTCCGTCTCGGATGGCTCGACAACTCGTCAACGGGCGTATTCCACAAGCGAATGCGCTCCGCCATCATTGCATGGGAACAGCTACGCCAACGCTCACTACGCATGTGGAGCGTGCGCACTGTCCCCATCTGACACAAGAAAGGCGCGTTTCCTCCATGAACAATCTTGCGAAACTCTACGCAACCGTGCTTGGCGCGGTACTCACGCTTGTTGGTATTCTGGGGTTCGTCTCTCCGCTGGCCCCCAACGGAAATCTCCTGGGCCTCTTCGCCATCGATCCCCTCCACAATATCATTCATATCCTCTCCGGCGTGGTGGGACTGGCTGTCGCGTTCACGGCTGGAGGGAAGTATTCGCGCTTCTATGCGCTGATCTTTGGGATTGTCTATGGGTTGGTCACAGTGGTCGGCTTCATTCAGGGGACAACCGTGCTGGGGTTGATTCACGTCAACATCGAAGACAACATCCTGCACCTGCTGATCACCCTGGCTTCGTTGGGTGTCTTCTTTGCCACAGGCAATACTTCCAATGTCACGCGACCCAGCGCCGCCTAGCATTCACATCTCTCAGCGATTGCTCAGAGGTTTAGATTGCGAAAGGGGGAACGTCTTGTACGCTGCTCCCTTTCGCCTTCCTGGAAACGCCTGCGTCTCCAGGAAGGGGGCAAACAGACCATATGGAAACACAACATATCTCTTTATCACCCATGCCTCACATGCCTCACATGCGCCGCATACCTGCTGACGCGCTAGAGAAAGGCGTGACGCCTCGCATGCAGGATCGGCTGGCGCGGGGAGGCATCATCAGCGCAGGCGTTCTCTGCTTCTGTCTGCTTGCCTGGGCGCATTTGGGGGTGGGCGCCTACTTCTTCCCACCAGCGCCAACGGTTTCCCAGCAGGTGGCTCGCACCGATGGGTTTGCCGTGACTCTAGCGCTCTCTTCAGGTCAGCTGACAGCGGCAGGGCCGAATACGCTTGCCATCACTATTGACGATGCCCACCATCGTGCAATCACCGATGCCCGCGTCCAGGCGAGCCTGGTGATGACCACAATGGCGATGGACGCGCCCAGCGTCTCGGCGACGCTGGGATCACACGACCACTATATTGCTCATCCCAGGTTCGCGATGGCCGGGATATGGCGCGTCACGCTGGCTTTTATGCGCCCGGATGGGGTGACGCACATCGTCGTATTCACGGTCAGCGTGCGCTGGGGGTAGCATGCGCCACAAAAAAACGCCCTGCTGGATATTCCAGCAGGGTGATTGGAGCGGGAGACGGGATTCGAACCCGCGACCCATTGCTTGGGAAGCAATTGCGCTACCACTGCGCCACTCCCGCACGGTGTGACATTCCCAAGTATACGCTATGGGAGGCAGCATGTCAAGTGGAAGCTACAACTCACTGCTCGATATGATAGGGAGGGTGAACCAGAAGGTTGACCCCTGCCCAGGCGCGCTGTCTACCCCAACATGCCCCAGATGGCGCTGAATGATGGTGCGGCTGATGTAGAGGCCCAGGCCCAAGCCCGGCGTCACGCCTGCAAGTGGAACGATATGCGCCACCTGCGAGAATCGCTCAAACAGGGCAGCTTGCTGATCGGGCGTCAGACCTGGCCCCCCGTCACGTACAGCCAGACGCGCGAATGGAGCCTCCCCATCCTTTGTTACAACCGCCAACTCGACATCAATCGCGCGCTCTCTTGGGGAATATTTGTGAGCATTGCTCAGATAGTTCGTCACCACCTGGCGAATACGGTCAGGATCGGCGTTCACCCAGATGGGCGTCTCAGGCGCGCGAAGCGCCTCACAACGCCGAATCACACGGTCGGGCCAGCCAATGGTCACCTCATCAACGACGTCGTCCACCAGCGCCGTCAAATCCATGCGCTGCATTCGCATTTCCAGCTTGCCCGCCTGAATGCGCGAGATGTCAAGCAGGTCATGGACGAGACCTTCCAACCGACGTAGAGACGCTTCGCTGCGTCCGAGCAGCAGCCGCAGTTGCTTGAGTTGCTCAGCCAGCTGTGCATTCTCCCCACCCGGCTCGGCAGAGATACGATTCAGACGGTTCTCCATGATCTGAAGGTTAGCTTTTGCACTGGTGAGCGGGGTAAGCAACTCATGGCTCGCAATGGAAAGAAACTCATCCTTACGCCTGTTAGCCTCTTGCGCCTGTTCGAGCGCCTGCCGTTCGCGCTCCATCAGCAGCTTTCGCTCCTCCATCGTTTGCTGATGCTCAATGGCAAGTACGGCAGTGCGTGTCACGAGTTGAATGAGATGGAAGTCTTCAGAGGAAGGCGAACGGGGCCTGCGATAGTACATCGCAAATGTGCCCACAACCTGGCTCGTGCGGTTGATCAGCGGGGTAGACCAACAGGCGCGCAAATCGTGCGCCAGAGCGAGTTCGCGGAAATCATCCCAGAGCGGATCAGTGGCAATGTCGGTTACAATCACCGAGCGCCGCGTAAAGGCGGCGGTTCCGCATGAGCCAACGGCTGGGCCAATCGCAATACCGTCGATCGCCTCGTTATAGGAGGAAGGAAGACTGGGCGCCGCGCCATGCAACAGATGTGTTCCTGCCTCATCCAGCAACAGGATGGACGCGAGGACATCCTGACTTGACTGCGCCTCGACCCAGCGCACAATCTCTTCAAGGATGCGTGACAGTGGCGCCCCCTGAGAAACCATCTCAAGAACGATGGATTGCCCTTCCACAAGCGACTCAAGACGCTGCATATGCTGGGATGACTCGGTAGCGGTGGGTGGCGTGGGTCGGCTTGCTTTCTCTAAGGGCTTTCTCATGGGTAATCCGTTTCTGCTGCGCGTGCTGGCTTGAATTGTTTCGTCTCGGTTATGTCACAATGTGAGCTTTTGACGCTACCTTGATTGCTACCACCTATCGTAGCACGCCGGGCGCATCTGCTTCCTGGTGTGAGAGAGCGAGCTCTACATTACATCTCAGACAACGTGTATGTTTACAAGGCTGCCAGTCGCTCGATGGTCTCATAGACCAACTGCGGCAGTAACCCAAACGAGCGCGACATCATCAGCCGCTCACCGACCTGGTGCGCTCCACGTCCATAGGGGCCAATATCCACCACCGGCAGATGTAACGCGCGCATGGTCGCAAGTGGCAGGCCATATGAACCGGGGCGCGGGGGCGCATCTTCCGCGCGCCAGACGGGCATATTCGCTTCGAGCGCGTCAGTCTCCACTTGTGCATCGAGCCGCAGGTAGCTCATATCCGAAAGATAGGGGAAATATTCCTGGATGGTGAGCCGCAGATCTGGATGCGCAGCGATCACCTGAGTGACGGCTTCATGCAGCGCCGAGGGAGTGGCGCTCACGCCGGGATAATATGGCGGCGAATAGTAAACCACGACAGCAGGGCCATGTAATCCACTGAGCCGCCAGAGCCTGTGAACGAGCCGCAGGCTACGTTCGCGTTTGTCCAGCGTGGCGGGCCAGCGCGCCCACTCTTCATCGAGCGCCGCCTGCACAGCCTCTTTGCCGATGCGCAGCGTCGTCTGCTCCACCAGTTCCGCGTAGGGTAGTGTCATCCCCTGGCGTGGTGTGACCTGCTCGGCGCGCTCTGTTTCGCCCGCTTGCAAACGCCATCCCCGTTCGCGGCTGGCAATTTCGGCCAATGAGGCGGCAAGTGTTCGCTCCACACGTTCGCGCAAGATGGCGAGTAGTTCGCCCGGCCCGCGCGTATAGGTCAACACGTTCAGGTAGAAATAGGCGGCGAAGGGCAACTGGACGTTATAGGTATCTTTGAGATCGGTGGCGCGGAGGGTGACAGGCGCGGGAGTAAGCTGGCCGTTCGCCGCTTCGCACAGATCAGGATTCATACTCAGGTCGCGGATCAGGTCGGCCATCAGCAGGTTCGCGTCAACGCCATCAAACGGATCGCCTACATGCGATTCGCGCCCCACAACGAAAAAGCTGGGAAGCATCTTGCCAATCGAGCCGATGAACACATACCAGTTGGGATCACCGGGATAGGCCGAGGTGGTGTAGTCGGTGTTGATGGCGCCGACGTACTGCAAGCCATGCTCCTCAGCCAACCGCTGCAAGAAACGCACGCCCTGCAAGACGCCCACCGATTCATTTTCCTCATCGGGCGTCGCCAGCGTCACCAGCGAGAGCGGCGGCGGTTCGCCGGTTGTGCCTAGCCGCCGGGCATAGTGGCGCATGATAGCAAGGTTGGTCGCCACGCCGCTCTTCATATCCACGATGCCGCGCCCAAAGAGCCAATCGCCGGGGTTCGCCTCGAGGTCGGCGCGAATCTCCGGCCTGAGCGCGGCAAGCTCACCGAGCCGCATACTGAGTTCGTCAGGCTCAGTAGCCCACGGCTCCAGCGGCCCATAATCTTCAGTCCCAACCGTATCTATATGCCCAAGTAGCACGAGCGTCCTTGAACTTTTGCCGTGCAAAAAGGCGTAGGCGTTGTTTCGTTCATAGGGATCGCCAACGATGGGATCGAGTCCGATTGCCGTATAGGCGCCTGACAGATCATCTTCGCCAAGCAGGCGCACTACTTCTTCCGCGCAAGCGTTCTCTCCCACGCCAGGGCTGACGCTGCGCACCCGCACGAGGCTGACGGTTAGTCGCCGCGCCTCATCAAACCAATTTTGGGGCGTGTCGTTGCTCTCATTTTGTTGAGAGGTATCAGTCTCCATAGCGTTCTCCCATTCCGCAAAAACACTGCATCCCAGATATTGCCAGATATTGTACGACAGAACGCATAATAGCACGGAAGTCCCACTGAGCAGGCGGCGCGACGCGCAAACTGCTTATAGTGGTGTCTGGAAGTGTTGGAAGCGGCGGTGGCGCTGGTATGGGCGCCGGTTGTGTCTACCCGTGTGGTGGGGATGCAGGGAGGGAAAAGAGATGGACTACGATCCTCGGCAGCCAGCGCCTGACCCGTATGGGTCGTATGACGCATATGGCTCGAATGGCTCAAACGACCCGTATAGCTTGCCTGCCCCCTACTCTGATCCTTACGAAGGCAACCAGGGGAATCATGCAAGCCCAACGGGGGCGCGACGGCGCTCGCGCGGCCCACGATCACAAGGAGGGGCGAACGGACGTAACGCATGGCTGGCGCTGATTCAGGCATCGAATCCGCTGGATGAGTTTATCTATCGCTTTCAGCATCACTGGGAGACGAGCGCGGAGTATCGCCGTACTGCCAGCATTGTGATTGCTGTCTCGGCGGTTGTGCTGCTCTGCGGATGTGTCAGCCTGGCGACTATCTTCACCACCTCCGCGCTGGCGAGCGCGCCAACCGCAGGTGGGCCAACCGCGGGAAACACAAGCACTGGCACGAACGCTTTCAGCGGGCCACACGCATTTCCCACGAACACTGTGCCTGCGTGGCCGACGCCAGTGTATCCAAATCCCATCCCCAACCCAAACTCGCAAACGCCACAGCCCTCGCCAACAGTGACCGGCACGCCATCCGCGACCACAACTCCCGGAAACCCCGTTACAACATGCAATGGCGGCCAACAAGGAGTAGCCTGGGATATGTCCCCCTGTCCTCAGGCGGCGGGGCAGGGCGGCCAATTGCATGTCTACGCGCGCCACTACAAAAACACTGGCGTCAACATCATCATCAACTTCGGCTGCTCCGGCGACGGCTGTACGCTTGACTTCACGCCCGACAGCACGCAACTCGATGGGACGGGCAACCTGTATCTGAGCTATACCGTGCCTGCGGCGGCGGCCAACAGCCAGGTGAACATTACGGGATTCATCCAGCCGCAGGGCGGCCCACAGGTTCCCATCGTCGCGGCGCCCGTCCAGTAACTATTCCACAGGCAAACCAACGATCTCCATCAGCTTCAGCGCGTTGGGCGCCCTTTTCACGCCCGCAGTATGGTATAACGTGAGCGAGGGCGCCCGTACCTGATGGAAGGGGTTCATCTATGGCAATTTCTGCAACTCCAACAGCGAAGCAACCACTTGACGCCCAACAGGCGCTGGCGCTGGTTGCTGAACACCGCACCGAATTTGAGGCTTTGGGCGTACGTGTCTTAGGGTTGTTTGGGTCTTTTGTCCGTGGTGAGCAACGAGATGACAGCGACCTGGATTTTGTAGTTGAGTACGCGCCTGGGATGCTGACGTTTCGCTCATATATGCAGGCAAAGGATCTGCTGGAAGCGTTGTTTCAGCGGCGGGTTGATCTGGCGCTACGCAGTGATCTCAAGCCGCGCCTGCAAGCGACGGTTCAGGCGGAGGCGTGCTATGCCGAGGGATTATCTCCTGTATCTTGAGGACATCCAGCAGGCGCTTGATAAAATCCAACGGTATACGCAGGGATTCACCCAAGAAACGCTTGCGGATGACGAATTGCGCGTAGATGGAATTGTGCGCAACTTCGAGATCATTGGCGAAGCGGTGAAGAACTTGCCTGCCGATCTTCGTGCGCGCCATCCCAGCGTTCCCTGGAACCAGATCGCGGGCTTGCGCGATCTGCTCATCCACCAGTATTTCTCGGTGAACATGACGATCCTATGGGACATCATCGAGCACGAAGTCCCCTTGTTGCAGAGCGCCATCCGCGCCATGCTGGAAACTGAGCGCGACGAAGAAAATCAGCCACAGGACAGCACTCAGGCGCCTTGACCTGCCATATTTACTCTAGGGGTAGGCCGACGATCTCCATCAGCTTCAGCGCGTTGGAAGACGTAGCGATGCCTGGACGTAGCTTGTAGTCAAAGCGCATGCTGGGGCCATCCGGCCCGCGCGCGAAATCCTCAGTGAAGTGGGCGTTGGAACTGATGGCGGCGAAGTCGGGCGCGTCGGCCAGCGTCAGGTCGTGTGTCGAGACAACCCCTATCGCCCCCAGCGAGAGCAGGCGCCGAATGATGCTCCGCGCCGCGATCTGGCGTTCGCTGGTGTTCGTCCCATGCAATATCTCGTCCAGCAGGAAGAGCGGGATGCGCCGATCATCAGTTTTTGCTCGCACGCCGTTCGTGCTTTCGCCTGATGGATCAGGCTGGTTGGCCTCCGCGATCTCCACCACATCTTTCAGGCGATACAACTCCGCCATGTAGTACGAGACGCCGTACTCCAGGGAGTCCTGCACACGCACGCTTGTCGCCAGCGCCAGTGGTGGCAAAGACATCTCGTCCGCGCAGACGGGGCCGCCTGCCTGCGCCAGCGCCACGTTCACGCCAATCGCCCGCAGCAGCGTACTCTTGCCTGACATATTCGATCCCGTCACCAGCAGAAAAGTCCCTGGCGGCCCCACACTCACATCGTTGCCGACAACCACATCCGGCGCCAAGAGAGGGTGCGCCAGGTTGCGCGCGGTCAGCCTGGCTTTGGCGTTCGTCGGGATGAAGGTTGGAGTCGCCCAGGTGGGGTTATCATAGGCAAGCGTGGCCAGCGCGGCCAGCGCCTCGAGTTCGCTGAGGGTATCCAGCCAGACACCTACCCGCCGCCCGGCGCGCGCCTGCCAGCCTTCCAACGCGCGCAAAATATGAAAGTTCCACAGGAACGCCCATTGTAAGAAGGGCGAGATCAGCGAGAGACGCAGATCTCCCCAGGTCATTATGCGTCCCAGGCGGCGCATCTCAGCGTCGGCGTTGAGGTCGCCCGCCGCCAGATCCGCCTGGATGCGTTTGAGCAGTGGCGCGGAGAAGGGCTGGCGCCCCACCAGCGCGAACAGACCCGCGTAGGGCTGAAAGACCCGCTGGCGCTCGGCGACACGTTCGAGCGCGGCGTCTACCTCTTTGCCCTGCGTCTGGACAATGATCAAGTTTATCCCGATGAAGACCAGCCAGAACGGATAGGGCGTCAAGCGGGTCAGTTGGGCTATTCCCAGGAGCACAACAAGCGCAGGCGAGATGTAGGTAAGCGCGTTGAGGATAGGATGTGTGGCCAGCCAGGGCGACGCCTCTGCCCATTCCAGGAAACGCGCATATGCCCCCTCCGTCATCGCCGACATCCTCCCAAAGAGCGACAACTCGTCGCGCAGGTCTATCTGTGGACTGAGTTCGGCCACCGCCTCCTGGCGCTGCCTGATCTCGGCGACCGGCGCCGGGTTGAGCAGCCACCCCCGCAGGCGAATCTGTCCGGCGGGGGTGGTGGCCGTATTGAGCAAATGCTGTAGCGAGGCATGTCCAAGCAGGTCGAGGTCGCCTGCAAAGGGACTGCTCTCGTTACTCATGGGATGCCGCAGGGGCAACTGCGCCCAGTCGCGACGCATCCGCAATGGTCCCTCGCTGTTGATCTGCCAGAGCGTGGCATAGTGGTTATAGTGATCATCCAGGCGCACCTGACGCCGGAAGGCGAGGATGAAAGCGACTATCAGCACAGGGATCAGTAGAAGCAGCGGGATCAGGTGATACGCCAGACCAAGAACCAGCGCGGCGACGGTGGCAACCACAAGAATGACGCCGAGATTCGCGGCCAGATAGCGTTGACGATTATACTCATTACGCAGCGCAGCGAAGCGTTCGAGCCGCTGCTGATAGATCGCATCCACCTCCGCATAATTGGTGGGCATGGGCTGCGTTTCTGGCGAAGAAACGGAGGGGCGCTCAGGAAGGGATTGAGCCTCTTCGTTGGCGCTGGACGAAGCTGGCTGGCGTTGCACGGTGTACGGCTCCTTGTTGGTGGCGTATAGGCGTTGGGATGGCTTTCTTAATTCTAGCGCGCGATGGCGAAGGGTGAACGAGGCATGTCACAATAGGTAAGATAGTTCATGCGCCCGAACAACGTGGCGGTTCTTTCGTCACACAGTAACGAAAGCGATCACACGCAAGATTCACAAATAACTCGGCTAACGCTGCGCTCATAGAAAGGTTTCTCACCGTATGACCACGCTCCCATCGGAATCTCCTTCGGCCTCCACATCCTCTACGCCCTCGTCGCCGCCGATCATCAACTACGATACCGACGGCTACGACTATCGCTCATATTGGAACGGACGCAGCTACGAGAACTGGGCGGAGCGGCGAGTCATACGTCGCTGGCTGGCGCATCAGCCGCCGATAGATTGGCTGGTTGACCTGGGCGGTGGCTTCGGGCGCAACATCCCACTGTACCTCCAGTACGCGCACCATGTTGTTTTAGCCGATTATTCTTGGACGAATCTAACGAACGCCGCAAGCACGCTGTTGGCCAATCCGGCCAACTCTGGGCGGGTTTTCCTCCTGCGTGTCAATCTGTACCATACGCCATTCCGCGACGCCGCATTTGATGTGGGGATGACGGTGCGCGTGCTGCACCATCTCATCGCGACCGACGCCGCGCTGGCCGAGATGGGCCGCGCGATTGGTTCGGCGTGGCTGCTCGATGTGCCCAGCCGCCACCATCTGCTAGCGCAGGCGCGGCTGCTGGCGCATGGCAAACGCCCAAGCTACGGCGACCACCGCCCGCTGGATATTGGCACCCCGGAAGAACCTTATATGAGCTATGACCTTGGCGTCATTCGCCAGGAATTGACACGATTGGGCTGGTCGTCGCGGCTGGTGGCCAGCGTCGCCAACTTCCGCCGCTGGGAGCGCGTGGTGCCCCGGCCTGCGCAACCGCTGGCGCGCCCGATTGTGTATGGCGCCGAGGTGGTGGGCCAACAGGTGGGACGCGGCTGGTGGGGGCCAAGCCAGTGGCTAGGGCTGACGCGCCCACGCGCCACACTTGCCGCGGTCGCGCCACAGGGAGACGCGCCAGAGGAGTGGCGTGCGCTGGCCCCCCGGCTGTGGTGCCCATCTTGCCACAGCGAGCTTACCTGGTCGGCTGCAGGGCCACGTTGCGCCGCCTGCCAGCGCGACTTCGAGCAGCGCGACCACATCATAGATTTTGTGGTGAGTTAATGCTCCCGTAGAGACATCGGTGTGATTCCAAATGAGAAGGCGGCATGGCCCTTCAAGCCATGCCGCCTTTGCCGCTTACGCTGCTGCTATAGCGTCGTAGTTCTACGGTCAAGCCAACATCCATACCAGGGCGCGGTATCCCGTCGCGGGATGGCAGGTACTCTTGTCTTGCGGATTAGTACAGGCTGGAGTCGTCACCGTGCCATAAACATAGAGTATCGAATAGGGGGTGTACTTGAAATGGGCAATGTTTGCCACCAGCCAGCCATCGGCATCGCTACCACTTTGCACGGTTGCAGCCAATGCTGGGTGAGTCGCCAGATCGCTTTGCGCCAGTCCGGCTTGCGCAGGGGTGACAAGCGTCAAGAAGTTTTGGCTTGCTGTAACGGGAGTACCAGGGGTTCCTGCGCCTGTTAACACGAAATAGTGATCGCGACCGATGATCATAGCCGATTGATGTTGGCTGTTGTGCGCGTGAATATGGAAGAACCAGAGACTGGCGCTCCGTTCGATCTCGACGATGTGAAACGTCACGTTCGTCTCGGGCGAGGTCAGCGTTGCGCTGATCTGTCCATACTGGGGGACGTTGGCAGATGTGGGGCCGCTCTGTCCTCCTGGCGAGCGGGCAGGTGATGAATCGCCAGGATGCTGTGTCGTCACCAGGGCGACCAAACCAACGACAATGGCTATGGCAACAACGGTGGTGAAGAGGGATGTGTGGCGACGCATGGGATGCGCTCCTTTTCAAAGTTGTGGTTGATTCAATCCGTACATCGCTCTGTGTGCCTCAGCACTCAATACGCTCTTGCACACACATAATCCCACACTTCTCCTGTATCAACATCCCAGTACCAGCCGCAGCCCCAGAGCGGTACCGTATAATACTGGCCCCATCCGGTAAGCCTATATGTTGCACATGAGAAGTGTACACAATAGTTGAGGTGTTGTCAAATGGCAAAGTTGGCAAATTGACAACATAATGGTCGGCCAAAGGTCAAGACTAGGTTAGAGCTAGAGAACGGCTACCTAAATAGATGAGTGTTTTCGCTACAGTGTCCTCCTTTTCACATGATACAATACGACAGGCTGATACGCGGTCAAGACACCAACCGAAAGCATAGTGAAACAAGGGAGCCAGCGAATACCATGAGCGAGAGCTACACACCAACGCCAGCGGACAAGTTTACCTTTGGCCTGTGGACGGTCGGCAATATCGGACGCGATCCCTTTGGCGAACCAGTGCGCGCGGCGCTCTCGCCCGTGCAGATCGTCCATCTGCTGGCAGAGGTGGGCGCATGGGGCGTCAACTTTCACGATAACGACCTCGTTCCGATTGACGCGACGCCCGCCGAGCGCGACCGCATCGTGCGCGACTTCAAGGCCGCGCTTGCGGAGACCGGGCTTGTCGTGCCGATGGCCACCACTAACCTCTTCACTGATCCCGCGTTCAAGGACGGCGCGTTTACCTCGAACGATCCGCGTGTGCGGGCCTACGCGCTGCAAAAGACGATGCGCGCGATTGACCTGGGCGTTGAGCTTGGCGCCAGCACCTATGTCTTCTGGGGTGGACGCGAGGGAACCGAGACCGACGCCACGAAGAATCCCGTTGACAGCGTGAAGCGATTCCGTGAGGCAATCAACTTCCTGACGGAGTATGTGCGCGACCAGGGCTACAACCTGCGGTTTGCGCTGGAACCCAAGCCGAACGAGCCGCGCGGCGACATCTACTTCGCCACGGTCGGCGCGATGCTTGGCTTCATTGCCACGCTGGATCACCCTGAGATGGTGGGCGTGAACCCAGAGATGGCGCACGAGCAGATGGCAGGCTTGAACTTCGTGCATGCGGTGGCCCAGGCATGGGAAGCTGGCAAGCTCTTTCACATTGACCTGAACGATCAGGTCTACAGCCGCTATGACCAGGATTTGCGCTTCGGCTCGCACAACATCAAGACGGCGTTCTTCCTGGTGAAGCTCTTGGAGGATGTGGGCTACGACGGCTCACGCCACTTCGACGCGCACGCCTATCGCACCGAGGATGTGGAGGGCGTCAAAGACTTCGCGCGCGGCTGTATGCGTACCTATCTGATCCTGAAGGAGAAGGCGCAACGCTTCAACGCCGACGCCGAGATACAGGGCCTACTGGCTGAGGCGCAGGCGGGCGGCGAAGAGGTCGCGGCGTATCAGGGCGCCTACACAGCGGAGCGGGCAGCCGCGCTGAAAGCCGCCACATTCGACCGCGCCGCGCTTGGCCGCAAAGGCTATGCCTACGAGCGGCTCGATCAGCTCACGATGGAGCTGCTGTTGGGTGTGCGGTAAATGGTGGGCAGTAGGCAGGCAACGTGACGGATGGCAAGCGGCAGGCGGGTGGAGGTGGCGGGCGGTTAAAACCGTGCCTAGGGGCTACGCCACAATGCCCGCCTGCGCGGGCTACGATATGCCGAGCGGGATTGTGTATGGCAGACGCCAAGCAAATAAGGTGGAGGCAAATCTATATGGTTAGATCTCCACTCCTTCCAGAACAGATAGCCTTGTTGGAGAAGGCGCGCAGTCTTCATCCAGACAAGCCTCCTCCTCCGTGGGACACGCGCATAGTCGTCGCTGGGGGAGGCATTATCGCCGCAGGATGGGACAGTCAGGAGAACGTACTGCTAATCTCTTTCGGGGGAGGCATAAGCCTGACGGAAGCCCGAACCGGAAAGCGGTTGATGCGTGATCGCAACACCGATCACGCGCTATCATGGCTTTCGATTGCCGATCAAACGTTTACGCTCCCAGGTTCCAAGACGCCAATACCTGTGTTTGGACTATATGGTGGTGACGGAATATATACCTCGCCTGATTGGTGGACAATTGAATTCATCTATCCGTGGTGGCCACAAGAAGCGGTGGTTCTGTGTGAGCCAGGAGCGAAAGGAACAGGGTCGGAACACTATTTTGATCAAAGGCATTTGTTAGATCTATCGGGAATAGCGCCGGAAAACCTACATGGTGGTTTCTCCCGTTCTGGACAGCATCTCATGATCTTTTCGTCCAGCGGCGCGGTCGTCTTCTCACGCTCCGCGCTTTCAAAGTAAGTCACCTATCATATCCATAGGAAAGGTATCGTGTTAGAAGGGATCTTCATCCGGGTCGATCCTTTCGCAATCTTCCAGGGCACGCTCCATCGCCTCGCCACCTTCAGGGGAGACACGCAAATCAGCGATGGCGCTGCCCGGCGTGCCTGGTGGCAACGGAGTATGTGGATACGGTTGTGGCTGCGCCAACTCTCGCGCATAAGCCAGCATGCGCTCCTGATCCTGAGCCGACAAATGATCGATCATAGTATGCAATTCTTCGGCGGTGGTGGCCATGCGCCTGCCTCCTTTCAGTGTGGTGTCTCCTGACAATATATCACCTCAATTGCCATCGCTTTTCCCATTGAGATCGAGGCCGTCGCCCAGGCCGACCAGCCCATATTGCCAGGCAAGCGCCGTCGCCTGTGCGCGGTCGGCGACGCCCAGCTTGGCCAGGATGACGGAGACATGGTTACGCACTGTCCCCTCAGCCAGCCCAAGTTGATCGGCGATGGCGGTGTTGGTCAGCCCACTCGCCAGCAGGCGCAATACCTGCCGCTCGCGGGCGCTCAGCCCCTCGACAATGTCTTCACGCGGGGGACGACCTTCGCGAATGAAGGTAAAAAGTTTCGCGCCAATCGCTGGATCGATGGGTGTGCGGCCAGCCAGCACGCCTTCGATGGCGGCCACCAAGTCGTCGCGCCCGGAATCCTTCAGCAGATACCCGGCTGCTCCGGCGCGAATGGCGTCAAGCACCCATTCGTCGTCGTCATAGGTTGTCAGCACGAGTACGGGCAGGTTGGGTTGGGTACGGTGGATTGCCTGGGTAGCCTGCGCGCCGTTCATGCGGGGCATCTTGAGATCCATCAGCACGATATCCGGGCGCAGAGATTCCGCCAGTTCGACGGCCTGCGCGCCATCGTGCGCCATCCCCACCACGCGCAGGTTTGGGCTGGTGTTGATCACCACCTGCAATCCCTGACAGACGATAGCCTGATCATCGGCGATGAGTACACGAAACATAGCATCCACTCCTTACGTTGGCTGCTCTTGCCGTTATAGCGGCAACGTGAGGCGGAGCAGCGTACCGGCGCCGGGCGCGCTGGCGAGTTCAATCGTCGCGTTCAGCAGCATTGCGCGCTCAGAGATGCCTGCCAGCCCAAAATGCCCCGCTGGTGGCGGCTTTGCCGTATCGAAGCCTACACCGTCGTCGCGCACTGTCAGTATCAGCGCGCGGCGACCCCTTCGCAGCGTCGTCAAGGTCAGGCGTCGTGGGCGATACTCCTCGAAGGCCAGCGTCACCCAGGCGTGTGTGGCGTGGGCGTGGCGGGCAATGTTGGCCGTCGCCTCCTCCACGATGCGATAGAGTTGCTGTTCGACCTCAGGAGCCAGCGAGAAATTGACCTGCGGCGCCGAGAAGCTGAGAGCGAATCCCCCACGCGCGGCTGCCCGTTCGGCGGTTTGTCGCAGGGCAGGGATGAGGCCAAGCGTGGCGACGGGGCTGGCGCGCAGTTCGTGCAACGCACGGCGCGCCTCGTCAAGCCCCGCGCGTGTCAACTCCTGCGTCTGCCTGAGCATCTGATGCGCGTTCTCCGGGTCAGCCGTCCACACGGCGTCAATCGCTGTCAACTGCACACTGATGGCGCTCAGCGTATGCGCAAGCGTATCGTGCATCTCGCGCGCCAGCCGGTTGCGTTCGCGGCTGATCGTCAGTTGCTCCAGCGTCAGCGCATAGCGCGCCAGTTGCTCGCGTTGCACCGTCTGCTGGATGCGATAGGCTCGCTGCGCCTTGCTCAACTGCACGATGATCAGCCCGGCGGCAGTGAAGAGCACGAAGCGCGCGATGGCGTCGCCCACCACTGTAGTCATCCCAAAGCCGCCTGACGAGGCAAGAAACGCCAGCAGCACAGTGGAGAGCAGCGATGTCCCAGCGGTAAACAGGAGGAGGATGCGCCTGCGGTATTGCGCGCTGATCAGCACCAGTGGCAAGAGCAGCCAGACATACAGATTGGTTGGATCGACCAGCGCGCTCTTCCCATGTATTCCTTGCCCAATACGCGCCGCCGTTCCCGCTGCCTCACTCAACACCGGCCCCACGGAGGCGACCCAGAGCGCCAGCGGCAGGTATGCGCCATGCAACATCCGTTGCGCACGGCCAGCGAACAGATAGATGAACAACGCAAGCAGTTGTGTCCAGATCAGGAAGGAGTCGGCGTTGAAACCGAGCGTATGGCTGCTTGCCAGAAAGAAGACGGCCAGCGATTGCAGCGCGAGTTCGACGCCGACGACGAGACGAAAGACAGAGAGCAGCCCCGGCTCGATGTGTTGAGGCGCCTGAGATGTTTGAGACGATTGTGTTGGATGGAGGAATGGCTGCTGCGCTGTCATAGAAGATCACACTCTCTGGCGTATTGCGCGTCACGCCGCAAGGAAACGCGGAATGGCGGACACTCTGGGAATCGTATCAGATAGCCCCTCCCAGGACAAGTGGCGCCAATCACCTCTCTGCATGATCCGTGTCATGGGAGCGCATGCACATACGTGTCCTGTTTGATGACGCCAGACACTTTTCTCTTAGCGTTCGCTTCGCTATCCTGAGAGGAGTGATAGCAATTTATCCCGACGCGCCAAGAGGCGTCGGTGAAGGAGGTCTTTTTATGCGACATATACGGCATACGTGGCAAAGGTTACATGCGCGCGCGCTCACCCTGGCGCTCAGCATCACGCTTGCGCTCACGGCGACGCTGGCGGCAGGCTGTGGGACAGTCACATCGCCCCAATCACCCGGCGCAATGAACCTGGACATCAAAGTCAAATACTATCAGCAAGGCTCGTCACCTGTCGAGGCGCACTTCTCGACAGCGGACGGCAGCACCGTTGAGTTCGTCTCCGGCGAGACGGTCGCCTGCAACGGGACGTTTCTGGCTTACCAGAGCAAACCGCTGGAGCAGCTCTTCGACTACGGCTCATATGTTGGCCAGGTCGCTATGCAACCCGCGTCCGGCTCCTATACGTTCACCTATACCCCAGCGCAGGGCAAGGGAAGCCCCATCACCGTGTCGGTTCCGGTGGTCAACGCGCCCGTGGATGTGACCTCGCCCGCCAATGGCGCATCGGTCGCCCTGCCCAAGAACAACAACAACCAGCCCGTCACGATCCAATATACGCCTACGCAGGTGGCCAACACGACAATTCTGGCGATCCTGATAGACAGCCGAGGCACAGCGACATTTACTCTGCCGCAGCCGGAGACCGGAACGATCAGTGTTCCCGCCAACCAGCTTTCCAACTTTCAGGCGGGACCGGGGGTGATCTATGTGGTGCGTATCACCAGCAACCAGATCAGCGGCACGCCCTTCCGGCAGGTGAAAACCGAGTTCGACAACATCACCGTGCGGGAGATGGTGTGGCAATAGCGGCAAGCGGGATGTGCGCTGGAGAGTCGGGCAGCGTCAGCGTTCCAGGTGATACAATGGAGGGGACTTCTGCCTGATGTACACCGGATTGTGAGGCTCCCCTGTATGAGCATTGACCGCGAGACCGTAGACCATGTGGCGCTGCTGGCGCGGCTGGCGCTGACCGAAAAGGAACGCGAACGCCTGCGCGAGCAGATGTCGTCGCTGCTCGAACATATCAACCTGATCGCCGAAGCTGATACGAGCCAGGTTCCCGCCACAGCGCATGTTTTGCCGCTGAGCAATGTGATGGCGGAGGACAAGGTTGTTCCTTCCATGCCAACTGCCGACCTGTTGGCAAACGCCCCTGCCCGTGAGGAGACCTACTTCAGGGTGCAGGCCGTGCTGGATGAGGAGTAGCGCCGTGGCAGAACTCTGGCAATTGACAATAGGCGAGGCGGCTGAAATGCTGCGCCTCCGGGAAATCTCCTCGATGGAACTGACCCGCGCCCATCTGGATCGCATCGAACAGGTGGAGGGCAGCGTGCGCGCCTTCGTCACCGTCACCGAGGACGAGGCCATGCGCGAGGCCGAGCATGTGGATCAACTCCGGCGCGAGGGCGCGAAGTTGGGGCCGCTGGCTGGCATCCCTATCGCCATCAAAGACGTGCTCTGCACGAAGGGTATCGTCACCACCTGCTCCTCACGCATGCTCGAACACTTCAAGCCGCCCTTTGATGCGACGGTGATCAAAAAGCTGCGCGCCGCGCATGCGATCATGCTTGGCAAAACGAATATGGACGAGTTCGCGATGGGTTCCTCCACCGAAAACTCCGCCTTCTTCCCCACACGCAATCCGTGGGACTTGGAGCGCGTGCCAGGCGGCAGCAGCGGCGGCTCTGCGGCTGCGGTGGCGGCTGGCGAGGCAATGGCGTCGCTCGGCTCGGATACCGGCGGTTCGGTGCGTCAACCCGGCGCCCTCACCAACACCGTCGCGCTGAAGCCCACTTACGGGCGCGTCTCACGCTTCGGGCTGATTGCCTTCGCCTCCTCGCTCGATCAAATCGGCCCATTTACGCGCAACGCGCAGGACGCCGCGTTGATGATGCAGACGATCTCCGGCCACGATCCGCTGGATTCCACAGCGATGAATGAGCCGGTTCCCGACTACGCCGCCGCGCTGACCGGCGACATCAAGGGCATGCGCATCGGCGTTCCGAAGGAGTATTTTGTCGAGGGGATCGAGCCGGGGGTACGCGCCTCGGTGGATGCGGCAATCAAGCAGTTCGAGGCGCTTGGCGCGGAGATTGGTGAGTGTTCGCTGCCCCACACTAAGTATGGCATTGCGGCGTACTATATCATCGCGCCAGCGGAGTGCAGCGCGAACCTGGCCCGTTACGATGGTGTGCGCTATGGCTTTTCCGCGCGCGACACGTCTGGCGACATCATCGCAGCAATGTCGGAGACGCGCGAACAGGGCTTCGGCGCGGAGGTGAAGCGACGCATCATGCTGGGGACGTATGCGCTCTCGTCGGGCTACTACGACGCCTACTACCTCAAAGCCGAAAAGGTGCGCACGCTGATCAAGCAGGACTTCGATGCAGCGTTTGGACGCTTCGACGCGCTGATCTGCCCCACCACACCGGGCGTCGCGTTCAAGCTTGGGGCGAAGACCGCCGACCCCTATACGATGTACCTCAACGATGTCTTTACGATTCCGGCCAATCTGGCGGGCATCTGCGGCGTCTCGTTCCCCGGCGAGTTCAGCGAAGGATTGCCGGTGGGCGTACAACTGCTAGGGCCAGCCTTTGGCGAACCAACATTGCTCCGTCTGGTGGACGCCTTCCAGCGTGTGACCGACTACCACACGCGCATGCCTGAGGTAGCGACGAAGCGCAAAAGCGCGGCGCGCAAGCGTCGCTAACCTATCCCCCTGACCCCCTTCCCATACATGGGAAGGGGGTAGCAGATTTGATCTGGAAAGCGAGGCAAGCTATGATGGCGCCAACCTCTCCCTATATCATCACTTACCAACCGGGCAAGCTCTTGACAGCGGAGTTGTGCCAGGGGTTACCTCTGCCGATCTGTTTGTGTTGATAGGATCAGGTGTTTAGCCGACCACAATATACTGGCGAATGGTTGCGCGCGGATAGAGCGTATTGGCGATCCAGTTCTCGACGTAGGTGATCCGTACATTCTGTGAGGCGATACCGGCGAGTGTCTTCTGAGCATACTGCCTGATGGCAAAGACGCCGTAACCGCCGGTCGCCAGTGGCAGCATGACAAACGCGGGCGGGCGCTGTGGCACGAACACCGCCTTATCAAAGGCTGCTCCCACCCCAGCGCTAAACTGATCCGTCTGATTGTCTTGCGCGGCGAGGTACGCCTCGAAGGTGAATTGTCCGGCGAAGACGGAGCCAAGGTCGCTGCTCGCAGGGCCTTCCGTCGAATACTTCTGCGCCAGCTTCTCGAAATTGACGCCATGTTGCGCCTGCTCCAATACCTGTTGCGCCTGCTGGCGTTTCGCCACAGTGATCTCATAGACACGCGCCTGAGGCAGTTTGCCGCTCTGTGCCAGCGCCTCGAGACCCGCCGTCTGGCGCGCATAGACCTCGACAACGTTCTGAGTGAAAGACGCGACAAGCGCGCTCAATGCGCTATTGGTCGGGTCTTGGGTGAGTTGCTGCTGAAGCGCGATCTGCTGGGCGATGATCAGGCTCTTCGCGTTGTTGATGGATTTCGTCGAGACGTTGATGTGTTGCGTGTGAAGCTGTTCGTTGAGCAGCTCCAGATCGATCAGCAGATCCAGCGTGTCTTGCTGCGCCTGGGCATAGTCGCCGCGCTTGCTGGCAATACGCCAATCCACAGGGGGTACGGCGTTGTTTGCGTCGGGGTTGCTCTCACTGTATTCGAGCCGGGCAATCGAAAATGGGAGGATCATCTGATAGGCCGACAGCGAGATGGTGGTTCCATTCACCTGCGCCACCGCCAGCGGATCGTTCGTCGTGGTGTACGCGCAACTGCTCAGGCTGAGCATGAGAAGCAGCAATAGGGAGACAGCTCCTCCGAACGTCATGCGAACGGAAGGCAGGGCGTGGAATGGTGTGCGCATGCGGCTCTATCTTTCTATGAAACATCCTGCGGCAGGCTGGATGGAGCCAACCGATGGATAAAAGGCGTGGTATGCTTCAATGGGTGAGACGAACAGCCGCATGCGGCAGCAACGCCTCGCCGTCAAGTCGCCTGTCATTTTCAACACCACAAGGATTCTTCTGTGAGCGTCATTCCGCCAACTGATGTCTCAGCCGTACCTGTCACCACTCCACACATAGAGCGCCGCCACGGCGCTGCTCAGGCCGTTCTGTTGGGCGCATTTGTTCTCGATACACTGCTGTATGGTTTGGTGATCCCTTTTCTGCCAGGGAGGGCGCAGGCGCTCGGCGCGGCGCCGGTGGGCGTGGGCGCGCTCTTCGCCACCTATTCCGCAGGGCTGCTGCTGGCGACGCCGCCCTCAGGCTGGCTGACGGATCGCCTGGGCGCGCGGCGTATCTTGTTGGTGGGCATGCTCCTGCTCCTGGCTTCGACGTTGCTCTTTGCCTTCGCCGATGACATCCCTCGCTGGCTGAACGCGCCCGTCGGTGACGGCTTGTGGCTGCTGTTTGGCGCACGCGCCGCGCAGGGCATGGCGGCGGCCATCACCTGGACGGCTGGCCTCGCCCTGCTGGCGCAGCTCTATCCTGCTCAGAAACGAGGCGCCATCTTTGCGCGCGTAGGACTGGCGACGGGCGTGGGAACGCTGATTGGGCCGCCGCTGGGCGGGCTGCTCTATACGCTTGGCGGATTTCGCGCGCCGTTCTTGTTCGCCGCCGCGCTGGCCCTGCTCGATGGCGTTGGCCGCATAATCTTCCTGCCAGGGAAGAATGAGGCGATCCGCGTACCACCTGAAACTGGGGCCACACGTAGCCTGCTCGCCAGCGCGCCGTTTCTCATTGCGCTTGTCGCGGTGGTCGTCAGTGATCTCATCCTGACGGCGCTCGAGCCAACCATGCCGCCGATCTTCTCTCAGCGCTATGGACTCACACCGTTGATCATTGGCGTGATTTTTGGCGGCGTCGTGATCATCTTCTCTGTTGCGCAAAGCCTGGCGTCGGTCTTCACTCGTCGCGCGCGCCCTGCCGTGGTGGTGGGCGTCGGGCTGCTGCTGACGGCTCTTGGCGCGTTCTTGCTTGGCGACAGCCAGACGCTTCGCGCGATATTCATTGCGCTTGGCGTGCTGGGCGTCTCGCTGGCGTTTGTCCTCTTGCCCGCGCTGGAACTGCTGACGGCTGCCGGAGAGGTTGGACGCGATCCTCAGCGCGTCCCCTATGGGACAATCTATGCGCTCTATAATCTGGCGTTTTCCTTTGGAGGGCTGCTTGGCCCAGTGCTGGCGACGGGGGGTATTGCCCTGCTGGGCCAGCGCGACGGCTGGCTGGCGCTTGGCACACCAACGCTGTTCGTGGCCGTCTGGCTGACCCTCGCGCTACTGCGCCGAACCTGATCTCTGATCTCACCAATTTGTCCTGTTTCTTTCCCTTCGCGCCATTTTGCTCGATTTCCCTCTGGACAAACGCCGAATCTTCGTGTAAAATTAGAACAAAAGTTCTAATTTTGTTCTGGAGAGTGTGAGCACGTGGAGCGTCCTCGTACAGCGAACGGTGAGTATTTCCCCATATCATGCGCGTTGAGCGCATGCGTGGGTGAAGAAAAAAGAAATGGGAGCGAACGAGATGTGTTGGATGACACCGCTGGCGCTGACGCCTGGCGAAGAGGCTCACACGCGCCGTGTGGGCATGGCAGGCATGATTTTTTCCGGCAGCGTAGCGCGTTGGCAGGCGCACACCACACCAGCCACGCCGGCTGCGTCTGCGGGAGGGCTAGGATCAGCGCGGGCAGGCGCGCAGTGGGGCTGGGCAACCACAACCCCTTTGGGGACAAATGGCGTTTCACCTTCGGCGCCTGCTGATCTGTCTCCTGCATACACAGACGCCGCAAGCGCGCGGCTCGAGGAGACGATAGCTGAGGCAGGACGATTGATGGGTCGCAGCGCGGAAGCCATCTGGGCGGAAGCGGCGCGCGAATGGTTGGGGCGTCATCTTGGCATGGTAGTCATCACCGAGAGCGACGCCAACAACGATCCGCCGCCCACTGCGCCTGCGGCAATGGCAATCATGCCACGCCGCCAACGACGCTGGGCGGAGATTGATTCACTGCTGGCTGACCTGCGCAGCGTGTCTGCGCCCCCGACTGCAGCCTAGTCTTACCGATCAGGGACTACCAATGAGACAAGCAAACAGGCTTTTCTGGAGCAAACCAAGCGGCGCTGCCTGCTCTCTAGGCGGCCTTGGTAGCCGGAAGCATCGAGGCGCGCGTGTACGCGCCCGCTCGCTCACAGCGAGAGGATCAACTGCATGTTCTGGGGCGGCTGTCGCCCAAATGCGGCGCTCCCACCCTGAAGCGGCGGAACACCCCAGCCCGGCGCGCCATTGGCGCTGGCCATGCTAAACAACCGCGCCGCCGTCAGATAGCGCATATGAAGCGCGGTGATCTCTTGTGTGAGCCGCTGCGACCACTCAGCCCAATCGGGGCTGGCGATGGCGCCATCGAGTTGCGATTCAACGAAGAGGCGCGGGCAGTTATTGCGCTCCGCCAGCACGCGAATCAACTGCTCCGCAGGATCCTCGATGGAGGCGCCGGGAGATTGGGGCGCTCCTTGTCCACCTGGGGCGCCGGTAGGTCTGCCTCCATAGGGGGGATACTGAGCGCCAAAACTCGGCCCCAGCGGGCTGCCAGGAGCGCCTGGAACGCCAGGGAAATTCGGCAGATTCGGCGTGCTTGGGCGAGAGGGGCCAGGATAACGATAGAACGCACGGATGCGCGCACGCCAATCACGTTCGCCCATATGGATTGGCAGATTCAACGAGGCGATCTGCTGCCAGAGGCGTTGCGCTGGAGCCAGCAAGGTTTCCACCGCCT
>Ga0070737_10001461_pt1 | contig 33667 bp, 44 predicted proteins | sample Coa_R1_10_FD_66438 | JGI IMG/M metagenome (GOLD analysis project Ga0070737, IMG submission 66438) | Surface soil microbial communities from Centralia Pennsylvania, which are recovering from an underground coalmine fire - Coalmine... | ecosystem: Environmental > Terrestrial > Soil > Unclassified... | reverse complement strand
CTCTGGTAGTTATTATCCCATTGATACCTGCTACAACAATCATATCGTTCTTTTTCAATATTCCGTTGTAAATTATGGCATCGATGGTAGTTCCTAAACCTTGCTCTTCCTTAACTTCCAGCACTACACCTTGAGCAGGCCCTTCTGTATATGACAGATTTGATTTAAGATAATTCTGACAAACGCCTCCTATTACAAGTAAAAGCTCAGCAATACCTATGCCATATGTAGCGCTTGTGGGAACGATGCCTACTTGTCTCGAAAAATCCCTTACGCGATCAAAACGCTCTGAATCGAAACCAAGCTTTGAAAGAACACTAACAATTTCATAAATTTTAGCATCAAGTTTTTCTTGAACCCATCGATCCTGTTTTACAAGAACAGATAAGAAAGAGAAATTTTCTTCTGCTTTAAAGCCTTCAAAGCGATCGAGCTTATTCAAGGCAACCACAAAAGGAACTTTCCTTTGCTTCAAGATCTCAACAGCTTCATAAGTTTGCTTTTCGAACCCTTTGGTTATGTCGACTACCAATATTGCCATATTTGCTACTGAGCCACCTCTTTTCCTCAAATTTGAAAAAATCTCATGACCTGGAGTATCGATGATGAGTATGCCAGGTATTTCAAGCTTGATCTTGTATTTTTGTATCAAATCCCTTGCTATTGTCTCTATTACTTGCTTGGGTAGGAAAGAAGCCCCAATATGCTGTGTCATCCCACCAGCTTCTTTCAACTGTATGGCTGTGCCCCTAATCTTGTCTAGCAAAGAAGTCTTGCCCGCATTTACATGACCCAATACTACTAATACAGGTTGCCTAATCTTCATGAGCCTGAAAAAATTATTGAAATTTAATTAGAAGATCTTGGATAAAAAGCTGTCCACTTAAGCTTAACAGGATTTCTGCCCAGCTTCAGCCTATTTTTGCTACATTTGCTAGAGCAAAATCTCAAAATTGTACCGTCCTTCATCACATAGGTAATACCTCTGGACTTCTCAAACTTTGTTCCACAAAAGCTGCAAGTATATTCCGTGGGCATTACTTCGTTGTGAGTTTCCTAGCTTCCCTTTCAGTCTCCCTTAGCATTAGAATATCTCCAAGCCTTACAGGTCCCATTACATTCCTAGTCAATACTCTTCCCTTATCTTTACCTTCCAATATCCTTGCTCTTACTTGCGTCACCTCACCGCCTACCCCTGTTCTACCTAGTATTTCAATTACTTCTGCAGGTGTTGCTTCTTGCTTTTCACTCATTACTTCTTAGCAGCTTTAGCTTCTTGAGGTGCTACCTTAGCCCTTAATTCGGAATACTTGCTAACAAGCTCATCATAGAGACTCTTTGCCTCTCCAACATCTAGAATGGCTACAGAAGAAGCAGGAACGTTAATGCCTGCAGCTTCGCCCAGCTTCTTTTTATCCTCTACATATAGATAAGGAATTCCTTTTTCTTCACAAATCAGTGGTAAATGGGCAACAATTTCGGGAGGATCCACGTTCTCAGCAATAATTACAAATTTAGCTAAACCGCGCTCAACAGATTTGGTTGTTTCATTGACGCCTTTTTTGAGCTTTCCGCTCTCCTTACACTGTCTCACGAAGTCATATATTTTTCCGTAGACATCTGCGCCTACTTCAAATCTAACATACATAGGTTTTTTACTCGACATGCTTAGGTCAGTAATATTTTAAACTAAATACTTGGTATTTAAGCATTATTTTCCTAGTCGTGCAGATAGTAGAAGATTGCATCCTTGTTATCTATTCCGTGAAACTTCACGAAAAAGTTTCTTACGAATTGTATAAAGGTATTAGGCTTCAAATTCTTAACATGATCTTCAACTTTTCCATAAATGTTTTTCTTCCCAAATATATAGGAAGGAACTTTAACCACTGCGTTAATACTGTGATCCTCGCTTACCCATTGAATTAATCTTAATTTCTTCTCTCTGGCATATTCCAGTGATTGATCTCCGAGAAGTATTCCTTCGTAGAAATTCTCTCTTCTCGTTATTCTAAAATTCCCTAACTCAATAAGGCGGACTTCGAAGTTGTCTTGAATATCTCTAGAATCGAGGAAAATGTCAACATAACCGTTTTTTGGAGAAAGCTCAAACTCAAAGAAATCATTTCTTGAAGGATGAAGTTGTCTTCTAATCAAGACGCGTTGATCAAGTCTTAGCTTTACCGATACTGGATTGGGAACAAAGAAATATCTATCTGCAATGGGATCTATGATCTTCCTATTTATTGCATGTAAAGTCTCAAAACTTATTTTAGCTTCAACAGGCTTAGCCCCCATCTCAAGTATTGCTTGCTTTATTGATTTAGCTAGGAAACCCCTCATTCTAAAAGCCATTATCGTTGCAAGATCTACATCTTGGAACCCTTCGTAGATCCCCTTCTTTATTCCATCGATTATTTTGCTTTTCGAAAGCACTGCACCCTCAAATTTTATCCTTCCATAGTGAATTGTAAAAGGCTGAATCCAATTCATAGCTTTATATATAAACGATTGCTTTACAGTATTTCCCATATGTTCTTTTGCTCTGAATATGTGAGTAATACCCATGAGATGGTCATCGATCGTCGAGGCAAAATTGTACGTAGGCCAGAGATACGGTTTATGACCGAGATAGGATTCTATAGCAGAAATCCTAGGATGAGGATACTTAACTGGATCGATGACTCTGAAAGCTATCCAATCTCTAACGCTGGGATCTGGATGGCTTAGATCGGTCTTAATTCTTACTACAGGCTGTTGTTCTATTAAAGATCCTTGGATCAATGCTTCGAAATCCCTTAGATTCTCTTCAATCCCTCTATTTCTATGCTCGCATTGAAGACCAGCAACTCGCTTCTTCGATATCTCCTCCTTACTACAAAAACAAACATATAATGCCTCTTTTGAAAAAAGTTCTCTTGCCACATCGTAATAGATTTTAAGTCTGTCCGATTGGATGTAGATTTCATCAGGATAAGCTTCAAACCATTCCAAATCTCTTAATATATATTCATAATCCCTTTTCTCATCATTATAGATATGGAGAATTGGTTTTTTAGTCCTAGGATCTGTGTCCTCAAGTCTGAGTATAAATTTACCTTGATATATTCTTGCATATTCATGCGATAACAACATTGCCCTTATATTTCCTATATGAAGAGGGCCATCTGGATTAGGTGCAAATCTTGTTATAACTTTTCCTTGCTCTGCCCCCTCAAGTGGCGGCAATTCAAATTTTTTTGTTTCAATCTTTTCTTCTTTTAATTCTTCTGGATATTTTGCTATGAGATAATTGTATTGCTCATCAAGCGAAAGAGAGTTTACCTGTGCTATTATCTCTTTGGCTATAGGAATTATTTCCTTAATCTTTGGTCTGAGATCTGGTCGAAGAAAGATGATTTTTCTTATGACGGCATCAAGATCTGCCTTTCCTTCATGCTTGTAAGCATTAGAAAGCGACTTCCTAAACAATAAGTCTCTTATTTCCTGACTCATTAAAACTCCCTTTCAACAAGAAATGAAATGAAGGATGTAAGGAACTGGCCTACGCTGGGAGTTAACTTCTTAACATAATAGAAAGCTCTGTCCTCATACTTCTTAGCTTCCTTCATTGTCATTTCATAAATTCCCTTAACCCTTAATTCCTCTATGAAAGCCTTCATCTCCTCCTCTCCTACTGCCTTATTCCCCAGATAACTGAAGAGTTTATCTCTTAGCAAAGCATGTGCAAAAACTGCGATGAGAGTCTTCTTACCTTCTCTTATATCGTTTCCTACAGGTTTACCTGTAACTTTAGGATCACCGAATACTCCAAGTATATCATCTTTAATTTGAAATGCTATTCCTGCATAGCGCACAGCACGCCTAATATTCTCAATTTCTTCATTCTTAGCACCGCCTAATATTGCTCCCATAACTGCACTGCACTCAAAGAGAGCTGCAGTTTTGTTCTCAACGGTTTCTAAATACAACCTTCTTCCCATTTTCTTAGAAGACGATAAATACATATCATATGCCTGGCCTATAGAAAGCCTCAATGTAGCGAGTGATAACTCTTTAAAAAGCCTAAGCTTTCTTTCCTTCGACGTTTCGACCCTATTAAGCGCATTGAATGCGAGAGAAAATAAAGTGTCACCTGCAAGTATAGCGAAAGGAATTCCATAAACTACATGAACGGTTGGTTTACCATGCCTGAATTCATCGTTATCCATTATGTCATCATGAACCAAGCTGAAATTGTGGATTAGTTCTACTGAGATACCAGCATAAATTGCGCTTTCGAAATCGCATCCGTAAAGCTCTGCAATCTTCAACAAAAGATAAGGTCTTAACCTCTTGCCGCCCGAGATTATGAGATGAGCTGAGGAATCTCTCAAAATTTCTGGCCTAAGCTCTGAAATATATTCAACTATTCTTTTAGTTACTTGATTGGCTACTTCTTTTATATCTTGCATCTCACTATTTTCATTTGATCGACTTAAATTAATATATCAAAGAACCAATGAAATCTTCACCTTTGATTACCTTTGGCAAAATATTATGTGCCAATCCATTGATGAAAACAGATTTTATGCCAATCTTCGCAGCCTCATATGCTACAGATATTTTGTTGTATAGGCCGCCTGTTACGTCATCTCCCTTGCTCACGCCACTGAGAAACTTAGGTATTTCGTCATGATTGAGCTCTTTTATGAGTTTTGCGTCATTGAATTTCTTTGGATCCTTATCATAAATCCCGGCGACATCTAAACAAAATATTATCGTTGAAGCATTCATTAGCTTACTAACCTCCAAACAAAGCTGATCACCGGAATAAATTACACATGATTTGCGCTCATCAAATACAAAGTCACCATATAGTAAGGGCACATAACCCCATTCTAACGCTTTGAGCAATGAATCTTTGAAAAATGTGGAAACCATGCCGTTATCTGTTACCATTATATTAGAGGGTGAAAAAGGAAGTACTGGTACGCCATGATTTATCATTGCATTAACGATCATGAGATTTAACCTCCTCATCTCATATTCGAGGATCGAAAGACCGATTTTAATCCTAGGCATACCCATATGGATACCATATTTCTTTGCTACATAATGCCCGAAACTCCCTCCTCCATGCACTATACATAACCTCCTGTTTCCTAAAACCTCTGAAATTTCTCTAGCCAATCTGTTTATGTCACTAATCCTCGCTTTCAACGGTTTGTCTTTGTAGCTTATAACGGAACCACCGAGCTTGATTACGAAACTATCCATAAGAGAAAAGAGGGTCAATGATTTAATCTTTTATTACATTAAGAGAGCGTGGCAAGAGCGCTAGCTCCATCTAAGATCATCATAGCTGGAGAACACTTCGTAGTAGAAGGAGAACCTGCTATAGCATCTGCAATAGACCTGTTCGCAGATGTAACTGCAGAAGAAAGTTATGAAAATGCAATAAGAATAGAAAGCGTGGATCTAGATAATAGGAAGCACGTGATCAAGAGCACACTTAATGAAAGGATCATTGACTATACTGGAAAGGAGAAAACAAAGAAGACTTTAAGACCCATTTTGAGAGCTGTAAGGAAAACGATGGATTTTTTAAATGTAAATACTGGCATTGATATCTACATCAACTCAAAAATACCTCCGTCAGCAGGACTTGGGTCATCTGCAGCGGTTGCAGTTGCTGCCTCAGCAGCTACGATGAAGCTTTTAGGATTTGAATTAAATAAGGAAACTGTTTGGAAGGCTGCTTTTGAAGCTGAAAGGATTGTACACAAAAATCCTTCGGGTATAGATATAACAATCAGTACCTATGGGGGAATGATATTATACAAAAAAGGAGAGAAGCCTGTGATTCTTAAGAGAAGCGAAAAGGCGATTTTCTTGATTGCATACACTGGAAAAAGGATGCCTACAGGAAAGATTGTTGAAGAGGTGCTCAATCTCAAAAAAAGTTTTCCTGAAATAATTAACCCATTGTACATCTCAGCTGGAGCGCTTACGAAAAAATTAGTTGACTATTTGAAAAATGAAGATTTAGTCAACGCTGGGAAACTATTAAATATAAACCACGAACTACTCTCAGCACTAGGACTGTCCACGTTTAAGATAGATCTTCTCGTCAATATTGCTAGGAAGAAAGGAGCATATGGCGCAAAGCTCACAGGCGCAGGAAAAGGAGGTGTTATGTTTGCGCTTGTCGATAAGGATTCTTTGGAAAGAGTTAAAGAAGCTTTGACTAAGCGAGCGAAGTTTGTATATGAGGCAAAAATAGTTGATGAAGGTGTTAAGGTCTTTTGATTTCGAAAGCTGCAGCTAAGTAGCCTACAACGCTAGATTTCTTCCCCTCTATATCGCCTGATGTTGCATGCTTCAATATTTTAACGTTATTTACGCCTATTAGCTTTGATAGGTTCAAAACAGTAGCTGTAGGACAAGGACCGCACATCGAAATGTCATATCTTTCGATTGCCTTAAAAAGACCCTCTGCATCAAGATTTTGAACATTTTCTATAACCTTTGAATCCTTTTTATAGGTAATCTCATTGTTTTCGTAATGATTGAGATCAGTAGATGCGAGAACCACAGCGCTATACTCATTTACAATATCCTTCAGAACTTTTGCCAATTCTGTCGCGACCTCGAGTGTCTGAAGCATTATGCATATTGGAACAAATTCAAAGTCTTTGAAAATATATTGAAGAAAAGGTAGCTGAACCTCTATTGAATGTTCATAGAGATGAGCATACATATCTGGCCTTACCATTTTGTATGATGTGAGAATCTTTTTTGCTATTTCTTCATTTATCCTCACTTTCCCAAGTGGTGTTTCCCACTCACCTTGCGGCATTATAGACACAAGCTCTCCATAACCTGTGTGATTCGGACCTAAAATAATGAAGATATCCGGTTTTTCAGTCTCAGCCAATAATTTGTATGCATGAGCAGCGACAGGGCCACTGTACATATAGCCTGCATGGGGTACGATGAAAGCAGGTATGGTTATTTCTTTTCTTTCACTGACATGTGCTAGTTTTCCTGGACCGAATTCATGCTTAAAACATCCTTCTATCTGCCTAACGAGCGCTTCTCTGTCCTTCTCATAAAAATATCCTGCTACAGCAGATTTCCTTATCATCAATAATATAAGCGTTTAAAACGTTTTATGTTATGTATAGCTTTAAAATTAAAGTTACTAAAAGAGATGGTAGTGAAGAGGATTTTGTGCCTGAAAAATTAATTGTCAGTATACTTAAAACAGGCGCGCCTCCTGAGGTTGCAAGGAAAATTACTTTCGTAATCATAGGCAAATTACTCGAAAATAATACAGAGAAAATATCTACAAAAGAATTGATGAAAGAAACACTCATTTTATTGAAGAAAGAGAAGGAGGAATGGTATAACAATTGGATTATCTTCGATAGAGCGGTGAAAAGGAGATCTAGTGAAAAAGAATTGAGTTAATTTTTTTAAGCTTCTACTAGTTCTGTTTCGAAATCCTCTATAGAGTAATTAAATTGGTCAGGACTCGTTATGAGTTTTTTCTCCCTCAAAACTTGTCTAGCCAAGAGCCAATAAACTGTTGCTAAAGCCTTTCTTCCTTTATTGTTGCATGGTATGACCAAATCAACGTTCTCACATGAATGCTCAGTATCACAAAGCGCTACTACTGGTATTCCTATCTTCGTAGCCTCATCTAGAGCTTGAGAATCTTGGTATGGATCATTCAAAAATAGTAAATCTACCTCTATATATGTGCCCAAAGATGGATTTGTTAGCGTTCCAGGTAAGAAGCGCTCTGTTATCACTTTAGCACCAATAACTTTTGCGAAAACTGTTGCAGGTTTTATGGCAAAAGGCCTTGAAGCGACAACGAGAATCTTTTCACTCTCATAGAAAGATAAAAACTTACCCGCAATCCTTATGCGCTCATCGATGCTTCTTACATCTATGATATGTATCCCTTCAGGTCTAGTTCTATAGATGAAATTTTTCATATATTTAGATTTGAATTTCGTGCCTAACGGTAGTGTAGCATCGATATAGAGCTCTGTAGGAGCTAAGATAAGCTGTTCCTCTTCTTTAAACTCTGAGCCTAAATCAGACATTAGTAGATTAATCGATGGATGTTATATTAAAGCTTACCAAGCTTTGCTCTAGGTCCAAGGTATTCAGCTATTCTTATGAGCTCATTTAACTTAACAACCCTTTCACCGCCAATTGTTCCAGTCTTTATCAATGGCGCAGAGTAAGCGGTTGCAAGATGAGCGATGAAATTGTCTTCAGTTTCACCTGAGCGATGAGAAACAATTGGTTTTATTCCATTATCCAATGCAGTTTTTATGGTACGAGTTATCCTAGTAATCGTCCCTACTTGATTCGGCTTAATTATAATTCCTTTAGCTACCTTGTTAATTATACCTTTCCTTAAACGTTCTTCGTTTGAAGCAAATAAATCATCCCCAACTACAAGCACGTCTTTATATTTTTCTTGAAGTTCTGAAAAAGAATTGAAAGCATCTTCATGAAATGGATCCTCTACATAATAGATATCGAAATCTTCAATGATGCGAGAAATGAATTCCATCTGTTCACTTTCTGTAAGTGTCTTGTTTTCTACACTGTACTCATATTTACTACCATTCCAAAGCGAAGAAGCTGCAACATCAAGACCAATAATCATTTTTTTCCCATCTTCTTTTTCAAGCTCTTGCTTTGCTTGCTTAACGAGACTCAAAACTTTCTTCAAAGGCATTCTTGTTACTAATGCTCCTTCATCATTCTTTCCTCCTGCGAAATTAGGATCATTAATAGATAAGAGCTTGAAGAGCTTCCTATGCATCTTTATGTTTGCTTCAATTGCTTCCTCTATACTGGAAGCATTTTCACAAAAAACTAGAATCTCTTGTATATCTATCGATCTACCCCTTGCATGCTTCCCTCCACCTATGATGTTACCCAGCGGTCTTGGAAGGCTATAGTCTGTGAAAGGTTTAATGTACTCAAAAATTGCCTTTTTTTCGTACATAGCAGCTGCCTTCAAAACAGCTATAGATACAGACAGGATTATAGCAGCACCATATTTTTCTAGCCTCTCCGTTCCATCCAATTGAATAAGGATAGAATCTATTTCCTCTTGATTTCTTACGTCAATGCCCAAAAGCTTGGGCTTAACTTTTTTATTAAAGTCTGTAATTGCAGAGTTTAAACCTTCTTTTGGGATTGTTTCAACCTCATAAATACTTTTGCTTGCACCGGCAGGACAAGAAGCTACTCCTCTAGAAGATTTGGTGATGACTTCAGCCTCGACTGTTTTATCTCCTCTACTATCGAATATAACTCTAAGTCTAATATCTTCGATAGAACTCAAACTTCTTTCCTTCTCTTAGATTTTTTCAAATCGTTTTCATCAAGATAGCTAGTTTCATCACTTTTTTTCACATCCTCACCTTTAAAGTATATCATAAGATCATCCATATACTCGTATGTGGAAAGAAACATTCTACGACAACAATATCGCTTAATACCTAACCTATCAAGAACTGAAGCTGGATCTTCGCCTGCTTGAACCCTTCTTTTGTACTCATCCCAAAATCTGGATATAGGATAGCCACATGTAAAGCATCGAATAGGAACTAGCATAACTATCTATAAGATTTCTGCCTTTTAGCTCTTGCTTTTTTACCTCTAGGCTTTTTGGGTTCAACTTGCCTTGGATCTCCTTTGAGAAGAGCAGGGTTATATTCCATGTAAGCCTTTCTTAACTCCTCTGATTTGGTGAACTTCAAAAGTGCATTGGCTATTGCAGTCCTCGCTGCTTGCGCTTGGCCCATAACTCCTCCTCCTCTAACGTTGACGAATATATCTATAGATGATCTAAGCTCATTCGTTAAAAAGAGTAGGGGCTCTTCTATCATATTTCTGAAAAGCCACGGCTGCAACAACTCAAGCGGCCTTTTGTTCACCATTATTCTTCCTTTACCAGGATACTTTAGATATGCCCTTGCTATGGCAGTCTTTCTCTCACCTGTAGCGATTACTACTTGTGACATTATTCCTTCCAGCCGAATATCTTAGCTATCTCACCTAAATAAACGTAACCTTTACCCAGCTTAGAAGAATCCGCATCATCGAATTTCAATACTTTTGCATTCGCAGGCATTTCCGGCCTCCCAGAATAAACCTTCAATCTCTTGAAAGCTTCTCTGCCTCTTGCCTTTTTGTAAGGAAGCATTCTCCTAATTGCTCTTCTAACTATTCCATGAGGAGTCTTTGGTTCTCTGTGCCCTAGCTTTTCAGGATTTTTAAGCGTTCTCCTAGAATATCTCTGTCTGAATTTTTCAATAATTCTTTCTTTACTACCTGAGATCACACATTTTTCAGCATTAAAAACTACTACACTATAACCATTGAGCAACATCTTAGCTACATGAGACGCTAGTCTACCTAATACTTGTTCTGATGCATCTACGAATATCATTTCGCTGGCCAAGCTCATATCACAAGCTTAATGTTAGATCCTTTAGGATTTATTTTAATCATTTCTTCGTAAGTAATACACTTACCACCTACCTTTTCTATTTTATCCCTTGCTGATTTGGAAAAGTAAAAAGCTGCTATCGTTATTGGATGCTCAATATAGCCGAAGCCTAACACTCTGCCTGGAACCACAACACTGTCGTTGGCTGAAGTTAACCTATTTAGCTTTAACAAATTCACCGCGACACGCTGTCTTTTGCTCACGCTAAGTTTTTCAGCTACATATTTCCAAATTGGGGCACCATGAATCTTGTAACTATTATAGAGTTTTCTTATCTCTTTTCTCAAGATTGGATTTGTAGGACCTGTCCTTTTCGTCATTCCTTAAGTTTTGAAATCATAGATTTTAATAAATCATCATATGTGTTTAGAATTACTTCTAGACCCTTCTGCAAGATTTTTTCTGGCTCACTTATACCTGTAGAATCAAATCTGAATATGAATGTTTCACCATCTTCCAACTGCTTATATGCGCAGGCTGATACAGGTTGAAATCTAGCATGCTGATAACCATACTTAACTCTTGCTATTGCCTCAAAGGAAAGTTTTTGCCCTCTAGCTAATTTACATATAGGTATGGTATCATATGCTGGAACGATATTAGGATCTGAAGAAACCAAATCTCTTGAATACACTACTCTATCACCATATTCTGCACTCACTTCACACTTAAAATAAGCGATTGTATCCTCCTTCAAATTGAGTATGTCTGCCTTTATTGGGATGAGCCCAAGCCTATGAGCTAACATTTCATCATACATTATCGATGAATTCTCAACGATGATGACATCATCTATGGCAATTGTAGGAACCCTTGCTATAAGTACTCGTCTCAAAAGGTTCATGAATTGGGGAGAAATCCCACTAACCTTTAACTCCATAGTCAACTCATTTTTATTCAAGATCTCAACATCCATGTGTTTAACAAATTATTAATAGACATTTAAAAACATTATCTACGTGAGTGAAGAACTTAAGCTGTATCTGGAAGCTGGAAAGATCGCATCTAAAACGCTTGCGCATGCGAAAGATATTGTTCATGAAGATATGCCCATTCTAGAGTTATGTGAATCATTGGAAACTTTCATAAAAAATCAAGGCGGAAGCCTAGCCTTCCCATGCAACATATCTGTAAACGAAATCGCAGCGCATGATACCGCTGATATAAACGATATAAGAAAAATACCTAAGAAAGCAATAGTGAAAGTAGATGTCGGAGTACACATACAAGGATACATAGCAGATGCGGCTACTACAATAGCGCTTGATGAAAGAATGAATAAGCTTGTCGAAGCTACGAGGAAAGCCTTGATGAATGCAATAGAAAACATAAAGCCGGGGATTACAACCAATAAGATAGGAAAAATCGTTGAGAATACTGCAAAACTCTATGGTTATAGGACGATAAAAAACCTCTCAGGACATATGATTAAAAGGAATTTGTTACATGCAGGTAAAAGCGTTCCAAATTATGATGATGGAATTGAGGAAGCAATGAAGGCATTTGAAGTCTATGCAATCGAACCTTTCTTGACAACAGGCAAAGGCTACGTTTATGATGCTGAGGAAATTAGAATATTCGCTTTAAGGAAACCGCCTAAACTAAGAGATAAGGAAGCAGAAAAAATTATGATTGAAATATGGAAGGATAGATACAATCTTCCTTTTTGTCTTAGATGGTATTCGAAAGGAGACATAAAAAAAATCAGAGAAGCCATTGAAATAGGCTTATCGAAAGGAGATGTGATTGGATACAATGTGCTTGTAGAGGAAGAAAAAGGCATTGTTGCACAGGAAGAGCATACGGTAATAGTCAAGGAGGATGGTGTAATAATTACAACAATTTGAATATTTCTATTTATATTTTCATAAAAAATTATTTCCCTACCAAAAAGGAATAATTAGGGATGAAGATCTACGACAAAGAAATTCATGAGTATGTAGATGAGTTAGTGAATTCCATCAGAAAAGTTGTTGAAGATAGTAATGTTTTGGCTGCAGTATCAGGTGGAATTGACAGTACGGTGGCAGCTTATTTAACATGGTTAGCAATAGGAGATAGGGTTAAGGCTTATATTATAAACACAGGTTTCATGAGAGAAGATGAAGTAGAGACGACAAAGGCCTTATTAGAAAATATGGGATTACCTGTAAAAGTTTATGATGCAAGCGATGCTTTTTACAGCTCATTACTTGGAAAAAAAGATGCTGAAGAAAAGCGGAAAATATTCAGAGAAATATTTTATGAAACATTAGCAAAGTTAGCTAAAGACGAGAATGCCCAATATCTTGTTCAAGGTACTATAGCCCCTGATTGGATCGAGACTGTTGGTAAGATAAAGACACAACACAACGTTTTAGCCCAATTGGGAATAAAAACTGAAGAAAAATATGGCTTTAGTTTGCTTGAACCATTGGCCAATTTGTATAAGGATCAAGTTAGAGCCATCGCTAATTACCTTAAAGTTCCCAAAGAAATTATCGAAAGACAACCTTTTCCGGGGCCAGGTCTTTTAGTTAGATGCGTAGGCGAAGTCGAACTGGATAAACTGAAAGCCCTTAGAAATGTTACGGCACTTTGTCAAGATCTCCTAATGAAGATCGATGCTTCACAAAGCTTTTTAGCAATCTTTAGGAAGCCAAGAATGACGACTTCCAAAGAGATCAGCGACTTCATCAAGGAAATTAAGAATATAGTTGGCATAGGCGGAAGAGGTTTTAAAACGTTTGAATTCTATGAGAATGTGACAGGAGTAAAGGGAGATAGTAGAGAATATTCAAAGATGCTGGGAATTTACCATAAAGAATCAGAACTCCTTTTGAAGCATAAAGATGAAATAGTCAAGATGTTCCCGAAAGTTTTAAAGAGTTACATTAGAGTCGCTGTGCTGGTATCTGAACCTAGGCCTGCTGGAAAGTATGCGGTTTCAATAAGAGCTGTGAAGACAAGTGATTTCATGACTGCGAGTGTTCCTGAGGTTAGTATAGATCTACTGCAGCAGATTGTCGAGCAGATAATGAAAGATATCAGAATAACACAAGTATACTATGATATCACACCCAAACCGCCTGCTACGATAGAATATGAATAAAAGAGTTGCTATTCTAGGTCCTAGCGGTCAGTATAATCATCTAATTTTAAGAAGAGTAAAAGAGTTGGGCTTCTATGCAGAGCTCTTTGAGCTAAATGAAAAAAATGTATTGAAAATAAATGGTTTCGATGTAGTAATCATTGGGGGTGGTCCTGCTAGGCTTGATGATTCAAGCCAAGAAGTCAGAGCTATAAAGAAACTAGTATTCGATAGAGAAATGCCTGTTCTTGGCATATGCCTAGGTTTCCAAGCCATAGCTTTAGCTTTCAGAGGAAAGTTGACCACTGATCAACCTTCTTTTGGCCCTCAAAAAATAATTGTTAAAGAAAAAGACGTTATATTCGAAGGATTGCCAGATATTTTTTCGGTTTGGGAAAGTCACAATGACACAGTAAGTTTTCTACCGAACGAGTTCAAAATATTGGCCGTAGCTGAAAAGGGTTATATTGAGGCTGCAAGGCACATAAAGAGACCTATCTTTGGAGTCTTATTCCATCCAGAAGTTGAACATACACAGTTCGGCTCCAAAATTCTTCACAATTTCATCCTTCTTTCTTAATGGAAAAACCTATAGTCATAGTAGATGAAAGAGAAAGGGCATCTGAAATACCTGAACTCCTTGTTAAGAAAGGAGTAAGTGTTAGATTTAGGCAACTTCCTGTAGGAGATTACTTGATTTCAGAAAAGATTGCAATTGAGAGAAAAAGCCTCAAAGATTTCGCGAAGTCAATCTATGATGGACGTTTGTTCGATCAAGCTTCTAGATTAAAGGATGCATATGAAACACCTGTCATAATCGTAGAAGGTGAATATTCTGAGTTACCTTTAATAACAGATAATATCAATGCATTAAGAGGAGCGATACTATCTTTAATTGTTGACTTCGATGTGAAAATTCTGCATTCGAGCGGAAAAGAAGAAACCGCTGAGTATATCAGCCTCATGGCAAAACAGCAGAATAAAAAACAAAGATACAATCAGTACCCAGTAGTTAAAGGAAAACCACATAAAATCGAAAAGACTAGAGATTGGCAACTATATATACTACAATCCTTACCAGGCATTGGAGTCAAAAATGCTGAAAAACTTTTAAATGAGTTCAAAAGCTTGAAGCAAATCTTCAACGCAAGCGAAAAGGATTTAGCTAGAATATTAGGAGAAGCAAAGGCTAGAAAAATAATCGAGATAATTAATAAAAGGTATGATGAAATAAGTGATTTATCTGCTTTCGCCGGGGAAGAGAAGATCTGAAGCTCTTGAAAAAGCACTAGGAGATACGCGCTTAACCTTCGCTTTAGTTTGCAATTCTTTTATATTCCTAGCCCCCGCATAACCCATTGCAGCTCTTAATGCTGAAGCGAGCTCCTTTATTACATTACTTGCTTCTCCTTTGTATGGAATCCAAGCTTCTGTTCCTTCAGGAATTTCTTTTGGTAACTTGGCGTATCTGTCTACACTTAACCTCTTTTGTCTAGCACTTAGACTTCCCATGCCTCTATGTAACTTATAATACCTACCACCTAACATCATAAGCGGAGCTGGACTTTCCTTGCATCCAGCAAACATATAACCCATCATAGCACTAGAAGCACCGAAAGCAATGGCTAGTGCTATGTCACCGGCATTCCTTATTCCACCATCTGCGATGATCGGTATGTCCATACCTAGCTCATCTAAACATTCTCTTGCAACAGCTACTGCATAAAGTGTAGGTGAGCCCGCCCTTGTTATTTGAGTAGTTGTGCATACAGAACCACCTCCTATACCTACTCTTAGTCCTGCCACTTTGTCGATCTTTGAAATAGAGTCAATAATACCTTCTCTCGAACCTAAATTCCCTATAACTACATCGCAACTAACTTGTTCAGTGAGCTTTTTAGTTGCGCTTATGACGTTCTCATTATGGAAATGCGCAACATCTATGACAAGCGCATCAACATATTTCTCCAGCGCGAGAGCCCTTTCAAGATCAAAAGGAGAAATCGCTGCCGCAACTTTTAATCTCCCCATCTTATCTCTTACAGCATCCTTATACATACCCCTATGGCTAACATCCTTGTATGTAATCAGTCCTATCAGCTTACCATCTTTATCAACGACTGGCAATTTCTCGATTCTATATTTTCTCATCAAATCTATCGATTCCTCAGGCGTGATGCTTTCATCTGCAACAATCACGTCTTTGGTCATTGCATCTTTAACTTTTAGTTCATAGGATGCGAACCTTACATCTCTACCTGTTATTATACCTACAAGTTTGTTGGACTCGTCTACCACAGGTAGGCCTGAAATACCATGCTCTTCCATGATTTTTGCTGCTTCGCCTACAGTTGCTTCAGGATTTATAGTCACCACATCCTTGATTATGAAAGATTCAGCCCTTTTAACTCGCTTCACCTGAGCCAATTGCTCCTCTATACTACAATTCCTATGAATTACACCAATTCCTCCATTCCTAGCTAAAGTTATTGCCATCTCAGCCTCGGTAACAGTATCCATAGGCGATGATACAAAGGGCACATTGAGATCATTATTCAAAGAAAACTTTGTATTGAGAGAAATATCTGAAGGTTCAATTGATATGTAGGAAGGTAGCAGTATGAAATCATCGAAACCGAATACTAAATTAGATTCTTCTAGACCTAATTCTTTTAGCTTTCCCATTATTTTTATTAAACTTACCCTTTATTTAAGATTCTTCCAAAGCTTCCAGAAATAAGGTATCCTCATCTATCTTCTTTATTACCAAAATATAGCAGCCCTGTTCAATGAATTTAGGCATTGAACTTTGCTTTCTTAATTCCAACTTGGTAGTATCGAATATGTAAATAGCAGGTTCCAAGTTTGTCTTCGAATAATGCAAAGCGACTCCGTCAGAGATAGATTCATAGAAGTAAATATAATCCTTGTATCTGTTCAGTGTATAGAAAGGGGATATTGGGAAAAGCGATATAGCATAGAGGATTAAGTCATAGATATTTGAATAAAAGATTCTATACGTTTCCATAACTTTTTATTAAGATGGGGAAATAAATATGCAATGAGCATCAAAAAGAAGTATTTGAGCTTCTTGGAAGGCATAGATGGCATATCTTTGCCCGAAGATGAAAAGATTCAGTATATATTGGATTTTTTGAGAAAGGAATTTCCAAAATATAGCTGGGTAGGAATTTATGTACTAAAAGGAGATAAGTTAGAATTACTTTCTTTTAGCGGAGATAAGGAAACAGAACACAAAGTAATCCCAATAGATAAAGGGCTTTGTGGTATGGCTGTCAGAGAAAATCGTATTGTCAATGTCTACGATGTATCGAATAATCCAACATACTTACAATGTTTCCCTGAAACAAAATCTGAGCTGGTAGTACCAATATATAAAGATGGTAAAATAATTGGAGAGATCGATATAGATAGCTACCAATTGGGTGCCTTTGACAAGAACGATGAATGGTTCATATTAAAATTAGGTGAAAAAATAGCTGATCTAATATATAAAAAGATATAAAAAAGTATAAGAGAAAATTTATGTATTTTACAGCTCTGTAAAGATATGGCAGAAGATCAAGAGAAGATTGATGAGCAAAGAAGGACGCTTATAAAAGGCGTTATTGGAGCTTCGATAATAACCACAATATTAGGTGCTGGATCAATAGCAACTTATATTTTCTCACCTACAGCAGCTTCAAGTAGACAATACCCAAAAGTAAAGGTTGCTAACATAAGTGAGCTTACTGATGGAAATGCTATTAAATTCTGCTATCCTCTTACAGGTGAGGTTAACTTATTGATAAAAGTCGGAACACCCGTTGAGAACGGGGTTGGACCAAACAAAGATATTGTAGCCTTTAGTGCTATATGTCAACACTTAGGCTGTATAATCGAGAAGTACTACCCCACAGGAGAGCCTTTCTATAACGGGAAGTATCAAAAGGTAATGGAATGTCCTTGCCATGGCTCTGTATATGATGTAACACAAGATGCTAAAGTAATCGCCGGACCTGCACCAAGACCTCTTCCTAGAGTGATACTTGAATATGATGATTCAACCGGTGACATATATGCAGTAGGTATGGTAGGACCTGTGATCCTAGGTAAGGGCCCAGCAGGAGAAGAAGGAACAGATTTACCAGATAACTTAAATCCGCCAGGCTCAATCGTAGATAATACTACAGTTAGGACTTGCGGAGAGCAAGTTTGAGATGAGCTCAAGACTTAAGCGACTTATAGATTGGTTTGATAAAAGGATCGGTATATCGAACACGTTCTTAAGACCTATACCTGCTTACTCCTTCGATGTAACGCACTGGATGGGAGCATGGGTATTGACGTTTTTTGTATTACTAGTAATAACTGGCGTATTACTAGTATTTTATTTTGTACCTACTTCTGCACCTGGATCTAGCGGACTTCCGAAGGCTTATGAAAGCGTTAAGTATGTAGATGAGAACATTCCTTTTGGACTATTGTTAAGAACTTTGCATCTCTATTCTGCATACGGAATGCTTGTAACTGCTGCTTTACATTTCTTTAGACAAATGATCACAGGTGCTTATAAGAGACCTAGAGAACTGATGTGGATAGTCAGCCTTATATTAGGGTTCGTTGTCCTTACTCAGGCCTTTACAGGATATTTGCTACCTTATACTCAGCAATCTGTATACGCTACCCAAGTCGGTTATAATGTCGCTCTTGAAGTACCTTTCATAGGCAATTTCCTCGCATATATTCTTCAAGGGATAGGAAACCAAGATATGGTCCAGAGATTCTTTATTCTCCACGTATTCATCCTTCCTGGCAGCATACTGCTATTGCTAGGCATCAAAATGTATATGTTTGAAAATCATGGATCCTTCGATCCCTTTAGAGATAAAAGAAATAGCAAAGTCGTTAAGCATTATTTATGGTTCCCAAAAGGAGCAGTGTACGTGTTGAAGTATGCGCTTGCACAGGTTGCGTTTGTAATATTAGTTGCTGCACTTTTACCCAATCCATTGGGTCCAGCTTATAATCCAACACAACCTTTAAACGAAGTCCCCTTACCTGAGTGGTATTTCTATTTCGTTTATGCGCTAGTAAGGCTTAGGTTCCCAGATTCGTATGTATCATTCATGAGGAGTTTCGGGATAGGCGACGTTGCAACGTTTACAACTCTCATAATAATGCTGATCGGAGGTTTATTCATACTACTTCTACCATTCATAGATAGAGCTAAGGAAGTACACATATCTAAAAGATTCATTTTCGTTACTTTGGGAAGCATAATTGTTGGCGAAGCAGTTCTATATACAATAATAATATACTTGTTTAAGATATACCTCGATACAAACGGTGCCTTTGGCTGGAGCTTCGAGACATCAACAGATTTTGGTACAGTCATGGGTTTAACTGCATTGGTTGCAATCCTCATCTTCGCTTCTACTTATGCAATATATAAAAAGAAGAATTGGATATGAATAAGATTTTCATCTTACTCAACATTATCCTCTTCGCCTTCATAATAACTACTTATGGCCTTGTGCACGTGATCATGTTCATCTTAGCTGGGCAGTGGAGCCTCTTAACAATGGGTTTATTGCTTGCTCTAGGTTTTGCAGAAATCTTTTTTATCCTCTTTTTCGTCACATTAATGTATAAGGCACAGAGGAGATGAAAATGGACAAAGGAACAGGTAGCATGTTAATCATGCTTTTGTTCTTGATACAAGTGGTTCTGACGATTTTCATATATGACCAATATCCTTTCATAAACTACGATAATCAAAGAATCGCAGGTATACTCATAGCTGCTTCTTTGTTCGTCTTTGCCCTTATCCTTCACATCTACGATATAGCGTTTAAACCAGGTGAAGATAGGACTGTCGAAATGGAAACTCCGGGTTGAAGGTAAGTATAGTCCTTACAAGAAAACTTAATAAATCGATTTTTGTAGCCCTTTCATATGCTGCATATTTTGCTAGAACTAACGAGGTATACTTAATTTTTATCGACGAAGCTGTAGAGTTGCTCGTGAAGGGCAATGAAATACCTTTGGAAGATAGGATGAAGAAGATTTCACAAGCACAAACCGGAGTCAATCTAGAAAACGTCAAGACGCATATAGACTTTATAAGGCTTTTGATGAAGAAATTCGGTACTAAGGTAAAGATCTGTAATACCTCTACAATTTCGAGGAACATATCAAGCAGACTTGGAGATTCTTCAAATATAGAGGGAAACTTTGAGCTATCGACTATTTTTGAAATAGCCACATTGCTGAGCGAATCAGATTTAACCTTGAATTTCTAAGTTAAATTATGGTAAGACTTAATGAAAAGGAGGTTCAGCAAAGATTGAAGGCTTTGAAAGAATGGAAGTTAGAGGACAACTATTTGGTAAGGAGGCTACAATTCAAAGACTTCGTTTCAGCTGTACAATTCATCAACAAGCTTGTTCCCATTGCAGAAGAATTAGAACATCACCCAGATCTAGAATTGAAGGATTATAACAAATTAACTATAAGACTCACTACGCATGATGAAGGTGGCATTACTGAGCTGGATTTTCAGTTGGCAAAAAGAATTGAGGAAATTCTTTCTTGAACACTTTAAGAATTCTATAAGTTAATCCCCAAATAACAACGTCGCCATAGACGTAGGCGATCCTTTTTCTGGCTATCTTTTCTATAAATACAAATTTTCTTTTCAATTTTGGTAGAGAAATCCAGAAAAATTCATCGATTTCGTCATTCTTTTTTACACCCACTTCATTTCTGAGCTTAAATATAAAGGGTTTAACTTTCATATCAGGAAATCTTGAGCTCGAAACAAAAGGTAATTCAGCTAAAAATTCGTGAACCTTTAGATCTATACCGACTTCTTCGTAAACCTCTCTGATCACTGCATGAATGAAGTCCTCTTCGGTTTTACACATCCCTCCTGGAAAGGCTATATCGCCAGACCATGGATCTCCTTCCCTTTTAATACGCCTCACGAATAAGGCTTCGTTATCGTTTCTGATAATAACTGCAACCGCTGCCCTTTTCAGCGACATTATTAAACTATATGAAAAAACATAGATAGATTATTTAAGCAGATGGTTAAGAGAAATTTTAATGCAAAGGGTCAAGGATTTGATAAAGTTATATAAACTAAATGTATGGACATTGCTCATATTTACAGCCATAATATCTTATTTGCTAGCTGTTAAAGCTGGCTACACCTTCAATCTCTTCACTTTCCTTATGATGATAATCGCAGGTTCATTTACAATCATGGGCGATGGTGCGCTTAACGAGTATCTGGAAAGGGATACCGATAGGCTGATGGATAGAACGAAGAAAAGGCCACTTGTCAAAGGCACAATAAGCCCTAACTTTGCACTCTACTCAGGAATCATTCTTGTAATAGCTGGAATACTGCTTTCTTACCTCTTCATTAATGCCTTGACCTCTTTCTTCATGTTTTTTGCGACAGCAATGTACATGATATATACATATCTAAAAAAAAGGACGTGGCTTAATGTAATCATAGGCGGCTTCGCAGGGAACTGCACTGCTTGGGGAGGATGGGCTGCAGCAACAAATAACTTTAATGTATTCGCCTTCCTTTTAGGTATGCTCATTTATTTCTGGACAAATCCGCATATCTGGGCCCTTGCGATGAGAAGGAGAGAAGATTATTTGAACGCTAATATAAAGATGTTGACAGCCATGTATGATGAAAAAACCTCTTCTAAATACATAGCTTATTCGGCAATTCCACTACCTATAGTCTCTACACTGATTGGTTATATTGGTGGCTTCAGTTTGGTATATTTATTGCTCAGCTTGGTGCTTAATGTTATTTTCTTCGTAATCATAGCTAGGATACTTATGAACCCAACTAAAAAGAATGCATGGCTACTTTTCAAATTCTCTACGCCATACTTAGCTTTGATTTTTCTCTTTATGTTTATAGATCCAGCAAGTTTGGCGATCAAGTTTTAATCCTGCGATAACCCCTTCTATAAAATATCAATGGAGGTTTATCATCGCCCTTTTTCAAACCTAGAACACTACATAGAAAAATTGTATGATCGCCACCATCATATTCCAAGTATTTTCTGCAAGTAATATAGGCGATGCATCCCTTTATAATAGGGCAACCGTACTCGTTTAAGGAATAACTAATACCCTCAAATCTCACATCCTCAAGCTTAGGATCTGCAAACCTTATGGACAGCTCTTCTTGATCCTCGGCTAATATATTTATACTATAGGTTTTTGCCTTAGAAACCATTTCATGTGCCTTATTACCCTTCTTAATGCAAAATAGAACGAGCATGGGTTCTAAAGAAACAGAAGTAAAGGAATTAACAGTTAATCCATAAAGTTTTCCATCAAGATTCATTGCTACGATAGTTACGCCAGTAGCAAAATAGGACATTAATTCTCTAAATTCTTCAGTTGATATCATCAAAGTGGGTTCTTAAAATATACCGAAGGATCCTTTACGCCAGCGAGCTTAAAGGCCAATGCTCTTCTTTTACAATTGCTACACCAGCCACAGTGAATAGGTAAAACTTCTCCATCTATTTCCTTAAATCCTAGATTACCGCGATAGCAACTGTATGTATATTTCCAAGGCACCTCGAGTTCTTGACCGAGCTTGACTACTTTATCCTTATCATATGTTATTAATGGAGCATATACTTTGTATCCTCCATAATGCGTAGCTATCTCAGCAACTCTGTTCATTTCTTCGAGAAATTCTGGGGTATTGTCTTTCATAGCTACGGGTGTTTCCCTTCTAATCCCTATGAAAACATCATACTTCCTCGAGAATTTTATGTCCAGTGCTTCTGCATGCGCTAACGCAACAAGAATCAAGATCGCATTCCTAGCAGGATCCCACCACCTAAGAATCCTAGCTTTTGCTTTTTCAGGATCTTGAAGATCCTCAACTTTAGTTTCTGGAATTTCAATGTCCTTTTTTGTTAGCAACGAAGTACTTATCTCTCCAAGCCAATCCAAGTTAATTATTCTTAGCTCGCAGTCAAGCATTGATGAGATTTTTCTTATACAAAATTCCTCTTCTTTAAAAGTTCTTTGGCCATAATTGCAGAATATTATCTTTAGATCACTTGGTTTTATTCTGTATTTAACATAATATAGACACGTTACGCTATCGACGCCTCCGCTAACTAAGCAAATCGCCCCTCTATTATTCATATAAATCTATTATCTTCTTTTACCACATTTAAAACAAAATGTGTCCTAGTTCGCTCTACAAAGGGCATTGCCAAAATGTTCTTAATGAAACTATCTAGTTCCTTCCTACTTTTGAATCTTGCTATGATCAAGGCATCGTAATCCCCAGTTATATCATAAACACCATAAACGTTAGGCAGTTTGGCTATCTGATTTTCTACTTCTATGAGCTTTCCTTGTGATACACGGACTTCTATTATCGCTACTAAGTCATAACCTAGTTTCTCGTGATCTACCAGTGTTGTGTAGCCAAGAATTATCTTATCTTTTTCCAAACTCTCAATTCTCTTGATCACAGTCCCAACTGAAACGTTTAGAATTTCAGCTAGTTTTCTTGCAGAAAGTCTACCGTTTTCTACTAGAGCTTTAAGTATTTTGAAATCTAGATCATCAAGTGCACGCTTTTTCACACTAAAAGTGCCTTCGCTACGCTTATTGCAAGCCTTGGGTGAGAGAGTAGCTTAAGTGCCACACGTTTTATATCTAACCCATTGGCTAAATCTAAAATATCACTATCAACGAGCATATCAGCGAGTTCATCTAGCTCATCATCGCTCAAACGCTCTAATACACGCATTGCCTTGAGGCTTTTCTTTATTCTATCACCCCAATACTGATCATACCTCATTCTGTATTCCATAAGCCTTTCCTTCGAATTATTGTTTTCCTGCGCAGCCTTCGCGGCAACTTCGCCCGCTATCATTCCTGAAGCTACACAAGAATGGATTCCTCCTCCGGTGAGTGGCATAACTGTTCCAGCAGCATCACCAATAAGTATCAAGCCGTCTTGGACATCGCTATTTATCATTCCTCCTATTGGAACAGGAGCACCTCGGTAATCTATTATTTGAGCACCTCCTAACTCTTCCTTAAAGTCTTGGACGAATTTGTCTAGAAACAGCTTTGCAGGGCCTCCTCTTACTCCTACACCTACTTCTGCGATTTTCTCATCTTTGGGAAATATCCATGCGTATCCCTTAGGGGCCCATTTATTAGCGACATAAAAACGAACCGCATCTACATCCTTGAATTTTTTACCAACCATTATATATTGAACAGTTGGAATGGGCTCAGATTTCTCATTTATTCCAAACGCTTTTGCAACAGCAGAAGCATAACCGTCAGCCCCTAAGAGAACCTTGCATTTGTACTCTCCATGGATCGTTTTCAGCTTCACAAGCTTTTCTTCCTTGTCAAAACCTGCTTCCTTTACTTCCTCCCTCACTCTTATTTCTGCACCATATTCACTCGCATGCACTACAAGTTCTTGGATGAACCTAGATTTATTGATCAAATATCCTTTTTCTTTAATGTCTATTCTCTTTAGAGAGGGTGAGTAGACTTGAGCATATGCTACATTAACGATGAACTCATCCCTTATAGGTATTCCCGCAGTTTCGAATGTTCTTGAACTTACAGCTTCTCCGCAGGGTTTATTCGCCTGTATCGTAGGATATTTCTCCAACAAAAGAGTCTTAGCGCCAGCTTTAGCAGCAGCTTTAGCTGCAGCTGCACCTGCTGGACCAGCGCCCACAATAATGACATCGTAAAGAGACATTAGTTAAAATTAGTCAATTGTATAATAAAAAGATTGAGAACTATTTCAATTCCTTAATTTTCTTCATTAGATACTTGTCTATGATCGCAGTGAGACCATACTTGCTAAATGCTTCAAGTTCAGCCTTCACCTTTATCTTGGAAAATTCTTCTAACTGATTTCTCCAGAGACCATCCTCATATCTAGGATCCCTTTTCATTGTTTCAAGCCTATGTAAATCCAGTTGTGTTAATGGTATTGAAGGAAGGCCGAATTTCTTTATGTCAGTGGCATATATACCAAGCCATTTTGCATCTGGTGTAGCAAGTTCAGGAATATGTGCAGATATTGCAGAACCAGATATTATGACTCTTGCAATATGCATCCCCCAAGGATCGGCATCGGTTAAAACGTAAACAGGCAACCCTAATTCTTTGTTCAATCTCCTTATGAGCATTCTAGTGAAGCGTGGCGCTTGGCCGCCCGTATCTATAAGGATTGCGTTGAGCTTCTTATATACTTGCTCTTCCACGAATCTTCTGAATATGGCTCCTTTCTCAATAGCTATCACCATTGAAGCATTTACATCAACAAATTTTGCTGTTGCAAGAGATAAACCGATATTCTTTCCATCCGGATCAGTTGTTAGGCTTACTCTCTGACCTCTATGCGTTACAGGCATGGTATATTCTATAACAAGGTCTCCGAAGATCGAGCTCTTTTCTTCAGGTATTATATTGAAATGTTCTCTCGCCACTTCTAAAATGGTCTCTAGCTCAACAACAAGATTATCAGATTCGTCTTGATCTTCAAACTTTATTTTAACATCGTTGAAGGAATTATAATAGAGATCTCTAAGGCTACATGACCTCCCTTTTTCCAAAAGCTCAGTTTTTGCAAACGCTGCAATCCAAAGAAGCTGAGCGAAAACTTTAGCCTGTTTTATATTATTTGCACGCCTGGTTACCTTCTTTTGACCTAGCTTGACAACACCCTCTTCTTCATCGAATACTATGTTGCTTACAGAACGCAACGGAAATGTTATGGCAGGAAAATTATCTTTTTTTATCTGCTCTACAATATCCCTACCGATTTCAGCTAGCTTATCAGCTACTGACTTCATTGATCTCGACCAATTTCAAGAGGTTATTTTTAATATAGGAAAATTTCTCACCTGAAAGGATACATGCAAAATTTGCGATCTTCTCGATATACTCCTTCAAATACCTATATCTAATCTTTTGATACTCAATTATTCTCTTTTTGTTTATGTAAGCAGAAACAACTCTTGCATTTTTGCGGAGAGATAATTCTATTTCTCTATAGACTTCGGGCTGGTTAGCAATGTACTCTTTGCCGAGTGTCTTGTAAGGTATCTTAGTTGAACAAATATGCACGAAAAAGGCTATGGGATCTTGGTAAATATTAATTTTGTATACGTTCCAATTGATTTCTTTAATCACCTTTGTTGATACATCATTGTAGCTATCATAAATAAGCGGAATTTTGTTGGCAAATCTATAGAGATTTATCTCATTCTGCTCAGGAATCGGTATTTCTCCACCATAAGCTATAGCAGTTTCAACTATGAAAGGATGACCTTCATAACTTGAGGGCTCTCGAATATCATACGCAAGGAATTCAGGCTTGAATGCTTCTTTTATACCTATAGCAAAGGCCTCACCCAATGGAGATAGAGAAGAAACATTTGGTTTGTTGAATGGATAAGTTTTCATGATCTGATAAAGTCTTGATATCTCATCTTCATTTAGTTTAGAAACGATCTTATCTAATTCGATATTCGCAAGCTTTGAAATTTCCTCCGCTGTCTTATTACCTATTCTCTGAAATCTTTTAACCAAAAATTTGTTCAATGGCATGCCTGGGCTTGTTTTTATAAGTCTCTTCAACATCTCCAAATCTACGCCTCGTGGATGAAGTAAAGTTTCTTCTGGAATCGGAGGCAATTTATCAGTTTTCCTGTCAAAAATCAACGCATTGCCCTCAAAATCTTGATAATAAATCCTCGCATATGGAACAGCTATAGAAGTTTGGAACAAATATTCCATGATTTTCTTTTTAGATAAAAGATAATCGCCAATGAATTCGCTCTCCAACACTAAGCCATGCCAGTTATCTTGATTCAAAACTTTAGATCGTTTAACTACATTGGGCTCATTTCTAACGATATCGATTTTCAATTCGAAGTAAGATATGAATTCGCTTCCAGGCGTAGCTGAAATTACGCGTACAGGCTTATTCGTGGTTATCTGACAATAAAGTACTGCCATCTTACCCCCTAGCCCAAATATGCCTCGATGCTGCCTAAGAACATACTTCGAACTATACAATATCTTTCCAAAAGCGTAAGGTATCTTTTCATGTGGAATTCCCATTCCGTTATCTGCTACCTTTATCCTAAGCCTCTTTTCCTCTTCATTTTCACATTTAAGATATATTTCTATATTAGGCAAAAAGCCTCCAAGTTCACAAGAATCTAGGGAATTTTCAAGATATTCCCTAACAATTGTATAGCATGCCTTAGCAGGGTTTTCAAAGCCCGTGATTTCTCTATTTCTATAGAAGAAATCAGATGGGGATATTTCTTCGAATCTAATCATCTATTATACTCTTCGATTTGCTTTAATTGCTTTTCTCTTTTAACCTTCTCAAGATATTTGAATAATCTGGAAAAAGGGGATCCATCCACTATTATCTGAATTGCTTGTCTAGCATACTCAATTTCATCGTAATTACCTATCAAAAGAATTTTTGAATCTGTTATGAAAATATGGGAGCCTGTGGACTCTGAAATCCTAGCTTTAATCTTACCCCCTTCTCCTATTATCCTTGACATGACGCGCTTAACATCTTCCTTAGAAAAAAAGTCTTTTAAGTCTATAAGATAAAGCTGAAGATCTTTTCTAAGGATTTCCAAGGCAATATCATCACTGACACAGTTATCAAGGGCGATGACAAAATCTCTGGCCTTTAATACATCGCTCATATTATCCTTTCCTTTTATAATGACAGACCCCGCATCTTCATCGATGTTCAGCACAGATGCTGAATACCTATCAATCTCTTCCAATAATGATGGATTCTTTTTTATCTTATTTAGAAAATTATTTGAAATTTTAACTATGATGCTTGTAGACATATGCTCAAATATTGAAAGCTACCTATTTTAATTTGTAATGGAAAAAGATAGGGAAAAATTTGAAACCTTGGAAGAAGTCTTCGATTATTCGACCGTCATGACTGCATATAAGCTCATTAGAAAAGGCATTGTAGATAGGTTCAATGGAGCAATATCTTCAGGAAAAGAGTCTAGGGTATATCTCGCCTTCACAAAGCAGGATGAATTTCTTGCAGTAAAGATCTATTTGACAAGCTCAGCTGAATTCAAAAGAGGAATGAGGATATACTTGGATGAAGAACTTTACAGAATTTACACCAAAAACTTTAGACAAGCTGTATTTGAATGGTGTAAAAGGGAATTTAATCATTTGAGAATAGCTTACAACGCAAAAGTGAATGTTCCTAGACCAATCGATTATTTGAACAACATCCTCGTTATGGAATTTCTAGGCGAGAATGGAAAACCTGCGCCCTTACTTTATACCATAGCCAAATTTGATTTTGAAGCAATATACAAAAAAACAATTACTTTCATTGAATTACTCTACAAAGCTGGGATCATACATGCAGACCTCTCCGAATATAACATCGTGCTCCATAAACAAGAACCATTTTTCTTAGATTTCGGACAGTCAGTAAAAAAGAATCACCCTAATGCGATGAATTTTCTTCTCAGGGATATAAAAAACGTGAACAAATTTTTCAGGAGCAGAGGTGTAAAAGTGATTGAAGATTATGAAATTTTCGAGAAGATCGTCAACCCTTAAGGCGTTTTAAATAGCCAGCCTTTTCCAATTCCTTCAATTCTTGCCTCTTGTAAATATGCAGAATATCGCCCCTTGTCTTTTCCTGCATGCCATACCAAGGTAGTACAAGTACAATAGCTCCCTCTTCAAGCCATTCCTTTTTCTTGAATTTGCCAGGAATTCTGCAGATCCTTATTTCATTGTCTTCACACCTAACCTTTACTCTATCATAGCCTAAAGACTGAATAACCTCGCCTAAAAGCTCTCCTTCCTTAGGAAAACGAACTGCTCCTGTTTCTTCTTTGCTCATTTAGATATAATCTATCTAGTTAGTATTTATTATTTAAAGTCTAAAAGGATGGTATATCTATATTTTGATCCTGAAACAATAGATTTTGTTTCTTTATATCTACAAAAATGTTTTCTTTTGAACTCATGGGCTATTCGCCTTGCTTGGCTTAAAGAAGAGAAATATGCATCGAGACCATATTCAAATCTTTCCCTCCTTATGAGGAAATCCTCACCTTCGATGAAAAAGGTTCTTAGAGTTGACTCGAATTCATCTATTAGATTAATGTTTTTAGACCTCAGCTGAATCAATGCTTCATAATTTTCAGTCTTAAGCCTTAGACAATTATCACAAAGTGTCTTCTTTAGATCTAACCCAAGATTTATACTCATAGAAACCATTTCGCCATAATCCAAAAGTGCCAAATCCATTTCTACACTAGCACATGTAAGATCTTTGCTTAGGGATACTTCGATGAAATCTAGCTTAACGCCATCTTTCGTGATTATCCTTGATTCTAGTGCTTTTTCCACGAAAACCTCGATATCCTCAAATCTATCCATCCTAATCCACCTATCCTTCTTTATTCGAAAACATCTAGGGCATATGGTTATTTTTAAAGGCTTTATGTTACGAATTAATCCTTGCTTTACGAAGCAGTCTTTACATATTCCTCTAATAGGAGAAACCTTTACATCTGACTTCCCACAAACAGCGCAGATCAGCATCAATCTATTATGGAGCTAGTAGCACCACAAGCTAGGCATCTAAGGAATAGATTCTTTCCTTCTTTAACGACAATAGTATCGACTGAAGAACAAATAGGGCATATAACATATTTCTTGATGTAGAATTTCAATGTCATATTGACTCTTTCAAATGAGAATTTACCGAAAAGAATTAGCTGTTTTGTGTTCTCGTCAATCATCCCATTGATGGAAAGATCCTTGAAGAAAAATGAAGCAAGTTCTTCAGGACTCCTGTTCAATTTTTGTGCGATCTCTCTAAAATTGGTAATTATCGTCCTATTTTTAACATTTTGAACCTCAGCTATTGGAGCTTCAAAACCTTTGAACTTTTCTGGATTGACTTCGATACTGCTGTATAGCCTTTCTAACATCTTCTCATAACTTGTTATGGTAAGTGTTTTTTTCATGGAAGACTTATGTGATATTCTACTATTTCTTACAAGATGGATAAAAAGATAGCGATTATAGGAGGCTCTGGGGTTAGAAAAATATTCGAGAAAGAAATTTCGATTACGAATGTAAGCACTCCCTTCGGGATTTCTCAGCCTATTGCGATTTTTAGAGAGAACGAAAAGGAAATACTATTTACTAATAGACATTCATTACCAGGTTCGAAGTCCTTCGAGCACGTCATACCGCCTCATAAGATAAACTCGAGAACTCTCATCTTCGCACTTGCAAAAATGGGTGCAAGAAGAATCATAGCCATAAATTCTGTTGGAGCGCTCAAAAAAGACTTAAAGTTAGGTAGTTTCGCAGTATTGGAGCAATTCATAGATATGACTAAGACAAGGCATTACACATTCTATGATGGTACATTCCTTGGCCATGACGAGATTTTGGGGGATACTTCAATTGTCAAACATATCGATATGACAGAACCGTTTTGCGCTGAAATGAACGAACTAATTCTAGAGACTGCAAAGGAATTGAAATATGATATAGTGTCTAAAGCATGTTATATATGCACCGAAGGGCCAAGATTAGAAACGCCAGCAGAGATCAATTTCTACAGAATGATAGGAGCAGATGTTGTGGGCATGACGCTTATTCCTGAGGTTATCCTTGCAAGAGAACTCGGTCTATGCTATAGCTCCATATCTATCATAACGAATTACGCTGCTGGAATGCAAGAAAGGGTTTCATTCGAAGAGGTGAAGGAAGTTTATTCAAGAAACGAAGAAAAACTGAAGCGCCTATTGACTTTGCTTATACCTAAAATAAGTGAAGATAAAAAATGCAGATGCTAATTTAAAATTCCTAAGGCTCATATACTTCTTTTATGATTGAAGAAAAGAGGTGAAAAATCTAAAGGTACTAGTTACGTGTGCATGGCCATATGCCTATTCGATACCTCACTTGGGCAATTTAATACATCCGCTCTCAGCTGATGTCATTGCAAGGTATCACAGGCTTAAGGGAGATGATGTAGTTTTTGTAAGCGGCTCAGACGAACATGGAACTCCTATTGAGGTAGAAGCAATGCTAAGGAAGAAGAAACCAAGAGAATTGACCGACGAAATGCATGCAGAAATTAAAAAAATTTTCGAGAATTTGGAGATATCATTCAACAACTATACTAGAACTGAGAGCGAAATCCATAAAGATTTCGTTAGAAAATTCTACAAAAAGATTGAAGAGAACGGTTACATCTTCTACCAAAAAATGATACAATTATTCTGCGAGAAGGATTCCATCTTTTTACCGGATAGATTTGTTATAGGGACTTGCCCGATATGCGGTTATGAAAGAGCTAGAGGTGATCAATGCGAAAACTGCGGAAGCCTTTTAGAACCAATGCAGCTTATAGAGCCAAGATGTATTGTTTGTGGCAGCAAACCAATACAAAAAGAAACTAAGCATGGCTTCATAGACTTCCCTAAACTAAGAGATAAAGTCATAGAATACATAAACAATAATCCCTACTTTGACAAAAGAACGAAAATAATGAGTCTGAGTTATATAAAAGACGAATTCAGAGCTAGAGCACTTACAAGAGATAATCAATGGGGCATACCTGCACCCTTTAAAGAGCTCGAAAATAAAACTATATATGTCTGGTTTGAAGCTGTACTGGGCTATATATCAGCGACGATAGAATATTTCAATGACGAACGGTGGAAAGAATTTTGGTTCAACAAGGAAGCTTTAACTTATTACTTCATTGGAAAGGACAACATTCCATTCCATGCTGTAATATTCCCAGCACTACTCATGGCTAACAGTCAAGGATACAACTTGCCCCATATTATCTCAACAACTGAATTTTTAACATATGAAGGTAAAAAATTCTCGAAAAGCCAAGGTATCGGAATATGGCTTGATGAAGCCTTACAGCTTGCGGAGCCTGACTACTGGAGATATGTCCTGATATATTTGAGGCCTGAAGAAAGAGATACGGAATTTTCCTTAAAGCTATTTGTTGAACTCGTAAATTCCCATCTTAATGATACGTTAGGGAATCTTGCATACAGAGTTTTGAGTTTCACCAAAAATTATTTTGAATATACTGTCAAGAAACCGCAGCTTTTAACTCAAGAAGAAAAAGATGTTTTACTAAAGACTGAAGAATTAATTAAAGAAGCTGATTCGAGTTTCAGGCAAGTAAAATTGAGAAATGCGCTCAATGCTGCTATGGATATAGCAAGGTTAGGCAACTGGTTCTTTAATGAAAAAAAGCCATGGGAAATTGCCAAGAGAAATAGAGAAGAGGCCTCAAGAATAATTTATGTATTACTTAGATTGTTAAACTCACTTTCTGTAGTTCTCTTCCCGATTATACCTTCAAAATGTTTGGAACTTAGGCATATGATGAACTTGCCTGAACAATTTGTATGGGAAGATGCTTTAGCGGATCCTTTTGAAAAAACTCATAAGATTTCTGAACCTAAGATTTTGTTTAGAAAATATACCCTTGAAGAACTTCAAAATAAGCTAGAAGCGATAAGAAAAAATGCATAGCCTTAGGAAGTTTTTTAATAACGCTAATTTATAAAATATTCTGATGCTTCAGAAATATTACATCGAAACATTTGGCTGCACATTTAATGAGGCAGATAGCAGATTCATCTCTCAATCTCTTGATGCTCAATCTTTCGTTAAAACTGAGAATCCTGATGAAGCTGATGTAGTGATCATCAATACTTGTGCAGTTAGGAATGAATCTGAATTAAAGGCTATACATGCACTCGAGAAATATTCAAAAATTGCTGAACGCAATGGAGCAAAAATCCTAGTAACAGGATGCATGGTAAAGCTAAACCCTTACAAGCTATACAATGTAAATCGAAATGCCATATTTGTTACGCCTTCGCTCATTAAAGAAATACCGAAAATAGTAAGTCAAGACAAGATAGAGAATAGGCTACTAATAGGAGGAAGCGATAGAGAATACGAAATCATACCTAGATATGATGGAAAAGGACCTTATGAACTTCCGATCGCATCAGGATGCTTAGGTTCATGCTCTTTCTGTGCAGTGAAGTATACAAGAGGCACACTTTATAGCTATAGGCCTTCAACGCTGAAGGCCGCATTTGAGGAAGCAATCAAAAAAGGAGCGAAGGAGATTTATCTTACTGCACAAGATACTGCTGTCTATGGTTTAGATATAAACACAAACTTAATTGAACTCATAGAGGGTCTTATTGAGATAGAAGGAGAATACAGAGTAAGGATAGGGATGTTCACGCCTTGGTTCGCTTTCAGGATATCAAATGGATTAAAGAAGATATATCACAATGAAAAAGTCTACAAGTTTTGTCATGTGCCTGTACAGAGCGGAGACGATAGAATTTTAGCTGATATGCAAAGATTACATACAGTAAAGGAGTTCAAAGATTTCATTGCAGATCTTAGGAGTGAACATCCTGACATTTTCCTTGCTACGGATATTATAGTTGGTTATCCTGGTGAAGATGAGGAAGCCTTTGAGAATACGATAAAGCTAGTTAAAGAGATCGAATTTGATAAAGTCCATGTAGCTCAATACTCTCAAAGACCACTTACTAAGGCAGCTTCTTTAATTCAATTGCCAGATTCAACTAAAAAAAGAAGATCCAAAGAGCTTGTTAGAATATGCGATGAAATCACGCTGAAAAAGAATGAAAAATTCATCGGTAGAGAAATGAAAGTATTAGTAACTGGAAAAGGAGAAAAGGGATTTTTGGAAGCTAGAGCACAGGACTACAGATGTGTGATAATTAAAAAAGAAGATGAAACACTAATAGGAAAATTTGTAAATGTGAAAATTGAAGAAGTTACTCCTTATTATTTAATCGCTAGACTGGCTAGCTAGCTTTTCTAAGAGATCTTTATATCTTTCTCTAGCCTTTTTCCAGTTCAAAGTCATCGTCTTT
>Ga0070737_10001457_pt1 | contig 33718 bp, 32 predicted proteins | sample Coa_R1_10_FD_66438 | JGI IMG/M metagenome (GOLD analysis project Ga0070737, IMG submission 66438) | Surface soil microbial communities from Centralia Pennsylvania, which are recovering from an underground coalmine fire - Coalmine... | ecosystem: Environmental > Terrestrial > Soil > Unclassified... | reverse complement strand
CTCCCAGCTCATCGGCTTGTCGATGTAGTTCAGCGTGGGCGGCACGTTGTATGGGAAATTGCCCAGGTCGTAGAAAATGGGCTTGCCGCGGTAAATCTTCACTCCGTGCAGCAGGGGCGCGCCATGCAGCACAACGAGGTCGGCGCCGACTGTGACCGATCCGGCCGGTAATTGGAAGACCTACACAAAGGATGTGTTCGGCAATCTCACGATAGTGACGGAACCAAACCCGAACTCCGCGCCGCCGGCCTACTCGACATGCGCCGGGGGCGCGGCCACGAGCAACTACGTATCGTGCTACACTTACAATGGCGTCGGCCAACTTACGAACGTGGAACTCGACCGCGATGGCAAGAGCCAGACACGCACTTTCCAGTGGGGCGGCAAGAATTTGCTCAGCGCCACGAACCCGGAAAACGGCACCACATCCTACACCTACGATCCCGCAGGCCGCGTGCTGACCCGAATTGACGCGAAGAGCCAAGTGACATCCTACGCCTACGATACCTATGGCCGTTTGACCTCGGTGGAGCACTTCGCCCCCGGCAATTACCCCGGCAACCCCGATCCGGTCCAAAAAGTCACCTTTTACTACGATTCCTACAACGGCATGGTTAATAACACTTGGGGAAGGCTGGCCGCCGTACAATTCGGAAACGACTGTCCCGGAGATACGGCACTCGACGTTCTTTACCTTTACACGTATGGGTACAGTGCCGCCGGAAGAGTCACCAACCAGGGAATGCAGGTGAGCGTGAACCAGTCGGCCAATGGAAATTATACGTGCGCTCCCTACACGGTCAGCCAGACGGCATCCTTTTATTTATCGCGATCCGGCAGCGCAGGGCCGGCGAGCGCGGAAGGCTGTGGCCGACGCATTGGAGATCGCTGAAAAAAGAGGCGCGGCTTCCGCGGGCGGCTCGTGGGCGGACGGCTCATCGGCGGCGGCTTCGTCGCGAAGGCTTTATGATAGGGGCAGGAGCTAGAATCGAGCGCCATGGCCGCCAGACTGGAAGCCTCGCCACCTGCGCGGGAGATCCTCGATTTACGCCAACTCAGCGCGCGCGATCTCGAACCGTTGCTCGAAGAGGAAACCGCCGTCTGGCGGGAAGAACTGGATTGGGACTTTGAAAAATCGGCGGACCTGGTGCGCCGCTTCGTGGACTTGCGCGCGCTGAACGGCTGCGCGCTGATTGAGCGGGGCGTGGTGACCGGCTACGTCTACTATGTGCTGGAGGAAAACAAGGGGCTGATTGGAGATCTGTATGTGCGGCAAGCCGCGCGCACGCCCGCCCGCGAGGACTGGCTGCTCGAAGCGGCCCTGGACCAGATCGCGGCATTGCCCCAGCCGGTCCGCATCGAGTGCCAATTGATGATGCTCGGTCCGGGGCACGATCAGGGGGCCCCCTACGCCGCCTGGCGCTCCTCCTTCGAGCGCAATTTCATGCGCATCGATCTGCGGAAAGCGGCCCTCGGAGCCGGCCGCCCGCGGCGCCCTATTCACATCGAACGCTGGGCGGACCATTACCAGGATGCGGCGGCGCAACTGATCGCGGAGGCATACCGGGGCCACATCGATAGCCGCATTAACGACCAGTACCGCAGCGCCGCCGGAGCACGGCGTTTCCTTTATAACATCGTGCAGTACCCAGGCTGCGGCGCCTTCCACCGGCCCGCCTCCTTTGCCGCCTTTGAAGCGGACAGCGGATATTTATGCGGCATCTCATTGGCGAGCCTGGTCGCGGCCGATTGCGGCCACATCACGCAACTCTGCGTTTCGGATGCGGTGCGCGGGGCCGGCGCCGGTTACGAACTGCTGCGGCGCTCGCTGACCGTTCTGCGCTCGGCCGGCTGTTCTTTCGCGAGCCTGACGGTAACCGCCGCGAACCGCAGCGCCGTGGCGCTCTACGAACGGGTAGGCTTCGAAACAACGCGCCGTTTCCCGGCTTTCGTATGGGAAGGGTTGGGCGGCGCAAAGCCGCGGGCGGTGCTGTAGGGAGCAGAGAACGCCGCGAAGGTGATATTTGCCCTGGGGCTTTCTCCGCGCCTCGGCGGTGAATCGCTGCTTGATTGCCGAATTTTCATAATTCCCCCCTTGCGGCTTCCCACGGCATTGCGCCATATTGAAAACAGGCGCAAAACAAGGCCGTGTAGAGCGTAGTTCCACATCGAAGCCGGAAGCCCTCTCTCCCCACGAGCTTCCTGTTGTGCGCCGGGGCGCCGCGGATGCTCGACAATTTCCTCTACTTCACGGAACTGGTGTCGCTGCCCGTTAATGACGTCAGGGGCCGCCGCCTGGGGCGGGTGAAAGACGCGGCGGTGGTGCCGGTGATCCATTCCGCCCGCATCGATCGCTACCTGGTGGGCGGCGAAGATGCATGGTTAACCGTGCGTCACGATCAAATCCGCTCCATCACACTGGGCGGCATCGATCTGTTGGACGAAAAGCTCACTCCGTACCACGACGACGAATACATGCTGCGGCTGGGGCGGGACCTGCTCGATCAGCAGATTATCGACGTGACCGGGCGCAAAGTAGTACGCGTCAACGACATTACTTTGGAACTGCGGCCGGAGAACGGCGGGCTAAGCCTGGTGGTGGCGGAGGTGGATGTGGGCCTGCGCAGCATTCTCCGCCGGCTTTTTCAGGGCGCGCTGCCGCGCCACTGGATTCGCCGGCTGCAACAGCCTATTCCGCCGAACTCGATCCGCTGGGAGTTCTGCAACGTGGTGGAGCCGGACCCGCTGCGGCGCCTGCGGCTGAACATCTCCTACCGTAAGCTGGAAAGCATTCACCCGGCGGACCTGGCGGATATCGTCGAGGACCTGGGTCCGGCCGAGCGGGAAGCGATTTTCGAAACCATCGATAGCGAAGTAGCCGCCGAGGCGCTCTCGGAAGTCGATCCCAAAATGCAGGCACACATTCTGGAATCGCTCGAACCGGAAAAGGCCGCCGAAATCGTGGAAGAAATGGCTCCCGACGAAGCCGCGGACGCGCTTTCGGAGCTGGGAGAAGAGACTTCGGAAGAGATCCTGGAGGAGATGGAGTCTGAAGAGAAATCGGAAGTGGAGGAGCTTTTGGAATTCGCCGAAGATACCGCGGGGGGCCTGATGAACACGGAGTATGTCTCTTTAGGGGAAACGGCCAGCGTATCCGACGCGCTTTCCGCTTTGCAGGAAAATGCGGAGCTGCTTGAAAGCCTGAACGTGGTTTTCCTGGTGGACGCGCAGGAGCGGCTAGTGGCTTCAGTGCCTCTGGCGCGCCTATTCACCGCGGCCGCGCAAACGCCCCTCCGCGATCTGGCCTCCGAAACGCTTTTCCAGGTGGCGGTGGATGAACGCCAGGACCGGGTTATCGAACTCTTCGATAAATACAACCTTTTGACTCTTCCGGTGGTGGATAAGAACGGCAAGCTGGCCGGCGTGGTGACGGCCGACGATGTGATTTCGGTATTGCGGGAGAAATAACGCCGGAAAAGTGACCGCATGCGGAAATTCATCAGCCGCTTTCATTACCACATCGCCGTGTTCTTCGCGGTCGTTGGGCCGGGCTTCATCACCGCCGTGGTGGACAACGATTCCGGCGGCATCTATACCTACTCGGCGGCGGGCGCGCGCTTCGGCTACCTGCCGTTGTGGACGCTTCTTCCGATCACCATCGCGCTGATCATCACGCAGGAGATGTGTTCGCGCATGGGCGCGGTGACGGGCAAAGGCCTTTCCGATCTGATCCGCGAAGAGTTCGGCCTGCGCATCACGTTCCTGACGATGGCGCTGCTGGTGCTCACGAACCTGACTAACGTGATGGCGGAATTTGCCGGGGTGGCCAGTTCGCTCGAACTGTTCCATGTGAGCCGCTATATTTCGGTTCCGCTGGCCGCGGTGGCGGTCTGGTTCCTGGTGGTGAAGGGAAACTACCAGAGCGTGGAAAAAATATTTCTGTTCGCCTGCGTGCTCTACTTGACGTACGTGATTTCCGGTTTTCTGGTAAAGCCGGACTGGAAAGAGGCGGCGATTTATAGCGTGCGGCCGGTGCTGCTGCTCGAACCGGCTTACATCTACATGCTGATCGGCATGGTGGGGACCACGATTGCCCCGTGGATGCAGTTCTATCTGCAGGCCGCGGTGGTGGAAAAAGGAATCACCGCCAAGGAGTACGCCGAGTCGCGCATCGAGGTGATTGTGGGCTGCTTCATGACAGCGGTGATTGCATTCTTTATCATTGTCGCGTGCGCGGGCGCTATTTACAGCGTGATGCCGCGCGATCTGGATAGCGCCGCCGAAGCCGCGCTGGCGCTGAAACCCTTTGGAGAGTATGCCTTTCTGTTGTTCGCGGCGGGCTTGCTGAACGCTTCGATATTCGCCGCTTCGATCCTGCCTCTTTCGACCGCCTACACGGTTTGCGAGGGCCTTGGTTTTGAAGCCGGGGTGAACCGGCGGATGCGCGAGGCGCCCATCTTCTATGCGCTGTATACACTGCTGATCGCCGCGGGGGCGGGCGTGGTGCTGATTCCGCGTTTCGATCTGGTGCGCATGACCATCCTTTCGCAGGTGCTCAACGGGATGCTGCTGCCGTTCGTGCTCATCCCGATGGTGCTGCTGATCAACAAGCGCGACCTGATGGGGGAATGGGTGAACCCGCGATGGTTCAACCTGGTTTCGTGGATCACGGTGGTGGTGATGATTGGCTTGACGCTGGCTTATGCCGGGATCACGCTGCGCGGCGTGCACTAAGGAGTGGGTGAACCGAATGGAATGGCTTCCGCTGTGAAGCCTTGCTTCAACTCCGTCCGATTGGCCGCGAGCGTAAGCGCGCGGATCGTATCCGTCCCGAGCAAAGGCACCGCGTGTTCGATGGTCTTAATGCGGCTCGCAAAGCGGTACGCCGGAGAATTCGCGTGCCGCAGGATGGCCGCTGATAGCTCCGGATTCGCGCGCAGGACCCGCGCCAGATCGGCCGCGCCTTTCTCCTCATCGGCCGTAGCACGCAAAATCCTTAAGGCATCTTCGGGCGGCATAGGGATTTTCTCGAATTCCCTTACGTGCATCACAAAAATCTTATCGGCCCTTCTCGAGGGGAATTTAAGGGTACTGTCGTATTTGCCGGGTTTGCAGGGGCGGGATGCGACTCGATGGTGCTTGGGCCTCTAGCGTCCCATCGCCTTTTTCAATTGCCGGATCAGGTGGTCCGGTGATTTAGGCGTGCCACCGTGCTTGAGATCCAGAAACGTCGCGCGCCGGTTGTTAGCGGCCGCGGGGCCGCGACGGTGATGAGCGGCGGCTGGTGGTTTGGGACCGGCCGCGAAGCCGGCCCCGCTGGATTTACACTTCGCCGTGCGTGCGCCAGCCCGCGGCGTACTCTTCGCGAACCGTCTTCGAGTAGGGCACCGGGCTGACTACGGCGCGGATCTCGATCTGTTTGTGGCGCTCCACCGTGGTCTTCTTCGTTCCGCCGCCGGGCTCGCCCCAAACGAGAGTCACTTCGGTGCCGACCTTGACATCGGGCTCCACGATGCCCAGCGACAGCATGGAACGCTCGTTGTAGCTGTAGCCGCTGAACATGGAAAGGCCGGCGAGTTTGCCGCGGATCAGCAGCTTGTCGTAGGAAGCGGAGGAGTAATTGGAGAGCGGCAGGTCGATGTACTTGTAGGGATCGCCCTGCTCGAAAAGCGAGGCGAACACTTTCAGCACATCCTCGGAATTCCACGCCAGCGTGACTTTCTTGCGGTGCGGCTTTTGGGCCATTTTTTCCATGGCTTCGCGGCCGATGAAATCGTGGTCGAATTTTACAAACGGCCCGTAGCCCATTTCATAGGGAGTGACGTAATAGTCTTCGATATTGGAGGAATCGAAACTGCCGCCGATCGAGCCGGTGCCCTCGTAACCGTTAGCGGGAAGCCATTGGCGGTAGGCCTTCATCTTTGCGCCCGAATAAACGGCGGGCAGAGGCGAGGGGATCCAACCGGATTCGAGCGTGTTGGTGGCGTAGGCGCGCGCGCCCACCTGAACCAGGCCGAATTCCTTGCCGGCTTCGACGATCGCGGCGCGGATTTCCTCGCGTTCTTCGTAAGGTCCCCAAATTTCCAGCCCCGGCGCGCCGGCCATGCCGTGGCGCAGGGCCCGCACCTTGCGGCCGGCCAGGTTAATGTAGCCCATATCGAAGAACTTGATCTCGGGAATGGGGCCACCGTTCAGCTTTTCGAGAAGTTTCCAGGCATTCGGCCCCTGCACCTGAAAGCGCCAGCAGGTGCGGACGACGGGCTTGCCGCCGGGATTCGAAGGCGAGCGATCGTCCTGCGTGGTCTTCACGTTGAACCCGCCGGTCTGGGCATGGAACTGAATCCAACTGACGGCCGGCGCGCGGCCCACGAATACGACGCGGTTCGGTTCGAGGTGGAAGAGGATGCCATCGCCGATAATGAAGCCGTCGTAGCTGCAGGGAGCGAGCTGCTTCGCCCGGTCTACGGGGAACTTGGCGAAGCTGTTGAAGCCCAGGTAGCTGACCAGCTTGACGGCGTCCGGACCTTCGATATAGAGATTCGCCATATGATGCGACTGGTCGAACAGTACGCAGGAATCGCGCCAGGCGCGCTGCTCGTCGCGCCAGTTGCTGTATTCGGCGGGAACCACCGGATACACGTAGGCTCCGATCTGCGAATTCCGCAGCAGATCCACCGGATTACCGACGCGTTCTAAAAGAGCCTCCAAACTTTGGGGACTCGCGATTGGGGAACTCATATTCTCTAGTTACTCCTCCTCTTGGCGAAACCGATCTAGATCGATGAACAACTTACGGGCGACACGCAGCCAGCGGATTTATCAGCAGGCGTAGTCAGGAAACAGGCCGCCCGGTTTGGGGTTGAGATGCGGCGCGGCCAAGCCGGGAAGCGCCCCATTCCGGGCGTATTCCCTGCTCCGCTGTTGCCCTCAGAAGAGAATATCAGATAGTGGAGGGTAGCGGGGGCGGTTGCGGGGCGCGGGATGGTCAGTGGAAGGTAGAGGTGACAGGTAACTGGTGGGATTGGACGACGGAAGCGCGGCGGATACGGGCGAGCGACAGCAGGCTGTGGGAGAGCCCGCGCAGGGAATTTCCGCGGCCTGTATGATACTGGGATTTGGTAGTGGATTTCGAGTGCGTTGCCGATAATTTGCGCGAATCGTTCCGCGTGCTCGCCGAGAGCCGTAACCAGGGCGAGGTGCGCGAACTGCGGGGCGTCAGCATCGCTTCGGCCAATGTCACTTTTCAAATGTTCAACGCCGCTTTTCTTTCGACGCCTGTGCTTTCGGAAGCGGACCTGGAACAACGAATTCTCCTGGCCGCGACGCATTTCCGGCAGCGGGCGCGCCCGTGGGCCTACTGGGTTTGCGAGGATTGGCTGGAGGACCGGGCGCGGAAACGGGCCATGCGGCTCTTCGAGAGGCACGGGTTGCGCCACACGGTGAACCTGCCAGGAATGCTGGCGGAGCGGCTGCTGCCGCCCGTGAAGCCGCCGGCGCCGCTGGAGATCCGCCGCGTAGAAAACGGACCTGTGCGGGAGGCGTTCTGCGCCATTGGCTCACTGTGTTTCAATGTGCCCCTAGCCTGGTTTTCCGAGGTATTCGATGCCAAGCCGGTGTGGAATCGCTTCGTCGCTTATGTCGGCTACAGCGGCGGCGAACCGGTGACGAGCGCGGCGGTGGTGATGGGGGCGGGCGCCGCGGGCGTGTATAACGTGGCCACCCTTCCGAACCGGCAACGAAAAGGATATGGCGAAACCGTGGTGCGGCACGCGCTCGAAGAAGTCCGGCGCGAGTACGGCATCGAGCGCACTATCCTGCAATCCACCCCGGCGGGGTACCGTCTCTATGAGCGAATGGGCTATCGACCGGTGACGCGCGTGGCCGTGTATTCGAGCTAGGCTGCGCGATCGCCTGGCCGCTCACCGCTTTGGAAATAAGCGTATCGATCTGCCCGTCGCTCCCATGGCCGCGAGCGGGTGCACGCCCTGCCCCCGTGGCTGGTTTGATAAACTTCTTTCGCGGAGGGATTTTGCAAAAGAGCACTGTACTCGCCCTGCTCGCGCCTGCTCTCTCGCTGGCCGCCGGCTTGCCCGATTCCAGCCCTCGCGCCATCATCAATAAATACTGTGTCACTTGTCACAATCAGCGGCTAAAGACCGGCGGGCTATCGCTGGACCTGGTCGATCCCGCGAATGCGCCTGCGCAGGCCGAGACGTGGGAGAAGGCGATTCGCAAGTTGCAATCGCGCCTGATGCCGCCGGCAGGCATGCCGCGGCCGGACGAAGCCACCTATAACCTTCTGCTCACTTCGCTCGAATCCCAGCTCGATCGTGCCGCGCAAACCAATCCGCAGCCGGGCCGGCCCATTCTGCATCGGCTGAATCGCACGGAATACGGCAACGCGATTCGCGACCTGCTGGATCTCGAAATCGATGCTGCCTCCCTGCTTCCACCCGACGATTCCGCTTACGGCTTCGACAATATTTCCGACGCGCTGGGGGTCTCTCCGGCGCTCCAGGAACATTACCTCTCGGCGGCGCTGAAGATCGGCGCGCTGGCCGTGGGCGATCCGAATATCGCGCCGGGCAGCGAAACGTGGCGCATCCGCCAGGACCTTTCGCAGGACCATCACCTGGATGGGATGCCGCTCGGCACCGAAGGCGGCATTTCGGTGCGCTACAACTTCCCCCTGGATGGCGAATACAGTTTTCAGGCGAAGCTTTACCGCACCAACCTGAACATCATGCGCGGTCTCGAAACCCAGCGGCAGGTGGAGTTCGCCATTGACGGCCAACGCATTCTGCTGGCTACCCTGGGCGGCAAGGAGGAACTCGCCCATCTGTTCAAGGAACCGACGGAAACCGGCGATGCCGTGGATGCCCGGCTGCGCGTGCGCGTTCCCGTGAAAGCCGGTCCACACACGATTACCGCGGCATTCCTGGCGAACCAGGCGACGGAGCCGGACCGGCTGGAGCCTTACATCCGCAGTTCGGTGGATAATTTCGATTGGTCGGGCCATCCGCATTTGCAAGTGCTCACCGTGGCAGGCCCGTTTAATCCGACCGGACCGGGCGACACGCCCAGCCGCCGCCGCATCTTCGTGTGCCGCCCCGAAAGTCCAGCGGCGGAAACACCTTGCGCCCGCCGGATTGTGGCCACGCTGATCCGGCGCGCGTACCGCGAACCGGCTTCGGCGGCGGATATCGCGCGGGTGATGAAGTTCTACGAAACCGGCCGCCGGCAGGGGAGCTTCGATAGCGGCATTGAACTTGCCCTCGAGCGCATCCTGGCGAGCCCGAAGTTCCTCTTCCGCGCCGAACAGGATCCGGCGGGAGTGGCCCCGGGAGCGGTCTACGCGGTGAACGATCTGGAACTCGCTTCCCGCCTCTCTTTCTTTTTGTGGAGCAGCATTCCGGATGACGACCTGCTGCGCGCCGCTTCGCAAAACAGGCTTCATACGGCTGCCGAGTACGATCGCGAAGTGGCGCGCATGCTTTCCGATCCCCGCTCCGAAGCCCTTACCGCCAACTTCGCGGGCCAGTGGCTGCAACTGCGCAATGTGCCGAACGTGCAGCCCAATTCGGACGAGTTCCCCGATTTCGACGAAAATCTGCGCCGCGCCTTCCGCCGCGAGACCGAGCTGTTCTTCGACAGCATTGTCAAAGAGAACCGCAGCATTCTGGACCTGCTCACCGCCGATTACACCTTCGTCAACGAGCGGCTGGCGCGGCATTACGGCATCCCGAACATTTACGGCAGCAATTTCCGCCGCATCACGATTCACGACGACGCGCGCCGCGGCTTGCTGGGGCAAGGCAGCATCCTGGCGCTGACTTCGCACGCCACCCGCACTTCTCCGGTGGCGCGGGGCAAGTGGATTCTGGAGAACCTGCTGGGCACGCCGGTTCCGCCGCCACCGCCGGATGTGCCGCCGCTCAAGGAAAACGCCGAGGGCGAGCGGCCCCGCACTTTGCGCGAGCAGATGCTGGAGCACCGGGCCAATGCGGTGTGCGCGAGCTGTCATAAGGTAATGGACCCGATCGGATTCGCGCTCGAAAATTTCGACGCCGTGGGCGAGTGGCGATCGACCGATCACGGCGTGCCGATCGATGCCTCGGGCCAGCTCGCCGATGGGACGAAGATCGATGGCGTGGTGGGCCTGCGGAATGCCATCGTCGCGCGTCCGGAAGTCTTCGCGACAACGTTCACGGAGAAACTGCTTACCTATGCGCTTGGCCGCGGCCTGGATTATCGCGATATGCCGGCCGTGCGCGCCATTGTGCGCGGCGCGGCGCGCGACAATTACCGCTTTTCCGCATTCATCTCGGGCGTGGTGCACAGCGTTCCGTTCCGCATGCGGATGGCGGCCGGCGCTTCTCGAAACTTGCAAATAGGCGATGCCAGAAAGGATTCCGCGCTTTATGTTCGCCACTAAGAAATCGCTCTCCCGCAGAACCGTTTTGCGCGGCATGGGCGCGGCGATCGGCCTGCCGCTGCTCGATGCCATGATTCCGGCGTTCACTCCGATCGCGAAAGCCGCGGCCGCGCCACGCCGCCGCTTCGGCGCGATCTATACGCCGAACGGCTACATCATGCAGCAATACACGCCGAAGGGCCAAGGCGTTGGGTTCGAATTTACCCCGATCCTGAAACCGTTCGAACCGTTCAAGGACTCGCTGGTGGTGGTGACGAATCTGACGCGCTCCCATCCGGGCAGCCAGGTGGGCGACCACGCCGTGAGCGCCGCCGGTTTCCTCACCGGCGTCTGGCCGAAGCGCACGGAAGCCGAAGACGTGCTGGCCAACACGACCATCGATCAGATCGTGGCTCAGCAGATCGGCCAGGATACGCCGCTGCCTTCGATCGAAGTAGCGACGGAGGATTTCACCGGGTACGTGGGCGGCTGTTCGCCGGGATTCAGTTGCGCCTATCTGAACACGATCTCCTGGAGCAGCCCGACCACCCCGCTGCCTATGGAAACCAACCCGCGCACCGTGTTTGAGCGGATCTTCGGGGAGGCCGGCAGCGCGCGCGAGCGGGAGGCGCGGGTTCAAAAAGAGCAAAGCATTCTCGATTCGATTGCCGAAGACAGCGCGGACCTGCAACGCGGCCTGGGCCCGCGCGACCGCGCGCGGCTTTCCGAGTACCTCGACAACATCCGCGAAATCGAACGCCGCATCCAGCGCGCCGAGGCCCACGGCCTTGCGAGCGCGAATGCGCCGGATGCGCCGATCGGGGTGCCCGATTCATTCGAGGAACACGTGGGCCTGCAGTTCGATCTGCTGGCCGCGGCGTTCGAGGCGGATGTGACGCGTGTGTTCTCATTTATGATGTCGCGCGAGCTGAGCCAGCGAACGTTCCCGCAAATCGGCGTGCCGGAGCAGCACCACTCGGTTTCGCACCACCAGAACAACCCGGAAAAAATGGCGCAGGTGGTGAAGATCAACGTTTACTACGCGCAGATGTACGCCAGATTTCTGGAGAAGCTGCGCTCCACCAAGGATGGCGACGGCAGTTTGCTCGACCACTCGCTGCTCGTTTACGGCGCGGGCATGGCGGATTCGAATGCTCACGCCACCGATCCGCTGCCGGTGCTGCTGGCGGGCAATGTGGGGCAGGGGCATCGCCACGTCGTGCTCCCCACGCGCACGCCTGTGGGTTGCCTGTGGATGAACATCGCCGAAGTATACGGCCACAAGATGGACCATTTCGGCGACGGCATGGAAAAAGCGGATGTCCTCTAAATGGCTGGTGGCGGGGTTCGCCGCGCTGACGCTGACCGCGGGACTGAACAACACGCGCCTCGAACAAGCCATCAAATCGGGAGACCGGCCAAGCGCCCAATCGCTGCTCAAGCAAGGGGCGGATGTGAACGCCGCCGATCCGGATGGCACCACGCCGCTTCATTGGGCGGCCGAAGCGGGCGATACCGAAATGGCGCGGATGCTGCTTCGGGCGGGCGCCAACGCCAAAGCTCGCAACCGCTACGGCGTCACGCCGCTCTCGCTGGCGGCAAGCAACGGCAACGGTGAGCTGGTGGCGCTGCTGCTCAAAGCGGGGGCCGACCCAGGCGCCACTCTTCCCAATGGCGAGACTATTCTGATGAAGGCCGCCCGCAGCGGCAACCCGGAAGCGGTGCGGCTGCTCATCGAGCGCGGATCCGATGTCAACGCGCGCGAATCGAGCTACGGCCAAACCGCCCTGATGTGGGCCGCCGCGGAAAATCACCCGGAAGCGGTCGATCTGCTGCTCGAGCACGGCGCCGAAGTCGATGCGCGGTCGAATGAAATGAAATACGAGCAGGACCGCTTCGGCCTCGAAGGGGTAATGACGATTCTGCCGCGCGGCCACTGGACCGCGCTGATGTACGCGGCGCGCCAGGGATCGCTCGACGCGGCCCGTGCCTTGCTCAATGCGGGCGCGGCTCCCAATTTGACCGACCCCGATGGCACTACGGCGCTGGTGCTGGCCATCATCAATGGCCATTACGATACGGCCGCGATGATGGTCGAGAAGGGCGCCGATCCCAATATCGCCGACAGCGCCGGGATGGCCGCGCTGTATGCGGCGGTCGATATGAATACGCTGGGCGAAGTGTACGGCCGGCCCGCCCGCCCCTCCAAGGACAAGCTCACCGCGCTCGATCTGATTCGCATTCTGCTCGAGCATGGCGCCAATCCCAACCAGCAATTGCTCACGCCCACTTTGCCGCGCGCTCACACACCCGGCGAGTCCACGCTTGCCGAAGGCGCGACGCCGCTGATGCGCGCCGCCAAAAACGGCGATGCCGCCGCCATGCGGCTGCTGCTGGCACACGGCGCCGATCCCTCGCTCGCGCAGAAGAATCACAATACGGCCCTGATGCTCGCGGCCGGCCTGGGACGCGGCCAGGGGGTTTTCGCGAAGGATTACGCCACCGAAAAAGAACTGCTGGAAGCGGTCGAGGTGCTGGTGGAACGTGGCGTGGATGTCAATGCCGCCAACGACCGCGGCCAGACCGCCATGCACTTCGCGGTGCGGGCCTCGGACGATATCGTTCGCTACCTTGCGGCGCATGGCGCGCTCCTGGACGTGAAAGACAAGCAGGGCCACACGCCCATTGATGTCGCGCTGGGCATGGGCGTGCGCGGTCGCGCTGGAGGCCCGGTCGAAGTGCGGCAGACCACGGCCGATCTGCTTCGCCAGTTGATGGCCCAAAACGGCGGGGAGCGGCAGAGCTCCGCGATAAAGTGACGTCCGGCGATAAAATAGCGTCCGTGATGCACCTCGAACGCCGTGAATTTCTGCGTAGTCTCGCGGGCAGCGCCGCCGCGCTCGCCGCGGGCCGCAGCGCCTTCGCCCAGCCGGCGCCCACCGCGACCAAACTAACCGGCTCGGTGACGCTGATCTCGGGAGCCGGCAATCAGATCGTGGCGCTCTCCGGCGAGGACGGCAGCCTGCTTGTCGATTGCGGCGATGCCGCGCACGGCGCGGAGGTTCTCAAGCTCGCCGGCCCTGTCAAGATCGCATTCAATACCCACTGGCACCTGGAATCCACGGGCGGCAATGACGCGATCGCACAGGCCGGCGCCAAGATCGTCTCCCACATCAACACGGAGCTTTGGATGACGCAGGAAATCATCCACGATTGGGAGGAGAAGACGTATCCGCCGCGCGCCAAGGCCGCCTTGCCCACGGAAACGTTCTACACCACCGGCCGGATGACCTTCGGCGGCGAGCCTATCGAATACGGCTTGATGCCCGGGGCGCACACAGATGGGGACATCTATGTCCATTTCACGCGCTCGAACATTCTCGTGGCGGGCGACGCGATTCAGCCGGGCAAGCTTCCCGTCCTCGATTTCACCACCGGAGGCTGGATCGGCGGCATGCAGAACGCGCACCGCACGCTGCTTTCCCTCGCCAACGACAGCACCAAAATCATCCCCGGCAGCGGCCCTGTGCTCGGCAAGACGGAGGTGCAGGCGAACCTGGAAATTCTTACCAAAATCCGCGAGCAACTGGTGAAGCTGATGAAGCAGGGCAAAGGCCCGCAGGACATGATCGACATGAAGGCGATGAAGGACTTTGAAGGCCAGCTTTCCGGCGACCCGGACCGGTTTATTTTCACGGCTTACCGGGGCTTGTGGGCGCACGTACGGGAGTTGGGGGGCATCGTTTAGGCCCGGCATGGGCGTGGCCTCTTTGCTCCGGGCGCAGCCGGAGGCGCACACGCACTTTAGGGCGCGCGGGCGAGACATGCCGCCTGAGGGGTCCCGATATACCTGATAAAAAACCCCGGCCTTACGGAGCCGCGCCGCGGCCGGTGGTAAGCTACCCGGAGGACAAGCTTATGCTCTCGTTCCGGTACTTGCTGCTGTTGTCCCTGGCTTCTGCTACGGTTCTTCTTGCGGTGGATGCGGACCGCGATTTTTCCGGGGAATGGGTGCTCGAACGCGCGCCCGCGAGCGGAAGGTTCGCGCCGGCGGAGCCGCGGCTTACGATCCGCCAGAACGATCTGGTGATTCGCTGCACGGCGGCCTCTCCGGGGAACTCTCCAACGGAATGGTCCTACCTGCTGGACGGTACCGAGACGCGTTTCGCGGCGGGAGACGAGATGCGCAGCAGCATCGTGAAATGGGAGGGCGCGGCGTTGCTGGTGAATACGCTCGTCTCGGGCGCGCGAAATTATACCCAGATGGACCGGTGGAGACTTTCGAAAGACGGCTCGACGCTGACCATTGCGCGGCAGATCGTGGATAGAGGCGGGACGTCCGAAGATACTTTGGTGTACCGGCGGCAGGGACTGAGCGGGAGAGAGGCCCCGCCGGGTGCGCCGGTTGCCACGGCCGTCGTGGCGCCGGCTTCCGGCGGATTCCGCCCAGCGGCTCCGCGGGAACAGGAAATTGTGATTACGGCCGGCACCCACATTCCGCTCGCGCTGCGCAATGCGGTGGATACGAAGCATTCCCATGAAGGCGACCGTGTGTATCTGGAAACGATCGCGCCGGTAGCCGCCAACAGCCGGATCGTGATCCCGCGCGGCAGTTTCGTGAACGGGACCATCACCGAAAGCAAGCCGGCCCACGGCGTGAAAGGCAAGGGCGAGCTGTTTTTGCGCTTCGATTCGCTCACTCTGCCCAATGGCGTGATGCGCGAGTTCCATTCGCGCCTGGCGGGAGGATCGCCGGCGCAAGGGCAGGTGGACTCTAAGGAAGGAAAAGTGACGGGCGAGCGCGATGGTTCGAGCGACGTGCGGGACGTAGCGCTGACCACCGGCATCGGCGCTTCGGTGGGAGGAATCGCGGGATCGGCCGCCGGACATCCGCTCGGGGGAGTGGGCATCGGCGCGGCCGCCGGAGCGGCGGCCGGACTAACCACCATCTTCCACGACAAGCGCCCGGAGGTGGTCCTGCGCCAGGGCACCGTGATCGATATGGTGCTGGATCGCGACCTGCAATTTAAGCCCGGTGAGTTGCCGAATTGACCCCTGCCGGTGCCAAGTTGCAAAAGTTCGCGTAGCGGTCCGCTTGCTTACGCGCGCAGCTCTGCCGAGCCACGACCGTCGGGGAGTGGATGCGCTTATTTCTGCAACTTGGTACTAGAACGGCGGCCCGTCGCCGCGGCCCCCGCGCCCCTGCTTCGATTGCGGCGGCGCGCCTTTGAAGGTGAGCGTCACATCTACCGTGTGGTCCTTCGCGTTAATCCGGTTCTCCGCTTTCGTCTCGCCGAGGTTATCGAAAACTCCTTCATCCTTTATCTGTTTCAAATACCGCTCCGGATATTCCGGATTGAACGGTTGGCCCTCTTTGATGCCGTAAGCTTTGCGGATGGCGGCTTCGCCATCCAGATCGAGCCCCACAATCGCGAGCTTGCCCATCGTGTATAGCGGACCCGCGTCCACGTGGACGGCCACGGCAACCGTCTTCTTCGCATCGTCGATCGCGCGGTCGAAACTCAGTTTGGCATCGAGATAGCCCGTGCGCACCAGCGCCTTACGCATCTTTTCCAGGCCGTCGTTGACGCGGTCGAAATTGGCGGTATCGCCGGTGGGAATCTCGCCCGCTTTCAGCAGTTGTTCGGGGCGAACCGGAGTGGGCCCGGCGATTTCGACTTTCGAGAGCTGGTAACTGTCCCCCTCAGAGACTGTTACGAAAACATGCAAGCCTCCGACGTCGCTCACCGGTTCGGTGCGAATGTTGGTGAAGGCCACGCGCAGCCGCCCGCGCGCTTCATAAACCGGCCGGACGCCGGTATTCAGAAGCTGCCGGAATTGCTCCTCCGTGTAGGGCACGCCGACCGCCACACCCGAAATCGCATCGCGCAGCACGGCCTGCGGCACAACCTTGTTGCCGGTGAAGGTCACCTGCGCGACCACGGGCAGGCTTCGCGCGGGACGGAACACCACGGCCAAACTCTCGCCCACCACATCCACGCGCGCCACAACTTTTTCCGTGGAACCTTTGGAGGTGAGGTATCCCTGAATCCATCCCACGTAGCGGTCCAGGACAGGTTTGGTGGGCGGAATGGCGGACGCCGAGAACATCGGATCCTTTTCGCGTAGCACTTTTTCGAGTTCCGCGGGCGGCACTCCCAGCGCCAGGAAATGCACGGGATAGCTCGGCTCGGCTTCGGTAACCTGAAACGTGCCCACTTCGCCGTTTTGGCCGGGCGCCGGCTCAAATCTGTAGGCAACCATTTCGAAGTAGCCGCTGGCCACCAGCCGGTCGCGGGCAGCGTCGAATTCCTCCTTGCCGGCCATCTGTCCCACCTTGAGACCCGCAACAGCCAGCACCTGTTCGGCCGTGTAGCGATGATTGCCCTCGACTTCCAACTTGACGATCGGCCACCTGTCGTTTGCTTGTGGCGGCGCGGCTTCCTTGGGGGCAGCGCTTTTCGAAGCCGCCCGGCGAGGCAGGTTCGAGGTCTGGGCAAACGCTGCAAACCCCGCCGTCAGAATCAACACCGGCAGGCACTTCATAACTTTTATGGTAGCGGAGGGAAACACTTGCCGCGCTGGTGGTGAGCGATTGGCTAGGCGCTGGAAGAAGCCGATGCCGCGACGGACTGGTTTGCGGAGCGCGGTCTGCGCGCAGCGGAACGTTTTCTCGACAAACGTTTGCCGCCGCCCCTTTGCCGGTTAGAATGGAAACAGTGCCATACGATCTGATTGTGATTGGGAGTGGCCCAGGTGGTTACTCCGCTGCTATTCGCGCGGGCCAATACGGCATGAAAACCGCGCTTGTCGAAAAACAGCCCAGGCTGGGGGGCACCTGCCTGCTGGTGGGCTGCATCCCGACTAAAGCGCTTCTGCAAACCGCCGACGTTTGGGAGCGCTTCGTCCACTCGGATAAAGAAGGCATCCAGTGCGAAAATCCCCGGCTCGACTATCCCAAGGTCAAAGAGCGCAAAGACGGCATCGTGTCGAAGCATTCAAACGGCGTCGGCTTTCTGCTCAAGCGCGCCAAGGTGGAGCGCTTCACCGGTTTCGCCAGGTTGAAAGGCGTTGGAAAAGTTGAAGTGACGGGCGATTCGGGCGTGCAGACGCTCGAAGCCAGGAATATTTTGCTGGCAACCGGCTCCGAAGCTCGCATGCTTCCGGGTCTCGCCCCCGATCCCGAATCCATTCTTACCAATGTGGAGATCCTCGATCTCACCACGGTGCCGCGCAGCATTATTATTATCGGGGCGGGCGCGGTGGGCGTGGAATTCGCTTCCATTTTCCGCCGCTTCGGCAGCGAGGTGACGGTGCTCGAGATGCTGCCGCGCATCGTGCCGGTCGAAGACGAAGACATTTCCAAGGAACTCGAACGCCAGTTCCGCAAACAGAAGATTCGCGTCGAAACCGGCGCCCGCGTTGAAGACATTCAGAAAGCCGGCCAATGCGTGCGCGTCAAGGTCACTACCAAAGACGGCAAACAGGAGCAGCTCGAAGCCGAAAAACTGCTGGTGGCGGTGGGGCGCAAACCGAATACGGAAGGCATCGGACTGGAAACGACGCGCATTGAGCTCGACCGCGGCTTTATCAAAACCGACGAATTCCAGCGCACGGCCGAGCCGGGCATTTACGCGATCGGCGACATCGTAGCCAGCACCCCGCAACTGGCGCACGTGGCCACCATGGAGGGGATGATCGCGGTCGCGCACATGGCCGGCAAACATGCCGTGCCGTTGAATAAGAACCGCGTGCCCGCGTGCACGTACACCGATCCCGGCATCGGAAGCGTGGGCCTTACCGAGGCGCAGGCCCGCGCGCAGGGCCGCCAGGTGAAGGTCGGACGCTTCCCGTTTGCGGGCAACAGCCGCGCCACCATTCTCGGCAAGCACGATGGCTTTATTAAAGTGGTGGCGGATGAAAAATTCGGCGAGATCCTGGGTGTGCATATCATCGGGCCGGAAGGTTTCGAGTTGATCGCGGAGGCCGTCGCCGCCATGAATGCGGAAGCCACCGTCGAAACCATGATGCAGACCATCCACGCGCACCCGACGCTATACGAGGCGGTGGGTGAGGCTTTCAACGCGGTCTACGGGTTATCGATCAATGCTTAACCTAGGGGCGGAAGGCCGGAAGCCGGGAGCGGGAACCAGCGGCCGGCACAGAGGAAATCGTTGAGGCTCTGTGAGGTAAGAGAACTCGGGCGGATGCACTATGAGCTGGCTCTGGCCTTGCAAAAACGTCTCGAAGCCGAGCGGAAGGCCGGTCTCATCTCCGATCAATTGCTGCTCATTGAGCATCCGCACGTTATCACGCTCGGCCGCAATGGTCACGAAGCCCATCTGCTGGCGGGTGAGGAACTGCTTAACCGCGCGGGGATTTCGTTATTTCGCACCGATCGCGGCGGCGACATTACCTATCACGGTCCCGGCCAACTGGTCGGATATCCGATTCTCGATCTGCGCGAATGGAAGCGCGATGTGGGCGCGTACATGCGTGGCCTCGAGCAGGTTCTGATCGACACTCTGGCCGAGTTCGGCATCGCCGCCGGCCGGATTCCCAAGCTCACCGGAGTTTGGGTGGGAGAGCGCAAGATCGCCGCTATCGGCGTGCATATCAGCCGCTGGGTGACGTCTCATGGTTTTGCGCTGAATGTCACAACCGACTTAAGCTATTTTCAGTACATCGTTCCATGCGGGTTGACCAAGCCGGTCACCTCCATGGCTCAACTTTTGCCGGACGGCCCCGCTCTGGATCTGGCGGCGGTTGGCCGGGTCCTGGTTTCTCATTTTGGCCGTGTATTTGAATGCGAAATGCTCGCGGGGGATATCGTCCTCGCGGCTCACTAAGGTGACACTATTTCTATGACCGACGTCGTAATGCCCCAAATGGGCGAAAGCATCGTGGAAGGTACGCTGACGAAGTGGCTGAAGAAGCCCGGGGACCACGTGGAGCGGGATGAGCCGCTCTTCGAGATTTCGACCGACAAGGTGGATACGGAGATACCCTCGCCTTCAGCCGGCACTCTAAGCGAAGTGCTGGTGGAAGAAGGCAAGACGGTACAGATCAACACCGTGGTGGCGCGCATTTCCGATGGCAACGGCGCGGCACCGGCGCGGGCGGCGGGACCGGAGCGTAAAGCGGCGCCGCCTCCACAACTCGCGCGCGCCGAAGCCGAGGCTCCCCTCGAGCCTGCGCAAGAAGTGGTCGAACCCACGCCAGCTCCCCAGCAGGTGGAAGAGGTTGCGGCCGCTCCCGCCGAACCGGCCGGCCCAATTTCTCCCCTGGTGCGGCGTCTGGCCCGCGAGAATAATATCGATCTGAACCAGGTGCGCGGCACCGGCGCCGGCGGCCGCATCACCAAGCAGGACGTGGAAGCGTATCTCGCCCAGCGGCAGGCGCGGCCCCAGGCGCCTGTGCCGACGCCGCCTCCGCCGCAACCTCCGGCCGCGCAGGCGCCCCCCCCGCCCGCGGCACGCGCCCCGATCGGCCCCGCGGCGCCCGTCCAAGCTCCGCCACCTTCACCGCTGCCAACGCCGCCCGCCGGCGCCAAGACCCGCATCGAGCCGCTCAGCACGATGCGCCAGAAAATCGCCGAACACATGCTGCTTTCCCGGCGAACTTCGGCGCACGTTACGACCGTGCATCGGGTCGATATGACTAAGGTCGCCAGGATGCGCGAGCGCCATAAGGCCGACGTGCAGGCGCGCTACGGTTTTTCGCTCACTTATCTGCCCTTCATCACGCGGGCCGCCGTTGTCGCCCTGCGGCAGTATCCGCTGCTGAACGCGTCGTTAGATACCAACAGCATCATTTATCACAACGAAATCAACATCGGTATTGCGGTGGCGCTCGAAAACGGGCTGATCGTGCCGGTGATCCGCGGCGCCGACGAGAAGAACGTGCTCGGCCTGCAGCATTCCATCGTGGATCTGGCCACCCGCGCCCGCGCGCGCCAGCTCAAGCCCGAGGAAGTGCAGGGCGGCACATTCTCCATCACCAATTTCGGCAGCTTCGGCAGCGTGATGGGCACGCCCATCATCAACCAGCCGCAAGTGGCGATTCTGGGCGTGGGCACCGTGGACAAAACTCCCGTAGTGATCGACGATGCCATCGCTATTCGCTCCGTCAGCTATCTCTCTCTGAGTTTCGATCACCGGCTGATCGATGGCGCGCTGGCCGACCAGTTCATGACGCGCGTCAGGCAGGTGCTGGAGGACTGGTCGGAAGACGTGTTATGAATTCCCGGCAGTGCCGCGAACGTCAGGGTGCGAAACCTGACCGCTCCCTGACGGTCGCGGCTCCGAAGCGTTTGCTCTGCCTGCTGGCCGCGGCCCTGGTTACAACTCCATTCGCCTTCGCCGCCAATCCTTTCGCGCCTCTCACCGCTCGCGAGATCCGCGCCACCGTGCGCATGATCCGCGCTTATGGACGCGTCTCGCAGCGCGCCCGCTTCAGTTTCGTCTCGCTCGAGGAGCCGCCTAAAGAAATGGTCCTGCGCGGCGAGTCCACGCCGCGGCGCTCGTTCGCTATAGTCTACGATCCGGCGGCCAACCGCACCTGGGAAGCTATTGCCAACCTCGCCGAGCTGCGCCTGGAGTCCTTCAAGGAGATCCCGGGCGTGCAACCGGCCCTCACCGGGCAGGATTCCGACGAGGCCGCGCGCATCGTGCGCGCCGACCCGCGCTGGGTTCAGGCCATGCGCGAGCGCGGCATCACCGATCTGACTTCGCTCGATGTAGCCGCCTGGACGGCCGGCTATTTCGCCCGGCCCGATACGGATAAGGACCGCATTGTCCGCGCGCTCACGTATTACACCGCGGCCGACCATAATCTCGACGCACATCCGGTGGAAGGCGTGGTGGCGGAAGTCGATCTGACGAAAAATAAAATCCTCGATTTCGTGGACATCGATCGCAACGCGCCGGTCTCGCGCGTGGATGCCGATTTGGACCCGGGCAATACCCGCCCCTGGCGTACAGCTCCCGCGCCGCTCTCCATCACGCAGCCGCGGCAAGGTTTCAAAATCGAAGATGGCGAAGTCCACTGGCAGAAGTGGCGCTTCCGCTATGCGCTGCAGCCGCGTGAAGGCGTGGTGCTCTACACCGTGGGCTACGAGGATGGCGGGCGGGTGCGGCCGGTGCTCTACCGGGGCTCGCTTTCCGAGATGGTGGTGCCCTACGGCGATCCCGGCGCGGGCTGGTTTTTCCGCAACAGCTTCGATGCGGGCGAACTGGGTCTCGGCACGACGGCTACGGCGCTTCGCCCCGGCGTGGACTGCCCCATGAATTGCTACGTGTATGACGCCGTGCTGGCCGATGCTTCGGGCCAGCCCCGCACTATTCCCGGCGCCGTGGCTATCTATGAGCGGGATGCGGGCTACGCCTGGAAGCACGGCACGGAGGCCCGCCGCGCGCGCGAACTCGTGGTCGCCTATGTCGCCACCGTGGGCAATTACGATTACGGCTTCGACTGGATCTTTCACCAGGATGGGGCTCTCGAAATGCGCGTCGCCCTCACCGGAATCATGGCCGTGAAAGGCGTGGCCGATGGGCAGGACGACCCCTACAGCCACATGGTGGCGAGGAACCTGGCCGCGCCGCACCATCAGCACTTCTTCACCTTCCGCCTGGACATGGATGCAGATGGAGCAGGCGCAAACCGCGTGATTGAGATGAACAGCGCCGCCATGCCGTCCGGCCCGGGCAACCCCTACGGCGGCGCCTTTCAGATGAAGGAGACGCCGCTGCGCACCGAACGCGAAGCGCAGCGCAAGCTAAATCTCGCATCCAGCCGCCTCTGGGTGGTGCAGAATCTCTCGGCAAAGAATTCTTTGGGCCAGCCCACCGGCTACGCGCTGCTGCCCGGTGAAAACGCCGAACCATTCGCCGCGCCCGATTCTTGGGTGCGCAAGCGCGCCGGATTCCTCAACAATCACATCTGGGTCACTCCCTACGACCCCACGGAAAAGTACGCCGCCGGCGACTTCCCCAACCAGAGCCACGGCGGCGATGGTCTGCCCAAATGGACCGCCGCCAATCGCTCCATCGATGGCAAGGACATCGTTCTCTGGTACACCATGGGCGTGACACACAACCCGCGCCCCGAAGATTGGCCGGTGATGCCCGTGCACGCCGCCGGGTTCAAACTGGTGCCCTGGGGATTCTTTGTGGGGAATCCGGCGCTGGATCTGCCGCCGGGACCGAGCGACGGAAGCGGCGGAGGCGGCGGCTCGGCAGTGAGACTGCCGTAAAGCTATCTTTGGCCGAGCGTTCTCACGGCCTCTGTTAGCGTAATCATCACCGTCATCGGATCCACCGGGGAAGGCACAAAGCCGTGTCTCTCGTAAAAGCGCTTGGCAGCATCCGAGATCGCATGCACCAGGAGCACCCGGATGCTGGCAATATCCGCGGCTTGTAATGTCCGCAGGACAGCATCGCGTAGCAGACCCGTTCCGAGGCCGGCTCCCTTATAGGCTTTGTCAATCGCCAGCCGGCCCAAAACCATGGCCGGTACAGGATCGGGCATATTTCGCCGGACGCGGCCAGGCGCCAACACATGCGAAACCGCGCCCATCGCGAGGCTGTAGTAGCCTATGACCCTCTTGCCCGTGCAGACGACGTAAGTGCGCGAGGCTCCGCTCTCTTCATTTGGAAGCGCCCGCCGCCGCAGCCAATTGTCGAGAACTGCTCACCTGAATCGAACGTGGACAAATCATGCGCGGCCGAAAGCTTTTCAGGCGGACCGATCGGTCGCGATAACTCGCTCACCGTTCCCAGGGCGCCTTGGTGTGCAGAAGCCGGCGCAGCCGCGGATTATCCTTCGGGGGCCTATCGCGCATCGCCTGGAACTTGCGGAACTTATCCTCCGAAAGGACGAAATAGCGACGGTCCAGCAGCACCGTCTCCGCCTCCCGGCAGGCCGCCTCCAGCATGAAGTCCGACCGGTTGCGACCCAGCGCCTCCGCCGCCCGGTCGATCAGGGCCTTTTGTTTCTGAGTCGCACGCAAATTGATGGCCTCTCCGCGCCTTGCACCGTTTTCCGTTCGCGTAACCGGCAAAACAAACCTCTCGTGTATACTTTAGCGTTACACGTCTGTGTGCACAATGTGTAGACGAACTCCTGCAATGCGGCGCGCCATGCGACGTGCTATCCCGCTGCGGACCGCTTCACTTCCGGATTCACCGGATTCCGCACCGGCTGCCCGGTAAGCGCCCGCAGCACTTCCTGGGCAGCCTTGGTTTGCAGATCCACCAGCGACTCCTCCGAATAGAAACTGGTGTGCGGCGTCAGGATCACGTTGTCGCGCCCGAACAGCGGCGAGTTCGCCGGCGGCTCCTGTTCCATTACGTCCAGCGCCGCGCCGGCAATCCGTTTCTCATCCAAGGCCTGCGCCAGGGCGGCCTCGTCGATGACTGGCCCGCGCGCCGTGTTAATCAGGTAGGCGCCCGGCTTCATGCGCCGGAAGACATCCGCGTTGAACAGGCGCCGGGTTTCCGCAACCAGCGGCGTGTGGATCGAGATGTAGTCGGAAATCGCCACCAGTTCCGCGAACTCGACCCGCTCCACTCCCGCGCGCGCCATCGCTTCATTGCTCACAAACGGATCGCAGGCCACCACGCGCATGCCGAATGCCCGCGCCTTCGGCGCGACCAACCGCGGAATTTGCCCGAACGCCACCAGCCCCAGCACCGTGCCGCGGAGGCGATGAATCGGCGCCACGGCCTTCATTTCCCACCGCCCGGCATGCGTGCGCGCATTCGAAGAGGGAATCTTCCGCGCCAGCGCCAGCAGTAAAGCCATGGCGTGGTCGGAGACCTCATCCAAGCAGTAATCGGGCACGCGCGTCACCACGATGCCGCGCCGGGTCGCCGCCGGGATATCCACGTTGTCCACACCGATGCCGAAGCGCGCAATAATCCGGCAGCGCCCCAGTTGCTCGATCAGCCCGGCCGGCATCTTCGCATAAGTCGTGAGCACGCCGTCGGCTTCGCGGGCCACATCGAGAATGGCTTCCTGCGTGGGCTGCGCGGCCAGGTGAAGCTCACCGCCAATCTCGGCCAGCACCTTCCGCGCGGGCTCCAGATTGGGAAAGACCGAATCGGTCACAGCTATGAGCGGCATAGGGCATCCAGACTATCACCGGGAACTTAGGAGGCGAAAGCGCCTGCCCCACCCGACTATACTAATATCCAATGCTCATCAGCCAGGACCGCATTCTTACCACGCACGTAGGCAGCCTGCCGCGGAGCGAGACTCTCTCCGAACTGCTGATCCAGCGCGAAGAGGGCGTGCCGGTCGACCCGGAAATGCTGGCCGCGGAAATGGACCGCGCCGTTCGCCACATTGTCGATAAGCAGGCGGAGGCGGGCATCGATATCGGCAACGATGGCGAACAGCAGCGCGTCGGTTTTCAAACCTATATTCCGCAGCGGATGTCCGGCTTCGGCGGCGAATCGAAGCGGCGGCGCGGACGCGATTACGAAACCTTCCCGGAACTGGTGGAGGTCCTCAAGCTCCGCTTCCCCAAGCGTAGCCGCATGCAGAATGCCCCCGAAGCGCAGGCCGAAATCCACTACAAAGACACGGCGCCGCTCGAGCGGGAAATCGCGCGTTTGCAGCAGGCCGTCCGCGCAGCGGGGGCCTTCGCGGAATGCTTCCTCACCGCGCCTTCTCCAGGCATCATTTCCACTACCATGCTCAATGCCTGGTACGATTCGCACGAGGCGTACCTCGCGGCGCTCGCGCGCGAAATGCGCCATGAGTACCTGGCGATTCACCGCGCCGGCCTGCTCGTGCAGATCGATGCGCCCGATCTGGCCATGGATCGCGCCATGTTCTACCGCGATCTTTCCGATGCCGCGTTCGTACAGGCCTGCGAGCGCCACGTCGCGGCCATCAATCAGGCCATCGAAGGCATCCCAGCCGAACGCGTTCGCCTGCATTGCTGCTGGGGCAATTGGGATGGACCGCATATTTTCGACGTGCCGCTGGAGCTGATCCTGCCTGTGCTCTATCAGGCCAAGGCCGGCGCTCTGAGCATCGAAATGGCCAATCCCCGCCACCAGCACGAAATCGATGTCTTCCGCCGCCTGCCGCTTCCCGCGGACAAGGTTCTGATTGTGGGCGTCATCGACACCACTACCAATATCGTGGAGCATCCCGAAGTGGTGGCGCGGCGCATCCAGCAGGCGGTGGATGCCGTGGGCGACCGGGAGCGAGTCATCGCCGGCGCCGATTGCGGCTTCGGCACGTTTACCAACCGCGAATGGGTAATTGAACCGGCGGTGTGGCTCAAGCTGAAATCGCAGCGGCAGGGCGCCGATCTCGCCACCGCCCGGCTGTGGGGCCGCGGCGCGGCTTCCGCGCTCCACGTCTGAGATGGGCCCCGCCAATACCATCTCGCCTCCTCCACGCCTGCGCGCCTTAGCCTGGCTCCGCGATCTGGGGTGGCGCGAGCGGCGCGCCTGCGTCGCCTGCGTGGGCGGGTGGGCCCTCGACGCGATGGACGTGCAGATCTACAGCTTCGTCGTCCCGGCGCTGATGGCGTCCTGGGGCATCACTCGCGGGCAGGCCGGCGAATTGGCTACCGCCGCGCTGCTGGTTTCCGCCCTCGGCGGGTGGATCGCCGGTTGGGTGGCCGATCGCTTCGGCCGCGTGCTCACTCTGCAAATTGCCATTCTCTGGTTCGCCGCCTTCACCTTCCTTTCCGGCATGGCGCAAAATTTCCAGCAGTTATTCGCCGCGCGCGCGCTCATGGGTCTGGGTTTCGGTGGCGAATGGGCGGCCGGAGCGGTGCTGCTCGGCGAAGTCATCCGCCCGGAGCATCGCGGTAAGGCGCTGGGTTTGATGCAGTCTGGCTGGGCGATTGGTTGGGGCGCCGCAGCCCTGCTGTACGCCTGGTTGTTTTCCATTCTGCCCGCGGCCACCGCCTGGCGCGTGCTGTTCTTTGCCGGCGTGATTCCCGCGCTGCTGGTGTTCTGGGTGCGCGGCTACGTGGAAGAGCCTCCGGTATACGTCGAATCGCGCACCGAAATGGACGCTTTCGGCGTGCGCCCCTCTTTTCTGGAGATCTTTCGCCCGCCGCTGCTGCGAGTGACTTTGCTCGGCGGGTTGCTCGGCACGAGCGCGCAGGGCGGCTATTATGCGGTCACTACGTGGCTGCCCACATTTCTGCGCGCCGAGCGGCGGCTCCCGGTTCTCGATTCGGCCGGCTATCTGGCCGTTTCCATCGCCGGCGCCTTCTGCGGGTACCTGTGCGGCGGATTGCTGGCGGACCGCATCGGCCGCCGCCCCACCTTCCTGGTGTTCGCCATCGGCGCGGGAGCCGTGGTGGCCGTTTACACTCTGGCGCCGTTCGGCAACCGCCCGATGCTGGTGCTCGGTTTTCCGCTGGGCTTCTTCGCATCGGGCGTATTCAGCGCCATGGGGCCATTCTTCACCGAGCACTTTCCCACGCGCGTGCGCGGCGTCGGCCAAGGTTTCGCGTATAACGCCGGGCGCGCTTTCGGAGCGCTGTTCCCCACGCTGGTTGGCATGCTCTCCGCCCGCATGCCCCTGGGCGAAGCCATCGGCCTGTTCGCCGGACTCGCCTACGCTACTATGGCCCTGGCCGCGTTCCTGCTGCCGGAGACGCGGGGCAAGGCGCTGGCGGCATAAGCGGCGCGGTACTCTCTCAAAGATGCCAAACCGGTGCAATCGCACCGGTCAGGCGCGAGCTTTCCCCTTTATTTTCAACAAAAATGCCGTCCAAAACCGGCGCACTTCGCCGGTCCCCCGTCGATCGCATACAGACTCGCAGCTCTGGTTACGATGCGCAGCACGCGTTTTATCAGAGCGTGCCCTGTCACCCGGCCATCGATGGCTTCGGGCAGGCGGCACCCATGCCCCACGGTAAAATGGACTCGGTTCCTCACCTATGAACCTGTTTCTGCCGAACCGCTTCCGGGGCAAGCTGATCGTAGTCGAGGGCATTGATGGTTCCGGCAAGTCTACGCAGATCTCGCTATTGAGCCACTGGCTGCTCTCGCAGGGCTATGCGGTGGTATTCAGTGAATGGAATTCCTCTCCCCTGGTGAAGCAGACCACGCGCCGCGGCAAGCGCAAGGAGATGTTCACGCCCACCACGTTCAGCCTGATTCATGCCACCGATTTTGCCGACCGCATGGAGAGCTATGTGCTCCCGCTGGTGAAATCCGGCGCGATTGTGTGCGCCGACCGCTATGCATACACCGCTTTCGCGCGCGATGTGGCGCGCGGCGTTGGCCGGCGATGGGTGCGCAATCTCTACCGCTTCGCCCTGCGCCCGAGCCTGGCCTTCTACTTCCGGGTGCCTTTGGATGTCGCCCTGGGACGCATACGGGGCGGACGCGACGCCCTCAAATATTACGAAGCCGGCATGGATCTGGGCCTGTCGCGCGACGTGGAAGAAAGTTTCCGTATCTTCCAGGGCCGCATCCTGGACGAGTATGAGGCCATGGCCGCCGAGATGGGCTTTCATATTATCGACGCCACCCGCTCGATCGAAGCACAGCAGCGCGAAATGCGCTCGATCGTCATGCGCGAATTGGGCGAGAGCCTCAAAACTCACGTCCTAAAACTTCCGCCCGGAGCTGAATTCAATGGCCAGGCAGCAGCCGCTCACCTTCTATAGCGAACCGTTGGCCGGCGTCGATCCCGGCGATCTGCAAGGTAAGCTGCTGGTGGTGGAAGGTCCCGATGCCGTCGGCCGCAGCACCCAGGTTGCCCTACTGAAACAGTGGCTGGAACGGGAAGGCCACGCCGTGCTCGATAGCGGCATGGCCCGCTCGGCGCTCGCCGGCAAAGGAATCAAAATGGCCAAACAGGGCAACACCCTCGGCCCCATTACCATGACCCTGTTTTACACCACCGATTTCGCCGACCGCCTCGAACATGAGATCATTCCCGCCTTGCGCGCCGGCTTCGTGGTGCTCATTGACCGCTACATCTTTTCCATCATGGCGCGCGCCATCGCCCGCTATGAATCCCGCCAGTGGATCGAACAGGTGGCCGGCTTCGCGCTGGTGCCGCACGCAGTCTACTATTTGCGCGCCGAGGTGGAAACCCTGGTCTCGCGCGTGGTGCTGGGTCGCGGCGCCTTCGATTTCTGGGAAAGCGGCATGGACCTGCGCTTCGGCCCCGACATGTATGAGAGCTTCACCCGCTATCAGAGCCGGCTTATCAAGGCCCTAGATTCCATGGTGGAACCCTATGGCTTCGAAGTGATCGACGCTGCCCAGCCCATCGAGCGCATCTTCCGCGAGTTGCAGCGCCGCATCGCCCGCCAGTTGGCAGGCCAGGCGTTTTCGCCCGCGGGCCGCATTCGCAAATCTCCCCGGAGGGTCAAAGCCTGAATGGAAATCTATCTTCTTCGCCACGGAATCGCCGAAGACAGCCGGCCCGGCCTGAAGGATGCCGACCGCGCGCTGACTCCCGAAGGCCGCAAGAAGCTCGAGCGCGTCCTCGCCCGCGCCCACGCCGCCGGCGCCAAGCCCAGCCTGATTCTCTCCAGCCCGTTGCGCCGCGCCCTTGAGACAGCCGAAATTGCGGCCAAAAGCCTGGCATACAAAGGCAAAGTCGTTCAGACTCAGGCTTTGGTTCCCGGCGCTCCTCCCTCCCAGCTTTGGGAAGAGCTGCGCACCCGCCAGGACGAAAACGCCATTCTGCTGGCCAGCCATGAGCCGCTCACCGGCGCGGCGGCGGCATTTCTTCTCAACGCCCCCACGCTGCAGGTCGATATGAAAAAAGCCGGCCTGCTGCGCATCGATTGCGATCGTCTGGGCGTTGCGCCGCGCGGAGTTCTAAAGTGGTACCTCACACCGGCCACTGCCGGCGAGTAGCCCTTGGCAGGGCCGCCGGCCGCCTCTGGCGAAACGATTTTGTACAAAGGGCGTAGTCACCCGGTCAAGCTGTATCAGCGGAGAACTCGATGAAATTTGCTAAAGCGACGGACCTCTATGAAGAGTGGCTGGGGAGCCATTTGCGCCTGCTGCCCCAGGATCTCGAACTCAAACACGAAGCGATGCGCCAGGCCGCGTTCCCCTTCCTGCGCGCCACCTTTTATCGCTGGGCGCAGATTTGGGAGGAGGTTTCGGGCGATGCGGCCCGCGCGCCCAAAGTCCTGGCGGTAGGCGATCTGCACGTCGAGAACTTCGGCACCTGGAGGGATATCGAAGGCCGCCTCATATGGGGCATCAACGATTTCGACGAAGCCTGGCCCCTCGCCTACACGAACGATTTGATCCGCCTGGCCACCAGCGTTCTGCTCGCCCAATTGCAGATCCCTCATAAAGACGGCGTTGGCGCCATTTTGCGGGGCTATCGCGACGGGCTGCAGGCCGGCGGCCGCCCTTATGCGCTGGCCGAACACCATCCCGCGCTGCGCCACATGGCCACCGCCCGCCTGCATGAGCCGGAGAAATACTGGGAGAAGCTGCATGCATTGCCCGATTCCAAAGACCACCCGCCGCCCAGCGCTCTGAAGGCGCTCTCCCGTTTGATGCCCGAGCGCGGTTTGCGCTGGCGCATCGCCCACCGCACCGCCGGTCTGGGCAGCCTCGGCCGCCAACGCTATGTGGCCCTGGCGGAGTGGCGCGGCGGCTCCATCGCCCGCGAAGCCAAGGCCCTGGCGCCTTCGGCCTGCCTCTGGGCCAAGAAGGGCAAAGGCAGCGCGCCCATTCGCTACCAGGAATTGCTAGATTCCGCCGTGCGCTGCCGCGACCCGTTCGTCCGCGTGCGCCGCAACTGGGTGGTGCGGCGCCTCGCGCCCGATTGCTCCCGCATCGAACTCTCCGCGCTCCCCCAGCAGCGCGAAGAACTGCACCTGCTGCACGCCATGGGGTTCGAAACCGCCAACGTCCACCTCGGCAGCCGCAAAGCCCGTGTCCTGCTTGCCGACCTCCAACGCCGCCCTCGCAACTGGCTGTTCGAGGCGGCCCGCAAGATGGAAAAGGCCGTGCTCGCCGATTGGAAAGAGTGGGCCGGTTAACGTAAGTTCAGGGCGCCGGCGTGCGCGTCCATCCGGCTGAGGCTCACCCGCTTCCGGTAGACTGGGATAATCCCGTGTCCGGTTCCGAAGACATTACCCGCATGCTGGGCGAATTGCACGCGGGCAAGCGGGAAGTGGAATCCCGCCTTGTCGAAGCCGTCTATCCCGAACTGCGCCGCATCGCGGCCCGCTACATGCGTGCCGAGCGGCCGGGCCACACCCTGCAGGCGACTGCTCTTGTCAACGAAGCCTGGCTGCAACTCGCCGCCGGCACCGTGAGACGGGATTGGCGCATGGCCCGAGCGTGGCTGCTCGGCGAACTCAGCCGGGCATGAGCATCATTGGTAAGCGATGCTTATGGAAGCGCCGCTTTCCTGGTACGTCTGGCCGTCGATCGTGACCTGGTTGATTTGGGACACATTGGGGGCAGTGTAAATGTAGACGCCCGGTTGGGGTTCGGTCAAGTTTTCAGTGGCCGAGACCTGCACGCCGCCGTTGGCATTCTGCACCTCGATCGTGACCGTCTTATTCGGGTCCGCTCCCATCACGTTGATGTCCGAAGGATTCTGTTTGCTCACCGGATTCGTCCCCGTAACTGTGACCTGGCTCAGTGTCGCGCCGCTGATGAGGTGCGGCTGGCCCGACAGCAGTTCGTTCATCCGCAGATACTTCCCGCTTGGATCCTGGTTGGCCGTCGCCATACCGCTGCCTGAGTCCGCGCCGGGTTGCCGCCTCCGATGACGCGATAGCAGCGCCATACCGCCTCCCAGATCTGCCGCGGCTCGAAGAATGCCAGTGCATCCTGGGCCAGCGCGCCGGCTTCGCCCGTATGCCTGGCGCGCCAGAGCGCTTCGGCGAGCGCCAATTTGCCGGGAGCCGCCACATAGAGCAGCGATTTCTCCGTACTACCGCGAATGGCGTCCCGGCAGGCCGCGGCGCCCGCTTCCACCATACCCGTCTCGATCATGGCCGCGCCCTCGAGCAGCCGTGCCTGGAAATTTTCCTCCGCGCCGCCATTCCGGCCGCGCGCCAGCCTGGCAAAGCGCAGCGCCTCGCGCCAATCGAGCCGGTAGCTCGCCGCCTCCGCTTCCGCCAAATCGATCCGCGCCCGCAGTTGGCTTTGCTCGCCCTTCAGCTTTTGCACCCGCGCGCGGGCTTGTTCCAGATCCGCCGCAGCTTCCGCAAATCTTCCCATCTCCGCCCGGGGCCGCGCGCGGGCCACAAACAAATACGCAGCCCGGCTGCCGCCGCGCACTTCTCCCAGCATTCCCCGTGCCCGGTTCATTTCCGCAATCGATTCCGGCCAGCGCCCCGCCTTGTCCAGTACCGCACCGAGATACAGATGCGCCAGCCCGAGGTTCTCGGTATCGCCCAGATGTTCCGCCAATGAGATTGCTTCCCGTGCCGTTTTCTCCGCGCTGGCAAACTGTCCAGGGTTTCCTGCGCGCCGCTCGAAATCAGCAGCTTTTGCATTTCTTCGCGGCGGTAACCGGACATCCGGAAGAAGTTCACCGCCGGCCGCGTGTACGGCAACGCTTCAGCGGGGCGGTCGTATTGAACGTACAGCGCCGCCAGTGAGAGCTGCCCGCGCGCCTGGCTGAACAGCGCGCGGCTGCGGCTGGCCAGATCCAGTCCTTGCTGGAAATAACGCTCCGCCGCCCGCGGCTCGCCGCGCCCCGAATAGACGTTTCCCAAATCGAGCAGGCCAATCGCGGCGGTGGCGACCATACGATTATCGAGCGCCGTTTTCACGGCGTCCTCCGCGGCGACCCGCGCCCGGTCCACATCTCCGGCGTTGCCGTAAACCATGGCCAGCGCCAGTTGCAGGCGGATTTCATGCTCCCGATCTTCCGTGTTGGCGGCTCGCTCAGCCGCTCTTCCTGCGCCAGCGAAACCGCTTGCAGCAGGAGTTCGCGGGCATGCTCGGATTGGTCTAGTTCCGCGTAAGCCGCGGCCAGGTCCGCATACGCGGGCGCGTGGCGGGGGTCCATGGCCACAGCTTCCTCCAGGTCGCGCCGGGCGGCTTCGTACGTCACGGCCCGCAGCGCCTCAAGGCCGCGCCGGTACCAGCGCGCCGCTTCCGGTTTGGGCCGGTAGGGCCGCCGCGCCCACGCCCACCAGCCTCCGCCCAGCGCCAGCGGAATGGCCACCGCGCCCGCCCTGATCGCATACTGCCGCCGGGTCCAGTATATTCGCGGCAGCCGCCAGCCGTCTCCCGTAAAGAGCGCCGCCACTTCGGAGGCGGCGAAACGCCGCTCCGGTTCCACCGCGAGGCAGCGGCGGATGGCCGCCTCCTAATCGAGGTCCGGCACGAGCGCCCGCGCCGAAGGCACGCCGCCCGCGACCCGCTGCATCGCCGAATGAATAATGTGCCGGTCGTCAAACGGCAGCCGCCCGGTCGCCATCTCGAACAGCACCACACCGAGCGAGTAGATGTCGGAAGCCGGGCCGGCAGCCACTCCGCTCAATTGCTCGGGCGACATATAGGGCACCGTGCCGGCGAGCCGGGCGTCCCTCGATGCGCTCTCCTTGCCGGCTGCGCCGGCGGCCGCGGCGCGCATTTCCAAACCGGCCAGTCGAAAATCCGTAATCACCGCGCGCCCCCCGGAGAGCAGCACGTTGGCGCTCTTGAAATCCCGGTGGACAATGCCCGCCGCGTGCGCCGCCGCCAGCCCCTCCGCCATCTGCGCAATCAGCGGGAAACGCCTCCTGCTTCGCCAATCTCCCCGCCCGTCCGATCCGTGCCGCCAGCGTCTACCCTTCCACGAGTTGCATAGTGAAAAAGTGCAGCGGCGGCCGCCCGCCATCGGCAAACTCGTGAACGCCCACTTCATACACCCGGCACACGTTGGCATGCGTGACCCGCCGTGCCATCTGAATCTCGCTCCGGAAGCGGGTCACCAGTTCCGGATCGAAGCTCAGGTCCGCCCGCAGCGTTTTGAGCGCGACTGATTCGTTCAGAAGCCGGTCGCGAACTTCATAGACTTCCCCCATTCCGCCCCGGCCCAGCAACCTGGTAACGGCCGGCGATCACGTCACCCGCCGCCAGCGAAAAGCTCAGGTGTACCAGCGGCTGGTTGAGAAACGATTTCGTTTCTTCCGCCGCCTCGTGCTGCCGGACCAGATTGAGCACTTCGCCGCGCAATTGTTCATCCTCCGCGCAAGCGTGTCCGATAAACCTAATTCCGGCGATTGGGTGACCCGAGTCGGCGAGTAAGGCTCTGATATGGTGAGTGATGCCCGAAAAACCTACCACGACAACTTCTCACCTTTCGGGTGAGACCTTGGAACGAGCC
>Ga0070737_10001456_pt1 | contig 33794 bp, 29 predicted proteins | sample Coa_R1_10_FD_66438 | JGI IMG/M metagenome (GOLD analysis project Ga0070737, IMG submission 66438) | Surface soil microbial communities from Centralia Pennsylvania, which are recovering from an underground coalmine fire - Coalmine... | ecosystem: Environmental > Terrestrial > Soil > Unclassified... | reverse complement strand
TCCACCCGCCCAGCCCAGCAGTTTTTCTGTGTCCACGTTGACGGCAATGTCCAGAAGATACTGCCCGTCGTACGGGATCGCGCCGGGCTTTCCACCCGCGGCAACCGTCGAGCTGTCGAATTGTAGAAAGCCGCTGAACGTGACGCCGTGTCGTCCAAGAAACGACTTAATGCCGCGAGCTTGTTTCCACAGATGAGACCCGATCCAGCTATCTTGCGGTGTCTTATCGGGTGGGAATGGAGAACTTTGGGACCATGTGGCGGCGGCTTCGATCGGTAGTCTGGATCCAGCATGAGCATCGAGGAAAGGGAAGATGCCGACTGCGGCACGACGCTTCGGCTCCTTCACACAGCGATCTTTGCGGCCGGATTTTATGTCGGGGATGCCGCTATTGATCGGCGTTCCTCCCGGCGAAAAATCAGTGGGCATGTTGGCCACGCGGTGGAGCTGCATGTTGGGAGCCGCTCTCCAATTTATCTTCCACGCCGAAAATTCAGTTAGGGTTGTGTCGTCCAGAGTTTCCCCGGAGAGATCAAAGGCGCAGGCCCTAAGATGCCCGAAGGGGACGAGGTCGGAAGCGTCGGGTTGGAGGGGCGGGCCGGCGAAAACCGGTTTGCCGGCGCAGGCGAGCACGAGCAATGTGACCCAGAGCAGCCGGCGAAGAAGATATGTGCCGCCAAACGCGGAGATCAATCTTCCCAGTCTCCACATACTTGTGTTCATTGATTCGCTTGGCGAAAGAGGTTGCTTGGGTCAGTGCCGGAGCCCGCTGCCGTCGGCCCGCGCACATCTCGACTGCGTTGACATCGTTTTCACATGCTGCACACCCGAAGATCAAGCCCGGCTCTTTCCTTTGTATCAGGTTCCGCGAATCCGGCAAGTCGCACCGAAATCTTCCTGCTCAGGCCCGAGTCTTCTGAGGCTGCAACAGTTGCGAAAAGTCGATCAGTCTGATGTCTTATTTCACCAGCATGAGAGCAGGAAATTCGCGTGTTGGAAAGGGATTGCTCTGCTATCCTCTTGCCGGAGCCCAGTCTGCGCGTGAACTATGTGCCCATTAACGGCCTGCGAATACTCGCCGTCGAAACCGCCCTGCTGATCGCCTTTACCGCGGTGACATTTCTGCTCTTGCGTTTTGTGCGGCCGGCCATCTCTCGTCCACGCTGGCTCGACGCGGTCCTGGCCAGAAATTCGCGGGCCGTGCTGTTGGTGATCGCCGTAGCCCTCTTGGGCCGCGCTCTGCTGCTGCCTTGGGTTGGCGTCCCGCAGCCGCGCATCAATGATGAATTCAGCTATCTGCTGATGGGCGATACTTTCGCGCATTTTCGTCTCACAAACCCAACCCCACCGGCGTGGCGACATTTCGAAACCTTTCACGTCAACCTGACGCCCACCTATCATTCCAAGTATCCGGTAGCGTCAGGGCTGGTTTTGGCCTTTGGCGAGATTGTCTTTCATCAACCGTGGATCGGGATCTATCTCAGCACGGCGCTGCTGTGCGGTGCCATCTGTTGGACGCTGCAAGCCTTCGTGACTCCCGGCTGGGCGCTGCTGGGAGGTTTGCTGGCCACGTTTCGTCTCGCATTTTTTTCCTATTGGATGAATTCGTATTGGGGAGGCTCGCTGGCAGCGCTGGGCGGCGCGCTGGCGCTGGGCGCGGTCGTGCGGCTCTTCCGGGCGCCGCGGATCGAGCGCTATCGCACATGGCTCGCTTCGCTGTTTGCGCTGTCGTTACTGCTGCTGGCGACCTCGCGGCCTTACGAAGGCCTGGCCTTTTCGTTGCCGTTACTGGTGTATTTCGCTTACGAGCTGAGCCGTGGGTTGCGGCATAAGAAACTGGACATTCGTTCAACGGTGCTGCCCGTGGTGTCCATTGGGCTGGTCGGCATTGGCTGGATGGCATACTACAACCTGCGGACCACCGGCAATCCCTTGCTGATGCCCTATGTTCTGAATGAACGCACTTACTCTTCTCTGCCTCTATTTCTAGGTCAACGAGTCCAGCCAAAAGCGGCCCCGCGGGACCCGGTTTTCGCAAAATATTACGTCGTAGAAGCCCAAGAGCATGGCTTAGAGAAAACTAAGTCTTTCTCTGGACTGATCGGCTGGGAACTCGGCCGATTGGGGAGCAATTGGTTCTTCTACGTCGGTCCCGCGCTAACGTTTCCTGTGTTGCTGGGCTTGCTGTTATGCATTAGGCAGCGCCGGCTGTGGATCGTGCTAGCCGTCGCGATCACTACGGCATTGGCGGTTGCCTTGTGCGTCTTCACGCAAGACCACTATTTTTCGCCGGCCACAATTGCCATCTACATCTTCGCTCTTGAGGGGCTGCGTCATCTGTGGGAACAGCGCGGCCACGGCGAGCAAGCTTTTGCGATTGCCGTATGCCTCACGGTGATGACGGCTTCGCTGGCCAGGCAAAGCGGTAGCGCCGTGAATTCTAGGTTCCGGTTTCCTAACATCAGAGAGCTGGTGGCGCAGAAGCTAGAACGCGTGCCGGGAAAGCATCTGGTGCTGGTGTCGTACGACATGGAGCGGCATTATCCGGGGGATGAGCTGGTCCATAACGGAGCCGACTTTCCCGCGGAAAAGATCTTGTGGGCGCGCTCGAAAGGCGCGGGTCACGATGCCGACTTATGCCACGCTTATCCCAATCGGACCTTCTGGAGTCTAACCACGGACGATGTGAACTTTTCGTTGCATCCGCTTGATCTTTGCCCGGGCCGAAAATTGCCTGCACCTGAATCCGCAACCGCAAATTAGTAAAACTTAATCGGATAAACCTTCGCCCCGCTTTCCAAAGCGGCACGAGAAATAGCGCACCTAAAATTCGCCTCGTTGGCGCACCCTTTTCAAGAAAGCCAACAACAATTTGGAAGTGCTCGGATCCGGGCCAACCTCACCTCTTAGTTTTTCCATCCCACTAATCGTCGTCGAACCCGGGCAGAACTGGCCGTCCTCGTGGCGAAGCGGCTGTCACCGCACGTTTGCGGATCTTAATCAAGTTTGGGTCGGCGATTGCCGAAGTAAGTTAGCGATGAACCTATGGATCTTTACCATTGCTGTGGAACTGGCGGCACTCCTCATTCACGAATCGGGTCACGCGTTAGCGGCCTGGGTCTTCCACTTTCAATTCCTCGGGATTGGCTTCAGCATCCTCGGGCCTTATGTGCGGGTGTTCGGCAATTACAGCCGGCCAGAGAACGCCATCGTGGCGCTGGCAGGGCCGGGAGCCAACTGCCTGGCTGGAGCTGTCCTGTCTGCAGTGGGTTTGCCAGCTACGGGTCTGCTGGTTGCGCTCGTCGGCTTGATTAACTTATTGCCGATTCCGGGCAGTGATGGCTGGCGAGCGGTGCGAGCTGTGCAGGGGAAGTGGTAGAAGCTCAGAATAGATCGAGGACTTTCCGTTCCAGATAGGCGCCTACCTGGTGCTTGCCGTTCGTCACTACAACTCTCTGCTGCCACATTCCGAAATCTTTCTTGCGCAGGTCGACGGTGTGCGATCCCGGGGTCACCGTCAACGCGTACGGTGTTTTGCCAACGTATCCGCCGTCCAGGAAGATGTCAGCCCCCTCCGGGCGCGACCAGATGTCCAACTCTGGCTTGGGCGGCGGAGGTGGAGGGGCGGGCGTTGCTGCCGTACGCTCTGCCGGCGGCGGAGTCGGCGGCTTCGGAGTTGCGTTTTCCGGCGGCGAATCCACGTCGCAATTGATGTAGTAGACCGACATCGCCGCGGCAACGGCTTTTCGTTTATCCGCCGGCGGCGCATCGCTCACGACATCGCTCAGCACCTTCTCCAACAGCTTCTCACGCGAGGAGAATGCCGATAGCGTGTAGCGCGAGATCGTTCTTCCGCTCTGGTCGAAGGCGCGGACCTCCAGCGACTTGGGTTTGTCGTCACGCTTCAAGTCCACCGACTCCGTAGTTGGAGGAGGCTTTACTCCCTTGTAAACATAGTCCCAAGTGCCTCCGTAACTGCTGGCCGCGCCCGGGCCCTCATGGCCCGGCGCAGCAGCGCTGCTGTACGTATGAGCCAAGGGCGTAAGCCCGTTGAACGCCGCCTCGCTGGTGGAAAAAACAACGACGTAGTTCGTCAGGCTTGCCGCAGGTATTTGGGAAAAGCAGAGATTCGAATAATGCTCGCGATGCGACTTGTTCTCCAGCCATTTCGCGGTGAACTTGGGAATAGCGGGAACCGGCTGTCCATTTTCTGCTACGGCGAAGGAAACGTTCTTGCTGCAAACCGTTGGGAGCGAAGCAGCCGACTGCGCCCAGCCGAGGCAGGACAACATCACCAGCGAAATTAACGTGGGCCAATGTTTCATCGCAGATTCAACACTGGCAAAGGAAAGATCCGTTGCCACCTTCGGGTTATAAATACTCGCGAGTGTTGGCACCTTTAGGCATCAGATCATAGCACCATGCTGGCTGCTTTATCTACCAGCATTTTTGCTACCTGGCTGGGGGTGAAATATCCGACGGCCTTCAGCTTCACTTCCCCCCGCGCGACTTCCAGGTCGTAGCTCACCACGTGGTCATCCAGAGTCAGGGTAATTTTTCCGGTGGAAGGGTCGAATGCGGCCGAGAGCTCCGCAGGAACCTGAGCTACCTTAATTACCACGATCCCCGGCTTGTCATTGTTGCACTGCAAGGCAAGTTCGCCCAAAGCGTCATTGATAGCGTGGACCCGCTGTATGATGGTTTCGCGGGTCTGTTCCCAGAGGCGCGGCGCCCAAAACGCCTTTAGCCTGCTCTCCACTGACGCTTTCTCCCCTTCGACTTTCCGGCGTTCGCGGCGTTCGCGAATTTCCCGGGCTTTCGTTTGCCCGTACTGCTGCAGTTCGTCAATCGACATATGTAGGGTGCTGAGCGGAATTGCCAATACCGCTTCCGGTACCTCGTAGGCAAACCAACTTCACAAGCGCTGTCGGCCGGAGCAGCCTGCGGTCGATTACGATCAACCACCGCACGCTCCTCTAGCCGGCAACAGATTACACCGCTCCATAGCGCGCGCCAAGAAAAAACGCGAATTTTACGTGTGGCGTGATCGCAGGAGACCGTTCAAGCTACTTAGAACATGTTTCGAAGATCGTGTTTCGAACGAATCCAGATTCTCCCAAAGGCTTAAACCCCGATGTTTTTATGGGCCGGCAGCGGCACGGCTGAAGAGTCGCTCAAAAAACTCGGGAAAGCAACTCCCTCGCGCGCTAAAGCCCGCTCGGGGCATCAAAATAAAGAACTACGATACTGGCCTGAAGACCCCGCTCTAAGCCTGCCGTAAAGGACGGTTCTTTCGGCTACCGGTGAAGCCGTGCCCTTTCCAAAAGCCTATTTTGAAACATGCGCTAGTCGATCGGGCGGGGAGCGCGGGAAAGCAATCCCGCTACAACAATCACGACTGCACCGACCAGGATCGGTGCTTTGTGCTGGCCCAGCACGGCCAGCGCCGGGTAGAAAATGCGCACGAAATCGTAGTGATCGAAGAAGAAAAACGCTACCAATGCTGCGGAGAGGACGACCAACAGGTCGACTGCTCCTGTTTTGACGGGTGACGCAGCTTTCATCTTAGTCAGTAGCATAGCGCAGATGTTGCCAAGAATCTACGCTTTTTATGATGCAGCACGAAGCAAGGGAAAGTTAGGATTCGGCAAATTCCCAAAACGGTATAATCCTGCACGCCTTTGCCGGCAAGTCGACCTAACGGTAGTGGGTCAGTTTGGATTTTCACAGCCTCGCTTTAGGATAGGGCTTGTGGCATGATGATGTTGGCATGACAGTCGGCAAGGGTAAGCGGCCACGCGACCCCAATCAACTCGCCAAATGGACGGTGGAAGTTTCCACCGGCCAGATTCCGGCGCCAGCAGAACCCGCTCTGCCTGCGAGTGTAACACCGCCGGCAAATCTCTCCGAGTACATGGCCGCAATCGGGCGCAAGGGCGGTCAGATCGGCGGCAAGCGGCGGCTTAAGACCATGACGCGGGAGCAGCGCAAGCGGGTTGCGGCTAAGGCGGCAAGGGCCAGGTGGAAGAGAGCGAAATAATCCTCATTTGCGACCATTGTTTTTCTTACCAGTTATCGCTTCTGTAAATGCGGCCTTCGCTTCATCATCCATCCTAAAATCATTTCCTCCGCCACAGTTGGGATCCTCAACGCAATCATCCCGATAATAGGTCTCCCCGGTAAGCAGATCGGTCACCAAGTACGTAGCGGTTTGCGTTGAGTAGTTCTTTCTTGGCAGGTCTTCCCAGACGCGGAAGTATGCCACGCACGAGTTAGAAACAGCACCGTAATCGACCTCACACAGAATGACCGCTGTTGAATCCGGCGAACGATACTACGGCGACAATCCAACCACGCTTGGTCACGACGATAAAGTCCGCGAATGAGGGATTGTGATTCCCCTTAGGTATTGCTGCAATTGGCTACTGATGGGGCTGCGTAGTTTCAGAACATCATCATGGTCGTACTCGCGCAAAATGAAGTTGCCCTGCGAGGCTGTCAACGTGTGGAATCCATTGCCAATGTGCGAAGGATTCTCCCCGCTGGCATAGGCGAGCGTAACGAGTGCCACTTTTTCCAATTCGGTGACTGGCATTCCTTTCGCCCAAGCATACTCTTGAATGAACCGCGCAGATACGCCGATGTCTCCAGTACAAATATGCTCCTTAATCAAGAGAAAACGGGGGGCATCGTTATCGTGGACGAGGACGCGCAACGCAGATCGGCAATCGTCTTTCCGTATGACCAAAACTTCGTCTAACAGGTGAGCACTACTTCCACGTATCGACTTAATCTCCGATGCAAGATGATTCTCCCAAGCTATTTGGGACATCGAGTTAAGGTGATGGCAGTTGGAAACAATCGCCGTTGCGATGCTTTTAGCGGCTGGGCCCCCAGCGAATCCACACGCTAATTCTCCGTCATCAGAAAAGAGAATTTTTGTTTCCGAGGGACGCTGTGAGATTCTAGCCTGCTCTTCTTGCCACTGCCCGTAGGCGCGCGGAACATAGCGGCGATCATCAATCAACCTGTCGCTACCAAGCACGAGGCCATCTGCTCCGATAAGCACAAGTTGAAAGGTCATTTCGGATTCATGCTCAGGAAATCCAACGGGAAGGGGGATAAACACAGATCACCTCTGGTAGAATGTCTTTCGACATCCCACCCAGAGGCGCACACGGTTGTTTCCACCAACCGTGATTGACCTCTCTGATCTTGTGTAGCGCGCCGCACACAAATGCTAATCGCTGAGGTGTGCGAAATGCAAGAGGCGTTTTATCGGTTAATCCACTCCCCTTACGATCTCGACCAGGAGAACCCGTGCTCCGCTGCTGGATGCCGCAATTATCATCTCGCCAAACTCGTAATGCTTCGATGCTGATGACGATTGTCCCGTCCGTTCGTCCAACGGCACTTTCATAGCGTCAGGAGCGCCAAATTCAAACTGCCACGTTTTATCAAAGGTGAATTCCATGAAACCGCAATCGAAAAGATTTAAGCGAAGCAACGGATCCTCGGCGCAATCGACTACGCCCTCGACAAAGAATCTAAGCGGACCCTCGCGGCCATCTGCACGCAACACAACCGAACCTTCACGCCACCTGCGTAGCAATGAAAACATTTCGCCAATAGGTCGCACAGCGTCTCCTTTCAGACAAGCTCCGGTGTTATCACTGTGGCACCAACGATTTATCGAAGCATTCGAGAGAAAATTGAAATCGCTAGCATAATACTCTTGACATGCTAAAGCGGCAATGGTAAAAGAGTCAACATGAATTGTCTCGATACCAAAACCCGCTCGCAGATCATCGGCTGCTTGATTGAGGGTTGCTCGGTTAGGGCGACTTCGAGGCTAACGGGCGCTTCCAAGAACACCATCATTCGCCTCTTGGGACAGATCGGCTGCGCCTGCGCTGCGTATCACAACCGCTATGTGCGCGATCTGCGCGTTCGCAGACTGCAATGTGACGAAATCTGGCAGTTCGTCGGCTGCAAGGCCCGGAGCGTTACACCGGAGAAGAAGCAAGAGGGCCAGGGCGACATCTGGACGTGGGTGGGAATCGACGCCGATACAAAGCTGGTTGTCAGCTACTTAGTTGGCGGTCGTGACGGCGGGTGGGGATTCGACTTCATGCAAGACTGTGCCGACCGCATTCGTGGGCGCGTCCAGATCACCACAGACGGACATCGAGTTTACCTTGATGCGGTCGAGAATGCCTTTGGAGCTGACATCGACTATGCGATGCTGCAAAAGATTTACGGCGCTCCGAGCGACGAAGAAACGCGCCGCTACTCGCCGGCGAAGTGCATCGGCTGCGACATGAAAGTTGTGAGCGGCAACCCGGACCCGAAGCACGTCAGCACGTCCTTTGTGGAGCGCCAGAACCTCACCCTGAGAATGAGCAACCGCCGCTTTACTCGTCTGACAAACGCTTTCAGCAAAAAGGTGGACAACCACCGGCACTCGGTTGCGTTGCACTACCTGTATTACAACTTCGCGAGAGTGCATCAGACTTTGCGCGTCACGCCAGCGATGCAGGCCGGAATCAGCGACCACGTTTGGAGTTTGGACGAAATTGTTGCGCTGCTGCCAAAGCCGGTTGTTAGAGCCTCCACGATTGAGCGGGATCTATTGGCAAAGGCTCTTGGTCCTGCGAGTTAATGCTGCCGCAGTAACCGGAGTCGCCCTGTGGCCTGCGCTAAAAGTTGGTTGTATTCCTCATCCGACCCGCGATAATCCGCCGTCAGCCCGAACATTTCTCTAGCAACTGCATCTATCTTGCGAAGTCGATCTGTCTCCTGTTCTGCGTCCTGTGGAGTGTAGGACTCAACCCGACCAGTGCTGCGGATAACAATTAGCTGAGTATCTGCGCCGCACCCCTCAACATGCTTCTTCACTTGGTCGATGACATACAGGCCGACCGGAACGGAAATCGACAGCCACGATTTGGGCTTCACAAACCGCTGCGTTATGTAGGTTGCCAGGAGGTCTCCGCATCCAATCGTATCCAGCATGATTTGGCGCTTGAGCACTGGACCGCTGATTTTTACCAATTCGTAGTCATTGACGGCTGACCAGATGCCGACAAGAAGGGTTGTCTCGGGAACTCCCGAAGGATAGAGGGGAACGAATTTCCCGTACTGCTCGATCAATTCGTTTTCGCACGCCTCAACCATTGCATCAATACCCTCTCGACCCTTGCGTTCCATCGCTGTCCACAACTTGTCAATCAATGCATCTAAGAAGTCAGCATCGTTGCCAGCTCCAGCGAATACCGCACACGGGGATGGTTCGTGAGTGCGGTCAACATCCATACCGAAGGGAAAATCTGTGGTTCCCTTGACCGTCAATTTGGGCTGTTTCCGCTTGATGTAGTTGTCGTACGTTTCCTGCGTGTCAGCGCAGAGCATGATTCCATCGACACATCGAAACCCAAGCGCAATCGTCACACGCTTTCTCCGGGGCCGCTCTCGTTTGGATGGTTTCGGCCTATAAACTTCGGGGCGATGCTCTTTTACGGCTAACATGCTACACCTCCGTAACTGGGCGGCCAACGACGTTCTTTCGGGTGGCGTTGGCCTGTGGAAAACGAAAATGAACCCACTACCGACCTAACTGGCTTCTTGACGCACTGCTCGCCTTGTGCTACGAACGAATAAATTGGCTTGTCTGGTCTCGCTGCTTCGCTCCCCGGGAACAATAGAGGGTTTCCTAACTTAGCCGTTGCTCCAAAAGAGGGACACAACGCCGCTATGATCTCAAGGGGCGAACGGCAGAATAGGATCAGCGGTATGAAACAGAGGCGTACCTCCGATGGCGTCACCGCCGGCACAGCCGTCATCTTCCTGCTCATTCTGATTGCGCTGGGCACATGGATGAATGGTACGCCGTTGGAGGCTGTTCCTTACAGACTTTGGCGCTTGACTGTGTCCGCCGTCACTTGGGCCCTGGGGAACAAAATCGCGATCTTAGCGGTCATCGCCATTCTGGTTGTGATCCGTTATTTGGGCAAAGTGCCTCACGTAAACAACCGGTAGTTTATCCCTGAAATCCGCTCGAGCTAGGCCGAACCGCCCGGTTTGCGGGTGTCGATGCCGAAATACGCCTCGACCGCGGTCAGCATAGCTTCGCGGTCCAGGCAAGGCTCGCGCTCTTCGTAGCGCGCCGCCCAGCAAATCTGGTTCACAAGATCGCGGGGATGGCAGGCCCGCAGGGGTTCGTTCAGTTTGACGCGAATTACCTCGATCAACTCATCGACGACCTCAGGTTGGCATTGAAGCTTGGCCTCATTGCAAACGCGGCGAAAGATCTCATGGAATTGTTCGCTGGAAACCTCGCCCACCTCGATCTTCGTCTGGATCCTGCGCAAGAATGCTGCATCCACTAACGTTGCCGGCTCCAGGTTGGTGGCAAAGACCACGAACATTTCGAAGGGGACCTGGATCTTCCTGCCTCCTGCCAAAGTGAGAAAATCGATCCGGCGATCCAGGGGAACGATCCAGCGGTTCAATAGTTCTTCCGGGCGCACCCGTTGCCGGCCGAAATCGTCGATGATCAATACCCCGTTATTGGCCTTCATTTGCGCCGGAGCGGCGTAAAACTTGCTCACCGGATGCAGTTGCAGCTCCAGCATTTCGCTGGTGAGCTCGCCGCCCACCAGGACGACGGGACGACGGCAAAGCACCCAGCGTGCGTCCACATTCTGCGCAATCGGTTCCTCGACCTTGATATGAATATTGGGATCATGGACAGCGATCACCTGGCCATCGACTTCAACCGCATACGGGACCCAGACGCGATCGGCAGCCACAACTTGCGAAAGCGCGGCCGCGATCGTCGTCTTGCCGCTGCCGCTGGGCCCGTACAGGAAAATGGAAGCACCCGAGGTCAGCGCGGCCCCGAGTTTCTTGAGCATCTTGTCGTCCACCACCAGGTGGGCGAAAGCACGTTCCAGGTCAGGATGGTGGATTTCCGCATAGTTCACGCTCTGTTGGTGCACCTGCTTCACGTAGCTGTTTAACGGCACCGGCGCCGGTCCCGAATACTGGTTCTGGGACAATAAATCGACGGCCCGAGCCCTGCCGCTGGAGGTGATGGCAATGTGAGGGATGTTGCCCTTCATGCCCGTCACTTCGCAGAGTTGCTCGGTACGCAATCGGCCCAGCAGTTCCTTGGCGACCGGGAAAGTGAGCCGGGCATGCGCGGCCAGCTCCTGCAGCGAGAGGGGGCCGGCGACATACAGGATCTTCAGCGCCAGGTCTTCCAGAAAGCCTTGGCGAATGCCGGTTTCCGCAACAGATTCGGGAGCTTCCGGCGAGCCGGACAGCAGCCCGGTTGCAAGTGCAGACGCATGATCCATGATGGTTCTCCTTGTCAGCGACGGAGCGCCTTCAATATACCAAAGGCGCGCGCTGACTCTACCCATAAATTTCTTTCGTTCGGTGCCACTTCTACTGATTTTATGGGTTACTAATCTTAGGGAGTTCTGCTGGAGATGGGCACGTATGCCATTTCCCGCCAAGCTGGAAGAAAGTAAATCGGCCACAAAATCCAGGCGTCCTCCGCCGGGAATCTGTCATCATATTAGGCAGCATGGCGGTGATTTATGAAGCGAGCGTGGTTGGCAGCGGTGATGTGCGTGGTCTTGAGCGCAGCAGTCGCACAGGCCCAGAGAAGCAACGGCGGTCGTGGCGGATCACACGGTGGGTTTGGCCACGGCAATGGCGGAATGGGGCACGGCAACCAGGGATTTAACTTTTTCAACTGCGGGCATGGATTCCATTGTGGATTCGGCTTTCCTGGCTTTGGATTTGGGGCCGGGTATGGTTATGGCGCCGGATACGGTTACGGCGCATGGCCGGGGTACTGGCCGAATTGGACGGACTGGACCGACTTGAATTACGACCTTCCCTACTGGGACTACGTCAACTTTCCGCCCACGAATGACATGAATCCGCAGAGGTCGTATTCCTCGCCGGACGATGGACCCGCTTACGGCGCGGAAAATCGACGGCGGCCAGTGATCATGATGGGTAACCAGCAACCGGCGCCACCGGTCGAGCCTCCGAAGGTGATTGAAATATCTCTGCCCAAAGAGGCCGCGGCTGCCAAGCCGTTGCCTCCAGCGTTGTTCATCCTGAGGGATGGAGAAAAGCTGGAGAGCCGGCGTTATGTTCTCAGCGCAAACTCCCTGCAGATTAACGTCAACCGTCAACCGCGCACCATCCCGCTTAGCGCGCTTGACGTGAACGCGACCATCGCGGCCAATCAGCAACGTGGTATTGCGATGACGATTCCGCAGGACAACAATTCTTTGTTTCTGGGGTTTTAAGCGGTCCTGGTACGTGCGCGTTTCAGGCCGCGTACCAGCCTACCCTTGGGCCATTTCCTGGGGATTGCAGTTGCCGCGTCCCGAGACATTGCGTACCTGAAGATCAGCGCGATTGCGAGCATCGGCACGATTTCGCCGATCTCTATGTAATGGCCCAGGAAGCACGGCTTGACAGATACATCAAGTTTTCCGTCTCCTCGCAGCCGAGTCAGCCTATTACTTTCACCACAGGCTGCTAAAGAGAGTGCTCGAGATCGATCCGAAGTTTGTCAGGGTCTATAGCGCTCTTTCCATCGCTTACGCGGACATGCATGAATCCAAACTCTCGCACGACTATGGTCGGATAGCTTACCATCTGCGCAACTTGCTCTCTTGCCCGATTGCAGGCGGCGTGGCGTAAGGCGTCCGTGTATGATTCAATACCGACGTGATCCTTGCAGATGAATTGGCCTGCCGGGCGTAATCTTGATCAGTTTGAGAGAAATACGGGGAAAATGGAGATTACGAGGAGCAAGGGAATCATTCTGGGGCTCATTTGCCTGCTTGGCTTCGGCTATGCGGCTACGCAGGCGGTGCTGACACCGCAATTCGTTTCCTTCTCGGCAGCGCAGCCGGTACTAAAGGCTTATATGAGTTCGCTACCGGCGGCGCTGAAGCCTTCCGGTCAACTGAGCGCCGTAGCTTGGGACGAATGGGTCCGGCAGCAGGACCAGGAGGTTCGCGCTCGCATCCAGCAGGGGGAGGAAAACACCCTGACGAACCTGCTGCGTCTGGGCGTCACTTATACCAAGCAACCCATCATCGATTACGCGTTTCTTGCGCAGTACGGGAGGAGCCGCTACGTTGATTCGCTTGCAGACACGCGGGCCGACGACCTCATTCGCGCTCTGGCTGCTCCACACCTCAGTGAGGGAATGCAGCAAATGCGGACCCTGTTGGAAAAAGAGGGCTACAGCCTGAAGACGCCGGAAGATCGCAAGAAGGTAAAGGCCTATTTGCTGGCAAACCTTGCCCGCTTTCGTGACGTCGTTGATCGTGACCGGCAACGCGACAAGACCAATGTTTATCAGGCTTTTGAAGACCGCGGCATCTCCACTGACAGTAATCTTTATCCCGATTACGCCATTGCGGTGCATCTGCGCCACATGATGGAAGAGGGGCTGCTAAAGCCGGGAAGCGTGCATCGCATCGCCATTGTCGGTCCCGGCCTCGACTTTGTGAACAAGAAAGGGGGTTCCGACTTCTATCCCCCGCAGACCACCCAGCCCTTCGCCGTCATCGACACTTTGGCGCAACTGGGGCTCGCTAATCCCAACACAATCGAGGTCTACACCTTCGACATCAGCCAGCGCGTCAACCGGCACCTGGAGCACGCCCGCCAAGAAGCTGCGGCGGGAAAGGGAGATACCCTCCAGCTCCTCGCCAATCCCTCAGACGATTGGACCGCAAGCTACCACGCCGGGTTTCTGGAATTCTGGCAGAAGCTGGGCAGCAAAATCGGTAAGCCGGTCACGCCGATCCCGGTGCCCGCAGCGGCATCCGGCATCTGGAACCGCGCCATCAGCGTCCGCCCCAGCGTCGTCAAACGGGTGACGCCAGTGGACATGAACGTCGTTTTCCAGACGCTACCGCTCCCCCGCGATCAGCAATTCGATCTTGTCATTGGAACTAACATCTTCATCTACTACGGCGGCTTGGAGCAGTCGCTGGCGCGGGCCAACCTGGGAACCATGATCAAGCCGGGCGGTTTTTTGCTGAGCAACGAGGCCCTGCCGGATACAGCGCCGTCGCTGTTGACCAACTCACTGAAAACCACGCTGTCCATCACCCCGAACCTGAATGATTACATGTTCACCTACGCCCGTGCCAAGTGACGAAGGGTGAATGTATCGGACTGTGACCTTTCCGGTCGCTACCGCCAGGGCAGCTGCAAGATATTCCAATCATCGGGAATCAGTAGCTTCTTAATGGTAAAGACCGGGCCCTTACGTTAGTCATGCCGGCTCTGGCATCGAGCGTCAACGCGGTGAAACAGAGAAGAGGGCGGCCAATGCGGTTGTGGCGGGCCCCAGTTGTTCGCGCAACAACTCGAAATGAGAGCAAAAAACAAGCTGACCGCAGTGGGACACAGCTTAACTGGTCGTCTCACGCCAGGGGCAAGCGCAATGCATGTCCCACCTCGTAGCAGGGCAAATATAAGCAGGTGCAAGCCACGTCGTCGAGTAAGTGATATCGGGTCTAGATCATCGTGCCGACCGCAGATGGTCGACCATCTGCCGGGCAGTTATGGAGAGCGAGTTGTAATCGCGCACACAAAGCTTTAGCTCCCGCTTCGCCCAATCGTCTTTGATGGGAATGCTCTTAATGCGCATCGAACGCGCATAAGACTGAGCCACATTATCGGGGAGTATGCCGACTCCGAGACCGGCTTCAATCATGCGACATATGGCGCCGAAGCTGCGCACATGGATGCGAACCCTCAGATTGGTCCCCAGCGCATGAGCAGACTGCGAAATCAGAGAGTAGAGCGAGGTATCTTCCCTTAGCGCGATAAAATCGCAACCTTCGGCATCGCGTAAGCTGACTTCCCTGCGTTTTGCCAGCGGGTGAGTGGCGGGGACGATCAGTGCAAGTTGGTCATGATGGTAGGGAAAGACCAGCAGTCCCTCGGCAGGAATATGGCCAGCATAGACCCCAATATCGGTTAGGCCCTCGCGGACGGCCCGAACCACCTCGCTGCTGATTTGTTCCTCCAGATCGATTTTGATGAGCGGGTGGGCCCGCAGAAAAGCGCCCAGGTCCTCGGGCAAAAATTCGATGATCGCCGACGTGTTGGCATAGATGCGTATATGGCCCTTGATGCCGCGGCTGTACTCACTCAGATCCGCGGCGAGCTCCCGCAGATTGTCCATCACGTTACGCGCGTGGTGCAGCAACGCATCTCCTGCCGGCGTGAGGGCGACTCCCTTGGCGGAGCGATAGATGAGCTGGGCGCCCAGATCGAACTCCAAATCCCGGATACGTTTGCTAGCGGCGGCCAGGGCCAGATGTTCCCGTTCCGCTGCTTTCGTGAGGCTGCCTTCGTCGGCAATCGCAGTGAACAGCTTCAGCGTGATGAAGTCCAAGCGACTCATTCCTGCCGCAGTAGACGAGCAGGGCCATTGTTACACGTCACAGCGGTCAAGCCAATCGAGGACTGGGTCCAGCAGGTGTATCGGGGCCGGGCCGAGGAACCGTCGGTCGGCCGGCCCTGCCTTCGCGACCTGTCCCGGCACCTCATGACCGACGAGAGCGGGGAGGTGTTGGGCTATAGCGATCAGATGTTCGAGATTTACGCCGGTGTCATATCCCATTTGCTGCAGCATGTGCACCACATCTTCCGTACAGACATTGCCGCTAGCGCCGGGTGCGTACGGGCATCCCCCCAATCCTCCCAGTGAAGCATCGATATGGCGCATACCCGCGTTGAGAGCGGACAGGACATTGCACAATCCCATGGCCCTGGTGTTGTGGAAGTGGACCGTGAACCGGACCGCCGGCCAGCGTTTCAAAACCGCTTCGCATAGCCGCTGCACCTGCCTCGGGTCCGCCACACCGGTCGTATCGCACAGCGTCACACCTTGCACGCCCCGGTCCAGAAAACTTTGCACGAAAGCAAATACCCGATCCTCGTGGATCCGCCCTTCGAAGGGGCACCCGAAAGCCGTGGAAAGGGAGGCATTGACGAAAATGGAGGACGGACGCGCCCCATGGGAGATTTCTGCGAGTTGCGCAAGCGATTGTTCACAACTCATGCGGAGATTGGCATAGTTGTGACTCTCGCTCGCTGACATCACGAAATTCACCTCATCCACTTGGCAGGCGCGCGCGCGTTCAAAGCCCTTTACGTTTGGAACCAGCGCCGTATACCTGACTCCCGGGGCCCGCCGGATCTGGCACATGACCTCCTCGGCATCGCGCAAATTAGGGATGGCCTTGGGAGAGGTGAATGAAGTTACCTCGATCTTGGCCAGCCCCGTGGTGCTCAGACGATCGATGAGTGCGACCTTCTCTGCGGTGGGGATGAAAACGGACTCCCCCTGAAAACCGTCGCGAGGGGCAACCTCGTTGATGTACACACGGTTAGAGGTCGATTGCATAGAGATAACTCCGCCGGTTAGATAATGCCGCGTGCGCGCAACTGGCTGCGTGCCTCGCTGTTGACGCCGCAGGCCTCGAGCACTTCGTCGGTATGTTCTCCTAAGACGGGTCCGCCACCGTTGATCTGTCCGGGGGTTGCGCTGAGCTTGGGCACAACCGCCGGCACCTTCAAGGAGCGGCCCGAAGGTAGTGTGATCGTGCGGATCATCTCCCGCGCGGCGTAGTGCGGGTCGGCGACAATGTCGGCAGCAGTATAGGGATAACCTGCTGGGACCTCGGCTGCACTCAATGCTTGCAGCACGGTCCGCAGATCGTATTGTGCGGTCCATTCTCCGATGGCCGCGTCGATCAAGTCGGCATGTGCGGTGCGTCCATCGTTATGCGCCAGACGGGGATCGTCGCCAAGGTCGTTTCGTCCAATCAGGTTCATCAGTCGTTTGAATATGCTGTCGCCGTTGCCCGCAATCAGAACGTACTTGCCATCGGCACAACGATATGAGTTCGAAGGGGTAATGCCGGGCAGAGTGCTACCGGAAGGCCCCCGGACAAAGCCGCAGGCATCGTACTCCGGCACCAACGATTCCATCAGCGCAAACACCGATTCGTACAGGGCTACATCAATACACTGGCCGTTTCCTGCGTTGCGCTGGCGGTGCTGCAGAGCCAGCAAGATGCCAATCACGGCATAGAGAGCGGTGACCGAGTCGCCTATACTGATGCCGCAGCGCACCGGCGGCAAATCGGGATAGCCCGTCAGATAGCGCAGTCCTCCCATGGCCTCTCCGATGGCGCCGAAACCGGGTAAATCTCGATATGGGCCGGTCTGGCCATAGCCGGAGATGCGGACCATGATTAGTTTCGGATTTTTCGCAGACAGCTCCGCCCATCCCAAACCCCACTTCTCCAGCGTCCCAGGCCGAAAATTTTCGATGAGAATGTCAGCATCGAGCACAATTTTTCGCAGTATGTCCTGCCCGGCAGGAGACTTGAGATCGAGCGTCACAGACTTTTTGTTTCGGGACTGCACATGCCACCATAGCGACGTGCCGTCCACCATCTTGCGCCACTGACGCAGCGGATCTCCGCCGTGCGGCGGCTCGATCTTTATGATCTCGGCCCCAAATTCACCCAACAACTTGGCGGCAAACGGGCCGGCGATAAGCTGTCCGAGTTCGATCACCTTCAGCCCTGCCAGGGGTAGTGGACTGTCGTTTTTGTAGCCGCTCATGGCGGTCCCCGCTCCTTAACGGAAATCTGCGGACAGTGTTGCACAAGAGGTGCGGCTTGGGAATTTCTCATTGGCCAACCCGGGCTTCACCAGGTGCGAACGCAGGTGGTTGCTTGCGGGCATAGCGACGGCCTTCGCGTGACGCGAAGACCCTATTGACGACATACGACTTTCTTTTTGCCCGTCAGTCCAGTACCGTGCTCTCATGCCGGTGGGTTTGCCAGGAACGCGCAGGTTGCGATAGGAGACCACATCGCAAGCAGGAGATCAGGCATGAGCACACCAGTTGCAGCGCAAGGGCTTACGCTGGACCAGCCGTGGTATGCAGGCCTCACGCGCACACACTGGCGCGTTCTTGCCGCCAGTTTTCTGGGGTGGATTTTTGATGGTTACGAATCCTACGCCCTCATGGTGGTCTTGCCCTTCGCACTGCCGGCCTTGTTGACGCCGGCTCAGCTTAAGTCCGGCGGTCCGATCTGGGCAGGCATCGCTATCGGAGTCACACTGCTGGGCTGGGGAATCGGCGGTCTTATCGGCGGCACGCTCGCCGATTATATCGGCCGCAAGCGCATGATGGTCCTCTCGGTTTTCCTGTACGCCCTTTTCACTGGAGTCACGGCTTTCAGCACAACCTTCCTCATACTGGTAGTCTTGCGCTTCATTACCGGCTTGGCCATGGGCAGTGAGTGGAGCACAGGGGTGGCGATGGTTGCCGAAACTTGGCCTGACCGCGCCCGGACAAAAGGTGCAGGGCTGCTGCAATCAGGATTCGGATGGGGTACCTTGCTGGCCGCGGTGGTCTGGTGGGCGATCAGCCGGCTTCACCCGCTGGGAACACAATCCTGGCGGCTCATGTTTGTGATCGGCGCAATACCGGCGTTGTTCACGTTTTACATACGCCGAGCAATCAACGAGTCCGAACGCTGGCTGCAGGCGATCCGTGAGCAGCGTTGGGCTGCAACTGAGGAGGACAAACCGACCGTTGGCAAACCAGCACGGCGTCCCTTGACCCTCACCGAAATCTTCCGTCAGCACGAGAGCCGCCGTCGGGTGCTGCTTGCGTTCCTAATGTCTCTGGCCACGATGGTCGGTTGGTGGGCAATCTCCAGTTTGCTGCCCGGCTTCACCCAGCAACTTGCCAAAGGACATCACTACACCAATTTCGTGGAGTGGGGTAATCGGGCGGCAATCCTGTATACAACCGGCGCGGTAACCGCCTATCTCATCGCAGGATTTCTAATCGATATCATCGGCCGGAGAAACTTCCTCTTCTTCACCTACGCTGGTGCCCTGATCTTGACCCCGATCACTTACGTGTGGACACACTCGGTGGAAGCCATGATGTTGGTTGCCTTTGTTAATGGTTTCTTCACTCTGGGCTTGGCGTATTCCTGGATGGCCATCTACCCGGTCGAGTTGTTCACCAGTAGCGTTCGCTCAACCGCCTCCAGCTTTATCTTTAACGGCACCCGTTTGATTGCCTGGACGTTCCCCATCATTGCAGCCACCTTGATCAAGAAATTCGGCGGCATTTCGCATGCCGCCATGACACTCGGCATGATCTACATTTTGGGCCTGTTTGTCCCGTGGTTTGTGCCGGAAACGAAAGGCAAGCCGCTGCCGGAGTAGCGATGGCGGATAGCGATTCTCAAATCGGCCCTATTGTTCTAATTACTGCCTGCGACTAATCGCCGGCGGTTGATTGCATTGGAAGGTGTTCTTCATGTTTGAAGCGTCAAAGCGCGCATATCGTATTGGCCAGATTGTTCCCAGCTCGAACATCACCATGGAGACGGAGATCCCGGCGATGCTGCGTGCGCGGGAGACGATCGCGCCGGAGCGGTTTACTTTTCACTCCAGCCGCATGCGTATGAAACGCGTCACCAAAGAGGAACTGGAAGCCATGGACCGGGATTCAGTCCGGTGCGCGTTGGAGCTATCCGACGCTCATGTGGACGTGCTCGGCTATGCTTGTCTGGTTGCGATCATGAGCATGGGCAAAAGCTATCATCGCGACTCGGAGAAGAAGTTGCACCAGGCGACGATCGAGAATGGCGCGCCCGCTCCAGTCGTGACCAGCGCGGGGGCCCTTATTCATGGCCTTAAAACCTTGGGCGCCCATCGAATTTCGCTCATCGCTCCCTATCTCTGCTCGCTGACCAAACTGGTCTGTGACTACATTCAATACGAGGGCTTCGAAATCATTGACAATATCTCACTGGAGATTGCGGATAATCTCGAGGTGGCGAATCGGGACCCGCTCGCCCTGGTCGACATCTTTCACCAACTCAAAACCGACGGGGCAGACGCTGTGGTCCTTTCCGCTTGCGTGCAAATGCCTTCTCTGGCGGCGATTCAGGTCGTGGAGGATGCCTGTGGACTGCCGGTGGTTTCCGCGGCCACCTGCACCGCGTTCCAGATTCTGCAGAAACTCGGGTTGAAGACCGTAGTTCCCAACGCCGGCACGCTGCTTTCCGGCAAGTTCGATGTGGCCCCAACGGTGTGAGCTTTCGCCGGGGCAGAGCGGCGTTGAGGCGCGAAGGAACGGCAATGGTTCGCGAACTCCCTGTTCCGGGCTCCGAGCGGCGGAACAAGTTTGCCTCAAGCGGGGCAAGGCTTCACTGCGCCGGTATAAAAGTGACGGCCTGCTGCAGGGCGGTCAGGGTATCGTCGGCATCGGAGGCACGCCCTCGCCGGACGTGGTCTTCGAAATACTTCACCAGCATGGCTCCCGTCTGCTGCAAATGCTTTTCCAGCAAGGAGACCGCACGGGCGGTGTCGCGGTCCTTGCAGGCTTGCAGGATTGCCGCATGCTCCCGATCGGTTTGCTCGCGGTATTTTGGACTCTCAAAATAGAGCCGCAAATACCGCTGGCTCCGCTGGCGGTGCGCTTCGATGAGTCCCAGCAGGCGAGGCCGCCCTGCCGGCGCATAGAGCGCCATGTGAAACGCGCGATTGCGCTTGACTCCCTCCTCCCTGCCGACGCAAACGGTGCGTAACATCTGTTCGGCCTTGTGCAGCGTGGCGGCCGTGTGGCGGGGAACGGCAAGGCGCAGGGCAACGCACTCCAACGCGGTCAGGATCTCATAAGTCTCGCTCGCCTCTTCAATGCTGAGCGGCGCCACCGACGCTCCCTTGTTGGGCAAAAATACGATCCAGTTTTCGCTTTCCAACTGGCGCAGGGCCTCGCGGACGGGAATACGGCTGACCTTGAACTGGCGCGCCAGCTCCTCCTGGCGCAGCGATTCGCCGGCCAGCAGGCGCCCGTCGATGATCGCCTGGCGTAGGGTGTGGGCGATCGCCTGGTGGGTGCTGATGGGCTTGCGCGAAGCCGGCAGTCTGAGCGGCATGCGCGTATTGTATACGCAGAAATGAGCTTTGGAATAGCCGGAAAACAGCAATCGGATGCGTTAAGCAGAACTAAGGGCAAAAAAACGCTTGACACATTTCCGGCAGATTGTATACATTGATGGCCATAAATTGTATACATGCGAGCCGGCAGCGCCACCTACATGATCGGCATCTGGCCTCCGCACTTGCAAGCAGGAAACAGGAGATTAGAGATGGCACTAGCTGCAACCGCGACCGTGGCCATGGCTGATCGCACTGCTGGAAGACGAGCGCTGCTGGGGGCGTGGGTGGGATGGTTCGTCGACATGTTCGACGTCTACCTGCCGATCGTGGCCCTGGGGCCGGCCATGGCTTACTTCGAACCCACCTCACTCAGCCCGACGTTTAAGGTGACCCTCTACTACATCGTATTTTCCTTGTCGTTGGTGGGCCGCCCGGTGGGTTCCTTCATCTTCGGCCATTTTGGCGACAAGATCGGGCGCCGCAAGGTCACGATTATCGCCATGGGAGGTTTCGGACTCGTCACCGTGGCGATCGGCCTGCTGCCAGGATATCGGACTTGGGGAATCGCCAGCATCCTGATACTCACGGTCTTGCGCTTTGTCGACGGCGTTTTTCTGGGTGGCGAGTATAGCGGCGCCAATCCCTTGGCGATGGAATACGCTCCCAAGGAGAAACGGGGAGCGTGGGCAGCCTTCATCCATACCGGCTTTCCGCTTTCCCTAGTGGTGATATCGCTTCTGGTAGCCGGCCTGTTGCGCGTAGTTCCTGCCGCGGGGCCGGACTCGCCCTACGTCATTTGGGGCTGGCGCATTCCCTTCTTCATCGGCGCCGTAGCAGCAGCCGGCATCTTGCTGTACTACGTGAAGAAAGTGCCGGAATCGAAGGTGTGGGCGAAAGCGCAGAAAACCGAGTCGCCGCTGAAGCAACTGTTTGCCGGCAGCAACCTGAAGATTCTCCTGCAGGTGTTCCTGGTGATGAGCGGGGTGTGGTTCACGCTCAATGCGGTCACTTCCATCCTGCCTGGCGTGCTGCACTCGGTGCTGAAGGTGAACAACATGGTAGTCACCAATGCGCAGATGGTCGCCAACCTGGTGATGGCGTTGTCCTTTGTTCCGTTTGGGATTTTGGGGCAGAAGATCGGCCGGCGCACCATCTTGGCGCTGATCGGGCTGGCCGGATTCACCGCTGGACCGGTTCTCTATTACCTGCTGGTGGAGCGCGGCTACCAGAGCACGGCGCAAATCATGCTGCTGGTGATACTCATCAACTTTTGCGCCACCCCGGTTTGGGCCATCGTGACGTCCTATATCAATGAGCGCTTTTCTACCGGAGTCAGGGCTTCTGGCTATGGCATTGGATATAGCGCAGCCACCATTATTCCGGCATTTTCCTCCTTTTACATGCTTGGCCTGCACGGCTTAGGAATGCCGTACAAGTACACCGAAATCGTGATTTTCGCCTTGGGCGGATTCCTCCTGATGCTGGGCGCTCTGCTGGGACCGGAGACGAAACACGTAGACATGGCATAAACGCAAGGTCCTGCGGGCCGCAGCCGCTGCAGGCCATTTTGAGTGAAGATTGCTGCAAACCGTGGCGACACGCCACAAGGAGATTTAGCTCAATGCCAGGTGATAAGTACCCAAGAGTAAAAGTTGCGGCTGCGCAAGCCGCGCCCGTTTTCCTCGACCGGGACGCCACCATCGACAAGGTTGCCCAGCTCGTGCCCAAGGCCAAGGAGCTGGGGGCCGAGCTGGTGGCATTTCCCGAGTCTTTCATTCCCGCTTTTCCGGTGTGGACGATTCTACATGCGCCCATCGATCAGCACGATTTCTACCGCCGCCTGTTCGAGAACGCGGTGCTGATCCCCAGCCCCCAGACGCGAAAGCTGGGCGAGATAGCGCGCGCCAATGAGACGTTCCTGTCAGTCGGCTGCACCGAGAAGAGCGACTACAGCATGGGTGCGATGTGGTGTACGCAACTGCTGTTCGACAAGAAAGGCAAACTGATTAACCGCCACCGCAAGCTGATGCCCACCTGGGCGGAGATGCTGGCCTGGGGACCGGGGGACGCTTCCGACCTGCGTCCGGTGCAGACGGAGATCGGCAAAATCGGCACGCTGATCTGCGGCGAGAACACAAATACCCTGGCCCGTTTCGCCCTGCTGGCGCAAGGCGAGCAGATTCACATCGCCAGTTACCCGCCGGCTTGGCCTTTCCGGCGGGCGGTGGGCAAGGGCGGCTCCTACGACCTGAAGGAGGTCATTCGCCTGCGCGCGGCCGCTCACGCTTTCGAGGGCAAGGTGTTCGTCGTCGCCTCTTCGGCCTCGCTGGACGAGGATGCCATTGAACAAATCTCCGGCGGGGTCCCGGAAAACCGCGCGCTGCTGGAGAACGTGGCGAAATCTGCCTCGATGATCATCGGCCCGACGGGCGAGATTATCGGCGAAGCAGTGGTAGGCGGCGAGGGCTTTGCCGTTGCCGAGATCGACCTGAGCGACAGCATCAATCTAAAAGAAGCGCACGACATCCTGGGGCGGTACAACCGCTTTGACGTCTTTCAACTGCACGTGAACCAAACCAGGATCAAGCCCGTCCGCCTCTACTCGGGAGACAGCACATTTGAGGAATATGTGCCCTCGCCCTGCGATTACGAAGAACTGACCGACGACCAGAAGGCCGCCGACTCGGTCAAGCTGAGAATCAAGGCCGGCCTGGCGCCTGAGGACTAGCTGGGCGAGGCGACCGAATTTATGCACGAAACGGCTGCTGTCGGCGTACGCCCTGCGATGCCTGGCGGTGGGCCGCAAAAAATCCAGCCAAGGAGACCATTCAATGGCAATTGAAGATCTGGAAAGAATCTTAGGAGCGCCACAGATGCCGCTGCAGCCGTATCCAGCCAAAGTCATCACTTTGGCCAACGGCAAGGAGATGGTGGTGCGGGAGGCCAAAAAGGAAGAGGTAGGAGTCTTGCTAGGAACGGTATATCCGCTGGTGGGAGTCGCCAAGGATTTTTACGACGTGGTGGCCGCCCGCATGTACGAGGAATTGCTGGCATGGTATCGCAACCGCATCGCCAATATGTTCGCCATTGTCGGTGTCATTGATGGTACAATCGCCGGCATTGTCACCAGCCGGCAGGTGCACGAAAAGCTAGGCATGAGCCTGCATACCCTGGCTATCGACCGCGGGCTGCGCGTGGGCGCGCACCTGTTCGCCGCTAAAATGGAGAACCACATCGACGTGCTCGGGGCCGGCGAAGTGTGGATCGTGGCCGAGAGCCCCATCGGCTACAAGCGCTGGATGCTGGAATACGAGCTCGAAGATCGCTCGTCACTGTACCCCGAGGTCCGGCATGAACTGAGCGGCGTGCCTACACACTCGCTTACCCGCGCGCTGTGGGAGAAGCACCGCGCCAACAAGTGCACCGGATTGCGCCCGGCCCCCGCGCACCTGCTGGCTACCGCCGCCAAACTGAAGATGCCCAACCGTTATCCGCAGATACCAGGCTTCAAGAGGGAACAATGGCAGCGCGCGTCGGCATAGCCGCTACGGGGCAGATCAAGTTCGGCAATCTTTCCGAATACGACCTGGTCGACATCATGGCGTACGCCGCCACCGAAGCGATGGAAGACGGCGGTATTGTCGAGAAACATTCGATCATCGATCAGGTCATCGTCGCCAATATGGGCGGCGGTATCATCAATCATCAGACTGGTATTGCCAGTTCACTGGTAAGCCGGCTCAACCTGGAGCCGGCTTCCGCCGAGCTGGTCGAGAACGGCCCTGCCTCGGGGGCGTCAGCGGTCAAAGTGGGATGGATGGCAATCGCTTCCGGGTTGGCCGACGTTGTGCTGGTGGTGGGCGGCGAAACCATGCGCAAGGTGACCGGCTGGGCGGCGACCGATTTCGTCGCTACCCTTCTGCACCCGGAAGCCGAATACAACATGGGACTGACGCTGCCGGCGTTCGGGGCCATGTTCACGCGGCTCTACATGGAGCGCTACGGATTGACCGAGCGCGATCTTGCCCTGATTGCGGTGAAAGACCACGAGAACGGAGCCAAGAACAAGTTTGCGCACGTGGAAGAAACCTGCACGATCGAAGCCATCCATGACAATGCCAATGCCCACGTGGTGAACAACTATGTCGCCGAGCCGTTGCGGCTGTACTCGGTCTGCCCGGTCTCGGACGGGGCCGCGGCGGTCATCCTGGTCAACATGGATTCGCCCAAAGCGCAGCAATTCCGCAAGCCGCCCATCCGCATCGCCGGCATCGGCTCGGCCACCGATACCCACTGTGTGCACAACCGCAAGGACCCGCTGGCCCTCGCCGCCGTGCGGGTTTCAGCGGAACGCGCCTACGCGATGGCGGGACTGCGTCCCGCAGACATCTCCTTTGCCGAACTGCATGATGCGTTTGTGACGCTGGAGATGGCGATCAGCGAGGAGGTAGGGCTGTTTCCACGGGGCAAGGCCGTCGATGCGGTCCGCCGGGGCGATACCCGGATCGACGGCTGCCTGCCGATTAGTCCTTCCGGCGGGCTAAAGGCGAAGGGGCATCCCGTGGGAGCGACCGGTGTGTCACAGGTGGTCGAACTGGTCCGCCAGTTGCGCGGCGAAGCCGAGCCAGGGCGGCAGGTCAAAGACCCGCGTTACGGTATGGCGGTGAACTTCGGCGGTTTTGCCAACAACGTTGTAACCATTATTTGTGCCCGAGAGTAGGGACCATGATTGATTTCGGCATCTATGGCGCGCAAGAGCCGCGGATATTCGCCTACCGCTGTCCCCAATGCCACACCGCTTACTATCCGCCGCCCATGCTGTGCGCCAAGTGCAGCAATCGCCGCGACCCTTCCGGCATCGTCTACGACGATTGGGAGAAGTTTCCGCTGGAAGGCGCTTGCAAGCTGCTCACCTGGACCCGGGTATGGGCCCTCCCGGAGGGCTACGACCAGCCGTATCTGCTGTTCGGCATGGTCGAGTTCCCCAATGGCCTGCGGGCCTCCGGCCGGCTGGAGGTTGAGTCGCCGCACCTCGGAATGGAATTGATTGCCTGGGTCGCCGAATCTTCTGAGCGCCCGGGCCATCCGGTCAATATTTTCTTGTTTTCTGAAGCTGCAGCCCGACCCCTGCCTACAAATTTAAGATGTGATTGAAGTGTACGGTTCTTTGGACACCCCAGTAACGCCACCGTCCAGCGGAAAGAATCGTCAACCATGGCAGTGCGGCACAGTACTCAGAGCTTAACACCGAGTTGGTCCAGGGCCTCTGCGAGCTGCCGATAGATCGCTGCGGGGTTGCACGCCTCGGGAGGCATATGCCCGGCCTGTCGAGCCGCCTGTGCCAATCGGGCCAGAACCGCTGGAATCGCCTCTTCCGGTATACCGGAAACCTTCGCCCCGCGATAGTTGCTAAGGATGGCCTGTATCGCCTTGGGGAGCCTCTTCGCGTCTACGACGCCATCGGCCAGCAGGTAGGGCAGCCTCCATGAGTGAGGCCGCGAGTAGTCGCCGACGTAAGCGAAGCATTGTGCTGGGAGGTGGTACTTGGGATGTAACAACTGCTCGCCATCACTTTGGCCGACGGGAGACTCTGACTTCGGTAAGGGCTCCTCAGGCAAGAGCCGTAGTTGTGCTCCATCATTCATCTCCCGCTCACGCCAGATGCCCTGTACACTCAACCACCACAGGTCCAAACAGGGCTCGCATCGCGAAAGTGAAGCCAACACCCGGTCCCGCAAGCCGCCATCTGCGATGTTAGCGGCATAAAGCATCACCCCATCACTGATAGCGACAATTTTGATTTTCTGCTCGGCGGCGTAGCGCATCGCCTGGTCAAGGGCACTTTCGACAGCGCGGCGGTTCCAGGCAAGCGAACCTGGACGTTTCACTTCAATGACCAACCGCTTTATGCCGTGATCGGTCAGCACAATGTCGGCATGCTCGACCTGATTGTTGAAGTCGCTCAGGGGCCAGTCTAGGACGGTGGTAAACAGGTCTTCGAGAATATTCTCGGCCACTTTCTCGGAGGCCTCTCCTAAGCGTCGCTGCTGTTCAAGCCGTTGTTGCCGTTTCGTGAGGAACTCAGGCCAGGCTGCTTGTATGCGCTCTATGCAGTGCCGATGCGAGACAAGATGTTCAACGGCGCGAGTTTCGGCTATCGTGCCCCCGGCCATAGCGGGCCTCCGATACTGGCTGATGTTCATCCGTAACATACGACAGAGCAGCGGCCATTGTTAAGAGAATCTTCGTGCGTTGATTGAGGACCAATTTCCGACTCAGGTTTCATTTCCAATCGTCTTCAGACGTTTCCCTACGCAACAGAGCAACTTTTTGGCATTTGACGTGAGCTATTGTTTTTCATTGTTCTCTGCTGGAGGAGTGTGCGCCGCAGAAAGGACAAATGACGATGCCGGACAGCAACGCTGTTCGGCCAACCAACAGGAAATTCCACGCATGTCGTTTGCGAGGATGACCGGCAACTCGCCTCAGAACTTGGCCGGATGCTGGCTCCAACCTCAGCCGTTTTGTAGCGAACAACAAAAATGGCCTAAGCACCTTTGCGCCTAAGCCATTGATTAATTAGAGCTTTTGGTTGCGGGGGGTGGATTTGAACCACCGACCTTTGGGTTATGAGCCCAACGAGCTACCAGACTGCTCCACCCCGCAAAACGATCATATCTTCATGCGAATACCCAGGTCAAACCACTACTGAAAAGAGCGAGTGGTAGTCGGGCTCACCTGAGTGCGCAGAGGCACTCGCTGATGGCGGCACAGCAGCAACCGCCGAACATCCCGCCCCTCGGTGCCGGCGCTCACAATTGCGGAAAACACCCCCGTTTACAGTCGCCGATAACCAACATGGCTGGCGCCTTCGCCGATTCTCTGGTTGCGTAACAACATCAGAGCACTGGCCGAAGAACACTGGCCGAACAGAGCCAACTTTTTTGCGAATCAAGTGAAGGGGAGGATGGCCAGCCTCCGAACGGAATCTAAGGATCTGTAGTTCGGACTGCGAGGGGTACCGCTCCGGATCTGTCCCAGGCTCGGAATTATAGAATGCCTCTGTAGTGTCGGAACTCGAACAATCCGCCCCGGTGTGCCTGCCGGAGCTTGGCTTTCGCGAGGCCCAGGCGGCTGCGCGCAGCCTGGCCTCCATTCGTCGGCTTGTTCCGGAGACAGTTTACGAGGCGCTGTTGGCGCTGCTGCCGGCGGCGCCTGATCCTGACGTCGTGATCAATCATTTCGAGCGGCTGGCAGAAGTCGCCTGGGGCAGCCCATCTACCGCAGCTTCCGAGATCTTCGCCTCCGTTGCTAGAGATCCGGAGACCCTCGCCCGAAGCGAGACGACAGGTACCGGCGTCGAGGTCGCCGGGATGCCGGAACTGCTGCGCCTGCTGGCGAAGCATCCCTCGCTGGTGCACTACGCCGTGGTGATCTTTGGCTATAGTCCCTGGCTTGGGGAGACACTGATCCACAATCCTGATCTCTTCTATAGCTTCGTGCGCGAGCGGCGGCTGGACCGCACCCACTCCCGCGAGGAGCTGCAGGAGGACTTCGCCCGGCTGCGGTCCCGATCTTTTGAGACGGATACCGCGGCGCTGCTGGCGCGCTTCAAACGGCGCGAGTATATCCGTGTCATGCTGAGGGACGTGCTAGGCATTGCGACCTTGGCGGAAACGACGGCGGAGATCTCGGCACTCGCCGATGTGCTCATCGAAGAGGCGCTGCGCGAAACCAACTCCCTTCTTCAGCGGCGCTTTGGAGCTCCGCAGCGGCTGGATAGCGAAGGCCGGGTGGTCGACTCACGCTTTGCCGTATTGTCGCTGGGCAAGCTGGGAGGCAATGAGCTGAACTACAGCTCTGACATTGATCTGCTGTATCTCTACGACGGCGGGGTCGAACCGGCGGGGGCAGAGATTTCCAACCGTGAGTATTTCATTCGCCTGGCCCAGCAGACCACGGAATTGCTCTCGCGGCACACGCGGGAAGGGCCGGTGTTTCGCATAGATCTGCGTTTGCGGCCACAGGGCGGCGAGGGCGAGCCGGCGGTGCCGTTGGCGCATGCGATCCACTACTACTCCCACGTAGCGCGCGATTGGGAGCTGCAGGCGATGATCAAGGCGCGGCACTCCGCCGGGGACGTGGGTCTGGCACGGGAGTTCGTGCGCGCGGTGCAGCCCTACGTGTATCGGCCGGAGGTCAACTTCGTCGCCATCAAGACGGCCCTGGAGACGCGAGAGAAGATTGGGAGCCATCGCCGCAAGAGTCTGTTGAAACAAGCGGCGCAGGGCGGCCTCGATGTGAAGCTCGATCGGGGCGGCATTCGCGATATCGAATTTTTGGTGCAATGCCTGCAGCGGGTGTACGGCGGCAGTGAAGCTTGGCTGCGCTCGCGCGGCACGCTCTTCGCCTTGCAGAAGCTGCACGACAAAGGGCACATTAGCGGAAAGGACTTTCAGAATCTGACGACCGCCTACGAATTTCTGCGCAACCTGGAACATCGCCTGCAGTTGCAGCACGGCCGCCAGACCCACCGCCTACCGCAGGCGCACGCTGATCTGCGCGCGTTGGCCCGCAGCCTCACTCGCGAAGGGACCGTGGCCCCGACACCGGAAGAATTTCTGGCGCAGGTGCGGCAGCGCATGGCGGCAGTGGCGGCGATCTACCAGCGTGTGATCTACCGCGAGCAGAGCCAGGACCAAACGCTGAAATTCGAGCTGCAACCCGAAATTACGGCAACGCCGGAGAACTCCTACAGCCAGATGATGCAGCGACTGGCATTGGATTCGCCGCGGCTGCGCGAGATCGCCGGCCGCGATGACCTTTCGCAGCACGCGCGCCGCAATCTGGATCGCTTTCTGAGTTCGGCGGGAACCAGTTCCGAGCGCTATGGCGCGATGCTGCGCTCGCCCGAGGCGGTCGAGCGGGCGCTGGCCATCTTTGAGCTTAGCGAGTTTCTCACCGAGATACTGGTCCGCCATCCGGAGGAAGTGCTGTTGCTGGACCGGATCGGCAAAGGTGCTTCTGCCGGTGAGCAGGGCTTGTTCCCCGCAGATCGGCGGGGTGACGGCACGCTGGATGATTCGGTTTTCGCCTACCTTGCACGCCAGCCGGTTGACCGCGGTGAGGCCATGTCGATCCTGCGCCGGCACTACCGCAGGCGCATGTTTTTGTCGGGTGCGGTGGACTTGTTTCAACGACGAGGTGTGTTTGAGGCATTGGAGGATAACAGCTCTACTGCGGAGGCGGCGATTCACGCGGCGCTGGGAATTGCCGACTTTCCCAAGGGTCTGGCTGTGATGGGGCTGGGCCGGCTGGGAGCGCGTGAGTTCGATCTGCTTTCCGATGCCGACATTCTATTTGTGGGCGATGACAAGAGCGACCGCCAGGATTTGCGCCGCGCCGCCGAGCGCCTGATGGAAACTCTCACCGCCTACACGCGTGACGGGACGGTCTTTTCCGTCGACACCCGGCTCCGCCCGCATGGGCGCGAAGGTGAGTTGGTTATCACTGCGGCGCAACTGGCTGCCTACTTCCGCGACGAGGCAAAACCGTGGGAAGCGCTCACGTATTTGAAGCTGCGCTATGTGGCAGGAGATCGTGCGGTCGCCGAGCGCGCGCTGCAAGTGGTGCAGAATGCGATTGGTGAGATGGCGCGGAAGCCGGGCTTCGGCCTGCGCTTGGCCGAAGTTCGCGACCGGCTGGAACGCAGCGAAAACGAACCGAATTTCAAGGCGGGGACAGGTGGCGTTTATGACGTCGACTACGTGGCGGGGTCGTTGCAGGCGCGGCACCAGCTTTGGCTGGCAGGAACTCTGCGCGAGCGTTTGCAATTGCTGCGCGATCACGGCTTGTTGGAGGAAGGGGAATATCGGCGGCTGGCAGAAAGCGCACATTTTCTCCGCACCGTGGAGCATGTAGTCCGGCTGGTGACGGGACGCGCCCGCAAGTGGCTGCCGGTCGCCGAGCATTCGCGGCGCGCGGTGCAGAAGTTGCTGTGGAGGGTCATCGGTGGAGATGACAGCTTGACCCTCGAGATGCGCCTGGCCGAAACAATGCGACAGACGCGCGAGATCTATCTCAGGCGTCTGCAAGCTTAAGAGCCGTGCGGCCTGAGAGTAGAAGACACCCTGCAGCCAGAGTCCCCGCTCCTCGCGGCTGGCTCCTTGTTGGCATCGGGCACTGCGATTGCGGCCTGTCAAGCGGAAGGATAGGGCCGTCGCGCGATTTCCAGCCGACAGACTTACAGATTCGGCGGCCAATACTCTCCCCACGCAGTCGCGCGCGCCAGCGCGAACGGAAAGGAAATTACCGCCGCAGTGATGGGTCTTTCGTCGTGCGGTGGCCTAACTCACACCTATGTGTGACGCGTGAACATGGGTTTTCGTTGAAGCTCACGTCCGGCAGGTGCTAACGTTGATAGGTTCGGGATACGGTAGCAGGCGCTTCCGATCAGGACGCGGCCCATGATCGGTCGCCGTCGTAATAAGGATTCAGGGTTTCAGGTGTTGCGCCTCTGCTCCGCCTGCTTCTGTTCCGGCACAGGGCTGCAAACAGCCTGGGTTCCTTTTCTACTTATACTTTGTGAGGTGCCTCGTGGCAGCGTCATATAACGGAATTCCTTTGCCCTCCAGCGGGACCAAGATCACATTCGACGGCAAGTTCGTCATTCCCGACAATCCCATCATTCCCTTCATCGAAGGCGACGGCACGGGCCGTGACATCTGGAAGGCCTCCGTGCGGGTCTTCGACGCGGCGGTCGAACTCGCCTACGGCGGCAAACGGCGCGTTTCCTGGTACGAAGTTTTTGCCGGCGAAAAAGCGATGGACCGCTTCAAAACCTGGCTGCCGGACGATACCGTCGCAGCCTTTCGCGATCTGCGCATCGGCATCAAAGGCCCGTTGACCACACCGGTCGGCGGCGGCATCCGCTCGCTGAACGTCGCCCTGCGGCAGATCCTCGATCTTTATGCCTGTGTGCGTCCGGTGAAGTATTACCAAGGCATTCCCTCGCCGGTGAAGCATCCCGAGCGCATGAATATCGTCATTTTCCGTGAGAATACCGAAGACGTGTACGCCGGCATCGAGTGGAAGCAGGGCACGTCGCAGGTGAAGGAGCTGATCGATTTCCTCAACAACAAAATGCTGGCCGGTACGGGAAAGCGCATACGCGAAGATTCCGGCGTTGGCATCAAGCCCATCTCCGTTACCGGGACGAAGCGCCTGGTGCGGATGGCCATCAAATATGCACTCGCGAATAAACGTAAGAGTGTGACTCTGGTGCACAAAGGAAACATCCAGAAATTTACCGAAGGAGCCTTCCGCGAGTGGGGCTATGAGCTGGCGAAAGCGGAGTTTCGCGATCAGGTGATCACCGAACGCGAGAGCTGGATCATTGATAACCTGGACAAAAATCCCGGCCTGTCGATTGAAGCCAACGCCAAGCTGGTAGAGCCGGGGCTGGAATTTGCGACCCAGGAGTTCAAGGATGGACTGTACAAAGAAGTGAAGAGCGTTATCGACAGTATCTATGCGACCCACGGGCACGGCGCGTGGAAGCAGAAGTTGATGATCAACGACCGCATCGCCGACAGCATCTTCCAGCAGATCGTTACCCGTGCGGATGAGTACGCGGTGCTGGCGACGCCTAACCTGAACGGCGACTACATCTCCGATGCGGCGGCGGCGCAGGTCGGCGGGCTGGGCATTGCGCCTGGCGGAAACATCGGCGACGAGCACGCGATTTTCGAAGCCACCCACGGTACCGCGCCGAAGTACGCCGACAAGGACGTCATCAATCCCGGCTCGGTGATGCTATCGGGGGTGATGATGTTCAACTTCATGGGCTGGCATGAGGCGGCAAAGCTTATCGAGGATTCGCTGGAGCAGACCATCCAGCAGAAGAAGGTGACTTACGACTTCGAGCGCATGCTGGAGGGTGCAACCAAGGTGAAGACCAGCGAGTTCGCCTCCTGCATGATCCAGAACATGCAGCCAGTGGCGGTGGGAGCGAGGTAGGCCAAGTGCCCGTTCCGCCGTGTTGGACTGCTTCAAAGGGCACGGTGATAGGCCTGCCGCAAGCTGCACCTCGCAAATTTGGACTTCGTACTTGCGCCTTGGGGCAGGGACGTAAGTCCGGCTTGTACTGCACATTTCGGCACGACGAAAAGCCTGCCCAGAACGGAGCCAGGGTCGTGCTCCGAGACTACCGAAACGCGTTTTACCATTCATATTTGGGAGGATCCAGTATTTATGCGCAAAAAGATAACGGTGGTTGGTTCGGGTAATGTGGGCGCGACGACCGCCCATTGGCTGGCGTCGAAGGAACTAGGCGACGTCGTATTGATCGATATTCTCGAGGGCATTCCGCAGGGCAAGGGCCTCGACCTGCTGGAGGCGATGCCGATCGAAAAACGCGATTGCTATGTAATCGGCACCAACGATTACGCCGACACGGCAAACTCTGACATCGTGGTCATCACCGCCGGCGTGCCGCGCAAACCGGGCATGAGCCGCGATGACCTGCTCAACATCAACTACAAGATCATGAGCGACGTGGTGGGCAAGAGCGTGCAATACTCGCCCAATTGCACCCTGATCATCGTCGCCAACCCGCTGGACGTGATGGCGCAGACAGCCTACAAGCTGAGCAAATTCTCGCGCAACCGCGTCATCGGCATGGCCGGCATTCTGGACTCCGCCCGCTTCCGCGCCTTCATCGCCATGGAACTGGACGTCTC